>JGI24422J19971_10001192_pt1 | contig 15677 bp, 10 predicted proteins | sample DeeMarSWOR152_54_FD_19971 | JGI IMG/M metagenome (IMG submission 19971) | reverse complement strand
CCGCCTCAATTCTCAGAGAAACGTCAATTGATCAAAGAATCGTTCACAGCCGAGCCGCACGTTGGTCAGTGACGGCTTGCACTTTGTTTTAACGTCTTCCAACTTCAACAACGAGCAAAACCGGAAAGGATATTTTGCAGACCGCAATAACCACATCAGCAGGGCCCGTAGCCTAGCATGGATTCGGTTACGACATAGAGGGCGTCAGCCTGCGGATCCGTCGAGCAGAGAGCTGAAGGTCCCGGGTTCAAGTCCCGGCGGGCCCGCCACCTCGTCTACATCTCGGAGACTGGAGTGATCCCCAGCACTCTGAGGACATTCGCCATCACTTGCTTGTATGCTGCCACAAGGCTGATCCTGAACTTTCTAGTTTCCAGCGCTTCGGCTCTTATTACAGGACAATTCTCGTAGAAATCACTGAAGATCACCGCCATATCATAAGCGTACCCAGCGATCTTCTTGATCAAGAGAGTCTTCGCCGCGTCCTCCACAACCAAGGGGAACATTGCTATGTGTCGCAGCAACTTCCTCTCCTGTGCAGTCAGCTTGACTGGACGCTCAACTATCTGAGGAATGGCCTGAACCTTCTCAAGGATTCTGCAAGCTCTTGCGTAAGAGTAGATGAGGTAGGCTGCGGTGTCACCTTCCAACCTAGTGGCTTCGTCGCTATCGAAAACCATGGTTTTGTCTGCGTCCACCTTTATGAGGGAGTAGCGCAGAGCGGCTGTGGCCACTTTCTCGGAGTTCTTCAAGACCTTTTCCTCAGGCCAGTCCGGGTGCCGCTGTTCCGTTTCAGACACGATCTTGGAGCTCAGCATCTCCACTATCTCGTCCGCCTTCAAATATAGACCCTCTCTGCCCTTCATGTGAACAAACTTCTCCTGCTCTGGCTTCCATCCTAGCTGAGCAGCATCTTTTGGGCTGAGAGAGACCACCTCGTATGAATAATGGTGGTACCTGTCTGGATCAAGCCCTAGAACCGCCAACGAGAACCTCACGACCTCCTGAGGCCGGCGTTGTCTCACATCGATGACGGCGATCGCCTTGTCTATCTTGCCTAGCTTGATAGACTTCTTTCCATTCAGATCTGTGATCCAGACAGTGGATCCGTCTGGGTTCCGCTTGTATTCACTATATTTGAAGTCAACTTTCAGAAGGCCTAGCTTCCAAGCTGCGTAAGCAACATCCCTGGCCACATACGTCGTAGTTCCATCGCTCCTCGTTATGACCTCGTCTTCCTCCTTGCCTAGAACGGAGTGTTCTGAGAGGTTAATCAGCCAGCATCCAGTCTGTTCTCCTGACTCGGCCATGTAGAGCTTGCCCGACTTCAGCAGCCTACGAAAAACCTCGTCCCACAGCTCGAATCGAAACACGTCCGTCTCCATGTTTATCATGTCGTAGGATGCTCCCAGCCGCCAACAGGTCTTGAGCTGATCTGCCAGGACGCGTTCAGCTATCGTTCTGTTGAATTTCGATAGCTCGGGAACACCTTCCTCGATCTTCTTCGCTATCTCGCTCTTCTTCTCCTGAAGCTCAGGGTCAGCAGCCAGCCTTTTGTTCACTCCGACATAGACGTTGTCTCCGCAGTAGGCGTCAAACTTCACTCCTCTTGGAGGATCCTGTGAGTAACTCAAGTGCACGAATCCGAGAAGTAGGTCAGCCATCTGGCTTCCACTGTCATCAACGTAGTCCGCTGTAATCACCCTGTATCCCGCGAACTTCAGAAGCCTGGCTAAGGTGTCACCTATGCACACGTTTCGAGCGTGACCTACGTGAAGAGCCTTGTTCGGGTTAACGCTAGTGTATTCAAGAAAGATGCTCTGGCCCTCCCCCACGTTTATCCTGCCATAGTAGTCTCTCTGCTCAAGCACAGATTCGACCACAAGAGGGCTATACCTGAACCAGTCGACCTTGAAGTTCACGTATCCCGGAGCGTGAGCTTCCACCTTAACAAGTAGACCATCCGGGTCAAGCTCTATACCGGAGGCCAGTTCTTTTGCCATCTCCAGCGAAGACGCGCCTAGCTTTTTGGCCAACGTAAAGGCGGAGGTGCAAGACACCTCCCCAAACCTCGGGTCTTTCGGGATCTCCAGTTCAGGCTCCTCTACACCCACTGCCTGAAGAAGCTTCTCAGCCTCGCCTAGAAGCACCCTGAACGACAATCACTGACACCTCAACCTCTCAGTTTTCGAGAGAGACGCTGGTATACCCCCCTTGTCTCGGATCGTGTAGTTCAAACGGCTCCGATCACAGATTCGCAACAGCCATAGATTAAACGTTTCCGCTCGAAGTTTCGATCGATTCAATTGACCAAAGGCTAGGCAACCCTGAACCCGCACCTAGGACAACTCTTTGTCTCCGCTGGCTCATCTCTAAGATCAAGACCACACTCAGGACAGAACTTGAACTTGGCAGTATAGACACGGGCTGTAGACGGAGCTGTAGGGGCTCCAACCTCCGCAGGCTCCTCAACGACAGGAGCAGCAGGCACAGCAGCCTCTTTCTTTGACAGGTAATTACGAATAGCGGCATGCAAACCCTCAGCTGCTAAGTTGCTACAATGCATCTTGATCGGAGGCAATCCGTCCAAAGCATCAGCTACATCCCTTCTCGTAACCATCAAAGCCTCCTCCAAAGACATACCCTTGGCCAGTTCAGTGATCATGCTACTCGTAGCGATTGCCGCTCCGCATCCAAACGTCTTGAATTTGATGTCTTGAAGCTTATTGTCCCTGACCTTGATGTAGATCGTCATAAGGTCTCCACAGATGGGATTGCCGAGTTCACGCGTCGACTGGTTGTCTAACGCTCTGTGCCGACCCCATCTGCGTCAGGTATTTCGCCCACGTTTCGTGGGTTTCTGAAATGATTCATCACCTTTTCTGAATACATGCCTTCTCGACCCGAATTCTTGCCCTTGGTGGAGTCCTGGCGATAACGGCGTTATTCCAAGGGCCATATAAGAGTTTGCTGGGCGCTCACGGAGTTCTTGGTTTCTTCGATCGACGTTTGCCTTTAGATGGGCTGGGTTCGATTAGGCTGAGCAATTTTGCAATCATTCGATTCGATCGATCTGAAGGTCGGTCACTCAACGATCAAAGGATTTGTAGAACAAACTACGGATTCTTCAGCTTTCTCGCCTTTTGTCTAGGCCATCTACGACAGCTCTATCTCCTTGCTCCTGTGCTCCTCTTCCCTCATTCTCTGCTTCCACTTCTCGAATTCCAGCTTCTTCCCCCAAAAGGGGGACATCGACCTCAGATCGCCAACGACCTCCTGCAGGGCATTCAACACATACTCCACGTCCTCATCGGTGTTCTCCCTGCCTAAGGTGAGACGCAGCGATCCATGCGCCTCCACCGCGTTTAGTCCTATCGCCAAAAGAACGTGGGATGCCTCAAGCTTCTTGGAGGAGCAAGCGGAGCCTGTCGATCCCGCTATTCCCTTTGCGTCCAGACCCATAATCAAAGATTCTCCTTCTATAGCGGTGAAACGGAAGTCAGCGTTGTTGGGAAGTCGTTTGGACGGGTGGCCGTTTAGATACGATTCTTGGATGCTTTCTAGGACTCCTTTTGTTAACTTGTCCCGGAGATCTGTAAGATATGGCATATCCGTGGCCATCCGCTGTTTCGCTAGTTCAGCTGATTCTCCTAATCCGACTATGCCTGCCACGTTCTCTGTGCTGGACCGCATCCCGCGTTCATGCCCCCCGCCATGAATTATCGGTTCGCATCGTACCCCCTTGGCCACGTAGAGGGCGCCGACACCTTTGGGTCCATAGATCTTGTGAGCGGACATTGAGAGCAGGTCCGCGTTCATAGACTTCACGTCTATTGGTATTTTCCCAACGGTCTGCACAGCATCAGTGTGGAAGTAGACCTTACGTTCACGCGCGATCTTTCCTATCTCTTCCACGGGTTCTATCGTGCCTATCTCGTTGTTTCCGTGCATGATAGTGATGAGTATCGTCTTCTCAGTGATCGCTTTCTCTAGGTCGGCCAGATTGATCATGCCGAGTCTGTCAACTGGGAGACAGGTGACCTTGAACCCCTCTGACTCCATGTGACGACATGTCTCTAGAACTGCGGGGTGCTCAATTGAGCTGGTTATTATGTGGTTTCCCTTGTCCCTGTTTTTGTACGCCACCCCCTTTATTGCAAGGTTGTCTGACTCAGTTCCTCCAGAAGTGAAGATTATCTCCTTCTTTTCCGACCCTATGAGGTTCGCGACTTTCTGTCTCGCGGCTTCCACGGCTTCAAATGCGTCGCGGCCCAATGAGTGGAGACTGGACGCGTTTCCGAAGCACTCGGAGAAGTAGGGCAACATAGCTTTCACCACCAAGGGATCAACTGGGGTGGTTGCTGCGTGGTCCATATACACCCGTCTCATCGTCCTCCCACCAGCTTCCATCACGCCTAGCTAGGTTGCCAGGCACATATCACAGTTACTAGGAATTGAAGCGTATTGTCGATGCAGGCGGCAGATGAGTTCCTGCTCCCTGATAGACCTACAGAACACGCAGAAGCGGGAGGTTCCTTCGTAGTCCGATGATCTCCCTCTTGCCATCTCTCGGGCTATCCGTTTGACAGCAGCCCTAACACCGGAGATCGACGCTAGTTCGCTCATGGTTTTATCCCCTCTCTTTGAACAGATGTAATGGCTTATCGCGGCCTGAGTGGTGCCTAGCATAGAGGCCGCTGCCACCTGCGACAACTTGTGCTTTTCAACCAGTTCCTTGGCTACAAGCGAACGAAAGGCCGGCAGGATGTATTGGGCGACAACTTCACAGGGAGGCCTTAATCCTCATCCCCTCTCTATAACACCGTTATCCCGATATAAAAATCTGGAGAGACGATCAATCCGGGGTGTGATCGGGCGGGGGTGTGCTACTTAGAGGCCTTAGAGCTCGAGTGGCCAAGGATTTGCTTCAACATACTCAGTTCTGACAACAAACTACGAGCCACCCCCACAACAGAGATCAGCATCTTTGCATTGTTCTCTTGATGGTGCGGGGGGTGGGATTTGAACCCACGAACCCCTTCGGGAATCTCCTAATGTCAGGAGCTTACCGCCCCCAGAGGAGGTCTCAGTCCTGCGCCGTTGACCAGGCTTGGCAACCCCCGCGTCATTGGAGCCCCGGGCGGGATTTGAACCCGCGACCGTCGCCTTTCTGTCCAACGTACCAAGGCGATGCCCTAACCAGCTAGGCCACCGAGGCGATGGGCTTTTCGTCGAGTCCAAGCCTCTCGCGTATAATTAACCTTTATGCATGAATCGGGTCTGCGTGCACTCCACTCCGAGGAACCTGTATCTCTCCGCTAATTCCTTTTATCCGCCTCCATGTTCTGTGGTTTGGTTTCGATGTGGCTGGAAGCCGTCTTGCTTTTGGCAGCTTTTTTCACAGGCATCATATTGATACTTGTACAGGACTACTTTCTCACACGGCGCAAGAAAAGAAAAGATACAAAGATCCCGGATGATCGGGTGATTGAAGCAGCTCGAAGCAGTGATCAGGTCTTTAGAAGGATAGAGGAAGCCGTCTCAAACAAAGGAAAGCTCACTGTGGACGAGCTCAGCGAGATAATCCTGAGTGAAGGTTCAAGCCTTGATCTACATAGAGAAAACCTCAGAGCCCGACTACGGGAGATGGACATGAAAATAGCAGCAGTGTTGGAGGAGACGAACAAGCGAGGTCAGCCGAATGGCAAAACGGGGTCTTCACCTAATTAGCCAATGCGGTGCACATCGATAGCAGTACGAAACGATCAAAAGATTTAAGGCTGCAGCTATGCTAAGAGAAGCAAGCCGCAGTAACTCAGCCTGGCCAGAGTGACGGGCAGACGGACCAATCCGTCCCGGATTCATAATCCGTATGTCCGGGGTTCGAATCCCCGCTGCGGCATTCTTACGATCGATCGTCTTACTACATGGCCCATCTTCCATTTTCGAGAAGAACTTTGGATTTGCCCCTTCTTACCACAGATATGTCTAACCGCTGATTCCACCCGGCAACAGCATCCCAGTGATAGGTTGTGTTTCTATCAGGTTCGTAGCCGGACCCCAGCGCCATGTGAACAGTGCGATCTATCTTCTCAGCTTCGATCAAGTAGGGGCTAACCCTCGCTCTAGGGTTGACGCCCAGAGCGAATTCCCCGATATTCATGAAGTTACTCTTGTTCAGTTCGACGATCTCCTGGTCGACTCCTTTCGCTTCCCAGGTTTCGATACGTTTCCAAGCCTTCGCCCGTTCTTTCTCCATTACCCTTTCTATTTTACGCGGCGCCTCTGCAACCTCGTATTCGTTACCCTCCATCTTGATCACCACGGGATCCCTCAAGACATAGCTTCTGTCAATCACTATCACCTCGTCTGCCACGAAGACGCCTTTAACGGCTTCCGGCGTAAGGAAAACCTCTCCATCAGGGAAGTTCCCGTAGTTTGTTTTCGGCAACATGTTCACCATGCCGTCACCCACGCGTACCTGTCGATCACCGATAGTCACGACAAGTTCTGTTGAGAACCCATCGACAGGTCTTCCCTTGACAACCACGCTATCAGCTCCTGACATGAAGTGTTTGATCTTGGCACATCTTGTCTTTAGCGAGTGGTAACTCAAGTCTATGGTTCTAGAGAAGGTCTCAACCGGGAGTGTCTCCGTGATAGCGAATCGGAGCAAAGGCTTTCGGCCGTCACTCTCGGATTCGCGATACCAATCGTGCTTCCTTAACAACTTGAAGCCATCCTGCCATCTAGTCTCACCGTTCGGGGTGGGATAGCCGATCGATTCTCCGAACACGTCTTTTCCCAAGTATCCTTCGCCTATGAAGCCAAACCATACCTTGGGAGGGACACTAAGTCGCGAAAGCTTCCATTGACGGGAAAGCTCGGAGTACGCTTCGAAGATGGGTTCGTGAGCGCTCTTTTCATGCTCTAGCGCCAAAAATACGGTCAGAGCCTGAAAAACCGGGTCCGAAGGCAGATTGGGATCTCTACGAAAATCCAGAGAGAGAGTGGTCACCTCACCTCCGAACTTCCTTGCCACCCTCTGGAGCGCCAACGCTTCAAGATAGGACTCAAGATAATGCTCTCTAGGAAGTTTCGGATGCAGGGGAAGAAGCGTCACAATCTGCATAAAGTCTTCCCCTGTCTTCATTTTGAACCCATCTCTCAGCATCCGCATGCAGGCAGCTTCGAGGGGCTTAAGCATAATGGATGACGCCCATGCCTCTGCACTCCTTGTGCGAATCCTTACTTTCGAGTTGAAGAAAATATCTCCTTTGCGCCGAAGAATAATCGTTGGCGGTGACACGAAGGAGAGAAAGGGTTTCTCCTTGAATTGCTGGAAACTCTCGTCTACAAGAGATAGAAAACTCATTGCGGCCGTGTCTCTCTGGGAGAGCATCTTCCAAACGGTCTCCAGCAGAAGCTGAACCCGACTCCCACTGGACACCATGAGAACGCAACTTGCTCCAGTTCTCTTCAGAGCTTCAGCCAAAGGAAGAGCTGCCAGATATCCGGCTTTGTTGTTTAAGCCCAACCTTATCAGAATTCTCTTGTTCCTCAGATTTCGAGGGACGCGGATCCGCTTAACTGCTCTGTCAAACTCCTCTAGCATCCTCTCACTCCCTACCTGATAGAACCAGATGGTCTAGATATGCTAATATGACCTTTGCTTCCAACCCTGTTAGCTCAACGAACTTTCATGCATCAATCGAACAGTTTCTGTAGACACTTGAAAACTCTGCACAAAGAGGGGCCCGATTCTGTGAACGGTGAATGATCGCGCCAGGTTAAGAAGCGCTCCAGTAGTCCAGCCTCACGTTTATTGAGTCTCCGATTTTGCGCAACGGATTGGCTTGATAGCCTTTTCTCCTCAGGTATTTTGAGAGAGGAACATCAAAGCCGTGTATGGTGTATATTCTCTTGGCATTGCTGGTCTCTATGTATTCAAGTAGGCCACGAAAGTCTGAATGTCCACTTAGGGGGAAGGAGGCGCTACACCCGGGAAAACTGCTCGTTAGAGCCCAGCCCGTGACTACCGCCCATTCCGTTTTTCGGAAGTTATGGGGTATGTCTCTAACTACACTTGTTATGAAAGCGAATCCACCGGAGCTAGCCAGCTCTTGGCCCTCCGGACTTTCCAACGGTATGTACTCTAACTTCTTCCCAAATTGCCGGTAGACTTCACAAGCCTGGAAAACCCTTCCACTCACCAACACGGGGATGCTGGAGTAGTTGTTGATTATGCTCACCACCTCCTGAGCCTTTCCCACTGGGTACGCCCGGAAGCAGGGAATTCTCTCTCCTTTCACTGTTCTAAGAGTCCACTTCACGATGTCGGCATATAACACCTCCCTTTGAGGAAAGATGAATTTCGGTAGACCATACGTGGATTCAATTATGAGAGTGTCCGGCTCCATGAATTCCGTCTTACCGTTGATCTCCGTTGCACATGCGTTGAAATCGCCTGTGAGCCCAATGGTTTCCTCTTCTGTCTCCACCAGAAACTGTGTCGACCCCAGAACGTGGCCTGCGTCGTATGGTGTTACTGAGACGTGCTCGGAGAGTCGTACAGGTGTTCCGTACGATATTGGAAGGAAGTTCGAAATTCTTCCCACGTAGACCTCGGCGAGACTCTTTGTGCTTCTGGTCATGCCGCAGCCCTCGTGCTTTGTTCCCCTGACGTGATCTCCGTGAGCATGGCTCAAGAACGCCTTTCTATTACGCGTTCCAACCGATCCCATGACGTTCACCGGGTCGAACACTAGTTGGACCTCTGCGTTCTCGACGATCGTGCCGCTCTTGAGCCTGAGTCTCAATGGTTTCCCCGCTTCAGCGAGATTCTGAGCTGATCTATCTTGACCGCTCAAATTTAAGGTCTAGGTCATACACGGAGAAGAGTCTTAAAGCTGAACATCAGCTGCGACACCCACACCTCGGAACCAATACGTTCAAGGCTGGAGGAAAGCCGTGCGGCAGGCGGCTTTTTCACCGCGCGTCGGCTGAACCTAGACAATTATTCAGATCTTTCGCGGCCACCCGGAGGGGCCGTACCTTTCACGAGAGATCGGATAACACGTTTAAATCTACATAGGTCCCTTGAGTAGCTGAGTGGCCTTGGCAACTGCTGCCTATGCACAGGAGGCAAGCATCGCATCTAGGTATGGCCTGCTTTTCTCATTCCCCTCTCACCGCGCGATATCTGCAGGCATCCTCATTTCCATCGTGGCTGTTACGCTGGGGTTTCACGCGGCGTTTGAGGACTGTCTGAGATCTATGGCTTTCGCTGCTGTTCTACTAGTCTCTAACTTGGTGTTGAATTTTTTGATCAGTTCCTTGGCGATGAAACGCGAACCATTTCTCACTTTACGGAGGATGAATGCCCTATCCTTAATCGGCATTCTAATTCTAGCGACCCTTGGGCTTCTAGGGATGGCCTTTGACTCAGTGCTTGGGCTGCACAGGGTTTTCTTTCTTACGATATCCCTCGGCCTTGTCCTGTTCTCCTACATCTCCTATCTTGTCTATTCAGCACTGAGCTTCTCCAGCCCAGCCGTACAGATTCTTCTCACAATCTTTCCATCTTCCCTCCAGTTGTATACGTTCGCTTATCTCTTCGAACGGGCAGGGGTTTTGCCATATTTGGCGGCCGCTCCTGTAACAGCGGCGCTTCTGGCAGAATTATCACGAAGGTGGGTGGATTCCATCGCTCTAAGCAACACAGGGTTCAGGGGCTCACATCTTATGCGAGGCTTCTTGGCAAGCTGGACTTCTGGTGACAACACATATCTGGAGTCAGACCTATCGCAGATGGGCACACAAACGGAGGTTTCATGCCACGTCTTTCTTTTCAGAGACCGAGGAACAAAACAGCCCCTGCTCGCTCTAGTTGTTCCCGGCTTTCACCCAGGGCCATTCAGATCTTTGGGAAGCAGCGCTCTGCCGCATCAGATAGAAGTGGCTTTACGGCATGATCTTCACATAGACGCCATCGTTCTTCATGGCCTCTCGGGACACGACATGAACCTAGTTCGAGCAGTAGACGCTGAGAGAGTTGTTGACTCCGTGGTTTCTGACTGTAGTGGCTTGGAGAGTAAGATCTTCACCGACGGCGCTGAACTACCAAAGATGCTAAGTGAAGGAGTAGCATCATCTCTCCGGTTCAAATTCGGAAACAATGTTTTGGCTACGCTCACTCTTCACCCGATAGGTATGGAGGATATACCTCCATCGATATCTCCAACGAATACAGACACCGCTGCTGTGAGAAACATCGTCTTGGTCGATGCCCACAACAGTTTCTCCGAAGATCCCCTAAAAATGGGTGAACACATCGATGACTTGAAGGCGATCGTGGACAGAGCCATCCGTTACGAACAGCAGAGCCAACACGCTTTCTCAGCGGGTTTCTCCAGGGTTCTTCCCAAGCAGTATGGATTAGAGGACGGCATGGGTCCTGGAGGAATTTCCGTGATCTATTTCAAAATCGACGGAGAGGAATGCGCATTGATTGTCATAGATGGCAACAACGCACTCCCAGACTTAAGGGATAGCTTGATGGACCTTCTCCGTGAACACCACATCAGATCAGGTGAACTTCTAACAACAGACACACATGTCGTGAGCGCGCTCACCACAGATGGAAGAGGGTATCACCCAGTCGGAGAGAAAGTGGATGTCTCTGTAATCAGTGACTGCGTTGAAATGTGCCTGTCGGAAGCTGTGAGAAAGAGCAGAACCTCTGAGGCGTGCTACTTCACAATTAGGCTTACAAAGGCGTGCGTGGTCTCCGTCAAAGCCCTCTCACAAATAGCTCAAGCCCTACGAGCTTCGCTCAGAAGACTAAGTATTTCCGTTGTATCTAGCCTCATCCTACTCACGTCGATATTCATTCTAGCCTCAATTCTTGCCCAAACCATAGTTTAATATAGGTAGGATTCTACCCTAGGAGGAAGTGGTCATTGACGTGAGCGACGCGGAGTTGGAGACAATTGTGGTAGCAGGCAAGCCGGCTTTGAGATATGTGACTGCATGCCTGACCGTCTTCAACCAAGGCAGAAAGAGAATCCTAGTCCGCGCGCGAGGCAAGTCCATCGAGAACTGTGTGGCCACTGTGGAACTCTTGCGCCGAAGCTTTATCAAAGACCTCGGTGTCGAAAACATCTCAATTGGAAGCGATGAGAAGCCGCTGGAAGACGGGAGAAAACGCTACATAAGCTACATCGAGATCCTACTAAGGAAGTAACTCCCGTTTCATCACGCACAGCACCCTTGTTTCCTCTCAAGGCTGCTCATCGAATGATTGATCGAAACCCGTCGGTAGATTCACACAAAGGTTTATCCCACAGATCTGTTCAGCTAGCCAAGGGTTATTCTGAATGGAAGTCCCAGATATCAAGGTCTCACCTCCAGGTCCGAAGGCCAGGGCAGTTCTCCAGCGTGACAGCAGGCATCTATCCGCGTCGTTTCCTAGGTACTATCCACTGGTAGTGGAGTCTGCTAAGGGAAGCGTCATTCAAGACGTAGATGGAAACACGTTCATTGACTTCAACTCAGGCATAGCTTGTCTCAACGTGGGCAGCTCTCACCCTAAGGTCTTGGAGGCCATAGAACGAGCTAGCAGGAAATTCACTCATTATTCTCTCACAGATTTCTACTATGAGAATGCTGTACGTCTTTCTGAGGAGCTCTCCAAGATAACTCCTGGCTCCTTCCCAAAGAGGGTGTACCTAGCAAACAGCGGCACTGAAGCGGTTGAAGCCGCTGTGAAAATTGCTAAGTGGCACAGTCGGCGGTCTGAGTTCATTGCGTTTATCGGCGCTTTCCATGGAAGAACTATAGGTGCTCTCAGCTTCACCGCCAGCAAGACGGTTCAAAGAAGGTACTTCTTCCCTTTGATGCCCGGGGTGGTACATGTGCCATATGCGTACTGTTATCGGTGCTACTTCAAACAGACCTTCCCCGAGTGTGGCTACTGGTGCGTGGACTACATCAAGGAAGCGCTTCTGGAGAAGTTCCTTCCACGTGAAGACGTTGCGGGCATACTGGTCGAGCCCATACAAGGTGAGGGCGGATACGTAGTTCCACCTGAGGGATACCTCCAGCGGATGGCCTCTCTCGCTCGAGAGTACGATCTCCTGCTGATAGACGACGAAATCCAGGCGGGCATGGGGCGGACTGGTCGGTGGTTCGGGATAGAGAACTGGGACGTCACACCTGATGTGGTGTGTATTGCTAAGTCGATCGCATCCGGTCTCCCCCTGGGAGCAATGGTGGCTAAAGAAGAGATAGCTGACTGGGAGCCAGGTTCACATGCGACGACTTTTGGCGGCAACCCTGTTGCATGTGAGGCAGCACTAGCCACGATATCCGTCATCAAGGAGAAGAATCTCCTTGACAGAGCTGCTAGGCTGGGTAGGCAGGTGATTTCACGGTTCAAGGATATACAGAACAGATTTGAGATCATCGGTGATGTTCGTGGTAAAGGATTGATGATTGGGGTGGAACTCGTGAAAGACGGCGATTCAAAGACACCGGCTGTGGAAGAATCAAGAGAAATAATGAAACGATGTTTCAAGCGAGGTCTGGTGGTCATCACTTGCGGTGCCTCAGTGCTTCGCATCGCACCACCACTGAACATCCCGGAAGAGCTACTCGAAAAGGGCCTGAACATAGTTGAAGACGTGATAACAGAGTTTACAGCTGAGAAGAAATAGGAAAATATCAGTCCAAGAGTTCGAAAACAGTGTCTCTGCTAACTACTATTTCTAACTGACTCACAGGATTTCTTCTGACTCTCACCCATCTCAGTCTAACCCTGTTTCCTACTGGTATCTTGTCAAGCTCAAGCGCCTTGGCTCGCCAGGCCACGCCAGGCATGGATTTGCCAACGTCCTGCAACGTGAAATTCACAACCTCCGCGGGCCCGAACCTGGTGTTCACGGTGCTCAATGGGGTCTTGCTGCTTAAAACACCATCCACAACTATGTCTTCCTCCTCCTGCACTATGGAGGACAGCTGCTTTGTTCTGTCGGTTTCTGGAATGCTTGCCCCGGCAGGAGCTTCGGGCAGTATCCGTATATCTTCCTCATTTTTCACGACAATTTGCTTTCTTCTGCCTTTCTGAAACAGTCCTCCCCTGGCAATGAGGATGTAATCTCCAGGTCTTACATCCAATCTACTCAACACTGGGCCAACCACTCTCAGCACCTCCTTTCCGTCATGAGCTATGATGGTCCGCAAAAACGTACCCTGATCTACGAAATCGACAACCCTCGCAAGATACTGTGTTGCAGTAAGCTGGGGCGTCGGAACAGCCTTGACCTCGAGCTTCGCTGCCTCTTTCCTCGCCACCATCGTTCTTCCGGTCGTATGAAGAGAAAGGTTTCTGACCCTGAGGTCGGAGATAAGGACGTTCTCCCCGCTGCGAACATCTTCGAAAAGATCAGCCTTGTTCCTCCAAGCCACGACTGTGGCGTAGGAATCCTCGCCCCTAACCTGAACCTCTCTGAGGTTGGCAGGGCCCAAAGACGTGCTCACTTGCCTTATAGGCTGCACAGAGATCACAGAGCACTTCACGTCGACAATCTCTCCACCCAAGTTCACGGCCTCGCGGATAGGCGTCACCATCCGTTGGAGCTCAGGGATTCCACCGTCGTCTGGGACGATAGATAAGTTGCCTCGTCTCCCGACATGAAGCTCGCTTCCCCTCCCATCAAGTCTCTCCCGTGTGTAGCCATGTTCGATTCTGATCAGTTGCCCTGGCGCAACCCCCATGTTTGACACGTCTTCCGCTCTTTCATTCCAAGAAAGAATGATCACTTTCCCAGTCTGGTCCCCTATCTTCATCTTACAGTACCGATATCCTTCACCCTTTACCAAAGGGGAGAAAGTCAATACCCTTCCTAGAACAGTTACGTCCCTCAATCCAGGAATAAGATCCGCTATCTTGGTTGCGTAACTCGGTTCAAGTGACCTGCCTTCTCTCTTGCTCTCATCGCTCAGCAGCCCCAGTTCTTCCGCCACGAGCAAGGCAGCGCCTGTTCGGTTCAGGTACTTCTCCGTTCTCATCTTCTCCTCTATCATCCTCTCCAAACCCTCTAGATTCAAACCTGGTTTCTCGCCAAGTATCCGAGAAACTATTTCATCATAGTCTTTCATGGCCAAAGCTGCTCTCGCGATTCTCCTCAGGTTAGTAGAAATGCAACAAGTGGCTTATATCTTTCCCTGATTTGGTCTTGACTCGTGTGAAGGATCTATATCTTCTTTCCCTTTCCGGCGTTGTATAGGATATACGCCACAATCGCTATGAGGGTTATTATGATCAACCCGTAAACACCGAGATAGATGTAGGAGAAGTATTCCTCGATGCCCAAGGCAACGCACCAGGTTCTCTTCCTCCATATTGTACGAGGATATAAGAGTTGTGAGGATCGGTCCACCCATTCTTCCTAGTTTGCGGCGCGCTCTACCATAGGACGGGCATGAAGAGGAGTTACAGATACTTGTGAAATGTGAATTGGCAGCTTTTCTGGATTTGATTGCGTTTGTGACACTCTTCATATTGTCCACAGTCCAAGGATTTGGCCGGATCAGGTGACTAAGCAAGCCTTGGGTAGATTAGGCCGCGGAAACCAACTCATGAGCTCTTAGATACAAAGCGGCTGAGAACAACTGATCCCGGCTGCCCATGGGAGCTGCAGAGGTTGGAGAGTACCATTCGTTGAAGCCAAATAGCTTTGTGAACTTGTTGAACTCTTCTCTTGCTTTTTCTTCGAAGCCAGCTTTGACTAAGGCCGATATCACATGTCCATGTACAAAGGGCCAGATTGCCGAGTTTTGATATACCTCAGGTTTTTGTCCGCACTCGTTTCTAGGATAGCTGGGCGAGATGTTTCTGTATCCGTGTTTCGTGGAGGCGAGGTCAAACGCCTGCACCACTGCTTCGATCCTACCCCTCGGTACAAGTTCTTCCAATACGGCAAGGGCGTGACCCAACGAGTCAAAGACTGGGTGATCCCCTCTTTCCTCGGCATAGTCCCGGTAGAAGCCAACGTCGTCCCTCCAAAAGACTGAGTTTATCTTCTCCTTCAGCCTCTCAGCTGAATCCAGATTTCCCGACAAGCGCTCCGATGTATATAGTAAGACTTGGTTGCAGAACAAACATCTTCCTGCATATTTTCTCATGGCGTCGCGCCAGTCCGCTCCTGGGAGAAATCCCTCAGCGTTCAGAAGAGACTTGATGAAACCACTCAGTCTATCAACATTATCAGAACATTGTCTCAGAAGGTCTCTGTTGTCTGTGAACAGCACGTATCTCTGCAGACCAATACTCATCATAAGATTGCTGTCATGGTTTTCCGTGTACGGGTAGAACAGTCTTGGATCGAGTAAACGAACGCTTCCAGATATAGATGGAGGAAACTCTATGATCCTAACCGGGGTCTCTCCGCTCCTCCTTTGCTTCCTCAGAGTGTGAGTTAACTGCTTTTTGACCTGATCTCCGTATCCGTGGTTAACGAGGGAGTCAATGCTGTACACCATGTCACGGATCCAGTACTGTTTCTTATAGTAGCCTGCGCTTGCGTAGAATCCATGTTTGCCCTTACACATCTCAATCGTTCGCTCAGCTTCTCTTAACTTGTCTTGAGCTTCCTTTCCTAGCCTAATGAACGGCC
>JGI24422J19971_10001190_pt1 | contig 15679 bp, 22 predicted proteins | sample DeeMarSWOR152_54_FD_19971 | JGI IMG/M metagenome (IMG submission 19971) | reverse complement strand
GCTGCGTCAAACCTATCGCAGCGCCTATCTCGGGAAGCCTCCAATTGTAGCCCAGTTCAATGATAGTGCCACTGTGAAAATCTTGTTTACCTTGATCTCGTAAGACTCGGGTCTTCTGCGCTACTTTCTCATTACTTGTCGTTATCATCCCCCCCTCGCCCGTGGTCATAACCTTCGTAGGATAGAAGCTGAAGCATCCAACATCACCTAACGATCCCGCATGTTGACCACTTATAGCTGAGCCTTGAGCATGAGCTGCATCTTCAACCAGAAAGACGTGATGATCCTCACACAGTTCCCTTATTGCCTTGATGTCTGGACAAACCAGTCCACCGATATGAACCACTATCACACCCTTCGTTCTTGCTGTCAGGTACTTCTGAACGTTGTCGGCATCTAGGCACAGAGTTTTTGGATCTATGTCAGTCAATACCGGCTTTCCCCCAGCAAAAAAGGCCACACTAGCTGTTGACGAGAAGGTGTTCGTGGGAACCAATATATTATCACCTTCTTTCAATCCAAGAGAACGGAGCGCAATCTCCAATGCACTTGTCCCGGAGTTCACTGCCACCGCATGCTTCACGCCGCATAGCGCCGCATATTCAGACTCAAAACGTCTCGTGTACTCTCCAAGCGTCAACATTCCTGATTCGAGAATCTTCTCTAGGTCACTTTTGATGTGTTCGATATCCTCTTTTGGGAAGAATGGCTTCACTGGGGGGATTTGCCGCAGAGACATCTGCTCTTCCTCTCCAATCTATTTCATTTGATTATTCGAATCCTGATTATTAAGGCTTAGACGTGGACAGAAGGGCATCAGGTGAAAACCCTTTCTATGATGTTAACTATCCGCGTTGCTCGGGGTCCAGCGAGGCTTCGGAAGAGTTGTATATCGTTCTCGTTTATGGCCTTCAATATTCTGAGCGCTAACACATAAACAACTCCTCCGACCAATATATAGAAGAGCAGCAGATACTCTCTGAAATAAACTTGCTCGATTAGCCAGACAGCTAGAAGCATGACGATGGCTGCAGTCCAACTTTTCCATATAGCTTCTTTATCAAACTTTATTGATAAACGCCTCCGTAAGTAAATGACGGTTAGACCAAGAGGGATGATCAAAGAAACTCCTTTCACAATCGCCACACCAATGGTCCCCAAAAAAGGCAACAACGCGGCCGAAAGAGCCAAGCTGGCTCCAATAGAACAAGCATTCACTAAGAGAACAGTCGGAGTCATCTCGAACACCAGGAGCAACGTTCCCAAAGCCACGCCTAAGCCACTGAAGCCGCCCAAGAAGCTCAAAATCGCAAGGATCACATCACCACCTCCATATGTTGCCCCAGCGAATAACGTAATGACTGGATTAGCCGTAATCATCAACCCTAACGCCAGCGGGGTGTAAAACAATGCTGCATAACGTGTAGATGCCCGTACACCAGCTACTATGTTCTCATGTTTGTTTCTTCCGTACTGCTCACCGTAGTAGGGAAACAGTGTGCTGCGCAACGCCGTCGGAATCGTGTAAAGCAACATGAAGGCTTTGTAGGCCACATTGTATACAGCAACTTCACTTAGCGGTATATAAACCAGTAATAAGGCCCTATCAAACCAGTTGTAAAGAAAGGTGGCTATGTTCGTTGTGAAGAGGGGCCAAGAAAACTTTGCGAGCGTCTTCACATATGGAATAGTCTCCTTAATAGGACATATCCTGATGGACTTAGCCTTGACTATGAATGAGATGCTTAGAATCAGATGAACAAGGTCACCAATAATCCAGCCTGTAACATATCCCAACAACCCGAAGCCTTGCAATAGAAGAAACACCGCGACTGTTTGTCGCACAAAGACGGATACGACACTTATGCTGGCGATCTGCTTGATTCGATCCATTCCCAGAAGCAGATTGTTCATGGTGGTGTTGGCGCAAGCAAACAAGAGGTCTATGCTGAATATTTGGAATAGGAAGGTATACTCGACGCTTTTCAATAACTGCTCAGATAAGACTGGCGCTGTAACCGCGCAAAAAACGGCTATGAAACTGGCTATTGACACTTTCATGAGAACTCCTGCAAAGCAGATNCATGTATANTCTGCATTNCTNCCTCTGTATTCCGCGANGTATTTGGTCAATCCGCCACCAAATCCGAGGTCAGCTAGCACTAGAGCTATGCCCAAAGTCAGGGTGAGCGCAACGGTTACCCCCATCTCTGTAGGTGTTAAGATTCGCGCGATGACAGCAAAACCAACTGCACTAATAACCATAGAAACTAAGCTCTGGGCAATCAGGTAAGCGGATCCCTTAGCCACCCGAATCGCATCAGTCTCCGTCATATCCAAGCCCTCTTGACCAATCCAGTCGGGATTTTGACATCTTAGCTTTTTCTAGGCTCACTACTTCCTTTTATCGCATCTGCGAAATCGCCAAACCTCGAAAGGGATCAAGCACGGAAAACACATCTGTCACGTTCGCAACACGCATCACATAGGCTCTGTTCAAATCCAAAATGTTTCCTATTTTCTAGGTTTTCATTTCTTTGGCTAGTTCCTTCTCTACGATCTGAGCAATCTTCTGACCTGCGTCTCCATTCCCATATGGCGATCTCAAGGGAACCTCGGTCTTGTCTTCCAAGACGTCACTGATCCCTCTAAGTATACTGGCTTTCTTGGTTCCCACAACGCGCGCAAATCCTGCCTCAACTGCCTCGGGTCTTTCCGTTGATATCCTCATGACGAGAACCCTTTTCTTTATCGGGGGCGCCGTGGCTTCTTCTTGTAGACCTCCTGAATCAGTCAACAATACCTTACAGTTCTTCATAAGTACCAAGAAGTCAAGATATCCTGCTGGAGGCAGTAGCTGAACATTGCCCGATTTGGACAACTGGTTCCACATGTCATGGTGGCGCAACCTCTTTTCAGTTCTGGGGTGCACGGAGAAGACCACTGGAATAGGCGCCTCTAGAAAGGCTTCCACAAAGTTCTCCAAAACCTTTGAATCGTCCACGTTCTCCGCTCTATGAGCGGTAGCCAAAGCGTACTCATCGTATTCTAGCTCCTCCAGAATGGTTGACCTCTTCTCGGCCAAAGCCATATGCTGTATGACGGCGTCGATGACCGTATTACCCGTGACGTAGATCTTGCCCCAAACATTCTCTTTCAATAGATTCTGCTTGGCTTGGCTGGTGGGTGCAAACAAGTAGGTAGATGCGTGATCAACCATACGCCGATTATGTTCCTCAGGCATCCGAACGTCATAGCTTCTCAACCCCGCTTCAACATGGCCCACCGGAACATTCTGCTTAAAAGCCGTCAACGCAGCAGCCAGCATCGTGTTCGTATCGCCCTCGATCAGCATCAAGCAGGGCTCTTCCTTCTCCACGATCTTCTCAATCGAGATCATCATCCTGCCAGTCTGCGCCGCCGGTAATCTCTCCTGAACTTTGAGGCTATACTCAGGCTTAGCTAACCCCAACTCCTCAATGAACTGAAGCGACAAGTTGTAATCATAATGTTGCCCACTATGCACAACCACGAAATCGCGCCCCACAGCTTCAAGCGCCCGAATAACCGGCGCCATCTTAACCACCTCCGGTCTCGTACCCACCACAATCATAAGCTCCGTCAACTGAACCACCATATGCGCAACTACGTTAGGTAAGTGCCAAACGAAATATAAAAGACCTCAAGAACAGACCACATACAGATGGTTTTAAAGGGGCTTTCTGTTCGTGTGTCTTTGCCATCCTCTAACATAGCTTCGAGCAGAGCCGTGAGCATCAACGATATCCTGTAATGACAACCCAGCTTCAGATGTAGCTGCTTCTTCAAGAGGTGCCGTGGGAATCGCACTGTTTACGCAGACTTTTGCGCTGGAATTTGCACTGGTATGTGTGGAATGGCGGCACGCCCTCCTCCGCATGTAACAGCTCCAGTAGGCCTGCCAGCAATCGATCTACCGTCTTGTCAAGATACCTGTGCTCAGCCAAGTCGACTAGGCTGTCATGAATCAGCTGAAGATCAAATCGCTCTTTCAACGTAGCCAAGACGCCCCTGGGCTCGTGATCGCCTTCGCTCAGCTCGTCAAAGACCGCCTGAACGGGCGCGTAGGTGGGGCGGATGAACGCTTCATGAAACGCCTGCCATGTCCAGAACGGCCCCAGGAGCTCCATGAACCCCGCCTCCAAATTGATGTTCTTCTTCAGCACCATCGTGTCAAACCGCTCCGCCTCCTCCTCCGCCGTCCCCGCAGTCAGAAAGTCAAGATCGTCCTCCGTAAAGGTGGTCGCCGCTTCGTAATCATACTGCTTCGGCCACGGATCACGGAAGAAGTAATCCGCATATTTGCGCATCAACTCCACGTACGCTGTGAAGATCGCGGCCGCCCTCCGCTCCGACACTTTACTCAGCCATTCGCAATGCTTCATCAACCGCTCCACGGCCTTCCTAGGAATCTTCTTCCGCCGCATCGTCCTCCACCTTCGGGATGGTCCGCCTGAGGCTCCGACGCTCGCTTCGCCAATCGTTCCACAGCACGCCCATAGGCATGCGACTTACACGCCGTTTCTCCACCCGGAACGGCTCCTTCTTCCTAGGCTCCGACTGCTTAGCAAACTCCCTCAGCAGCTCATCCAGGCTCACCATCAACTCCTCGCCCTTCTCCAGCTGCTTCCGCTTCGCGCGGGTCACCGCCAAATCCCGCATCACCCCCCGCAGCGTGTTATCCAACCCTCGGATGTACCGGCCCCACAACATGGACTTATCCGTGACACCGATCGCCGACTCATACGCCTCCGCGCGGGCAATCCGAATCAGATACATCGCAACTCGACCCGCCAAAATCTCATCCGCCAACCCCTCCAACTCATACTGCTCCATCAGCTGCGACACCAGCCCATCATACGCCTCCCGCTCCACCCCACACGTCCTACCCGGCTCAAACCGCTCACACCGCGTATTCAACACACACCGATCACACAGCATAAACCCCCTCCGGAAGAACCCGTGCTTCAACGCACTCATCTCAACAATCCCCACAGCAGACAGAACTCATCAGAGATTGCTAAAAACCACTAAATAAAAAGATTCGAAACAAAGAATTAAAAAACCAAACCAGAAAAACCGGGGCCGACTCACAGAAGCTTAGGATCTCACTTTTTTCCGCACCCACCCTCCACCTTCCTGTTTCATGACTTCAACGACCGCCAACCGAACATAATCCCCATCCTCCACCGCCAACACCTCCCGCAACCGCTTCGGCACCGTCACCTTCCCCCCGCTAAAAATCCGCGCCACAAACTCCTCCACCACAACCACCAACAACAAAAAACAATTAAAAGTTACTAAAAGTTACCAATTTTGCACACTTGCCCTTCGCAGCGTCTCAGGCACCACCAACCACAAAAGAATCATCTTGGAAATCTCGATGAGAATCATCAAAAAGAACACATATTCAGGACCTATTGTGCTCCAAACGAAACCCCCAATCAACGGCGCAGTAACACTCGCCAAGCCCCGAAACAGATTCAGCACACCGTACCATCTTCCCAACAACGGAACCGGAACCAACTCTGCAGTGATCGCCCCCTGAGTCACCGCAGACAGCAAATAGAATCCTTGCAGAACCGCAGAAATCAACAGCATCACCATATTTTGGGCGTACACAAGAAGCAGAATAGACACACAATACAAGGATACAGTCAGGTAAAGCACCCTCTTCCTTCCAAAAGTATCCGCCAAATGACCCAGCAGCAGCGCAAGCAGAAGAGGCAATATCAAAGACGCCGTAGTCATACTCCCCACAACAAACTCGTCTCCAAGCTTCACTTCCGTCACAAAAGCCGACCAATAAGTCGCACTCAAGTAAAAGGCCGTAGACGACAAAAAGATGTACACTATCCACCGCTTGACCGCGCGCCCCCTCTGGAAAACCTGCCCCATGTCATCAACAAAGCTTGAAGAACTAAGAGGAGATTGCTTCTTCAGAACATCAAAATAGAATCTGTAAACAAAGACAAGCACCAGCAAAAAGCCAATCGACTGAAAAACATAGAGATATCTGATTCCTTCAGCCTTCAACCCTCCAAACTCCGATATCAACAGCGCTGCTATAATCGGAGCCGCCAGACCGGGAACCGCCGAAATCGTGTCACAAAGCTGCTTCCCAGTAGCCCGCTCTTCATTCTTCAGATAACTGCCGCAGACCATAGGACACGCGGTGCTCAACAGCTGAGTCGCTAGCAAGACAAGAAACACACCAGGGATCGTTGCTGTCCAATCAGGAGCCATAGCCAGCAACAACGAACCCAAAGCCATAAGCGGCGTAGCAATCAAAAACATCTTCCTGATGCCGTGTCTATCTGCAAGCCACCCAGTTGGCGCAGCGACGACTGTCCCTGCGACACCCCCCACGCTATCTACCAGACCCAGCTGAAACGCTGTTGCACCCAGCCTCAAAATGTAGACAGATCGATATTGGCTGGTCATGCGGGTGAGGAACGTATTGGCCGAAGCCCTAATCAAATTGACCTTAAACGGCTTCTGCTGGCCCCTGACGAACTCAATTACCTTCGTGATGGTTTTGTTCACTCTGTTACCTCAAACGTTGTCTGCATGCACACATCTATGCGTATCAGCCACTATAGGCAAATCCATCGAATATTGGTTTTGTGTTCAGCAGCCGATCTCTATCCTGCACAAACCTAAACGTATTCGAAATTTCAAGAATGACGCCAGCGGCTTTCGCGCTGTCATTTCGCATCTTGCACTGTGTCAAAGACAGCCACTTCAAATCGAGGAGAAGCCACTCAACTATTGCACTTTCGGCGGACCTTACACGGTTTTGCCGTAATCAAGTGGGCTCGGCCGAAGATTTGCCCTTCAGCTTCTCATATCGCTTTGAAACTGTCAGAAGAAGCTGATCTCGCAAGGAATCCCCTAATGGACTTAGACTTTTCAAGCTTCTAATCCTCTCAGCCAACTCCCCATCCTCGAGGGTCTGGTCCGTCCACCTCTCAAAATCCCCCCGATAGAGGTGAAACTCTAACGATTTGACATTGACTTCTCTGACTCTTTCCACAAATTCCTCCAGAGATGCCGCCTTCTCGCCAATGTAGTTCCCAATAGACGTGAAGAAGTAGAACGCATTCTCCCTCGGCAGTTTCCTGAGAATTCTAGAAGCGGGTGAAGTCGACATACCTAGTGGCCCCTTATATTAGTGATGTCCAGTTCGTTCATAAATAATCTTCGACATGTATCCATTTTAAGCAACTCTAATTCCCTCTAGACTGAAGAAAGCCGTTTGCACATTCTTCCTTATACTTTCTTGTCACGATTGAAGTTCGGATTCTCAATACGCCTGGAAGCGGTGCAACGGAGTGTGCGATGAATGAGTGAAGTTTCTCTTGGTCTTCAGCGACCACCTTTGCTATTATCAGCAGTTCCTCAGAGAGAGATGTCGAAACCTCCAGAACCTGTTCTAACCCTGATAACCTCTTTGCTACGCTTTCGCTTTCCTTAGGATCTGTAAACACCGTCATGACCGCAGTGATGTACTTAACTCCTGCTTTTTCAAGATCCAAGATCACGGTGTACTTTCTGATGATCCCGTGTTTCTCCATTTTTCTGATGCGGTCGTAAACCGTCGAGTGTGCCACGCCTAAGAGACGACCAATCTCCGTATAAGTCTGCTTCGAATTCTCCTCCAGAGCCTGAAGAATCTCCAGGTCTAAGTCGTCAAGGACTACTGCTTCACCTTTTATTTTCATGATCTTGACCTTGAGCGCAATGAGTAAGTAAACTATCTGCAATTATATCCTTTGTTGTCGAGAAAACACAAAAGATCTTCGTAGTTTCATGGAAAAGTCTTGTTCGGAAAATTGTAGACGGAGAAGTGGATTTTCGACATTTTTTCAAAAAACTCTTTCCATTGCCACATTTTTACAACATTTTTGTCCATTAACTTTAAATCAATCGAAATAGAACAAACCTCTATATAATTACCTAATTGGTGCGTTCTATGAGTCGTGTTTTATCTATTCCCAAGATTTGGGAACTACTCAAAAATTTTAAAGATTTGTGTAAATCGAGAGGTTGGGAAATTTCTGAACATGAAGACTGGGTTAAGACAAATGATGATTATCACAACCTTCTTTGGATTCGAACAATCCATCCGTCGACATTTGAAAAGGTTGCTCTAAATCAAAAATGCGCTGTTCGCCAAGGCCTTTCCTACCACGTTGTGGACGTCTCATACACGGCTTGGTTGTTCCCACAAACCCCCCCTGAAGAACTGATACAGAGAGTCCTGAATAATCCCGTGCTTTCCAGCAGAATCGCTATTTATGACCTAAGTTGGGCTTATGAGGGAAAACCTGTCTGTGTGAAGTTAAACATGACAGAGAGCCAGGTCTTTCGAGAGTTTGAGAATTTCTTAGAGGACAGATGCGGAGTTGAGCTGAAGCCAGCTCGTCACATGCTTCATAAATAAACTGAAGTCTGTAGCTAGTGGCGGCACATAACGGGTCTTCTTGTATCGCTCGATCATCATAATTATTGACGTTGGTCGACCGTGAAAGTAGTTGTACTAGCAGGGGGCTATGGAAATAGACTGAGACCCCTCACTTACACTAAACCCAAACCTATGCTACCCCTGGCTGGGAAACCGATTCTTGAATACATAATAAAATCCGCAGCTGCGGAGGGATTTAATGATGTGATAGTGACCACGAATTACTTCAGAGAGCAGATCATAGGCTACTTTGGCAACGGCTCAGAATTCGGAGTCAAGCTAGTCTATCCTGAAGAAGAGAAGCCCTTGGGAACCGCAGGCTCTGTGAAGAACAGTGAGAAATATTTGAACGAAACCTTTGCTGTCATTCAGGGCGACAACATCACAGAGATAAAATTTAAGCACCTACTAAACTTTCACAGAGAAAAAGGAGGAGTCGCCACAATAGCCCTGCTCCCAGTTGACAGACCTCATCAATTCGGGATCGCCCAGTTAGACCCACACAACAGAGTCCTAAGATTCAAGGAGAAGCCTCGTCCAGAGGAGTTTTTCAGCGATTTCGCCAGTGTCGGCCTATATATACTGGAACCCGAGGTGCTAGACTACATACCTAGTGGCATCGAGCATGATTTCGCCAAAGCCGTCTTTCCGAAGCTGCTGAGCTCAGGTGAGAAGATTTTCGGGTATCTCGCCAGTGCATTCTGGGTTGACATCGGGGTTCCTGAGAACTATATAAAAGCCGTTCGATGGGTCTTAAGCAGGTTAAAGGACAAGAGGTTGGCGGAGGATGCTGAAATCAGGAAAGCTTCTATTAAAGGACCCGTTGAGATCGGAGAAGGAACAAAGATGGAGAGTGGAGCTGAGATAACGGGTCCAGTGGTGATCGGAGATGGCTGTGTCATCAGGCGTAACTCAAAGATCTCTGCAAACTCTGTAGTCGGATCAGATGTTATGATTGGGGAGGAAGCACGAGTGACTGGCTCGTTGATTTATGAAGAGACTCAGATAAGCGAGAGCTCATATCTGAACCATTGCATTGTTGCTGAGAAATGCAAAGTGGGTCCACGTGTTGAGATCGACGAGATGTCCATGGTCGGTGCTGGGTGTGAAATTGGTGACTCTGCGAAGCTTCGTAAAGGCGCCAGAATCTGGCCCAACATGAGGATAGCCCAAAATTCGGTTGTCGAAGACTTCGTGAAGCACTAGCCATAAGTTTTCGCCACTGAGAAGATGTTCTGGGGGGCCAGAACGGATAATCCCGCGTACTTTCCTATTATCTCGATGTGAAGGATCTTGTCTGGATTTTCTAGGTCGACCTCTTCGTCTATCAGATCGGCCAGTTCCGTTATTAGTTCGATCTTGTGGAATCTGGTGTATCGACGCCTCTCCACGGTCATGCGCCATCTCTCACCGCTGTGGATTTTCTTTTTAAGCGCTACAATTCCCTCTTTCATAGAGTCTATCGCGGAGCTTGTCCACAGGTCCACCGGCACCCACTTGAGCGTGTGTTGAATTAGAAATGGGTCTTTATGAAAGAGTTCGTGCAGTCGTTGGATGACTTCCCGCGAATTTACTGTGGTTCTCACTCCGATTATCCCCCTCGCGGCTGTGCGCTTTACGAAAGGCTTCTGATCATCTAGCTTCCTCAGAATCTGCAGAATTTCTCTTCTTGCTCTTTCATAGGTGCCCCATGCACACGAAACTAAAAGGGTGAAGTCGTACATTCTTCTCTGTAATAGGAAGGGCGCATCATTTAATTAGTTTACCGGAAGCCTTGATAAGGACGCAGAGGCATCTTGTGAAAGAGGGGTAAACAGGATGGCGGAAAAAGAAGACGAGGAGACGGTGAGGAGGCTAGCTGAGTTTAAGGCCTTGTTGGAAAGGCGTGTGGGAGAGGCAGAGACCGAACTGAAGGGGCTGCGGGTCTTGCTTGAGTATGTTGATTCATCGTTGCTGGAGAAGGGCTTTAGGAAGGCGAAAGTTCTGAGACCGCCTGAAGCAGTCATGGAGACCCCTCCAAGACGCCCTGAGGACTATGAGAGGGTCGTCCCGTTGAAAACCGTGGGCGGCAATCTCCTTGCCAATCTATACATTGCAGAGGATTCCATGCGGGTTGTGCTGGTTGAGGAGAAGGGCTTCAACGTTAACACCCCGCCTTTCATGTCCTTCCTCGTGGAGAGAGTCTTGGCGAAGATGCAAGAGAAGGATCGAGAGGCTGCAGAGAGTGGGGAGATCACTCCGGAGAAGATACTTTCCTACGACATCTCTCGTGACGGAGATGAGATCAGAGAGATAACCATAAGGAATGTCCGAGATGAGAGGTCGCGGGAACTCAAATCAACCATCAGGTGGACGCTGGAGAAAATGTACGAGAAAGTGCAGGCTGGCTAGCTATGGTTAAATATAGTAAGAATGAAATGTCAGATATTCAGAAGCTTTAGGTTGAGGAAACTGCAATGTCTGGGATTCTCCTCGTGAGAGAAGTTATGACTACAAATGTGAAAACGGTTAGGCCCTTCTCCACCGTTAAGGATGTGGTTCAAAAGATGAACAAGTTTGGAATAGGCTCCGTGCTGGTCGTTGAGGAAGAAAGACCTGTTGGAATCATAACTGAGAGAGACATCATGCGCAGTATAGCGGAGCCATTCTTTGATCCAAGTGTTGTCAAAGCCAAGGACATAATGTCCACCCAGCTCGTTACGATCAGTGGGGATGTCAGTGTTGAGGAAGCCGCCAGACTCATGACAAGTAGGAAAATCAAGAAACTGCCCGTTGTAGAGGATGAAAAACTTGTGGGAATAGTCACCTCCATGGATGTTATGAGGGCCAATCCAAAGATTCTCAGCCTGCTTGAGGAACTTCTCAAAATCAAACATACATAAAAGATGACTTTTCCATTCAGTTTTCCGCGCACACTGAGGATAAGCCTAGACAATAGCTGTCGAGACGTCGTCTACGCCGCCAGATTAACTCTATCTTCTTTGAGANAGAGAATATAAGAGCATAAAGGTAGAATAATCAGAAGAGTTCGTGCAGACCTCTGGTTCATGGAACTCCAGCAACAGCCGTCTCGAATATCCTCTTCATGACATCCATTATGTAATCCAACTGACCTGTATATAATCCCACTATGAGAANGGTTAAACCTGACAAGAGCAGGAGAGAACCTATGACTCTCTTCTCCGACGGATCCATAAATCCACTTCTCCCTGAGATAAACTACTTTACATAGTAGATTATTTAAGAATCCCTATGAAGTTGCTTCTTCTAGTAGTTTCTCGCCCAATCTATGGACGGCCGCAAGGCTCTTTGAATCATCAGCGTACTTGAGAGGAGTCTCTCCAAGCATGTCTGCCTTCAACAGCATATCATCAAAGGGTATCGACCCAAGTAGGGGAATACGGTTACCGGTGGCGAATCCCTTAATCGTTTGCTCTCCTTTCGCGTTTGCAGCTTTGTTTCCAACCAAGAAGATTCTTTTCAAGCCAGTTTCATTCGATAATCGGTAAATCCTTTTAGCCGTCTCTAGCGCTTTCACGCCTGGGTCAGCAACGATCAGCATGGTGTCGACATGCTTAGCCGTTCCCCTGCCCATATGCTCCACCCCCGCCTCCATGTCCATAACAACTGCTTCATCACGCGCAACTAGCAGATGACGAACAATCGCCCTGATCACGGCGTTTGCGGGACACGTGCATCCTTGACCCGCCGACCTGACCGTGCCCATAACAAGCAAGTTCACGCCGTATGGAGATTTTAAGGCGAATTTTTCGATGACATCATCGACGGTGAAGGAGAGGCGGTAGACCCCTTCGAAACCTGTCTTGGTCTTTGATTCTATCAGATCTTTGTTTTCGGATATAGGAACGATCTTATTCGACTCATCCAGTGGGATGCCTAGTGTCAAGGCCAGGTTTGGGGCTGGATCTGCGTCTATGGCCAGAACCTTGAATCCCCTTCTAACCAGGAATTCGGCGAGGACACCGGCAACTAAGGTTTTGCCGACTCCCCCTTTGCCTGAAACCGCTATTTTCATGGCGAATCCAAGAACTTCTGAACTTTGTTAACCTTAAGTCTTTCTCGAGATGAAAGTGACAGAGACGTTTTCACCGAAAGGCTTCAATGGATGACAAAACTAGACGCTCCGAACCGACATCGATCTCTGTGATCCTACAATTTTCAAGTACTCTAGAGTCTCCCAGCACATCTTTTAGCGTCACCTTGTTTCCGTCAGCCTTCGCATAGATAACATCTTCGAAAACCTTTTTCCCTCCCAATACCACACTGAACTCACACATCCAACTCACCCAAGACTGTTCGTTATCAGTAGTCTTATTCCTATAAACCTTGTTGAATCTTTAGGCTTTCCCTTTCGCGTACCTTTTTACTTTCTCTATGTCGAAGAGCCTTCTATTAGGCATAGAACGAACTTTCATTGCAGTTTTTTCCATTTTCTCTGGATTTCCATCCGAGAGTTCCTCTTTAAGGCTCCGGAAAACATCCATCTTCATTTTCACTCGGATGGCTTGTCGTCTTGAATGGAATACTGCTGAAATTTTGCCGAGATTTCTTACAGATATATTGCCCTTTCCTAGTGTACATCCAGTTGCCACCTGTATTCCATCGACCACACAAGACAAAGGCGGGTTGTTACCAGTATCAACAATTACGGATAGGTCGCTTAACCCGTTTGACTTGAGAGTCCTCTTTGCTAACAGACCATTCGAACGCCGATCACTAGGAACGGACCCAGATGGCCGTGAAACTCCGCTGCCTTATCTATTACATCCATTAGCTCTGTGTCTACACTTCGTCCAGACATGGCGGATCGCCCTCTGCAACTTGTACGAATGTCTCGGAATAGCTATTCTGACTTTAAGAGCGTTGCCTAGGATTAGCCCAAATACGCCTCCGATAATACCGCCCACGGCATGCTTTGCGGAGAATGAGATGACTGCCCAGATAGGGCTTAGGCTCATAAAAAAACCTCCTATAATTAAACCAGCTACGCCTGCGCATGCTGTGGAAAATGAAACTATACTTAGAGTGCTGGGCAGAGGCTTTTCGAAGCAGTTACTGTAACCTATTAATCTTGTTAGAATGTCGAAGAGGATGCTCGCTACCATAAAACTGAGCATGTGAAAACCGGATCTTAATGTGAGCGTTAATTATTGTGACTATTACTCCAGTCAGCGAGGCTGCAGAAAAACTTTCTCGTCCACCAAGTAACCAAGATTAATGACGTAAAGGCTAGAAAATCACATAGGAATGGCATATGAGTCAACTGCCAGAATATTGGAGCGAAAGTATTATTCAGAACCGCCCATAGGGCACCACACATAACTATAGCGGTTATGTCCCGAGTGTTGAGGTAAGTCGCTGGTAACACCTCTTGTGCAAAAAGTGTTACTATTCTCAAAAAAGCTTTATGATAACACATCAAACAATCTAACCGGGAAACGTATGAGCAAAATCGTCCGTGTCGGCGTCACTTTTCCTCCCGGCCTGCTTAAGGAACTTGATGAGATGCTTGGGGAAATGGGTTATGAAAGCAGGTCGAAGGCTGTCCAGGACTCGGTGAGAGCCCTAGTCAGCGAACACAAGTGGCTTCAGAAACAAAAGGGAACGAAAGTCGGGGTATTGGTGATGCTTTACGACCATGAGGTGAAAGGCCTAGATGAGGCTCTTATCGATGCTCAGCATGAGCATGCTGACGTGATCTATTCCTCTATGCACATTCACCTAAGCGAGCGAGAGTGCCTTGAGGCCATAGCCGTGAAGGGCGAGGTCGAAGAAATTAAAAGGCTGGTTCAAGGGTTGAAGACAAAGAGAGGAGTGAAACAGGTTAAGCTATCTATAGTTCCTTGATAGATCATTTGCATATTGCTGAGAAAACGATCATTGTGATCTTAATTTTCATTGTTTGTCCCCATCCTCGGCACCAAAAACCGCGTTCCATCCTTCTCTACCCCACTTAACATCCAAAAACACCTTTTTCCAATCAACTCTTAATAGAACGCCTCGTTTATGCTTCGAATGATTCTACATGCACAGGCAACATCACTTTTGAAGAAGACTTAGAGAGAAGAAGGTAAATCGCATTGTTTGCAAAAGGATACCGCAACTTGTGACTTCTGGGACGTTTGAAGGCTATTAAAGACAGGGCGTTGAAACCAATGTTTTTTCGACAGATTCCTCATCCCACATATACGTATCCCGCTGACACAATAAACACTAAAATCTCAAAAACAGACTTAAAATCCATATTCCAAATTCATAAGACAGTTAAAAGCCAAGCCCTAAAACACCACTCAACACAAGAAACGGAGACCAAGAATTGGAAAATTCCCTATCTCAAAAGGAGAGGAAAGAGCTCCAGAAAAGGCTCATACGAACTCTAGAGGGGCAAATAAGCCACCTTTCCGCAGAATTCCAACAAATCCTAACCGATGACCTCATCACAGCCTTACAGAACCGCCTAACAGCCCTAACCAGAATCCAAGCCACACGAAAATCGGCAAACCTGGAAAACATACTTGGAATCCATAAATCATTTATACAGACGACCACAAAACAAACCTAGAGGACTGAAAGATGCGAAGATCGAAGCTCGAGATGCACATAGACATTCTTAAAGTCCTAGCCCAACGTGGCCCTCTAAAGCTAACCCACATCATGTACAAGGCGAACGTGAACTGTAGTGTTCTAAAGGAATTCCTAGATTTCCTAACCGAAAGCAACTTGGTCGAAGAAAGAACCATAGGCAAGAAAAGAACAGTCTATGCCATTACAGACGGCGGAAGAAGAGTACTAAAATACTTCAGAGAACTGAAAACCGTACTCCCAATCGGCGAGGAAGAGCCCTCAAAGATCCCTGCCCAACTCCTCTAGAACTTTTTCTCCCTCCAAATCGTTTCGTCGCTGCGTAGTTCTGAAACTACCAACCGACTCTGCGCTTCTAATCCGTATAACAATATCGTAAGACTTAATAGATGCTATAGATAGACTTCAGTGTAGATGCGTTAAACACGTCTGGAAGCCAGACTATGAGCTATATGAAAGCCGCAAAGAGCCAAACCAGGTTGCTACAGAAGATAAAAGAGAGCCTCGAGCGACTGAACGAAAAGATGGACGTGATGATAGATATAACGCGGCATAGTCCAAGCGAGACCG
>JGI24422J19971_10001186_pt1 | contig 15718 bp, 14 predicted proteins | sample DeeMarSWOR152_54_FD_19971 | JGI IMG/M metagenome (IMG submission 19971) | reverse complement strand
AACCGTGGTTTCCACCAATAGGAAACCAAGACGGAGAAGGCTCATGCACGACCTGGGCAGTTGGATATTACATGAAGACTTTTCAAGAAGCAAAGGAGCATGAATGGAATTTGTCTGACGCTACATGGGAAGGGGGATACTATGGACACCCAACTCCAGCACATCAAAACAGAATAATCAGCCCAGACTTCATCTATCATCTAATCAATGGAGGAGTAGACCTGGGCTCTTCCTTCCAAGGCGCAATTAACTTGGTCTGTTCAATCGGTGCAAGTTCTTGGCAAAAAATGCCATATGATCCTGTTGATCACAGCTCTTGGCCTTCCGAAGAAGCTTGGAGAGAAGCCCCACTGTATCGAGGAAACAGCAGTGGCTACGAAGAAATGTCTATAAACACAGATGCTGGCTTGACGAATCTCAAGAACTGGATAGCTTCTGATCACCTCGCAGTAATAGCCGTAGATGCAGACAAATATTCCAGTTTAACAAGCCAAGACATATGGACATCGAACAACTACATACCATCCTCATTAAACCACGCCAACACGATAGTCGGATACAACGATACCATATCGTACAAAGAACTAGGACAAACGCGCTACGGAGCCTTCAAGATAGCCAATTCTTGGGGCGTAGGCGGATGGGAGAATGTTCCTGATGGATTCTACTGGATTTCATATGAAGCTATGAAGCAACGCATTGAATGGTGCTCGTTCTACCAAGATAGAATCGGCTACGACCCGAGCTTACTCGCATCATTTGAAATGGATCACTCAAAAAGGACAGAGTGCGACATTTTGATCGGCATGGGCAACACCAGCGATCCTGTCGCAACAAAATCGTTCAGCGATCCGATAAACGGTGGAAACTATCCCTTCTGCACCAACAACGTCGCGTTGGACATAACCGAGTTTGCAGATACTGTGCCAACAACTGTCAATCAACCATTTTTCATACGAGTCTTGGACAAAGGCGAACCGTATGCACACAGCAGCACGCATTGCTGGTATTCAGACGGAACATCGTGGTCATGGTTCAGCTTCTATCAAACCTTTGACATGCCTGAAACTGGAGCAACCTTGAATTTCTGGAGCTACTACGAGATCGAAAAAGACTGGGACTACGGCTACCTGGAAGTACACGACTTGAATACCGACGAATGGTGCACTCTACCAGGACTGGCCACGGTTTCAACACTCCCAGAACGCCAAGACAATCCCAACTGCCCTCCTGAATATGAACCAACAGCCTACTATGACGCAGGAAGATGGAATGCGTTCACAGGCTTCGGCGACTTGCATGAAGAAGAAATGAACCTGACAGCATTTGCAGGACACACAATACAATTGTACTTCACCTACTGGACTGACCGCTATACTCTCGAACCCGGATGGTACATTGACGACATAACAATCCCAGAAATCGGCTTTTTCGACGATGTAGAAAGCGGCTTAGACGGCTGGACTGTCTACGGCGGATGGTATATAGCTACTCCATCACCTCCCGAACCCACAACCGGGACTCTACTGTCATTCTCAATCGAACACTATCAAGGCTACAGCTCTGAAACCCTAAAAGCCACATCCACGTCCCAAGACGCCCCAGCCCTCACTGTGGATCTGGCTTACGTGTTCGCATTTGCTATTGCAGGCGACATCAACGGCGACCGCAACGTTGACTACGACGATCTAGCTATAACGGTCGTAGCCTACGGCTCAAGCAATAGCGAACCAGCTTACGAGCCAGACGCAGACTTCAACAAAGACGATAATGTTGACTGCCACGACTTGATAATCCTCGGACGCAACTACGGAAAAACAGCAACCTAGAAACAAGTTACGTGCACAGTTAGTATATTAGCGTGTACATTTTCAGCTCTGAAACATCACAGTTTCTCGCAACTTCATCCTTCGATAGTTACCGTGCCAGCAAGTGCAACTAGTATCTGTTCCATTTGACTACTTCTTCAAGACTTCTTTTCGGAACATGCAATACCCTGTTTTCGTCAAGCCAGTATTTCACGTCCCCATCCTTCACCCTGTCTGCCACCGGGCTTTCCGCTGCATATCCGAGAGCAACTACCAGAACTATATCAAGGCCATCCGGCACCTTCAGCATCCCCCTTAGTTTCTCTCTGTCAACAGCACCTAGAATGCATGATCCCAGACCCTCGTCGTAGGCAACCATAGAAATGCTCATTGCAGCTATGCCTGCATCGTGACCCGGGTTCTCGTGAACGCTTTTGTCCAATAGTATGACGATGTAAGCCCTCGGCATCTCCTGTTCGCTTGGTTGAAAGTCGGGTAGATATCCAGCCCACTTCAACGTGCTGAATACGTCTTTTATCAACTCCTGATCGTTGACTATGACGTACTTCAATGGTTGACGGTTGGCTCCAGAAGGAGAAAGTCTAGCAGCGTCCACGCATCTCAGCAAGACNTCTCGAGGAACATCCTTCTGCGCATACTTCCTAATCGTTCTCCGNNTCNTTATCTNCTNATAGATCATACTCTCAAATCCTGTTCTCAAACGTTTTCTAACAATNGAACAAGCAAGAATTTCCGGTCTATAAAATCTTTACTTGGTTATGCGCGCATCATTCAATGTCCTTGGTGTACGTCACNTACTCTTGGAGGACTTGAAACCCCACTTTCTCATACAGGGTAATAGCCCTTGTCGGGTTGGTATCTTCCGTGTCNAACGTGGCACTTGTCATTCCCTTTGCTTTGAGCGCCTTCAAGCCACGCAACATCAGTCTGGTTCCGATGCCCCTTCTTCTGTAGGCTGACAACACGCCGATTCCGCTGACAAACCCACTTTTCACGTCATGTTCAACATTGTATCTTTCATCTATCCCCACACCAACGTAGCCAACATTTTTGTTATCAAGAACAGCGAGGAAATGTTCCTGCTCCTTAAGGACTGGATTGTTCAGCAAAGACCGGCGAGTTTCTTCAACCGTCTCAGGACGATGAAGCGGATCTTCTTTGAAGCACTCGTTAACAAGCCAATTAAGTTCCACTATGTCTTCCTTCATTTCTGTCTTAAGAGGCCTAATCGCCACCTCCATGTTTTCACCTATTCTAACAGGCACATCTGCCAAGCTGATTCTCATGTCAATAGTTCTAGAGGCAAACTTGAACCCACTTTTCTCCAGAAACCGCACACGATCAATTCTCTTGACTCCAGTCCAAGCACGTATAAGGCGGATCTGATGCTTCTTGAACTCGTTCACAGCAGCCCCTAAAAGCCGCTCTTCAACCTCACTGCCCCTAAAAGCCTCGAGAACGCAAAAATCCCGGATGAAGCCCCGCTTTTCTTCACCGGATGTCTCAACGTGAGCATGTATGATGCCGACTGGCTTTCCATCGAGCTCAGCGACAAAGCGCCCTTCAAAGTCAAAACTTGGATTCTTCTCAAGCTCAAGCATCTCCTCCACGGTGGTGCCCCTCCACCAGCTAGCATACTCTCGATATTCAGCATTCAACAGCTCAACCCAAACCGGCTCATCCACACCATTCAAGAAACGCCTAACATTCACAATATTTCTCAACCGCTGACCACGCCTTCCCCCTTTACAGTAATGGAAGGAGATTTAAAGCGACTCTTTTCCAATGTCTCTTCAGGTCTTACGAAAATCAAGTAACAGCGCGCGCCATAGGACCGAATAAGCGTATCCAAGAGGAGCTAGTATTTATCTGTCCAATCTATTTTCGTAGACCTGAGGTAGCCTTTCTTTCGAAGCCAATAAACAAGCCCTAGGAAAGACAAAGCAAAACCACCAGAGGCAGCCCCAGCCACTACAGGCATAATCTGTATGGAGACAGGGAGACTAACAGCGATTATCATCCCAATTATTGGTGAGAAAGTAACAAGTATCAACGTCAGAAGTAAGTTGACTACTGCTCCTCGGACGCTTAATTTCTTCCCCGCAATTACAATGCCTATGAATATGCCAAATAACATGGAAGATACGATTGCAAGCCAATGATTCAAAAGGTCAACTTCGGCTCCAACGATGCCAAAAATCCTAAGAGTCCATAACGCGAGGGCGAATGTTCCAACAGAAACAAATGCCCATAGTACTTTCTTAGGATTCATCGCACCTCTCCCTAAAAAACAACGTTGCCTCTTGACTTTAAAAGTCTACCTGACGCCCGAACAATGTAAGTAATTGCTTGAAGCGCGTTAGTCATAAGAATACGTGCATGAACATTATCCTGCGCCACAAGCTTGACGTCTCTGAATTTCACGTTGACTTATGAAACCGAGTCAACCCAAACAACTCACCCATAATCCTCGTGGGTTGGCTGACATCCTTCAACCCTACCCTTGCGTAAGAAAACCGCCTCATATACGGATAAGGAAGAGCATACATTCCCCTAACACCAGGACTCAACGGAGTCACAGAACCGTAGTTAAGGATTCTACCAATCGGGCCTTGATTAACAATTATATCCGTTACTTTAGAATATGCAACATCCCTTACAGAAATTGTAATGAATTTCCTAGATAGGATGATTCGGCGATCTGTCAAAATGTACAGGTGACCCTGAACATAAAAATACCCGATCACCGCGGCGAACGCGAAGAAAACTGCTACAGCAATTATGACTAGGTAGAGAAGAGTCACGACATTCTCGAAGTACCCAGCATATTGAGCAACGTATCTGACGATTGAACCCACACCCACCGAAAATCCTGTTGCAACTAGAGATATGATAGACGTGAGTATGGAGGGATAACGTCTACGCAACATCATTATGACTTTCTCGTTCCGAAGCAACGAAACATACGATGGAAGAGACTCCCTAGTCGCCATCGATTCTTATTGCTCCTCCGGCTCCATCGCTCTCACGAGCTGCGCTATGCTGTCCCTAACTTCGTATGGGCTCCGCACACCGGAAATAGAAAACATGACTGCTCCCATTGGCATTATCATCCCCGCTGTTATTGGAGAAACCCTTCCATAATTGCAAAGTCTGCCGATTGGGCCTTGATTCACAATAAGGTCTGTTATCTTGTCATGAGTGACGGTTCTCAGAAGGATTCCTACGAATTTTCTGAACATCACAATTCTTTCATTGGTTATGATGTAGCGGTGTCCCTTAACGTACACGTAGCCCAACCCATAAAGGAGCAATGGAAGAAGCAAGAAGCAGAAGACATTCAAAGAAGGCAAAATCCAAACATGTTCGGACGGCAGATAGAAGTTTATGATGGCTACGACTACCCAAAGCACAACAAGTCCAATAGTCGCCAAGCTGACGAATGATATGTAACTCCTCCCTAGAACCATGAGAACCTTCTCCTCAGACGTTATGGACACCTCTTTCGGCACAGACAACGCGACATTCCCTGCTAAATCTGAGGGTTGCCCATTCAATCGTATCACCTAGTCTAACATCAACCTACTAGCTTAAAGAACTTTACATATACTCAAAATAAACGATTGAAATGCTAGAAAATACCACTCAGTGCGTCTGGTAACAGCATACCGAAACTTCACCGTCTTTTCCACTAACACCAACTCTATCATCTCTATGCACATCTCTAGGCAACTTATATTCAAAACGATAAATGTATATTCAGCTTAACTCACATCGTTTCTATTGAAGGCAGAAAAATGACCATCGGAATCATCGCCGTTTTCGTTCCAATTCAGGCACCACAGCCTAGACCCGTGCTGCTGATCTGTCCTAAATGCCAAACTCGCATTCCAGTGAGTTCGAAGTTCTGCCTAGAATGCGGAGCAAATCTCCAACCTAAATCGTCAAAATAACTGAGCACACCGCATTGCGATTGTACGATGACAACCAACTCCGAGCCAAAGGTTGCCTCTGTCTTCTGAAAATGCATTTCAGCCGCAGCTACAATGATCAAAAGTTATGATTGCACTTGAGTCTAATCAAATCCGTTTCTTACAAGCTTTTTCTTCAATGTTTTGATCCAGTCGATGTCTCTCTCGTAACGTTGCAGCTCCTCGGATTCCCTCTTAAGACTTGCCACTTTGCGTTTGAGGTGTTCAACTGCCTCGCTCATTTTATCCACGAAAATAATGGCTACTTCCCTTGAAGAGAAATAAGTTATGAATCAAAACTCAATATTCAAAATCAACGAGCCGCGCACTAGAACTAATGCTGAAGTGCGGCTGCCTCAATCTTCTTTTCTTTAGCTTTACTTTTTGCAGGTTCCTCAGCCTTTATGCAAGACAATGTGAGCACACAGCCAAAACATTCACTCGGAACCGGCTTGTCGAGCGGATACTTGGACAGAAACCCAAAGTAGTACGAGCACTCCTTTGCAGCTCTAGCAGGTTCCTTAGTCCGCCCACTATCCTTCTTCGCCATCTCATAAGCTATAAGAAGCAAGCAGGCCGTAATCAACGCCATTATGCCAAGCATTAACCAGAACAAAGTGGCGAAGTCAAACATACCAATCCATGAAGGGAGACAAACCAAAAAAGATTATGAACCACGAAATCTGAGTGCAAATATGCATTCACGCCGACCCCTCGCCAATGTTGCCATGATTTTCCCGATGTGATTACAAAAATAGGATATGAACTCTGGGTCGGTTTGCGATTCAAAAGCTCACTCTAGGCAACTCTAGCGCAACCGAGATGTAATCAAAGAATGAAACATGCCTATCAAATCAATCAACAGTGGAATCAGATCAGGAAGAACACGCGCTTGAAGCCTAGTATCTTATCCTTCCGGTGATATTACGAAACCTGAAATAAGATTTTTGAGACCAGCATCACAAATTTCATCCGTTTATTCCCCAATTGCCAGAGAGGAAACGGAAGAAACACACAGCACGCTTCCCCTCTCCCTTTTTTCTTAGGGCATACAACCATTCAAGCTACATCTCTTAGCACACACGAGTATCTTTCCCTCGTGCTCGGGGACACTGCAGCCAACAAATGCTTATTGGTAATTCAAAAGGCTTATTATATATTAATAAAAAAGATAAGACTGAATGGTGCAAACGATGGGAGGCCCATCTGAACGAGAATACAGAGAAAAACTGAACAAGATACTAGAAAACACGAACAAACGGGCAAAGGATGTTCGAGAAAAGTTCGCACAAATTCAAAAAATCAAAGTTGATGCGCTGAAGAAAACCGAAGAGATGAAACGCTCCACAGACCATGACATAGACAAAGCAATGATGGAGATTACAAAGTCTCAAGACCTAGCCATCGAATCCAAAGAGAGACTTCACACAGAGATTTCTAACTTAAGAAACAACATCGACCGAACCTACGTTGATCTTAAAAAGCGAATATCAGAAACCATGGTGCCGACAGAAATGGCACTCGAGATCTATCCTTGATTGGCATTCGTGATTGCCCGTTTACATCACTTTAGCCAAGCGTTGATCTATGATCCTCTTTGCCGTAGCACTGGTGCTAGGACGCAACAACCGCCTACGCCCACCTCCAAACAACTGTTAATTTTCCATTATGCTTTATCGTCGTCAACAACGCTTGGGACACCCGTTTTTCTGTTCGTGAAGAGCGGACTACGGTTCGAGAATGAGGATGGGAGTAACGTAAGACTTAAGATCCCCGATACCGTATATTATCCGCGTGGTCTCTTTGGTAAAAGCAGCCATAGCCACGCCGATATACATTTCTTTTGCTTGGACCCTCATGATCAGCTATCAGATTTTCACCCAAACAGCTGTCACGACGGTCATGACCTACATAAACATGCTCTCACCATCAATTGGAACGTGGCTATCAACCCGGATCGATATGATAATCTTCATCTATGCCTTCGCATGGATCTTCGTACTATCATCAGCCATACCATCAGTCATCCTTGGAAAAGGAAGAAGCGTCCTCGTACAATTCATCGTATGCCTAACGCTGACGCTCATGGCATTCACGATCCAAGACGCGTTGGCAGGGTACGCAACCAGACCTGTCGCCGAGATATTCAGCCTGAACGCGCTACTTCAAAATCCAATCTTGGCCGTAACCTATCTACTTATGCCCTACATATTAATGATTACTCTAGACATACGTTCACGGAAGAAACCAAAACAAATGGAAACCAAAGACACTAAGAAGACAGAGGAAATGGAGCAGCCTAGCAAAACCGAAGAACCGTCCCAAACCGAAGAAAACAACAACCCTGAACCTACGCCATCTCCGCAACCGACATCCCCTCCAGCACCTGCTCCAGCCGAACAACCATCAACTGAGGAGCAGAAGGAAGGGGCTACACAAGAACAGCCAATCATCGTCACATAGCTGTTGGACAAACCTTTTTCACATTAAGACTTTCTCGGAGCCCTGCAACTAGGACACTGCGTCGCCGTCGTCGGTATAAGACCGCCACAATATTGACACGGAACCATAACAACTTCCCTTACAATCACTTCCTTGGGCATCTCAATCCTTGCCTGCTCTAGTGGCTTGTGAACCTTCAGAAAATAGATGACCACAAAAATCATGGGCAAGCCGAACACGAAGAACAGTGATAGAAAGACTATCAACGCGGCATCTGCCATGGCATGCTCACGGTCCAGGTGTTGCACTCCACTTGCGTCAGACGCGGGATTATAGATTTATGAACCCTAAATAAGTAAACTTGATCTTCTACCCAAAAGAATCAAACAAAGGGCATCTAGGAACAGACGCGCTAGATGAAGTTGAGGCATTTGAAAAGCCTGCAATGTTCTTACATTTCTTTGCTGATGTCATTGCCTTTGTTCTAATATCCATGGCACCATGACTTTTCCATGCGAGATAGGATCCGCACAACAAAAGGATGTTGCGTTCGCTGAAAGTGTGGGTGTTCCACAAATCTTAAACCCTACAAAAGGGCAGATTTTTATTGGTTCAAGGTTTTTCCCACGCGACCATCTGTGGAAGAGCAGGCTCGCGAACCTTGAGTCACCAGCGCATATGCGCAAACCAAGAACGCATATAAAAGCTGACTCGGTTCGAGCCACGGGCCTCTCCTTCCCCACAGATGGCATAAGCACAGACTTCTCACATGGTTGTGAGTCTCCAGTCTGTCTATCTACTTTCTTCCAACTCAACAACGCTAATCGATGCTGTCTTTGTTTCATCTAGGGTCACGTTGAATCTCTCTACGTGTCTGAAATCTGTGAAAAACCACGAAACTGTCAACGTCAATATGCCTAAGCCAGCGCAGATCAGAAAGAGATTCACGGTTCCGGTCAGTTCCGCTACGGGTCCAGCGATTATCATGGCGACTGGGGTCGCCGCCGATGCCAACGAACCCATAACGGAGCTTACCCTGCCCTGCATCTTCAAAGGAACGATCGTCTGAGTGATTGTCTGAAGCAACACGTTCGCAATTGGCAGGCAAAAAGACATGAATATAGCCGCGAGTGCCATAAACCAAAACAGCCCGGTTGGAGTAAGAGCGACGAACACGTAGCCCGAGAAGATGACATAAATAGAAACCGTAATGACGGCCATTCTGTCCTTGAAGCCACTCCTCATTGACATCAAAAGCCCACCAGCGAGAATGCCTCCCTGAAAGAAAGCGGAGACAAACGCTAAGTGAGTAGCCCCTCCAAAGTGTTCAAACTTCACAAAATAGGGAAACAGGGTAGACAATGGCGCGAGTAGAAAATTCAACGCAGTTGCTACTATTACGACGGTTAGGAAACCTCGAGTGCCCCTGACGAACGCCAGACCTTCAGCGAAGTCTTCTTTGAAGGACGACTTTTCCTGTTTCAATCGGACTGAAGGTATTACAATCAATAGTAGAGGCACAACTGCAACCATGAAAGTTACTGCGTCAATCCAAAGAATCTGATGGATTGCCCAGACCTCAAGCAAAACAGCTGCGACAACTGGTCCAACCAGACTCACTGCACCGGTGAGAAGATAGTTTAAGCCATTCATACGGCTGAGCTTTTCCTTAGGCACCATCAACGGGGTAATAGCGGAAGTCGCAGGAGAATGAAATGCTTGCATTACGCCTTTGAAGGTCAATATCGCTAGAACCAGCCAAATAGATACGCCGCCCCACCAAAACAGAAAAATCAGCGCAACGGTAACAAGCGCTTGTATGAAATCTGTCAATGCGATTAACGCTTTGCGGCTCCACCGGTCAGCAAGCACGCCAGCAAAAGGAGAAAGAAGCACAATGGGCGCGAAACCTAGAAAGGAAGCGAGCGACAGGTAGAGAACGCTTTCCGTCTCCAGAGTTATCCACCAAATAATCACGAACTGCGAAACCGAAGATCCAAGCAACGATACCAGTTGTCCTGACCAGAAGTACAGGTAGCTTCTGAACGTTGTTTGATCAGCTTGCATTTCCATCATCGCCTTCTGATCTACATGCATGAAGTGGTTGGTCACTCAAATTCAACATGCTGGGGAAAAGTGATCACTTTCTTCAAGTGCAGGAAACTTCTTCCCATGATGATCATTCTCTCTCAAGATTTTGCCACTATCTCTTTGAACCACTCAGTCGCTTCGCGATATTTCTTCTCAAGATCCTTCTTGTCTCTAACAAAGTAGAGATTTTCCAGTTTCTCGATGATCTCCTTCGGAAGTTCATATTGTATGTAACGCGTCTTGAAATCATGATGAAATGGACTGTGCTTGATTCGCAGCGCGTCAACAATCGAACCAAGAGTCAGCGAATGGTAAAGGCTCAATGCTTCAACGTAATTGCCTCGATTGATCTCTTTCAGCACAAAAATATTGAACATGGCAAACCTATCCTTTAGCCGTACAAGCCTTTCCAGCAGGCTCTTGTTCAAGAAATCTCTGTTGAACGTTGCCACCTTAATTCTATTAGATTTGTTGAAGTAGAACACAGCTTTCCCGTGAATCTCTGACTCAAGGAATTTCTCCGGACCGCTCAACTTGAGAACGACAAAATCGATGAGAAGATACTCAGTGGAGCCTTCCAGCCTATAAAAAGCCTGAGAAACGCCTGGCCAAGGAAGCTGCTTCACCTCAAGCTTCTGTTTGATCGAGGACAATGTTTTCAAAGCCTTTTCCGCAATGAGAAAAGCCTCGTCAACCTTGTCATCGTCCACAACCAAGTACAAGTCAATGTCCGACCATTCATCAAGACGATTGAACGCGATAGCGCCCCCTTCATAAAATGCGTGGGCGTAGTCGAGTGGCTTCAAGGCATTAACAAGAGTCTTGATTACAGTGTCTCGAGTGACTTTCTTCTCAGGCACGGCTACAATCTTCCTTTGCTTTCAGACTTGAACAGGCTTGCCACAGTGATGACAAATTTCCTGTGTCCAGCAAATTGAACCACCGCAGGTAGTGCAGCGCCATTTCTCGGCTTGCTCTTCAAGCCAACGATCTACATCTCCAGCTTTGATTCGTTCAAGCGCTTCTTTGATGTTCTCTCCTCTTATAGAAGTGAATTCACGCGCGGACTCATATTTGGCGCAAGTGGAGTTTTCAAACTCTGGGCATTCGTAGCAGAAGGCTAGTCTCCTTTCTTCAAGACAAGCTCGGAACTGGCACTTTTTGCAGTTTCGCCAGATATCTTCAACTGGCCCTAGGCAGCCGTTGCATCTGATCTCCTCTTTTGGAACTCCAAGCTTCTCCACAGTGATCTCAAGCAGTTTACCTCCATCTTTAGAGGCGCGGTATATGTAGCAAGCCCCGCAATAGATACCGCACTTGCTGATTAGCTTAACGCTCACGGCACAGTTCTCTCCAAGACGAGGTGTATCTAGCCCACACCTGACGGCAGGTGAATGGCTATCTTACACAGATCATTTCCTTCAAGCACAGATTCCAGTACTTCAACTTCAACCGGTTGCTGCAGGATTGTCTCCCATATGTGCTTGTAGAAGCCTGCTCCACAATAGCAGTAGGTTTTCGAAATTCTTGTCTCAGGCGACTTTATGGCTTCTCTTATTCGGGGGCAATGGCAATAATGATATCTCTTTTCTCTTGGGTCAGTTGAAGCTAAATGCTCCTTGAGTTCGAACGGCACTTTTGTAGCAATGATTGTGTTGCTTCTTCTTACGCCTGCTACTCCCCAGCCCCAGCTCAGTATTTTGTTCACCAGCTCATCGTCCAGTTTGAGTACGTTCTTTAAGTCAGATACGAACAATTGTCGCAGCATCATGTGCACCTTGTCGATGTCTTTTGTCCTCTGATATTCTGCTCTTAGAGGCAGTAGACGTTGGTCAGGAAAATGGCAGGCACATCCAGTCATGATGTCTCTGCGACTTTTCGCGTCAACCAAATCATCAAGTCGATCCATTGCTTCTATCGTCCAATCAATGACCTCTTGCTGATTCGCAGAAGCGGCTAATCGGTCGCTTCCCTTCATCACTTTTAGACGTACCGCAGAGCCAACCGTGTTTTCTACGCCTTTTGAGAATTTGGCTAGCCATTGGTCCTCGAAAGCTTTGTTGGTTTTGCTCAGCCCTTTCGCGAACTCTGAAATATCACGTTCAGTCACATTTTCTCCCTCTCTGATTCATGTTTCGAGTTGCACGTGAAAGATAAGTTTTCAGTTGGTTCGTGAAACCAAGACAAGAGAGGTAATTTAATCTTTGGAAACGTGCAGTGAAAGCTTAAAATTCCTATGTGTTGTTTGAAAATGCTTGATAGACCGAAGTCGTTGGGAGAAATTAGGTGATGAAAAAGGAAGNAGTCAGAACAGAAGAAGATGTGATTCGCTTCTTGTCTAACAAGACTGAGTTCGAGAGAAACGTATTGGTTGCCACGTTCAGGATTCCGCGTGGGAAAGTGAGTACGTACAAGAGGATAGCGGGTAAAATCGGCAAGCCACGCGCCTATAGGGCTGCGGCCAACGCTTTGCACAAAAACCCTCTCCATCCTATTGTTCCCTGCCACCGCGTAGTTAGATCAGATGGAAAATTCGGAGGAGAAAAGAAAGCGGCTGCGTCTAGAAGAAATCAGGTTGAAGACGAGGGCGTGCCAATCGAAAACGGCCGAGTTAGAATGACGGAGAAGATTCTGTACTAGCTCTCTGGAGAAGCGCATCAAGGGAAGTTCCAGGCTTCTCCAGATTCTTTATTCGATTCTGTTGAGTTTTCTTTTCCCGAAATAAAGAAGGGCAACTGCTGCAAACGAGATAATTGCAGTCTGCAAAAGATGATCAAACACTGTGCCTAAATATGGGTCTAGACTTGGCAAGATCTTCATGAAACTCAGACCAGCTCGGGAGAAGCCGATTTCAAGTCCTATAGTAGAAAAGACAACTACTTGAAGATTTATCATGACGCCTAGTAGGCGTTCTCTCGATTCTTCTGCGAAGACTGGTATCAATAAGGCTAAGCCAAGAAGCAACGCTATAAGGACTGTAGCTCTCAGTGTTCCCAATAATACATTCGCCAGCAACTGAAACAAGGTAACTTCAGGAACCAGAATTGTTTGGACAGCCATGATTGCCGTAGCAATTGGAACTGCTACCAGCCAGCTTTGCAGCAACCTCGCCTTGACAAATCTTGACACGCCATTTGGTGATGCTTTGTAGAGGAAAAGGGTTGCCTTGCCTCGGCTCACTGTGCCAACAGTCAAACCTGCAAGCATCGGCATCGCTAGCAAACTCGCGAAAAACAAGGGGCCCCTTGGACCTGAAAACGGATCTGAGAGGAATATGGTTATCATTGCGACTAGGCCGACTGCGTACACGAGCCAAGATANGTTTTCCAGTTTTCGACTGTAGTCCTTGAATATGGTTGCCAGCACGATGCCCGAAGATCCGCCACCACCNATGTGCCTAATGGTCTTGTAGAAGAAGCCGTCNGGATTGGCTTTGGAAGNCGTGAAGGTTGTTGATTCAAGGCTGTAGGCGCGGTTTGCTGCTTTCGCGCCTAACCATAGAACNGCTATGAAGAATGCTATGAGACCTCCGAATCGAGTCAAGGTTTCAAAGGCTACGGCGCTGATGTTGCTTGGGTTAGAGGCGAATGCGACAAAGATTTCTGCTCCCCACGAACTCGGAAGCACATTGAGAATGGCTCTAACGGTTCCGCTTGTAGTGGGATTGAGAAGAGCATCCGTAAGACCTCCGCCGATTATTGCATAGATCACTGCGATTCCGGGAAGCGCGATGAATATTGAGAGGGCTCTTCCAGCGTCTTTTCCGCGAACAGTTCTTCCAAGCTTTGTCCTTAGTATAGCAGCTACTACCGTGCCGATCCAGAATGCGGACAGAAGTGTGAGTACGAATACAACTATTATGATAATCTTCTGGACTGCGTCTAATCCCAGTGGATTCAATATAGCGGTGAATGTTCCAGTAATCACCGTAATGGCGATTGCGTAAATGGGTATTCTGCCTAGAAATCCTCCTAGAAGAACGTCGCTTGGCTTCACAGGAGCTGAAAGAAAAATCTCTAGTTGTTCTGTCCTGGCTTCCCTTAGGGTGTCGCTGATTGGAACAAGCATCATGTAGAAAAAGAACACGAAAAGTATGATCTGGACCATTGGTACTGCTGCCGCGGATATTATGAGAAGCGAGAAGTCGTCCATGAAAAGATTCACAACTGAAGGCGCAATAAACAACACGTAGACTGCTAGCAATCCTGCTACAAGATATAGGAAGTACGGTCTCATCTTCCTTATGCTGCTGGTCAATATGCGGTACTCGTTGTTTGCAATAACCAGCCACTTAGGCGACGGCAGCTTTGTGCTCCCTCCATGCGAGCAGTTCCTTTTCCTCGACGCCGCCCGTCAGCGCGATGAACGCTTCTTCCAGGGTTTTTTTCTCGGTCTTAGTGAGAATTTCCTTGACGGTTCCTATAGCTATCAGCTTACCTTGATTGATTATTCCTATTCTGTCGCAAAGTTCCTCTACTATTGGCAGTATGTGACTGCAGACGAAAATTGTTTTTCCTGCAGTCTCAGCCAACTTCTTTATCAAGTCTTTAACCATGAGCGCGGCGCGGGGATCTAGTCCAGATGTAGGCTCGTCGAGGAACAGTATAGAAGGATCGTGAACCAGAGCAGCTGCTACGAGTACCTTCTGTTTCATGCCGCGGCTGTAGCCTTCAAGTAAGTCGTCACGTCTGTCATCAAGGCCGAACAGCTTTAGCAGGTCATCTATCCTTTCTTTAAGAACGTTTGCTGGAACTTCGTAGAGGGCCCCGATGAATTCGAGAAACTCGTAGGCGCTGAGCTTCTCGTACAAGCCAGGTGACTCTGCCAGCATGCCTGTTATGCTTTTGACTTTGGTTTCATCTTTGAGAATATCATAACCATTGACTGTGGCTGTGCCCATAGTGGGCTTGATAATGCAGCTCAATAGGCGTACTGTGGTTGTTTTGCCTGCTCCGTTAGGGCCTAGAAGACCGAAGGTCTCTCCTTCATATACTTCTAGGTCAAGTCCGTCTAAAGCCTTGATTTCGCCTTTTGCACCGTAATGTTTTGACAGCTTTTCTGTGCGGATAATAGCTTTCATCATATGTCACTTCTACTGTCTGAGCGTGCCTAGGAGGCAAGAGAAGACGGAGACTACGGAAAACCCACTAAAAAATCCTTCCCTGCGCACATAATAATATGTCTATCTCCTTTTGCCGGTGAGGTAGAAACCTCTTTTCTCTAACTGTTCAAGCAATTCATCTGGGTCGGGGTCCCATTGACCTAGCTTGCGGCTGATATGTTCTGTCCAGCTATAATTCTCATAGGTGAATGTTTCTTTCCGTTCAACTGTTAGCGGTATTCTTGCTTTGAGCTTTTGGTAGTATTCTTGGTCAAGGTATCCTT
>JGI24422J19971_10001182_pt1 | contig 15736 bp, 12 predicted proteins | sample DeeMarSWOR152_54_FD_19971 | JGI IMG/M metagenome (IMG submission 19971) | reverse complement strand
AACCATCGAGGACCGTGTTACAGATATTATCTTCAAGGTGCACCTGGAAGCCGGCGCCAGGGCACGAAGTGTCTGGAATGTCAGCCAAACAAGCCATGATGAGGTCGGGCAGTTCGCCATGGCCGAGCGTCAGCGAGCTGCCGCCCAGGCACCCCAGGGCGAGCCGAGAGTAAAACAGATTAAGCTGGAACAACCCAAGGTCGGGCGGAATGACCCCTGCCCGTGCGGCAGCGGCAAAAAATATAAAAAATGCTGCGGAAAGAACTTTTAGCGTATAAGTGTGACTACCTAAAAAAGAAAACATCGAGCAACAACTCGCTACCCGATGTTTTCCGGAGGGGAGAAAAAATCTGTTTTTGAACTTTCCTTTGTTATCGGCAGCGGTGCATCCGCACTTTAACCAAAAATCGATAAATTCGCCTCTGAGAGGCAAATCCACAATTCCGTCTATACTCATAAGTCTTTACGCTATCAGCAGATAAAGATTCGGTTTTACCACTCCACGTCCTTTGGCCATCTATTCGATGCACTTCGGCTGATGTCGGCGGGTCAGTCGCCAAATTCGTACTTTTGCGACCATTGTGGCTGAAAAATCATAGAGAAACAGCCGGAAAGCTTGAATTTTCAAGACAGACTTGACATTCTATTGGAAGTTAAGCTCGGCGACGTAGTTGAGCAGGTATAAATGTGAAATTCTCGTTAAAGAATCAACAGGAGACAAATGAAATGGGCGATAAGGCAAGAAGATATTTGTGTGCGGTTTTATTGGTCATATTTGGTGTCAGGTTGTGGGGCGAAGAGCACAATAACGTCAGGCCAAGAGCAAGGGAAGCCGGCATCGCCCCTGGGGTGCTATCACCCGGCAATTTAAACTGTATTACCGACGTCGAAGGAGTCAAGGTCGGTCATGTTACGCTGATAGAGGGAAAAGACATTAGAACCGGTGTGACAGCCATCATCCCCCATTCGGGAAATGTCTTTGCAGAAAAAGTCCCGGCTGCTATCTACTTAGGAAACGCCTTCGGCAAACTGATGGGCTATACCCAGGTCGAGGAGCTTGGCAATATCGAAACGCCGGTCGTGCTGACCAACACGCTTAATGTAGGGATAGTAGCTGACGGTGTAATCGAATATATGCTGAGCCTGCCCGGCAACGAAAACGTGATGTCTATAAACCCTGTGGTGGGTGAGACGAATGATGGTTGGCTGAACAACATTAGAAGCAGGCCGGTGCGTCAACACCATGTCCGGGAAGCGATAGAAAAGGCCACCGCCGGCCCTGTTGAGGAAGGCTCGGTAGGGGCCGGCACCGGAACGATATGCTTTGGTTTCAAGGGTGGTATAGGCACATCTTCGAGGCGGCTGTCCAAGTCGCAGGGCGGTTACACAGTCGGCGTGTTGGTTCAGAGCAATTTCGGCGGAGTCCTAACCATCAACGGTGCCCCAGTAGGCAGAGAATTAGCTGCAGAAAAGAATAGCGGAAATAAAGGTGGCTCGTGCATGATAGTAGTAGCGACCGACGCCCCACTTTTGTCACGGAACATGAAAAGATTAGCCAAGAGAGCGGTGCTTGGCCTGGCAAGGACCGGCTCGGTCATGAACAATTCCAGCGGGGACTATGTAATCGCCTTTTCGACGGCCAAGGCCGTTAGAGTGGGGGCGAAAAGAAAAAAGGGCTCCGGTGAGACATTGCCTAACAGCAAAATGGACGTATTATTCACGGCCGTAGTAGAAGCGACCGAAGAGGCTGTGTACAACTCTATTTTCAAAGCCACTGCAATCATCGGCAGAGACAACCACTTTTGTGAGGCTCTGCCTATTGAAAAAACATTAGAAATCTGTCGCCAGTATAAAGTCTTGAAGTAGCGCAAAACCGGGAACTGTTCCAAAATAGAGGTGGACATAACGTGGCGGATGAACTTAGACAATCCTCAACATCGACAACAATTAAAGCAACGGTAATGGAACCGAGAAGAACAAAGAATATGAACTGAGAAATATTCGGGTGACTTTTTTGTTATTTAAAATCGAACAAAGATTGAGTCTTAATCATTGTTACCTGATCGGGATAAGCGGCGAAGGCGTGGATGTGCAATTCGCTGCGTCTGGCCTCGAAGTCAACATAGCAGAACGGCTGTAGCCTGCCGATTTTTAACTCCGGGAATTTTACAAACACGCCCCGATTGCGGGCGAATCGCTCAAGGTCAATATGGCTCTGCCGATACAAATTGGGACTCATCTTCTCGACCTGAAAATCGGTCATGTAACTTATGCCCCGGTTCAAAGTGCACTTATGAGTCCGAGGGCCGTGGAACTGAAAACGTTCAATCAAACCCCGCGAGGGCAGCATCTGGCCTGGTGCGCTTACAACCTCAGCAAGGCACGCATCACCGGCAAAGACGCTGACAACGTGAGTACAGCCTGTCACCCAGATAATCGCTTCGTATTTCTCGGTATTTAAGTTCCGGCTGGCATAAATCTGAAAAAGCTCCGGATGTAAAGGTCGTTGAAAAAGGCTGAACGTCAATTCCTCAATAGCTACATTGATTTGCGGTAATTCCATCACAAAAGTTCCAATACAAAAACGCAAATTCCCTTGTTTTGTGGTATTATACAAAAAATACATCACATTTTCAAGGCTAATATCAGTATTGATAAGGGCTATTATCCCACTTATAGGACGATTATTCCGCAAGCTACGCAACGCAAAAGAGTAACAGCAGTAAAATTTTTTTTAAAAAATCAAAAAAATCTTACAGGTGATTGATTTTTCACTGCTGGAAAAAAACGGCATTAACAATTGTAGCAATTATATCATAAAAGGCGTGAGTTCCGGCTGCGACACCGAAACCACGAATTGCAAAAAGGATTGCAAAATAAATACCCGCTATTGTTCGAAATCCAAACTCCGTCCAGGTAAAAGCAACGGTTCTTCCGAACTGCCCGTCCACAAAAACCACATGATGATGCGCACTAAACAACGCTGCTGAAATAAGCACGGAAAGGATAATCGAATTTTTATGAGTAAGCCTAAGCAGGTCCTGAAAGAACAGCATCAAAAGGCAAATCAAAATCAAACGAAAAACAAGCTCTTCATAAATTCCGGCCCCTATTCCGGTAACGATATTGGCCAGCAGAGACTGGCTGCCCGGCTCAATGCTGCCGGTGCCAACATTGGATAACGATAAACTATGCTCTGCCGCCAACAAGTGACTCGCAAACGCTTCGGCTTGTATTCGTATCGCATTGTTATCGTACCGGCTAATATCGCCTTGCGGTCTGGCGGGTCTGTTCAAAAACAAACTCAATACAATTAACGGCACAGCAAGGAAAATACACTCGACGGCCATCGGCCAGACATCTCCAAGACAAAAACGCCACTGTTTGCGTGACACCAATTGCAGCGCTATCAAAATAACGACAACGACCAAGGGAGGTGCCACCCACGCCACCCTGCTGCTAAAGCCCACATATTCAAGCAGATTCTGCAGCCACACAAAAGCGACGACCCGAACCTGAGACTGGTTAAGAACATCAGTATTAATTAAAATCGTTCCAAACTCGTAGAAAATAATAAACGGCAGCAGAAAAACTATAGCGTAAATAGGCCGAGATGTCCGTTCAAGATAGGAATCTTTTGTAAAGTTAAACAATTGACTCGTGCTGTACCTGTGCCTGCCTTGCATCCCGTTAGCTGTTTTTTTTACTCTTCTCGTTTAAGTTTTTAACTATGCTCGCTCAGTGCTATGTGAGTATTTTCTGATTTCCACTACTGAATTTTTTGCAGAGTTTACTTTAAGTAAGCCGAAATTACAATAGTCAAAAACTCAACTTGCCTTTAGAATAACAACACCACAATGATAGGCGAACAGTTAACCGAGATTTATCAGCTTCTTTTCGAATGTTTCGGCCCTCAGCATTGGTGGCCTGGCGAGACCAAGTTCGAGATAATCACAGGTGCAGTATTGACCCAGAATACAAGCTGGGCCAATGTCGAAAAAGCGATAGCAAATCTAAAATCCGCCGACAGTTTGACACCCGAAAAACTCTATCAATTTGACGTGCCGCAGCTTGCTGAGCTTATCCGGCCAGCCGGCTATTTCAATATAAAGGCAAAACGGCTCAAAAACTTCGTAACCTGGCTCTTTGAAAATTACGAAGGCAAACTGACAAACCTTGAAAGCCTTGACACCGACCAATTAAGAAGCGAGCTTTTAGCCGTAAAAGGCATCGGCCCCGAAACCGCCGATTCCATCTTGCTTTATGCACTCAACAGACCTGTTTTCGTTGTGGACGCCTACACGGCTCGAATCGCTTTCCGTCACGGTCTAATCGAGCCGAACGCCGATTATGAGCAGTTGCGTGGATTATTCCAGTCGAATCTGCCACAGGATACGCAGCTTTTCAATGAGTACCACGCATTGTTGGTAAAAGTCGGCAAAGAGTTCTGCAAACCAAAAGCCCAATGTTCCAGCTGCCCACTGGAAAAACTGCCGCATACGCTCGACGTCGAGTGTTTCTGACAATTGATACGCTGCCCACCAAAGCCGCTAAGTGCGCACCAAACCCGTCAAGCCCACTACGAGCAGAGTCGTAAGCATCCAGCCTAAGACAATGTGAATCCACATGTACAAGCGAAGCACACCACCTGTGTGCAGAACGAACTCGCCTATGTTAAAAAGCTCAGGCCCTCGATTCGCATTAGGCAACCAGTATTTGGTCTGGTGCAGGTCGATTAGCGGAACAAACACATCAACCGAATAGACCAAAAAATTAAATCTTGGATAGACATCAGATAACTGGCGGTCATTACCTGGGACAACAATCTTAGTATCTCTTTCGACATACGCAGACTCGCTCTGTGGGGTAATCAGACCACAGCAATATCCAAGTCCAAAGAGAACCCAACCAAAGGCAATGAGAACTACTATTCCCCATAAGGCATTCAATGGCCGATAACCGTAACCGATGAGAGGACCGAAAAGACAATACCAGAGCCACTCACTCCACGTTAGTTTTGTAAGCCGTGCTTTGTCCCTGTTTTTCGCGATGAGAATCTTCTTCGCATCAGCGTCTTGTCCACCTTTGCGAAACACTTGTACCAAATGTTCATAGGGCTGGGGTGAAAACTGGTCCTTATCTTTATCTGCCTTCTTATTGTACTGGCACCTTAGCCACTTGATGCGACTATCAGCATCTCGTGGAGCGATGTTGTGGATTTTATCATAATCCAAACCGTGAAGAAATAGTTCGCCTTTTTTTGGCCAGCTTTCCTCCTGATCTCGCAACGTGCCAATTTTAGCAGACCGAAGGTCCAATTTTACATCTTCGGGAGACTGAACGTCCATCCAGTAAAAAAATCCATTGATTCTTGCGCCGACGAGACTCACCTGGCCTTTGGCTTTGAAGCCACCCCACAGGAGGACATTACCTTCAACCTTTAGTCCATTGGCAAAGAGGGCTTTTCCCTGTTCTTGGATAAAGGAGCCTTTTTCACAATCAAGATTACCACCGATTTGAGCGCCAACAAGAGAAACCTCCCCCTCAGCCGAAAAGCCCTTGTCCAGGAAAACATTACCTTCGACCTTTAATCCTCGGCCCCGTAGTGCCAAGCATCCGGGATTAAGAAACTTACCGCCTCTGCACTGAAGAGTCCCACCAATTCGTGCGCCAACCAGTTTGACCTCACCTTCAGCCCTGAATTCTTCTATCTCTGCTGCACGTTTGTCCCCCCAGTGTCCTTTACACAGAAACACATCACCTTTGACAGTCAACCTCTCGGCGTTAAGAGCAATCGGCTCCTTATCCTCGACCGTCGTTTTGTTAATAAATTCACCGTTATTACACTCAAGGTTCCCTTCAATTGTTGCATCGACCAGACCTATCTCGCCTTCAGCCCTAAAACCATTATGCAGATAGACATTACGACCGACTTTTAGCCCCCCTGCCTGCAAGGCAAACCTGCCAGGATTTATGAAAAGTCCCCCCGTGCACTCCAGCGTGCCACCAATTTTTGCAGAGACCAGATTCACTTCACCCTTTGACTTGAACTTCGAGTGCTTGCTACTAACAGTAGCGTTTTCGCTCCATTCGCCCTCACACAAAAAAACGTCACCCTTAACATCCAGCCTCTCGCCATTTAAAGAGCTTCCATCCTGGTTGATAAACTCACCATTATTACACTCCAGATTTCCTCCTACACTCGCACCGACCAGACGAACCGTCCCGATAGCTTTGAAGCCACTGTTCAAAAAGACACTCCCCCTGACTTTTAGCCCATCGGCACGGATTGGGCCGGTGTGAGTTCCGGTCAGATACAACGCACGAATTTCAGCATCCCGTAGATCGATTACTCCATTAAAGGCGCTCTTCAAGATATAGAGTGGAAATGACATCCCGGAATATTTTGAATCGAGCTCGCCATCAATACGTGCCCCATTGATTTGGATACCCCGATGTGTTACTAGCTCTGATGCTCGCTTATCGGTACACAGCCAGGCGATGCGATCAGCTTTCAAAACGCGTTCATCGCCCCACTTCTCGGCCCCGGCCAGGTCGTTTTCTTCTTCAGCCTGGGCGCTATAGTCGGCAAACTCGCCCCTTGCAACCGCGTGGAAGAGCTTCGCCTCAGCATTGGTAAGAGTGCTGAACTTTTCCTTGGCTAAATTAAGCAGTTTTGAAGCGCTGTCCATAAGGCAGATACTCCCCGACCACTTTACCTCAGGAATCCGTAACCACGTTCATACAATACCACGCAGCACGCAGTTCGGTCAAACCAAAACCTTAGGCAGGCTCATGGCATTCCGCTTAGCTAACGTATTGATGTTTGCAAAACATAAATGTTGGCGCTGACAACACCCCTAAACGAGCCTTCGACGAACTCAGGCCATGGTTTGATGGTGCCACCCTCTATTTGATTAATAAAGCAAGGCTCAAGAATAACTTCTTGACGAAATCGGGTCTATCGTTGAAAATCTGAAATGCCCAACGAAGGTTATGGGTGGAATTCAATAGAAAACCCGATTGAAAGGTGGTATGCCATGTTAATAAGAAAAGCTCTTTGCTTAGTGCTGTTGCTGGGTGGCTGCAGTGTTCTAGCTCAAACCAACAATTATTTTAGCCTGTCATACGGTGAAATGCTTGCCGGTTCTACCGAGCAAGTGGGTTTGTGGTGGGCTTCGTCCGGCTGGAAGATAAGCCGGGACAAGCCGCTACCTGAGGCGGCAGGCCAAGCTATTACAATACGTGCCGCCCGCAATGAAGCAGAGGCTGCACAATTGGTAGTTCAGCCAACAGCTTCCCTAAAGTCTCTTACGGTGNGTGCCGGAGTAATGACAGGACCACGTGGAGCGGTTATTCCCGCTGAAAATGTGGAAGTGCTCAAAGTCCAGTACGTAAATGTTACACAGCCGACTGACAAAAGTTCAATGTCGGGCCTTTGGCCGGACCCGCTGCCACCGTTAAAAGGCCCCATTGACCTAGAGCCGAATAAAAATCAGCCGTTCTGGGTGCGAGTGAAAGTCCCACGTGACGTTCCGGCAGGAATCTACACTGGCAAAATTAGCCTTGCTGCGAAAAATTACAATGCCGATGTTACACTGCGCGTGGAGATATATGATTTCGTGCTGCCCGACCGGATGACCTGTACGACGGCTTTTGGCTTTTCGGAGGGCAATGTATTCCGCTATCAAAAGCTCTCTGACCTAACAGACAGACGGCAAGTCGTTGAGAAATACTGGGCCAACTTCAGCGCCCATCACATCTCGCCCTACAATCCAACTCCACTGGACGGACTCAAAGTTAGCTGGCCCCAAAACTTAAAGTCGATTGAACCTGAACAACTCAAGCCGGTGTTCGACTGGACGGCGTGGGACAAAGCAATGGAGCAGGCAATCGATTACTATAATTTTAACTCGTTTCGGCTGGGCATCCCAGGCCTCGGCGGCGGAAGTTTTCATTCCCGTCGCGAACCCGAACTTCTGGGCTTCAGTGAGGATACGCCTCAATACAAAGCCGCCTTTACCGCCTACTGCCAGCAGGTCCAGGAGCACCTTCGAAGCAAAGGGTGGCTCGACGAGGCCTATGTCTATTGGTTCGACGAGCCTGCCCCCAAAGACTACGAGTTTGTTATGAACGGTTTCCGCAAGCTCAAAAATGCGGCTCCGGATATCAATCGCATGCTCACCGAGCAGGTCGAGCCAAAACTGGTCGGCGGGCCGAACATCTGGTGCCCTGTATCCTATAACTATAAACACGAACCCGCTGAAGAACGGCGCAAAGAGGGCGAAAAATTCTGGTGGTATGTCTGCACCGGCCCAAAGGCCCCCCACTGCACGCTGTTTATCGACCATCCGGGGACCGAGCTGCGAGTCTGGCTGTGGCAGACGTGGCAGCGCAAGATTGACGGCATTCTGGTCTGGCAGACAAACTACTGGACCAGCTCGGCGGCATATCCCGACCCGGAGCATCCCCAGAACCCGTATGAAGACCCTATGGGCTGGCGCTCCGGTTATAGCACACCCAAGGGTGAGAAAAGACCCTGGGGCAACGGTGATGGTCGGTTCATTTACCCACCCGAAGCTGCTGCGGATGCCCATCCGGCTGAGCCGGTTCTCGATGGGCCGGTTGAAAGCATCCGCTGGGAAATGCTGCGCGACGGCATCGAAGACTACGAATACTTGGCCATCCTACAGAAACTCTTTAAGGCCAAAAAAGACAGACTGACGGCCAGCCAGCGCCAAGACTACGCTGCGCTGCTTGAGGTGCCTGAGGAAATTACCACCGATATGACCACCTTCACGAAAGATCCTACGCCTATCGAGGACAGTCGTGACCAGATAGCTCGAGCTATAGTTAGGCTAAATAAATTGTAGGCTTATGGTTTCACTATTGCCGTGAAGGTTCCGCAGCAAACTCGCTACCGATATCTATATAAATTCTGCTTGTAAGAAAGAGGGTAATCGTTATACTACGACCTTGTCGTTAGCAGCGATGCTAGCGGCTAACTTAATTCTTAAAGCCAATTGAAAGGAAGAAATATGGAATCTATCATTGCCCGCCATGGTCCAGATGCAACCCCTGTATTCGTGGCACTTCTGATTATGTTTGGAATTTTTATCAGCCTGATAGCGCTTGCCATAAAGGNACTGATCTTCTGCAAGATCTTNTCCAATGCAGGCTACTGCTGGGCGCTCGGCCTGTTAATCCTTGTACCTATAGCGAATATAATTATGGCCTTTTTCCTGGCTTTTGCCGACTGGCCGGTTCGAAAGGAACTACGCTTACTTAAACAGCAGCAAGGAAAACCAAAAACGTAAATAGCGTGTCAAAACTGGCAGTCAGTGAATAATAAATCTGGTTATAGTCAGCCGATGAGCGAATTATGCGATATTATATGAGCTTAGCTGATTTATCGGCTTATTTTGCAGCTTCGCCGGCAAAGGGATTTTCAGAAAGCCAAAAAGTGCATCATACAATAATACTTCTGGTCTGCGTGGCAATTCTGATTGCATCGTTGCTTTTCCACGTGAACGAGGCCGAACTTTATCTGTTCGGATTTAAGTGGCCTTTGCACTGCTTCTTGTACGAGACTTTCGGCATAAAATGTGCCCTCTGCGGCCTGACACGCTCTGTCTGCTCAATCGCCCAAGGCGACTTTCTTACAAGTTTAAGGTTCCATTTAGTGGGTCCGGCGATTTTTGCCTTTATTTGCCTGCAGGTTCCCTATAGAATCTGGGCACTGGTAGTGCGGCCCCGTCAGCCGAACAGAAAAATAATGAAGATTGGCGTGGGTATAAGCGTATTAATTATTGTGGCACTGCTCGTAAACTGGCTGGTATATCTTGGAGGACTTGTGCTATGAACGCACAGCAATTGAATGTAAGTGTAATCGAGCCCATCAGCCCTGCCATTGAAAGGGTAAAGTTAATCCTTTTCAGGCCTTTCGATTTAGGCAAATGGTTCGTCATAGGCTTTTGCGCCTGGCTGGCATACCTGGGAAAAGGAGGTGGCGGCGGTGGCCCCAACTTTAACTTTCCGCGGGGTGCTGAGCCCGAGGAGGCTTTCCACGAGGCAAAAGAATTCGTCCTGGCTAACCTGCACTGGATTGTCCCGGTAGCAGTGACCGTAACGCTCGTTGGAATAATTCTGTGGCTTGTTTTTACGTGGCTCAGCAGTCGCGGCCGATTTATGTTCCTTCACTGCGTCACCGAGAACAAGGCCGAGGTCAAGGCTCCGTGGGTAAAATTCCGACGACACGGCAACAGCCTGTTCTTGTTTAGAATCGTATTGGGCTTAATAGGCTTCGCTGCAATAGGAGTGCCCCTGCTTATCGCCGGTATTCTTATCGCCATAACAATTGCCAGCGGCGGCCCACATATATTGCCTGTGTTTGGCTTTGTAATGATTGGCCTTGCTGTTTTGATTATCGGGATTGCTTTTGCCTTGGTGCACAAATTCACAACAGACTTTGTCGTGCCAATTATGTTCCTGCGAACGACAAGCTGTACAGCGGGCTGGCGGGAATTCCTTTCACTACTGTCAGTAAACAAGGCCCGCTTCGTACTGTATATACTTTTCCAAATCGTCATAGCAATTGTGGTTGGTATAATTATTATGGCGTGCGTTTGTATTACCTGNTGCTGCCTCGGTTGTATCTTGGCGATACCCTATATCGGCACTGTGCTGCTGTTACCTATACTGGTCTTCGACCGAGCTTATTCCCTGTATTACCTGGGCCAGTATGGCCACCAGTTCGACATATTCAGCGCCCAAACAGAAACAGCTTGACCTGCTTGAGAACTCTTAATTCACGGATACTAATAGTTAACCCCCGGCTCAACCGGGGGTTTCTTACACAAGCACCGCCCCATTAAGGTTGGATTTACAAATCGCCCTCAAATCCTTACTGCGAGGATTTTGTCCAATCCTCTTGTCTGATTCCGTGATATGTCCTCACTACGTACTCAAATTTCTTTGCTGACCTCGGCTGTAAGCTGAGCGTGAACTTAACCGTATCCAGGTCAACCTTTTCAAACGCACCGAGGTCACCGCTCTTTTCCAGCTTCCAGTACGAAGTATCGAAGTTACGCTGAATTTCGATTTTGACGGGAATCTCGCGAGTGTTTTTGACTTCTACTTTGAACGTCCGGACTTCGTCCCAGCCGGAAACATCGCCGCGTCTGTCGAACCTGTAGTTTTCGGTGCGGAAATCCATAAGCGTCGGCTCAACAACAACGTTCGCAACCTGCCCCAGGTTAAGTTCCACGTCCTCATCCACAGGAATATACTTAAACGAGGACTGCCCCGTATAAGATAGGTGTCCCTTATCACCAACGTTTCTATAAACTTTCAGCATCCCGCCGGGGATGGGCGTATCGCCGAGCTTGTGCTCTTTGTCGTTTTTGAAGCTGAGAAACCTGACTACAGAATTTCCGTACCGCTCCTGCTCATATTTATACAAATTTATCACCGGCACTTCGTCGACGTCGAAGCTAATCAGCCGTTTCGACCAGCCAGTAGGAATCGTCTCCTCGCCTTCTATCGTGTAGAGAAAATACTCGCTTAAACCTTCCTTTTTGATTTCCTTCGGCTGGAAAGTCATTTTGTCTGCCCAGCCGTAGTCTACTACTTTCATAAATCTTTTGGCTTTCTTTATCTCCTCGCCGAGCTCTTCGCGTGTCGTCGGCATTAGCTCACCGGGTCGGCCGTAGGGATATTGCCTGCGGGCAAGCTCAGCAATCTCGTCGAGTATGTGGACCTTGCCGACAATAAGTCGCGTTTGTGCATTTTCATAGTCTTCGCCGCTGTTGTTGGTTACCCGCACATAGCCCTGCAGACGCATCGTCTTTTCATCTTCAGTGAGTGTGCCCATATAAAACGCACGCCAGGACAGGCCGCTGGTCAGATACGTAATCTCAACAGGCACTTTCCCGCTTATACTGCTTTCGACATTCCATAAGCCCAGGTTCGTTACCCTCGGTGGATAGGTCAAGTCAGTAATTTCAATTCTATTCGCATCGGCTTTGGGCAGCATCTCCAGACTGGTCGGGTCGATGAGGGTGTTGGCCCACGAAAACTGCAGCTTGTTTTTCCCATCTTTCAGAGTCAGTGCCCTGCTTTCACGCACTAACGTCATATCAGCCGAGTTGTAAATTGTTAGCTGCACCGTATCGCGTGACGGTAGCGTAACCAAATCCACCTTGGCCTGCACAGCGGAAGTAATTGCAGCGATTATTGCCAATACTAATACACGTTTCATTTTACAGCCCTCTTTATCATTCCGAGCAAAGGGACAAGTCCCAAGACTCTTTAATCTTCGCGCCAATCATCCTGTCTTACGCCGTGATAAGTTGTCAGGACGTACTCAAATTTCTTTGCTGACCTCGGCTGTAAGCTAAGCGTGAACTTGACCGTATCGAGGTCAACCTTCTCGAACGCACCGAAGTCACCGCTTCTGGTGAGCTTCCAGTATTGTGTGTTGAAGTTGCGTTTTATTTCAACCTTCACAGGAATTTCGCGGGTGTTCCTTACTTCCACTTTGAACGTCCGGACTTCGTCCCAGCCGGAAACATCGCCGCGTCTGTCGAACCTGTAGTTTTCCGTCCTAAAATCCATAAGCGTTGGCTCGACAACAACGTTGGCTACAGGGCCGAGGTTAAGCTCAACATCTTCATCTACAGGGATATACTTAAACGAGGACTGGCCGGTATAAGATAAGTGCGCCTTGTCACCAACATCTCTGTAAACTTTCAGCATCCCGCCGGGGATGGGCGTTTGGCCGAGCTTGTGGTCTTCGTCGTTTTTGAAGCTGAGAAACCTGACTACAGAATTTCCGTACCGCTCCTGCTCATATTTATACAAATTTATCACCGGCACCTCGTCGACATCGAAGCTAATCAGCCGTTTCGACCAGCCGGTAGGAATTGTCTCCTCGCCTTCTATCGTATAAAGGAAATACTCGCTGAGGCCCTCCTTTTTAATTTCTTTGGGTCTTTCAGCCAAGACTTGAAGCTCGTCGCGAACTGCTCCGAACTTTACTTCGAACTCTGGCGCTGCTGGACGGTCCAGAATCCGCGGAGGAATCAGCCTTTCGCCCGGTCGGCCGTAAGGATATTGCCTGCGGGCAAGCTCTGCAATCTCATCAAGTATATGAACCTTGCCGACAATAAGTCGCGTCTGGGCGTTTTCGTAGTCTTCGCCGCTATTGTTAGTCACCCGCACATAGCCCTGCAGACGCATCGTCTTTTCATTTTCTGTGAGTGTTCCCATATAAAACGCACGCCAGGTGAGGCCGCTGGTCAGATAAGTAATCTCTACCGGTACTTTGCCGCTTACGCCGCTTTCAATATTCCATAAGCCCAGGTTCGTTACTCTCGGCGGATAGGTCAAATCAGCGATGTCAATTTTATCTGCATTGGCTTTGGGCAGGATCTCCAGACTGGTGGGATCGATGAGGGTATTGGCCCACGAAAACTGCAGCCTATTTTTCCCGTCTTTGAGAGTCAGTGCCCTGCTTTCACGTACCAGCGTCATATCAGCCGAGTTGTAAATTGTTAGCTGTACTGTATCGCGTGATGGCAGCGTTACCAAATCCACTTTGGCCTGTGCAGCAAGAGTGATTGCAGCGATTATAAGGAATGTCAATGCACGTTTCATTTCACAATCCTCTTTATTATTTGACGTCTATTTCTTTGAAAATCCAAATTACCATGTTTGTTTTGTTGGCCTTTGTATCAAAGCTGACCAGTCCCTTAGAGATGCGCTTGCGCATTAAGGTATAATCACGGACAGGGCGAGGCTTTCTCCGGAAGTCGCCGAGATCTTGGAGAATTTCGGGAAGGATTTCCCAGCCCTCATCCCGCCATATCTGAAGCTGTTGGTTCGATGGATTGTATACGGCAGCATAGAGCCAACATGGTTTTGACACATCAATCTGGCCAGTCTTAAACCAACGACCTGTTGCTCCTCCTCCTGTTTGCCTCATGAAAATGTGCTGACAGTTCTCAAGATAGTCAGGATAGGAATGAAAGACGTACCTGTATGGCTCGTTCCAGGTGGCGTTTTCCCTCACCCTCCCAACGCCACAGGGCAGTTCAACATCACTGATACTCACTACCAGTGGCTCGGCTATAGTCCCGACGCTTCGGGTCTTTCTACTTTCCTGTTGTGAAAGCTCTGCCTTCGGGTATTCTGAGAGTGGCTTAGCCTGATCATCCTGCCTTACGCCGTGATAAGTCGTCAGGACGTACTCAAATTCCTTTGCTGACCTTGGCTCCAGCTCGAGCGTGAACTCGACCGTATCCAGGTCAACCTTTTCAAACGCACCGAAGTCACCGCTTCTGGCCAGCTTCCAGTATTGTGTATTGAAGTTGCGTTTTATCTCAATTTTGACGGGAATTTCGCGGGTGTTTTTGACTTCTACTTTGAACGTCCGGACTTCGTCCCAGCCGGAAACATCTCCGCGTCTGTCAAACCTGTAGTTTTCGGTGCGGAAATCCATAAGCGTCGGCTCAACAACAACATTAGCAACCGGCACAAGGTTAAGCTCCACATCCTCATCTACGGGAATATACTTAAACGAGGACTGGCCTGTATAAGACAAATGTCCCTGTTCGTCAGCAGTTCTATAAACCTTGAGCATGCCGCCGGGGATGGGCGTTTCGCCGAGCTTGTGCTCTTCATCGTTCTTGAAGCTGAGAAACATGATGACAGAATTGCCGTATCGCTGCTGCTCAAACTTATATAAATTTATCACCGGCACCTCGTCAACATCAAAGCTAATCAGCCTTTTCGACCAGCCGGTAGGAATCGTCTCCTTACCTTCAATCGTATAAAGGAAATACTCGCTCAGGCCCTCCTTCTTGATTTCTTTCACCTTCTCAAACGTCAATGCGGCTTTTTCCGCCTCTTCAAATAACGCTCTTCCCCGCGCTCTGCGCTCCGTCGGGACTGAGGGCATGGGCACTACTTCACCCGGTCGGCCGTAGGGATATTGCCTGCGGGCAAGCTCAGCAATCTCATCCAGTATGTGGACCACACCGACAATAAGGCGCGTCTGGGCATTTTCGTAATCTTCGCCGCTATTGTTGGTTACCCGCACATAGCCCTGCAGGCGCATCGTCTTCTCATCCTCTGTGAGTGTTCCCATATAAAACGCCCGCCAGGACAGGCCGCTGGTCAGATACGTAATCTCAACCGGCACCTTTCCGCTTATACTGCTTTCGATATTCCATAAGCCCAGGTTCGTCACTCTCGGCGGATAGGTCAGGTCAGCAATTTCAATTTTATCCGCATCGGCTTTAGGGAGCATCTCAAGACTCGTCGGGTCAATGAGCGTATTGGCCCAAGAGAACTGCAATTTGTTTTTGCCGCCTTTTAACGTTAGTGCCCTGCTTTCACGCACGAGCGTCATGTCCGCAGAGTTATAAATCGTAAGCTGCACCGTATCGCGCGAAGGCAGCGTAACCAAATCAACCTTCGCCTGGCTGACGCCGGTCATCGCAGCGACTATTAGTAACATCAATATTAAACGTTTCATTTTGCTGCTCCTTTAGTCTAACAGGTTCAAGCTTACTATCTTCTTGTAGGCATCTCCGGCCTTATATCTACTCCCGGCTGTATATTGCGGCGGTGGTAGTGCATCATCAACTCTTTTGTGGCAGGGCCGGCCTCGGAGCGAGCAGGCAGTTTAATCTCGAACTCAATGGTATTAGCGTGCTTTTTCTTATAGTCGACG
>JGI24422J19971_10001179_pt1 | contig 15747 bp, 16 predicted proteins | sample DeeMarSWOR152_54_FD_19971 | JGI IMG/M metagenome (IMG submission 19971) | reverse complement strand
GGGGAAATGGAAAGATGAACTTGCGGAACGCTTCCAGACCGATGAAAGATTTACGCTTACAGCCATCGGCAGAAACAGTATGAACTCCTTGCATATCTGCAAAAGCGAAAAGACATAGAGATAATCAAGGTTGAAACAAGATACATGAAAAACAGAGATAAAGGGATAGGATTGAAAGTCACAGTTGGAAAAATTTAACAACGAATAGAAGATTTCTCCATAACTGTTATGTATCAGTTCAACCATCTAAGATTATGAGAAAGGAAAATGTTTGAGAGAACAGTTTCTGGAATAACGTTGACACTGCTGTTAATAGGCATGTTAACATTGGCATTTAACATTCAACCAGTTGAAGCAAGTGGAACCATTTATATTAGGGCTGATGGAAGTGTTGACCCTGACACAGCACCTATTTCGACTGTTGACAATATTACCTACACCTTTACTGACAACATTTATGATGAGATTGTGGTGGAGAGGGATAACATTGTGGTTGATGGGGTAGGCTACACTCTTCAAGGAACAGGAAGCGGAATAGGAATAAACCTGACTGCAAGAAGCAATGTAACAATCGAAAACATGGAAATCACAGCATTCACATATGGCATCTTCCTCCTTTTCTCTTCTAACAACACTGTTTCTGGAAACAACATAACCAAAAACGACGAGTATGGTATTGGGCTCTTTGATTATTCAAGATATAACATCATTTCTGAAAATAACATAACGGACAATTGGTGTGGCATCTGGCTCTGTTCAAACTATAACGTTATTTCCGGAAATAACATAACAGGGAACAACGACCATGGCGTCCATCTCTGGTGTGTTTCTAACAACACTGTTTCTGGAAACAACATAACAGCAAACAAAAAGAGTGGCATCTACCTCTATCGGTCTTCAGACAACATCATTTCTGAAAACAACATAACAAACAACATTCTTGGCATCTGGCTCTTTGATGCTTCAAATAACAGTATTTCTGGAAACAACATAACAAACAACATTCTTGGCATCTTTTTCATGAGGTCTTCAGACAACACGATTTCTGGAAACAACATAACCGAAAACAACGCCGATGGCATCGTGCTTGATTATTCAAAATTCAACATTATTTCTGGAAACAGCATAACCGAAAACAACGAGTACGGCATCTGGCTCTTTTCGTCTTCAGACAACATCATCCAACGAAACAACGTAACAGCGAACAATGAGTGGGGCATCTGCCTCCAGCAGTACTCAAACTTTAACAGTATTTCTGGAAACAAAATAACAAACAACGAGTATGGCATCATACTCATTGATTCTTCAAATAACATTATTTCTGGAAACAAAATAACAAACAACGAGTACGGCATCTGGCTCGTTGGGTCTTCAGGCAACATTATTTCTGGAAACAACGTAACAAACAACATTCTTGGCATCTGGCTCGATTGGTCTTCAAACAACATTATTTCTGGAAACAAAATAACAAACAACGAGTACGGCATCTATCTCTATCATTCTTCAAACAGCACGCTTAGAAATAATGATGCTAGTAATAACAAATACAACTTTGACGTCTATGGGTACTACTACGTTCAGGACATAGATGATTCAAATACTGTGGATGGAAAGCCAGTCTATTACTGGATTAATAGACGAGACATGGCTGTTCCGCTTGACGCCGGATATGTGGCCCTCATAAACTGCACAAGCATAACGGTCAAAAACTTGAACCTCACCAACAACGGGCAAGGCGTGCTAATGGTTTCCACGACAAACTCGACAATAACCAAAAACAACATAACAAACAACTGGTATGGCATCCGGCTCGTTGGGTCTTCAAACAACATTATTTCTGGAAACAGCATAACAGAAAACAACGAGTACGGCATCTGGCTCTATGAATCTTCAAACAACGCTTTGTTTGGAAACAACATAACCGAAAACAACGACGAAGGCATCTCGCTTCTTTTTCATTCAAACTTTAACAGTATTTCTGGAAACAAAATAACAAACAACGGGTATGGCATCTGGCTCTTTGATGCTTCAAATAACAGTATTTCTGGAAACAAAATAACAAACAACGGGTATGGCATCATACTCATTGATTCTTCAAATAACAGTATTTCTGGAAACAACATAACAAACAACTGGTATGGCATCGGGCTCTATGAATCTTCAAACAACGCTTTGTTTGGAAACAACATAACCGAAAACAACGACGAAGGCATCGTGCTTCTTGATTATTCAAAATTCAACATTATTTCTGGAAACAAAATAACAAACAACGAGTATGGCATCGGCCTCTATGATTCTTTTAACAACGTTCTATTTGGAAACAACATAGCAAACAACTATTATGGCATCCGGCTCGTCAGGTCTTCAAACAACATTATTTACCATAATAACTTCGTGGATAACACTGAACAAGTGCGTAGTTACGAGCTAACGAATGTTTGGGATGATGGTTATCCTTCTGGTGGAAACTACTGGAGTGACCATGTTTGCACTGGTAATCCAAGTGATGGAACACAGCCATACATTGTGGATGAGAATAATATAGACTATTATCCCTTCCAAGACCCTAATGGTTGGTTACTTCCACCTCCACCTCCAGGATATACTCTCACAATTTACAGTGCACCTACTGAAGTAACATTTACGGCTGATGGTATATCTCATACGACTCCTTGGTCACGAACTTACGGTGAAGATGCTTCAGTTAGTTTGATAATGCCCGAAATCTATACTGTTGGAGATGCGAGGTACTATTGGAACCAATGGAGCGATGGAAATACCAGTCGGTCAAGAACAGTCACAATGAACACAAACATCACACTAACCGCCCATTACGCTGGACCATACTACCAACTAACCGTTACATCCTCACCCATAACCGGAATAACATTCACCATAAATGGAGAGCCAGAAACAACACCATACACTGCGTGGTTACTTTTAGGTTCTCATACACTTATAATGCCAGAAACCCACGATGGATACGTTTGGTCTCACTGGCTTGAAGACGGAGACCCGAAGAGAACAAAAACGATCACTCTACAGGGTACTACATGGACTGGTGTATTTGCATTTGCTGTGGAGCCATATGGTCCAGAAGCAGAATTTGAAGCAATCCCCGATACAGCCTTAACAGGTGAGTCTATAAAGTTTGATGCTTCAGCCTCATTGGCAGGATGGAACGGCACGCATGAAATGCTTATCACGGAATATCGTTGGGACTTTGGTGATGGTAACCAGACAACAACATTCACTCCAACCGTATATCATAGCTTCAGCAGTTCAGGAATATACTACGTAACTTTAGCTGTTTACGCCCCCGGAGCCACACCAGAAACAGATTCAACAACTAAGAAAGTAACCATAACAGCAATACCAGTTGGAGGCTACTCGTTTCCAATCAAAGGATACACCGCAGAAAAACCACTAACACTTTACCTTGTCCTAATAGCGATCTTAGCAGCTAGTTTCACAACGATTAGACGCAAAATACACAAATGAATAAAATGATCCTAAGAAAAGTCGCGCACTATCTGTAGCTAAGAGAGTTGCTCTATTTTTATCAGAAAAAAGGGGATTAAGCGGGATATATCTCCACGTCAACAACATATGTTTAGAAGTTGTTAAATGCAAGAAATGCGGAAAAGTTATAGCAGAACCAAAAGAACCAATCAGAGTTAGCGCGCGGTCTTTGTTAATGATGAGCCAATCTTTATATATTAATAACCTAAAACCTTGTTAATCATGACGAAATCTAAGAATCTCGTAGCAGTTCAGCAATTTATGACCAGAGAACTCCTCTCCTACGAGGATGAGTTATTTGGCTTGTTATACTGTGACATCGGAAATTTTGCTTCACAGCGAGCGCTCAAAATAGCTACCCAGAACCGCAGAATTTCCATCTATGGTGTTCGAGGCGTAGGCAAGACAACTGCGATGCAAGGAGTACTATGGCATGCACTATCAACCTCAAAAGATGCAAAAATCATGCCAATAACTGTTACTGTAAAGGGGGCTAGAGCTGCTTCAAGCCTCAGAGAACTAGAAGATGCCTTCTACAGGTCAGTTATCTCAGGAATTTGGGAAGTTGCGGAATTCAAGAAAAGAGAGAATAAACTGAAGAAGGGCGCGCAAAAATACGCACCGTGGATTGGCCGTAAAATCACCGAGGCGTTTGGCATAGTTTTTCCACCTTTGGCCTTAGCTTCAGATCTCGCTGAAAACGGGATAAAATGGCTCGTAGGCAAGTTGAAGCAAACCGATATTGAAAGCATCCTCACCTCAACCACAATCGATAGTACACACGTTGCAGACATCCTTATCAATCGCTTAGAAGAAACTGGAGCACTTCCGATATTTGTCATCGACGAGTTAGACAAGGTGGCTTCAGACACCTTGCTTTCAGATTTCTTCGACGGAAATCAATCATGGTTCCAAGGCAAACGAGGAATCTTAGCCTTAACATATACCTTCGGCGAATCAATCAAAAAAACCGTAACTTCATCAGTTCGCCGACTATCCACTGTAGAAATGTATCAGGGGGTAACAACACAAGAAGAGGTAGAAAAAATCATTCGCTCTAGAGCTTTTCTAGGAATTTCCCAAATTCAAAAAGAAGAAAACGCTGCAATTCAGGCAATCCAAGAGATATTTCCTACAGATACCATTAAAACCATCCTCAACGTGTCAGCTCCGAACACGTATCTTATGTTGGAAAGAACATATGAAGCCATCCAAAAAGCAATAGAATCAAAATCTAAAATAGTGATGCCCGAACACGTTTTCAGAGAAGAAACCGAAATTAAAATTCCAACCGAACTAGAATATCAGATACTGAAGGAGTTAAGCAAAGGACGACTTTCTCCTACAAAAATTGCAGGTCGATTAGACAAAGCTTCTTCTTCCATAGTTCGGGCTCTTAAAGGGATGATGAACAAGAACTGGATCACAAGAGTAGGAGTGGGCAAGCGAGCTTATTACTCGCTCACAGCCCGTGGAGACGCTGCAACAAAAAGATTGGAAAGGTCTCGCTAATTCATTATTAACATTAATTCACGTTAATAATATATAAACAGCAAATGATTGTTAACATTGGAATTAACGCGCATGCTCTGCTCACTTTTGTTCATCTCTCTCCACTATGCGAGTGTCGTTTCACCAGTTCTCTTTTATAACGCCAAAGACAAAAACATAATTTTTGCATGGAGCTAAACGTAATGGTTAGAATCCAATGTAGAGTTTCTAGGAAACGTTATCTCGGCAGCAAACAAACATACGAGTATGAACGTATGTCCTTGCATATTCCCCGCAAATTCCACAGCAAAGTTAAGCCCTTCCTTAAACATGACTTGGACATGGATGTAAGCATAAAAGGTAGCTCTCTCGTCATCACTTTGACCTCGTAAAAACGTTTCGGCACGCCGAAAACACCCCCTAAAAATAGGCTCTGAAAACCTTCATACAGTTGAATTTTGACACGGAAACATAGAAGTTACTTAAATATTGGCTAGCCGAAAAACTTCTCGCTAGGGGCGTTTCTGCCCGCCGAAACGTTTTCCCGAGGGTTTTAGACTACAAAAACCTGTCTATTAATGTAAATAGCTTCTTCTACACATTTTTCTTTTAGCGGGCCGTGCCAGTGAAACTACGTGTGGCGAGGGGCAAGAGGAAGAGTGGAAGGCTCCAGGTTTTCAAAGGCAGAGAAGCCAAGCTTAATCATGCAATCTTCCAAATCCTCGCCCTCAAAGGCCCGCAGACAATCTACGACATACACAAAGAAGTAAAAACCAGAAGAAGGTTGAGACACGTCCGCTACGCAACCGTGAACAAACGAGTAAGAGCCCTAACAGAATCAGGCTACATCAAGAAAACAGGCGTCAAGAAAACCAAGGCAGGCTTCAAAGCCTCCGTATACGAGTTAACTGCCAGAGCCTATCTAGCCATACTTCTTAATTCAATTAACCTAGACGAGCTAGTCTTCGTAGTGGATGAGGCCACCGCATCATCGATTTTAGCTGATATCATGTGTGCTTCCAGATAAGCTTACGCGTGCATGAGAGGAACCAAACCCAATATCTGAAAAGTCCAACAAATCGGAAGTGAAGATGATAAACTTGCCGCTTGTGGAGACACCCGTGAAGAAAGGGGCTTTCACTGCCGAGTAGGTGGAGAAGTTCCATAACGTTCTTCCTACCTGAACACCTTGATAGTTAAGATGGGCAACTGTGCGCGCGCATGAAGTTATTGGGTTATCGGTTATGCCCAGTTCTTCGTTGTTTCTTCCATGCCCGCGTATTGGGCAATCTTTTCAGATTCTTAAGATCTTGTCTGCTGCCAGAATGATATCGTTCACGAGTTTGTCAGGCTCCACCAGTTGGATCTCAGGGAGAAAATCCTCCTCCTTAAGGTTACACATAATAGCCGCACAGGGTGTACACGCATATATCTTCACCCCTCCTTCCTTTGCAAACTTAATAGTTTCTGCTACTGTAATAGGAAAACCAGCCTGTTTCACTCGATCCATCATGTTTTCCGCATCCTCTTGAAACGCGGGGGAAAATATGCGGAGGGGATTCTCCTTCTTACAGGCCGATAGTGCCTGTGGTTCTAGAGCCACCGAGACCTCGTTGCCTTCCCTATCTGCTGCAACCGTTGCATAGTTCAAAGCATGTAATACTCTATCTAATTCCCCCGAACCTGCGATTATCACAACCTTCAAACGTCCACTCATTTTCTTTTCTCACCTCCCTTTTCCTTGCCTTGCACGAAATTCTCTTTGGATCACTCAAAAAAAGTGGGGTATGTTACAGCTTATTGAGCTGTTTCTTGCGACTATTTCTGAGATGCTTTTTTGATCGCTTCTATGCATTGGTCCACGGTGAGAACCGGCTTAACTTCCATGTTGACACCGGGCATCCATTTCAGCAGATGCGTAAATAGTTCTGCCTCGCTTGCCACTTCCCAAACACCATATCCACTCATCCCACCAGCAAACATTCCAAAATCCTTCACTAGACCAGCCCGCATATCTGCTTTAACCGCTTCAAGCCCTGATAGCCAACCCTTCAGTTCTTCTTCTCGATCAGGGAGTACCAACGTAGGTTCCATTTCCCAATATACCAAAAACTTGGACATTTCCCAACCTCAGATCATACGTATCAAAGATCATTATTTAAAATTAACGCGTGCAAACCAAGAGCATAAACACAGTTCTAAGACTTTGGTGCGGTGGTTAAGTTCACATACACGTTTATATCACACGCATATGTCCGTTTTCTGATACTGTTCCTTGCTGACCCCGCCCGCGCGCGCTAATTGGATCATCTACCTGACGAATTACACCTAATCTTATTTTGCCTACGTTATGTTCAACTCTGAAAAGGTTGCCATATATTTTTAGATGCCCTAAAACACTGAGTCTCAGCTTGGAACTTACCTCTAACATCCATATTTCATGACCAACATAGGAAACTACATCTATTCTTTTTGAAATCTTTGGTACAAGTTGAAACAATGTATTAGATAAAAAGAAAAGAACTGATAGTATTTCTATAAGTTTCCTACTAGAAGAAAGTTTCACAAATTATATATATTACATATATTCGTATATAACACCTTTTTATAAAAAGCGTGTACAGCCGAGGTGGGGCTGTATAAATATACCAATAATTAAAGGAGAGTGATGGAATGAGAAAGATGTTATCGGCAGCGCTCATAGTGTGCATGGTTGTGTTTCTGTCCACGCTATTGACACCAACAGTGCTTGCTACAACGCCTACACACGTGTCTGGATCTCTGGCATACGACCCTACACCAGTAGGTTCCAAGTTGGCCGACGGTAACTTGCATTTAAAAACAACAGAGGAAGGGTTGTGGTCTGGTGACTTGGTCGGAGAATCGTGGGACGAACCGTGTCGCGTAGTGATACATAAGGTAGTATTCGACGCCGAAGGAAATATTGTAAACTTTGACTTTAGGTGGTATACGGCTATAGCTACGTTTGAAACGGCGACGGTTGGCATCAAATCGGGTGGCCTGGTGATGCGTTTGGTTGGCAAGGATAGTGGGCCGGGAACGGAGTGGGTCGGTAAGTGGGTGATCCTAAGCGGCACAGGCGATCTGGCGAACCTTCAGGGGCAAGGAACCTGGTGGGGACCAGGATATCCCCCTGGTATCCCGACCCCGACTATATTCTATGAGGGATGGATACACTTCGAGGCTGGTTAAGAGACAATCTTAAGCTGGTCACGCAAGAGCATAGGTCTGGCCTTACTTGACAACCAGCCCAAACCCCTCTTTTTTCTCCATTTTTGTAAATCTGTTACATTAGATTATAAAGAGTGAAGCAAATAAGAAAGAATTAACTCTTAAACAAATAATCAAAGAACCAGCTAAATGCATGTAGAGTTAGTTACGGCCCTTATTGCGCAGCGACGATGTGCTCTATGTTTTGCATGTTGCGCGTTGAAGAGGCGATAATAAGTCTTGCCTTTGACATGTCCGTTTTCTGATACTGTTCCTTGCTGACCCCCGCAAAGAACAGTATTCTTTGTGAACGCCTGTAAAGAATAGTGTTCTTTGATGACGCCAGAAATCACTTAAACTTTTGAAGCAACATAATGTAAGGTGAGAATTGTTTGGTCAATTTGGTTGAAGATTGGGAAGTTCTAGAGGATTATGCCGGGGACAAGCGGGGTTTCTATCAAATTTTAGGCGATGCTGAAGCTGTGGAGATCCGTGTAGCCATAGGCAGACTTGGGTTCAAGAAGGAATTCGACAACAAAGCGGTACCGTTGCTTAACCGCATCCTGTCTTTCTGTAAATCCCGAAAATTCATCAAAATAAGCGAAAACATCAGAGACGAGTTCTTCTTCAAATAACTCGGCGTATAGTAAAAAAGAGGAGCTTTGAGTAATGGCTGCTTCCACAGTGCTGTCTGGAACTGGCGGCATACTTGACAAAAAAGCGGGTTCAAAAAACAGGAAGTCCGCTAGAAAGCGGCCTGCACAGCCACCCATAAAATGTCCTGAATGTGACAGCTTAAAAACCTGGAAGGACGGCTTCCGCTACACAAGCCCAGGTCCTGTGCAACGTTATATCTGCCGCAACTGCGGATACCGTTTTTCTGACCCAGACTTTCAACGTGCTTTCAACGGTTCAGATATGTTTCAACATGTTCAGAATGTTCTGACGAAGAAATTAAAAAGGCATGCTGCCTTACCTAACCTTCGTCAAGTATGCGCAGCCTTGACAAGAGGCACGAAAAACTTGACCGAAGTGGAAACCCGANAAGAAAATGCCCAGCGGGAGGGTACAAAGCAGACAGCAGAAGTCAAAGGAAAAATCTTGGAGTACGCTTGGAAACTTAAGAAACGTGGATTATCTGAAAGCACTATTAAAACTAGAATCTATCAGTTAAGCCAATTGGTAAAGAAAGGAGCAGACCTTAACAATCCTGACAGTGTAGAAACAGTCTTAGCAACTGAAAAGCTAACAGCTTGCCAGAAAAAAGGGAGAGTTGCAGCTTACTCTTCATATGCTAAAACTATGGGATTTCAATGGACACCCATCAAAACTAAATATCAACCTAAACAGCCTTTCATTCCACTTGAATCGGAGCTTAACCAACTCATAGCTGCAAGTGGAAAAATAACAGCTTGTTTCCTTCAAACCTTAAAGGACACTGGAGCAAGATCTGGAGAAGCTGTCAAACTAAAATGGACAGACGTAAACTTTGAAAATAACACTATCAGCATTAACGATCCAGAGAAGGGTTCAAACACACGCACAATAAAGGTTTCACCCAAAACAATAGCCATGATAAACGCTTTGCCAAAGAAATATGGAGAATACCTGTTCAATACTAGACCGCCACCAGCAGCGTCAATAAAAGAGTCTTTCCAGCTTGTTAGAAAACGTTTAGCAAGAAACCTTCAGAACCCAAGATTTCTACAGATTCACTTTCACACTTTCAGACATTGGAAAGCCACTATGGAATACGCAAAAACCAAAGACATCTTACACGTTAGGCAACTGTTGGGGCACAAACAGATTCAAAGCACACTTATTTACACGACATTAGTGAATTTTGAGGCTAACGAATACATAGTTAAAAGACCAAGCACAGCAAAAGAAGAGGACGAGCTTATCAAAACCTGTTTCGAATACGTTAGATTTGACCATAAAGAACAAGTGCCAATCTACCGAAAGAGGAAGTAAACACCATGAAATATTTCGGAATCAATGAAAAACTACCGTTATACGTAAATTCTAAAAAGGGTTAGTGCTTCTTATATTTCGGGATAGGGTTGGTGAATAGGGTGGTTAAGGGTGTGTTGAAGGGAGTTTTCGCTTTTCGTGTAAAAATGGGTGACTATGAAGTGGAGATTAATGGGGATCGTGAGGAGGTTTTGAAGACGATCAAGGAGTTGCCAGGTTTGATGGTTGATGTTTATAAGGCTTTTGAGGTTTCTAAGCCTAAGACGACGGCGACACTTACCGTTAAGACGTCAGCTGGGAAAGAAGAAGAGGCTCCTGTTCAGAAGTTTCCTAAGATTTTGCGTGTTAAAAGCTGCAGTGAGGCTATATTGAAGGTTCTTGAGACTGATTGGGGAAAGTGGCGCCCGCGTACTGTTGCTGAATTGAAAGAGGCTTTGAAGGCTAATGGGTTGCGTTATCCAGGTCGGGCTCTAGCAGGGGTCTTGTTGGGGCTTGTGAGGAAGGGGAAGATTAGACGTTGGAAGACTGATGCTGGTTGCGTTTATATTCTTGCTGAAGAAGAAGTTTTGACTTTAAAGGGAGAAGGGTGAAATGGGAAAGGTTAAGGCTAGAATTAAGACGTCTTTCGGTGAAATTGTTGTTGAAGCAGAAAACCCAGAGGAGATTGTCAAAATGCTTGAAAGTTTTCCGGAGGATTTCATGGAAAAAACTTCAGATCTTGTTTCAACAAAGTTGATGCCGACCGCTGCGATTCAGTTGAAGGGTGTGATTGAATTTACGACTGAGGGTCCTGTTCTAGTGACTGGTGAGAGGCTTACGCATTATGAGGCTGTGGGCCTGGTTTTGTATGCTTCTGAGCGTAAGAAGAATACGTCGGCGCATGTGAAGAGGCTTTTGGAGTCAAGTGGGATTAGAAGTATGGTTCCGGCTAGGTTGAATGAGATGACTAAGAGAGGGCAGGTTTTTAAGCCTGATCCGAGCAGGCCTGAGTTTAAGTTGACTGTGCAGGGTGAGAGGTGGATTGAGGACGGGGTTTTGGCTAGGCTTAGGGGTAAGATGAGTTGATTGGTGGAGAGGACAGGATCACAGTTCATGTTAAGTATGGAGATGTTGAAGAGACTTTTTCTGGTCGCGTTGATGATGTTTGGGTCAGTGTAAACAGGTTTTTCAGCGAGTTCATTCCAACGTTTGAGGTTTCAAAGAAGTTGGTCTTAACAGTGGATTTGCAGGACCTTGTCAAAGCTTGTGAGCGTATAGTTGCTTTTGCTGAGGAGGGTCCGCACTTGCTGGTTTCTAGGAGTAAGCTGACGGATAATGAGACGTTGGTGTTGCTGCTTCTAGCTGGTTACATAGGTTGTAAGTTGGGGTTGGTGGAGAGTGATGTTATTTCGAAGGAGGAGTTGCAGGCTAGGTTGGGGAAGAGTTCGAAAATTGTGAGTACGCGGTTGGGTGAGCTTGTTAAGAGAGAGATTGCGGTGAAGACTAAGGATGGGAAGTATAGGATTTCAACTTTTGGGGTTGTTCAGATGCAGAAGGATTTTCTTCCGAGGATCAAGGCAAAGATTGGCGGTTGAGCTGTCTTGCTCTGCGGAGACTAAAACCCCTTTCTATTAATAGGTTGATTTGATGCGGTTTTTGGATGTTTTCGGTTGCAATAGTGACCGGTCCCCCTATCTTTTTTCAGACTCCTACGCTCTAGATTTTTGCTTATAGCTGTAGATTTGTCGCGTGTGAAAAAATTTTGTTTGTCCGACAAAAAGAGTAGTTCAGTGCTTGTTTATCGAAGAGGTTCAACGGTAAGCTTTTTCTTTGTGCTCTGCGGTGACTAGACCCCCCCTTATATATAGGTCACATCGAATCACAACGTACTCAATTTTTGAAGGTTTACAGTTGCTAAATTGATAGTCTCCTGTAGCTTTCATCTATCGCCATTATTTCGGCTTAAATACGTCTAGAATTGTCTGCGATTTTTCCATGCGAACCGTCTTCGATATACCCCCAACAGCTTTCAACAAGGAAATCTGTGTTTAGATCCAAATAGGCTGAAGAAATGGGAATTTGAGGGAGATGTCTCCACTGGGCTTTTATTCAAATAAACCTTACTTTTCATATGTTTGGGCGTAGAAACGTATTTAGGTTGAGAGCATCTATCCACTAATTGATTGAGATGCGTTGGTTTTTCTTCTCAATCTTCGGGTTGACTTTTCTGTTGTTAGGTGTGGTCTTGCTTGTTCTTGGACCGAGAACACCTGTCTATTGGGCCGGCGGCGGTACCAGCCTCTTTTTTGGATCATAGAAAATCGATTCATATGTCCTTATTCGATTATTTGACTATGAAAGAACTAGCGTTCTATGTTACAAACGCAGAAGAAATTAACAGAAAATACAGAGGAAAACACACAGCCATAGTGGGCAACAAAGTCGTAGCAAGCGGAACGACCCTAAAAAAGTCTGGGAAGAAGCAAAAAAGAAACATCCAGACAAAAAACCAGTTCTAGCCTTCGTGCCCAAAGAAGAAACACTGTTAACTAGGTCAACCAGCGCGTGGGTTACTTAACTTTTCTTCTTACAAACTAAATGTGCAAGATTTCCCTAACCTTATTTAGGAACTTTTCAGCGCCATTCACTACACTTGCGGCTCCCTCTTCCGAAAATACAAGACCATAATCCGCCTCCTATCTCAAACTCATGGCATCCTCAAAACTTTGAATCAATTCCAACTCGAGCTCGTCTTTAAAAAGCTCCCTCAACGCCACAAGCAACGCGTAATGGCTTTTCTCTCTGAACCCTTTGCTGTACACGAGCGCCCTCGCGGCATGAAACATCGAGTAATACCCCTGTATGGTAGCCCACTTGAGCCTCTCCCTAGACAAAGAATCTTTCGCCTCTTCCAGATCAGAAACAGCTGCTTCAACTTCCTTGATGACTAAATTTCTGTCAACACCTATCTTGATTAATTTCCTTTGTCCAACAAAACGCTTGAACCTACTCATTCAGACTCCCACAGAAGTATCCCCTTCAAGATTCTTTCGTACAACGGCTTATCCCCCCTTCGCAACTTCACAAACTCGTTAGAGTTAACCACAATCGGCGCTATTCTCCTCCCCATCTTTCGATAAGCACCAATCTTCGATTTTACCTTATCCTTTTCATTCGCTAGAACAAACAAATCCACATCGCTCTCTTTCACGTCTGTCCCCTCCGAGCAACTTCCAAACAACATAATTCTTTCACAATCCTGTTTTATTTCTTCAACCAACTCGTTAAGAGAATAAACATTGAAAAGAACCTTAAACTGCCTTGCCAAAGCATTCTTCATATCAAGCCTATAAAAAACCATCCGCCCCCTTTTCTCCCTCTCAAGCACTTCAATCTCAGAAAGCCTTCTAAGAATCTTGTTAGCGGACCCCTTGCTAACCCTCGTCCTTCTCACAACTTCTCTTTCATGCAACTCCTCCATCGGGCTCTCATGGAACAAATAGAGAACCCTCAGCAGAGTCGGTGTGATGAAGTCCAATTTATCGGGCATATGCTCATTATTTTGAACTCAAAGATAAATAGCTTTCCATTCCCCGCTGACGTTACAGAAACAACTCCAGAACCTACGACTCCATGTTCGAACCAGTCCCTGCTATGGCGGTCTCTTCTGTGCGTATTCGTATCTTCTTGGTTTTCCCTATCTTGTCAGTATTCCGTCTTTAACAAGATCAAATAGTGCATGAGCCACAGCCTTGCGATCATAATGAAATCCCCGCCCTGTCATTTCAAAGTGCACCTCACCTAAGCCTCTAGAAGTTCCAAACCATCCTTCTCACCAAAGTTTTTGGGATTAAGCCCTTACACTAGAGTTCGTGTCGTGAATAGTGGCGTAGGCTCTGATCTTCACTTTCGATGCTGTCTCTCTCGTCAAAGAACTTTCGAATTCGCCAGCTCTTAGCAAGTAATAGTGAATCTTAGCGCGCGCGTAGGTTATTTAGGAGCAATCGAATATTTTCCCCAGGTCATAAAAACTGAAGCAAATGATATACTTGACGATGTGGGAAGAATACTATTCCGCCTTGCGTCAACTACCTGATTGGCTCAGGAAACCCGTTCCTTTTATCGTTGAAGCTCTATCTCTTTTCAGAAAATGTGGAGCTCATCAACTTCTTGACCTAGGATGTGGAATGGGTAGGAATACCATTTACTTGGCTAAGCAAGGGTTTGATGTTGTTGGAATTGATATTTCGAAGAGTGCCTTAAGGAAAGCCAAAAGCTGGTCCAAGATCGAGGGAATTACAAATGTAACAGTACTATGTGCATCTATGACTCATCTTCCATTTGTCAGTCGAGCCTTTAACGCCATAATAAGTGTAAGCGTTATCCATCATGCTGTAAAAAAAGACATTGAAAAAACAATAGAAGAGATTCACGAAGTTCTAAAGGATAATGGTCGATTTTTGGCTAATCTTTTATCTATAGAAGATTATCGGTATGGCTCAGGCGTGAAAATCGAAGAGGGGACATTCCAAATTCTGGAAGACTTTGAGGTGAAACAATTCGAAGAAATACATCATTTCTTCTCGCAAAAAGAAATTCAGATCCTTCTGGCAGATTTCAGCAGGATCAGCATAGTACGAGTTCAAAGCGGAAAAGAAGAATGTCCACATAAGTATTGGAAGGTCATTGCAGAGAAATGAGAAAGGCTTACCTCATGGCAACACTACTAGCAGTCAATAGTTTACAGAGCAGAAAGTGAATATCAGTGATTCACACAAGAACACGCCTCTCAGATTCGTCTGGAACTTTCTGTCAGAAGATCTTACAAATTACGAAGTACATAGTATAGAATGGAAGAAAACAGACCTTAGATGTCACACACCGGGAGATATCTCCCCTAACACTTGCAATATACGTTTGGGGGTAGTTTTCTACATTATGGGTTGGCAGTACAATTCCGATCGGTTCTCTTGGTTGTTGGAATCATGAGGATCTTAAAAAAAGGAAATGTCAACGCGGACACAGCAACCTGTTTGAATNGAACCCTAATGGCTGTCATGGTATAAAACCAACTACAAACAAATCGTCACTGTCAATAACGGTGACTCAGATCCTTTCAAGCGATTTAAGCCTTTCAGAAAAGCCAAAGACAAGTTGCACAAGTATCCAGGTTTCTTAATTTCTGAATAACTTCTAGAGAGAGAAAAATCACTCTTTCTCTTTTTTTTCTTTCAGCGCACGTTTTATCATGTAGGCTATCCAAGCATCTGGATTCTTGTATCTTACTTCAGGTCCAGCTTCCCATATTCCCTCTAACAGTTTGTGGAAATCTTCATGGGATAATCTCTTTTTCAACGTAAAGCCCACATAATTATGTTAGAAATTGAATAGTCATAAATCAAGTTGCCAGCGCAAGAACATGTCAAAGATTGGAATATGTAATATTTCGTAAGAGGATCTCGCTGCTCTGATGATGACTTGTAACTGTCATTAGTCTTCTTCGATAATAAAGATTCTGACTTCACAATCGTTAAAACGTACAAAACATTT
>JGI24422J19971_10001178_pt1 | contig 15755 bp, 15 predicted proteins | sample DeeMarSWOR152_54_FD_19971 | JGI IMG/M metagenome (IMG submission 19971) | reverse complement strand
TAGAGGCTGGAAGGGGTAAGTATTCCCCGCCTGCGAGCCCCGAAAGGGTCACCTCGAAAGCAGGGAAGCGAAAGGACAAGGGTTTTCGCTAATCAAAAATAGAATTTGCCATATAATGAACAGGTTATGGAAATACACCCTATAAACTCCGGAAACTCCAGAAATATTTGGAGGAGGGAGAGAAAATAGGAAGGGTTGGAGCGTATCTCAAGGTTCCGGAGTTCACCTACTAATGTTCACTCCAGGATAACTTTGAAAAGCGACGAATATTGATTGAGATATGGAGGGCGGGACACCACTAAAAGAATCACCTAGGGCAAGGCGGTCAACTGCAAACCCTGGTTAGGCGCTTGGAGTAAATTAATTTTGACTCTTCAGAGGTCCCAAAATTAAGATCGTGGTACCCAGAGCACCATTCTTGGTTTCTTGCCCATTTCCTTTACGAGCTCCTCGATCCGCCCGTATTTCATGCAGGATGCCATACAGTGCTTCACGCAAGCCGGCTCAAGCCCCTTCTTGGTGCGAGGTGTGCACAAGATACACAGTTCGGTAGGAAAGGGCAGGTAGGTGAGATATGCCTTATCATTCGGCAGCTTCTGGACAACTTCAATTACTCGTATTCCCCCCATCCCTGCCGGCCAGTTGTATTCTTGGGCGCAGGCGACTTGACACGTATAGCAACCGGTGCAGTATTCGTAATCGATCAACAGGCCATATTTACATTTCTCAGGCATTTTCCCCCTCCTCTCTTCTATTGACCTTGTAAACTTCACAAAGCAGATGCTTTATGGGGGCACCTAAACCGTCTTTACCCTGGAAGCCCATGGGAATAAGCTGATTTACGTTCGATTCCCATACACCGAACAGTGAAGGCTCTTCCCCGGGCTTTTCGGGAAACCACCAGCCGTGAGCAGCCATCACCATCCACGGAGGCACCACGAGGGTAACTTTTGCCTTAAATTTGCACCTGCCGAGCCAATTTTCGACCCAGACCCACTCCCCGTTGGCGATATCGAGTGACTTGGCCGTATCGGGATGGATTTCAATCAGGGGATCGGGCTCAATTTCTCGCAGCCACGGGATGTTCCTGTGCTCCGCGTGGAAGTACGCTGGGGACCTTCTCCCCGTGGACAAGATCAGGGGGTACTTTTTATGCAGTTCAGGCTGGCTGATGGGTGTGAACGGTGGTTCTTCATAGTGGGCGATGGGCTCTAGTCCCCACTCTTCACGCAGCGATGAGTATAACTCAATCTTACCAGAAGGGGTTTGAAACCCGGGCTTTCTGTCCGGCCGCAGCAACCCCTTCTCAAACCTGTGATAGGGGGCACTGGGGTGACCTTCCGGTGGAAAGGCCCAGCCTTTTCCCTGCAGCTCTCTAAAGGTCATGCCAGAAGGCTTGATGATTTCATCGAAAAGTTCATGAATGTCGTGCCAGCGAAAATTCGGGTCAAATCGCTTGGCCAACTCGAAGTTGATCTCCACATCGGGCTTGCATTCGCCGACTGACAGAGCCTTGTTGATGCTCTGAAGAGGCACCCACCAACTCCGGACGCCATCTTTTTCAAGAAAACTGGCCGCCGGTAGAATCATATCGGCCAATTGAGTTGTGGGNGTCATGAAAAGGTCAACCGCAACCACAAANTCNAGCTTCTTAAGGGCTTCNACCCATCTTCTCGGGTCAAGGCCTATGCCGGCCACAGGATTACATGTCTGTATCCACATACCCTTGATGGGGTANGGATNCTCGGTGAAGATCTGATCGAGAACCATATCCGTCTGCGCTCGCCAGATGAATNTNTTCAAGGGCCCGTATCGGTCAGCCCCGANCCTTTTTTTGTCAGCTTCTTTAGATGCCAACTTGATGACCCCCTTGGCCCCAGGCAAAGCGTACGCAACCGCATCAAAGGCAAAGCGGGAAATCACGTTCCCACCGGGTATATCCAGATTCCCGGTGATGCACCATAAGTTAGCGATTGCTTGAACAGTGGGGGTGATCGCGGGTGTCATATCAATAGGAACACCCCAATGTATGGACGCAGGTTTGCTTGTGGCGTAAAAGCGTGCTGCCTCGATAATATCTTTCTCAGGAACCCAGGTGATCTCGGACACTCGCTCCACCGGATAGTGGGCCACCTGCTCGCGAAACACGGTCCAAACAGTTTTAACGGGCACTTTAGTTCCATCTGCAAGGCCGATTTCATGCTCTCCGTCCAGGGCTGGTTTTGCGTCTGCCGATCGGTACTCTACCCCGCCGGAATCCCACACTACCGGTATCCCTCTTGCGGTGTCCCACACTACAAAGTTGCCCGCGGCACCGCCCTCGATCAAGTCACTCTCTCGAAGCAATTTGCCAGTATCGGTTCTGATCAGGAAGGGGGCATTTGTCCATTTTTCAACAAATCCTTCATCGTACAGACCCTCATTAACAATCACATTGAGAAAGCCCATGGCCAGGGCCCCATCCGTNCCTGGCCNGAGCCTGAGCCATTTTTTCGCCCTTGAGGCGAACCACGACAACCTCGGGTCTATGGCGACAATNTTCGTGCCCCTCTTCATAAGATCGATGATCCAGTGCCCAAAGACGTTGTCTGGGCATGAGGCCGGGATATTGTAGCCCCAAATTATTATGCACTCTGGGATTTTATACTTCGGGTCGTCGTAACGTTTTGGTAACCATTGGGCCGCATCGAGTATGCAGTAATCTCCCTGGACAGTATCCACTGCGGCGATCCTCGGGCTATAACAGGCAACTCCACTGAGGGCGAACATGACATTGGGGCTGCCGTATGCATAGGCGAGCATGCATATCCAGGGCCCGATGTCCCTGCCAGTGCCCATGGAGAAGATCACACTCTCTGGACCGAATTCTTCCCGGATTGTGCCCAGTTTTTCCTCTATGAGGTCAAAGGCCTCGTCCCAAGAAATCTCCTGCCACTTGCCCTCTCCGCGCTCTCCCACTCTCTTGAGAGGAGTGGTCAACCGGTCGGGATGATTTACATATTGTGGCATCGCCAGACACCTGGCGCAGAGACGTCCCTGATTCCAGGGATGATCCGGGTCACCTTCAATCTTAACCAGTTTGCCATCCTCGATGTGTGCAAGTACCCCACAGCCGCCATGGCAGCCAGGTCCGGCGGACCAGGTAGTTGTGCGCACAATCTTACGATTTTCGCGTTTCATTGCCCAGATCCCTCCTCACTTCATAACCTGAATCAATCAATTGATGGTAACCTACCGCCATATATCTATTCTTTATCAATCGAGTCATTGCGCTGAATCCAACATGGCTAATATCGCTCATAACCAGGGGGCCTTTTTTCACGCCCATCTGGTTCATGAGCCGGTTATGTGGTTAACGGCTCGCCAACAAGTTTGTTAACTGAACACCTTTTTCCTTTTAAGGAGATAAAAAACAAACAAAATTTGTATGATTAAAAATATTATGAAGAATGGAATTGTAAGGAAAAGGGGTCCGACCCCTTTTCAGGTGCCTCCCCAGCTACTAGGTTGGCAGATTCACTCTCTAGCGTTGAGAAACCCGGATTGACCCCCTATTCAAAAATCACACTCATAATATCCGCGACATACATCAAAGCGACCCAACTGCGCTCCGCCTTCCCATAACTGAATGATCTTGCAGTCGCGCCAATATTTCTCCACATCATAATCCCGTACGTAGCCGTATGAACCCATCAGTTCCATTGCCCTGTTCGTTACCATCACGGCGACATCGGCGGCATATACTTTGGCGATACTTGCTCGAGACAACATAAAATCCGATACCGGCGAACCGTAAGTTTCAGGGTGATCAAACATATAAGCTGCCGCGAGATAGTAATTTCTTGCTGTCTCTATACCGATAGCCATATCCGCTAACATACCGGCACAGATGGAATGCTGTCTGATTGGTTTATCTGCTACGATTCGTTCCCCCGTATAGTTTAGGACCGTTTCAAAAGCTGCTTGAGCATTTCCCACGGCCAGCGCTCCGGTAAGAATGCGCGCCACTATCACATTACCATGAAACAATTGGGCATCCGCACCTGGCCCTGCTGCCCGAAAGTCCTTTGGCACCCTTACGTTTTCAAGCAAAATCGCGCAGTTTTTGTCACCCTCCATGCCAGCTTTGTTTTCAAATTTCCCAAAAGAAAGTCCCTCGCACGGTGAAGGTATATAGATCAGGGCAATACCTTCATCGCCCAAATCGGGATCGGTAGTGCAGACCACGCAATAGGCATCCGATACGCCGGCATTCGAGCCCCACGCCTTTTGTCCGTTGATCACCCACTCGTCCCCTTCGAGTTTGGCAATGGTCCTAATCTTCCGTCCGTGCAACGAGGGATTTTCAATGTCGCAACCGCCGCCCCCGTGCGACCCGCCCGGCTCAGTGATGGCAAAGCAACCCTTCTTCAGCTTATCACCGCAAAATATGGGAGCAAAATGATCCAGCACTGCTTTGTTGCCGGCTATTATGCCCGGAAGGAATGCCCATGTAGTAACGGTGGCAGAAGTTGCTATACCGCTGTCGCCCCGGCCAAGCTCTTCGTGCATTATGGCGGCGGTAACTATTGAGCTACTGCCACCACCACCATATTCTTTGGGAAAGGCCGCCTTTTGAACGCCCAGATTTGTCAGGCCCTGAAGGATTTTGTTGACTATCTTGTGCTCCTTATCGTCGTCTATTTGTTGTCGAACAGGCATAATTTCCTTATCAACGAAGTTGCGGAACAGTTCCTTTGCCATGCGATCTTCTTCTTTTAGAAAAACGTCCAGATATTTTTGTTCAGACATAGTTCTACCTCCTTTTGAAAACAGTGTTTGCTCCCAAGGGGGTCGGGAGAATCCCCGCCTTTACGACGGGTAGTCGTTTTCAGGTCCTGTCTTCCTGCAGATCGCTATGTGCTTTCAGTGTTTCTGTTTCCCACAATCTCCCTTGATTAGGAAGGATGCCCATAACGTACCCCCTCTGATTTGCTTCGCTAACTCCCCTGTCAATCCAGGCAGGTCACCTCCTTTCACCAGAATTTTAACCACTGCTATATCTCATCCCATCATGCGAGATCTGGAGGAGATGATGAGAAATCCCTTTTTGAACCTTTAAGAGATCAAATAGCTAGTCTGATCTCACAGGACACGCCTCTGTAAGGTATTGGACGGTTATCAAACATCAAGACAAGGACGTGTATCCCATGAGACTGAGGGATTATGCACGAAATCACCGAAAACGTAAAGAGTATGTGCAACACCCTGGTTTATTGCTCGTTGGGGTGGATGAGAGTGAGGAAAAAGTAAGGAAAAAGGGGTCTGACCCCCTTTCTTTATTAAGAAGATTTCCCCTTTTTCGGCGAGGGAGCTCGGGCATCAACGTTGAGGCCACCCTTGGACCTCGGGCGGGACAATACATGGGCCTCTCACTGAACTTTACAATCTGGATAAGGGATGATAGGTGGCTACCTCAGTGGTAGGATGCCGGATAAAGGTAACGATGAGCTGTAGGGTTCTCTTCAGGTGAGAAACTCGCTGAATAACTGTGAAAAGTCCTCCTGGAACTTACGGGAGAGGTGTGATCAAAATAAGAGAGAATTCCTAACTAATTGATTTTACGATCTTTTCATTTTTCTCTTGACAGGGGGAATATAGGATATCCCCCTTTATATTTAATACTTAATCCGCTTTATCCTCTATTACAACAGGTACTCCTTTTTCGCCATCTCAGCCAGCTTAAACTTCTGGACATTGCCCGATCTGGTCATGGGAAATTCCGTCACCACCTTAAGGTAGTGCGGTTGGTAGGTGCATTCGGTAGTATCCCTTCATGAGGAATCCGCGGGCAAAGAGTTCTCCTGGCATTTGAGGGGGGATGTCGGCTGCGGGTGATCCGAAGCTTGTCAAATAAAACGAATCCATGCTATTAGACCGTGATGAGTATCTTGTATGGAGGGGGAACGTATGAGTCAAAACAAGAAGATCCTTATTGTGGATGATGATCCTGATTTTGCTGCTGCCATTCAAAAGATCTTGACAAGCAACAACTATGACGTTGATGTGGCAGGCAATGTGGAAGAGGGCATGAGAGCGATCGAGGAGAAGAGGCCAGATCTGATACTCCTGGACGTGATTATGGAAAAATATGATGACGGTTTCAATATGTGTTATGACCTAAAACATGACGATCGTTACAGAGCAATCCCGGTCATTATTATAACGGCTGTTACAGAGGTAACTGGCCTTAAATTTGACCCGAAGACAGACGGGGAATACCTAGAGGCAGAGGAGTATGTGCAGAAACCAATCAGCGCGGAGGTGCTTTTAAATAAGGTGGCAAGGCTGATTTAAGATTTCATTGACCCGTGTCCATTAATTGCTTCGCCTTGTGGTCTGGAGGCGAAGCCTTGCGAGGAGTTATGAATGTTACTGGGGAAAGCCCATATTTTGATCATAGATGATGAAGAGGTAATACGTGACTCCTGCACACAAGCCTTAAAGAAAGAAGGGTATATCGTAAAGTGCGCCGAAAATGGTGATTCAGGGCTTAGGTTGTTTAAAGAATTTCACCCTGACATTGTATTGATTGACTTAAAGATGCCGGGCAAGAGCGGTATGGAGGTTCTGGAGGAGATAGAAAGTACGGACCCAAATGTGGTCAAGGTCGTGATTACAGGCTTTGCCAGTGTATCTTCTGCAGTGAATGCAATGAAAAAAGGGGCCTATGATTTTATCCCCAAACCGTTTACACCTGATGAAATTCGTCTCATTGTTGCAAGGGGCTTGGAAAGAAGACGCTTACTTTTAGAAACTGAGGCCCTGAGGACAGAACAGGAGAGGATAAGAAGAAATATGATTTCCCTAGTCTCCCATGAGCTGAGAGCCCCTTTAGCAGCCACGGTCCAATATATGGAAGTCATCCTAAGTGGGTATGCCGGTAAAATCTCTTCAGAAGCCAATGATATGATCGATCGTTGCAACGCACGGTTAAAGGAAATGTTGGAGCTACTCAGTCGATGGCTCAGTCTCGCCACCTTCGATCCCAGTAAAATGGCGGAGAATTTCCAGGATGTTCGCTTATCCGAAGTTGCTGAGAAATCCATAGGGCTTTTAAGATCTCTGGCCGAAGAGAAGAAAATAAGCCTCAGCCTTGAGGCCCCTGAAGACTTGCCCCCCATAAAAGGAAGCAGAATGCCTTTGGAAGAGATCTTTAATAACCTGATTAGCAACGCTATCAAATACAACAAAGAAGGGGGTTGGGCAAAGGTAAAACTGTTTGAACGAGATCAGGAAGTTTGGATTGAGATCAGTGACAACGGGTCGGGGATCCCGGAGGAACATCTGCCGAGAATATTTGATGAATTCTATCGAGTTGACGGCCGGAGAAACGCACCCATAAAGGGGTCGGGGCTGGGCTTATCGATTACCAAGAAGATGGTAGATGCGCATGGGGGAATGATTGAGGTGGAAAGCAGAGTTGGTGAAGGAACAACCTTTAGAATTGGCTTTCCAAAGGTTTTGAGCCCCGGAAGGAAGCTTAGCTCTGAATAGGCGGACAGAGGAGTGAGAAATGGAAGTCCAGATGGAGAAAGAAGAAGAAATTGATTTGATCTTTCGACCCAATCTGGCAAGGATTGAAAGAAGCTTACCTCAGATAGACAACCATAGACTTTTTCAGCTCAAATTTGTTGACGAAGACGTGGCTAAGGGCTTTTCGCATGCCCCTGGACAGTTTGTGGAGGTTTCCATTTTGGGTGTTGGTGAGGCCCCCATATCCATATCATCGCCGCCCACGAGGCCTGGGATCATTGAAATCTGCGTCCGGAAGGTGGGTTCCGTGACCAGTGCCTTATTTGAACTGCAAAAAGGAGATCTTATTGCATTAAGAGGTCCTTTTGGAAGGGGCTTTCCAATGGATCTTTTGAAGGGTCAGGATCTTCTGCTTGTTGCCGGAGGTTTGGGTATGGCGCCACTGCGCTCTCTTTTACAGGCAGTTCTTGATGATCGGACGAGTTATGGGGATTTGGTTTTGATGTATGGGGCTAGAAACCCGGATGACTTACTCTTCAAGTATGAACTCTTGGGTTTGATGAATAGAACGGATATGAAATATCTCTTGAGCGTTGATGTGGATGAAGAGGGCATCTGGCGACAGTATATCGGGGTAGTGACAGGATTATTTGAGAAAGTGGAGTTAAATCCTGAGACCGCATTTTGTGCTATGTGCGGGCCCCCTATCATGTATCGCTTCGTCCTCCAAGAGCTACTAAAGAGGAAAGTGCCTCCGGAACGAATACTTATGTCTTTAGAGAGAATGATGAAATGTGGGGTGGGAAAATGTGGGCACTGTGCGATCGGAGAATATTACTGTTGCACGGACGGGCCGGTTTTCAAATATTCAGAGATTAGTCACGTCAAGGAGGTGATCTGATGCCCAACGCGTTAGTCGTATGCCCATTTTGTGGATGCGGATGCAGTTTCTATCTTGAGTCGAAAAACGAGAGAGTCGTTGGCGTGACACCCAGCCGAGAGCATTCCATTAGTGGCGGATCACTCTGCGCCAAGGGATGGAATGCCCATGAATTCGTCAATCATCCGGAAAGGATAACAAGTCCGATGATTCGACACCATGGGATTTTTCGGGAGGCTACATGGGACGAGGCCCTTGATCTGGTATCCAAGGGGTTGACCAGCATCAAAGAAGAGCACGGGAGCGACGCCCTGGCATTTCTATCATCAGCAAAAGTGAGCAACGAGGAGAATTATGTTTTTATGAAGTTGGCGAGGGCGACCTTTAATACCAATAATGTTGATCACTGCGCCCGGCTTTGACATTCCTCCACGGTGGCCGGTCTGGCCGCCGCTTTTGGCAGTGGTGCAATGACCAATTCGGTCCAGGAATTCGAGGAGGCTGAGGTCTTTTTTGTCATTGGTTCTAACACTACAGAACAGCACCCACTGATCGCTAGCAGAATCATTCGGGCCGTCACCCAAAGGGATGCAAAACTTATCGTGGCCGATCCTCGTGATATAAAATTGGCCCGATTCGCTGCTGTTCATCTCAAGCACAGGATTGGGAGCGATGTAGCCTTACTCAATGGCCTGATGCACATTATTTTGAAAGAAGGTTGGGAGGATAAGCAATTTATAAAGGCCCGCACGGAGAACTTCGAACAACTTAAAACTGTTGTAGCCAAATATACACCTGATAGGGTCACTGAGATAACTGGTGTTGATAGGGATTCTTTGAGAAAGGGGGCCGAGATCTATGCTCGGGCCAAGAAAGCAATGATTGCTTACGCCATGGGAATAACCCAGCACATTACCGGGACAGACAACGTAATATCCTGCGCCAATCTGGCTATGCTAACTGGACACGTAGGGTATCCTTCCACGGGCGTGAATCCCCTCCGGGGGCAGAACAATGTCCAGGGGGCTTGTGATATGGGGGCCCTACCAAATGTATATTCGGGCTACCAGCCCGTGACAGATCCGGAATGCCGGCAAAAATTCGAGAATGAATGGAATGTGACTGGCCTCAGTGACAAGATTGGATTGACTGTCACGGAGATGATTGATGCGGCTGAAAGGGGAGAGGTCAAGGCACTTTACATCATGGGAGAGAACCCTGTGGTAAGTGATCCCGATGCTAACCATGTGGCCCGAGCATTGCGAAAGCTCGATCTCCTTGTAGTTCAAGATATCTTTCCAACAGAAACAACTAAGCTCGCCCATGTGATTTTACCCGCTGCAAGCTTTGCAGAGAAAATGGGAACCTATACGAACACGGAAAGGCGAGTCCAGCTTTCCAGGCAGGCCATAGAGCCTCTTGAAGGTACTGAACAAGACTGGAAGATCATTTGCGAGATATCCTCCAGGGCTGGATATCCCATGAATTACCACAGCGCGGTTGAAATATTAGATGAAATCAATAGGGTCACACCCTCTTATGCGGGGATTACCCATGACCGCCTCGAGAATTCCTGGGGTCTGTGCTGGCCCTGCCCAAATAAGGATCATCCCGGTACACCCTTCTTACACAAAGCTCGATTTACCCGGGGATTGGGCCTCTTTCATGCCAAGGAGTATATCCCACCGGCAGAGCCCCCGGACGAAGAATATCCCTTCACACTCACAACCGGGAGGATGAGCTTTCAGTTTCACACCGGGACTATGACCAGAAGGATCCCCATCCTTGGGAGAGAGGCACCTAAGGCGATTTTGGAGATGAATCCCAGAGATGCCCGGCGATTGAGGGTGAGAGACGGGAGTATGGTGGCCATAGAGTCCCGACGTGGTGAACTTCATTTGCCCGTGATGACAACACTGGATCTTCCAGAAGGTGTTGTTTTCAGCACGTTTCACTACAGTGAGAAAAATATTAACGAGTTGACCATTTGTGCTATAGACCCCGTAGCCAAGATACCCGAGTTCAAAAGTTGTGCTGTCAGCATCAGGAGGATCTAGTGAAAAGGTTAAAGAAAGATCATGTCCTGCCCTTTCTCAAGGTCATGAATAAGACCGAGCAGGTCTACTGCCCCCAGTGGGTGGAGGGCAGAGATTTAATACTCATGCCACTGGGAGAGGGCGAATATAGAGGAGATCTCGGTAAAACAACGATCTCTGCAAAAACGGTTTTATTCCCCCAGGCAGAAGCGATAACGTCCTTCAGGACAGACAAGATCTCAAAGATTATAGACTCTACAGGGACATTGGTCTTTGGCATAAGGGCCTGTGAAATGAAGGCCATTCAATTTACTGACAGATTCATGACCCGAGATAACTTGATTGACCCTCACTATATGGCAAGAAGAGAGAAAATGACCACTATTGTTGTGGCCTGTAATAAACCCCCGAGCAATACATGTTTCTGTATTGATGCCGGAGCAATGCCTTATCTGGAAAGTGGATATGATCTTCAATTGTTTGATGCTGGAGATTATTATATAGNCACTGCTGGGAGCGCAAGAGGAGAGGAACTTCTTGCAAACAGTTACTTTGAGGAAGGGGTTCAAGAAGATAGGGGAAAGGTTGAAGATATAAAGAAGGAGGCCCTAAACTCACAACATAATAGACCCGGGGTCGAAAGGGCTATTGATGCCCTTAAGGAGGATAAACCTGATGAAGCCTTCTGGGAGGAGTTGGCGGACAAATGCATTAACTGCGGAGGCTGCGTCTATGTCTGCCCAACGTGTACTTGCTTCAATGTGTATGATCTCCCTTCTCAAGGGGGATATATAAGGTATCGAAGCTGGGATGCGTGCTTGCACGCCGGTTTTACACGAGAGACAAGCGGGCATAACCCGAGGCCGACCCAGTGGTCAAGATTGGCAAGGAGACATGAGCATAAGTTTAAGTTTGACATCATTAACTATAATGAGTCCGGATGTGTGGGCTGTGGCAGATGTTCTGATGCTTGCCCCGTTGGGCTTGGGGCTATAGAAATTGTCAATGCATTAAATAAACTATAATATTTTTGGCGGTTTCGTGTTATTTTGTCATGTGAAGTGACCCTGCTACCTTATTTAGGGGGGATTTGATCTTTGGGTCAATAGAATAGGGGGTTATTATGAATGAAACGCGTAAGAAGATACTGATCATTGATGATGATCCCGATTTTATCCGGTCTACGGGTATTATTTTGAAATCAGCAGGATACGAGGTCGTAGAGGCGTTAAGTGGAAAAGAGGGGCTCGAAAAATCCAAGTCAGACGATCCTGATCTTTATATAATAGACCTGATGATGGAAACCTATAGCGAGGGATCGAATGTTGTCGATGCCTTAGCCAAAGACAAGGAGACCAAAAACAAACCGAGGATTATGATTACCTCTGTTGACCTGAAGGGACCGTGGGACTCATATCCTCAGGATGAATGGCTGGCCTGTGATTTTTTGCTTCAGAAACCTGTCCCCCCTGACGATCTTTTGATATATGTTGAGAAGGCGCTGTCACGAAAATAGACAGAATGTAGATTCCCTTCGTTCCGGAATGGGAAAACGAGGGAACGAAGGAACTATGAGTAGAAAAAATTGCGAGAAGTGTAACCATGAGGGACCTCACATTACAAAACAAGTTCATAAAGTTTTGTGAATCACTTTCATTTCCTGTTGTTATTTTTAATCCAAATATGACTGTTCTTGATGCAAACAGAGAGTTTTTTGAGAAGCATGAATTGAGGAAAGAGGACGTTCTCCGTAAAAAATGTCACCAAGTTCTTTTCCAATCCGATAAGTCATGTCCAGAGGGGGAGTGCCCTATAGATATCTTATTGTCCGAAAAGAGACGCATCAGCAAGATAAAGAAAACGTTACGACAAGACGGATCGGATTTTTACGAAGATCTGATTTACTCGCCCTTGTTGAATGATGACGGAGAAGTGGACTACATCGTCGTCACCATCAAAGATATTACCAGATCAAAGGTTATGGAAGCGGATCTCAAGAAAACCAAAGAGTTTCTTGAGAACATTATTGAGAGCTCGGTTCATGCCATTGTGGTCGCCGATATGAAAGGGGTCGTTCTTTTAATGAATGAAAGTGCCCGGAAGCTATTTGGTTACACGGACAGGGTCGCCGTGGGTAAAAGCATTGCAGAGTATCACTATACCCCAGGTGGAGCCAGGAGCGTCATGAAGAAATTGCGGAGCCCCGATTACGGCGGTGTAGGTAAATTGCATACCACCGAAATGACGGTTATTAATTCCTCTGGAGAAGAGATCCCTGTGGAAATGACTGCCTCTATTATCTACGAAGAAGGCAAAGAAATTGCCTCCATGGCAATCTTTCAGGACTTGAGACCCAAGATAAAGACGGAAAAAGAGTTAGAAAAGGCGAGGATACAATTAGTACAGTCAGACAAGCTAGCCTCTATCGGAAGATTGGCTGCCGGCGTGGCCCATGAGCTTAACAATCCCCTTGGGGGGATTAGCATGTACAGCAGCCTTGCCTTAGAAGACTTACCTAAGGATAGTCCCGCATATAGAAATTTGGAGAAAATAGGCAATCAAGCACAAAGGTGTAAAGGGATTGTAAAGGCATTGCTGGATTTTTCCAGGCAGCGTGAACCTGAGATCGAGTCTGTATATGTCAATGATATTATTGAAGAAATTTTCTCTTTGGTTGAAACCCAGTCCCTGTTTCAGAATATAGAGATCACCAAAAAACTCGCTTCCAATCTGCCGCCAATAATGGGAGATAAATCGCAGCTTCAGCAGGTTTTCTTAAACCTTACCCTGAATGCTGCCGAAGCCATGGGAGATGGGGGTAAGTTGCGTGTAGAATCCTTTCTAAGGGATGGCTTTGTTGAAATAGAGTTTGCAGACACTGGCTGCGGAATTCCCCCTGAAGATATTGGGAAGATATTTGAACCTTTTTTCACTACCAAGTCAGATCAAAATGGAACGGGCCTTGGCCTGGCAGTGAGCCATGGAATTATAATCAAACACAAAGGAACAATATCCTTTGAGAGCAAACTCAATAAAGGAACAACCTTTACCGTAAAGCTGCCTATAAAGGAAAGATAGGCGCTCCCCTTTTAGACCAACTTTCCATGAGGATGGGACGGAGGTTCTAAAACAACACGTGTTTCCCTTGGGTTAACCCCTGACCTTATTTTTACAGCAGGACCTGTGCTCTTGCTGGCACTTCCTCGTAGGCCAGCCCATACCTATTCAGCTTGATCCTTTATTACTCCAGGTACTGGTATTCTTTTTTCGCCATCTCAGCCAGCTTAAACTTCTGGACCTTGCCCGATCTGGTCATGGGAAATTCCGTCACCACCTTAAAGTAATGCGGAAAGGGGTCAAACCCCTTTTCAATTAGCTCTTCGATTGCAAATTCACCTTCATAATAGTTACGGCGTACCCGCGGTATCTGGTCTTTTCAAAGGGCTTCCATCCTAGATGCGCATAGAATTGCTCTTCATCCGGAGTAAAAAGATACACAGTTTCTACACCGTTTTCTTTGGCCTGGTTCATAACATGCAAGACCAGTTTCGAACCAATGCCTTTTCTGCGAAATTGTGGTGCTACATAAACACTTGCAAGCCATGGACTTAGCTCTTGCCTTGTATCCATGTCGTGCTCGACAATGGCTGCGGAACCTAACAACTCATCGTCCTTAGCAATATAGGTTGTCGGGATAAATTCTGGCCCCAGGCACCTCTTCATTTCCTCAATACGTTCTTCCAGGGTTGCGTCCGGATTCAGATAACCCCATTCGTCATGGTGCCAGCTTGCTAAAGTGACCAAGTGGTTGAGTTCATCTTTAAGATTCACTATCTGCATTTCTTCACTTTGAAGAGTTAACGTTGCAAATCAGCCGACGCGTTAAGCGGTCGGCTGCATTTGTCTGGTTGGGCAGAGGTACATCATCAGACATGTCATGCAGCCCCCTGCTTTCGTGAGCGGCTTTGCATCTCAGCGACGAATTCCTTCCACATCTCGGCAGGCCGTGCGGAGCTGTCCATTCCTTCCATATACCAAGCGATCATACGCAGACATAGCTGCTGCATATCCCGGACCAGACGCGAAAAGTCACGTGCGCGTGAACTATTCACATTAAAGATACCCAGTCCAGCTTGTTCATGACTTCGATTGAGGCTCCCATGGAAGCCGACACGATTACGCACAAACCGCAACTCTTCCTTGAAGGGACTCAGTCTCGTCACATAGTTTTGCAGCTCATCCCTGAATGGATGGTCAAAGCCCTGCCAGACATTCAGTAAGTTGATCGAGTCCCGTCTGTCTTCAAAGAGAGAATAAAGAAAGCTAGCCGTCTCAAACACCAGCACGCCAAACCGAGTCAGATGGAGGGGCAGGGCCTTTGTATCACCTGAAGCGTATTCGAACGTCATCTGTGCCAGAAGACAAAAGCGCATCATTCTTTCGACGCTGATTACGACGTCTTCACGAAGTCTGCTATCCGTGTCACTCACATTTGACTCCTGTGTTCTGCTGCCCAACGTCAGCCATGAGCCGCCGGGAAAGCCGGGCAGCGGTTACCCGATCGCGCTCGATGGTTGTGTTAGGTGCATACCATGCACCTCTGACCAAGGCAGAATTATTGCACGCACTCTGTTCGGCTAGTCGAACGCACTATACTGTTCTTCGCCTTCGGGGCCCGTCTGCTTTTCTACACGATTCCGTGCAACAAGTGCATCCAAAACAAGACGCACTTCTTCAATTGAGTAGTTTCCTACCTCTTGGTACATCGTGATTTTCGGCGCTTCCGATGCTATAGCCTTTGGCGTATGAGGATAGAAATATTCATTCAGGTATTTCAGTAATAGACTCTCCAAATCTGTAATTGGAGGTCGTGCTTCGGAAGTTGTATCCTGCCCGTTCCGCTCTACTTGCCGTACCACGACCACTGCGGCAATTAGTGCGAGAGCAAAGCTGACGACTGCCAGTATCCCAAATTGCAGGTCGCTGTGCACTATGGCCGTTATCGAACTCCCGAGCCCAGACAGAACAAAGAGCGCTGAAATCGCGAAAACAAGTAGATATGCCGGTTTTTGTTCAAGCCCTTCAACGATGCGCCTGTAGAGGCCGACAGGGATCTCCCCCTTGGTGCTTTCGGATGAAGACGACTGGTTGGGCATTATTTCCTCCGGACTCGAAATGGACCCCGGACGGCTGGCGCCTAACAAGTAATTCTATAGTTTCTGTATAATTTTCTAAAAAATTATCTGACGCCTATAGAGAACGAAAGAAAGGGGTCACCCATTAAAGCAGTTAATTTAATTTTTAATTCGGGGTCGGGCCAAACT
>JGI24422J19971_10001177_pt1 | contig 15765 bp, 15 predicted proteins | sample DeeMarSWOR152_54_FD_19971 | JGI IMG/M metagenome (IMG submission 19971) | reverse complement strand
TTCTCCTCGACAAGCTCGGAGCTGCGGTTTCCCCCACTGATACGTCTGGAAAAGACAGCACCCTCCCGCTAGTCACTTCAGAAAACCCCCGCCCTCTTTAGTATGGACATCAGTAAAGCGGAACTAAGGCGATAATCAAATTATGAAAAAACCATCAGGGTGACGGCTGAGTGTCTATCAATTTACACAAAATGGGTCCCTTTGCAAGTTATGATTGATTGTTGCTTCGAAGATGGGATAGATTATAAAGGTAATGGGCATATTTGCGTTCATATTCGACTGTGATGGGGTCATGTTTGATTCCCGTCGGGCGAACATCAACTTCTACAATCATATCCTCTCTTATTTCGGCCTTGCCCCCATGAGCGAGGAGGATGTTGAATACGTTCATATCCATACTGCCGAGGAATCGGTGAACCATATCTTCAGGGATAGCCCCTATAGGGCTCAAGCACAGGAATTCCGCTTGACTAAACTTGACTATACCCCCTTTATAGGGGAGATGGTGATGGAGCCGGGGCTCAGGGAGTTACTCGAGTTCCTCAAGCCCAACTATGGTCTTGCGGTAGCAACAAATCGGAGCAATACCATCGGAAAGGTACTCGAATGCCACGGTCTTACTGGTTATTTTGATATCGTTGTCTCCTCACTCAATGTCAAATACCCCAAACCTCATCCCGAGTCCATCCACAAGATCCTCAATTTTTTCGGTATTGAGCCCCGTGAGTGTTTTTATGTAGGCGATTCCGAACTGGATTGTGAGGTGTGCGAGGTCTCCGGTGTGCCCTTTATCGCTTATCGCAACGGCAAGCTCAAAGCCGCCTATCACATCGAAAATCTCCTCGATATCAGAAAGTTCTTAGGGGCTATGTCCAGCAGGGATGCTTTGGGGCGAAAAAAAGGAGCGATTAAACAATAGAATCGCTCCTTTCGACCCACGTGATTGAGCTCTTACGCTTTAGCCCACTGGCACGACAGGTATGACCCTCGGTGTTAAGAAGATGAGGAGTTCGGTCTTCTCGATCAATTTGTTTTCCGTCCCGAAGAGCCATCCAATGATAGGGATTTTCCTGAGACCTGGTGTGCCTGTATTAGTGGTCCCCTTAGTTTCCTTGTAAATGCCGCCGATGACCACGGTGTCTCCACTGGCGACCATCATTTTTGTGGTGGCGCTCTTGGTGAGCACGGGCACGTATTCGCCCACCCGGTTAGCATAGTCAGGGAGATCATCCCTAACTTCAATTGCCATGGTAACCATATCGTTCCCGAAGATACTGGGGGTAACGCTCAGCTCAAGGGTAGCGTCAACCTCCTTGGCGGTTCTGTTTCCCTCGATATCAGTGAATGGAATATAGATCGTGGTACCCTGCTTAATAGTTGCTGCGACCTCGTGCTGTGTGATGATCCTCGGTGCAGAGAGGGTTTTTAACGTTCCCTCTGTTTCAGCCAAGCCAATCTGTGCGGTGAGGACTTTCGTCCCAGACGTATTGGCAAAATTGAAGCCAAGTGCAGTCTCAGGGTTCGTAACAAAATTCGTAGCAAAGGTATATGTATAGGTTCGGTCAGTGCCAGGCCCTCCGCCTCCCCATGGATTTCTTGTTGACTGGTATGTAGCATTCCAGTTGAGCCCGAGATCCCGTGAGAACGTGGTTTTGGCCTCCACGATCCTGGCTTCAATCATTACTTGTTTTACTGGCTGATCGAAGTCTTTAATCGTCTTTCTTGCCTTCTCAATAATTGATGCTATGTCTGTTATACAAATAGTTTTCGTCGGCTTATCTATGATCTTAGTGCCTCGAGCAGTTAACGTCAGCTTGTCCGCAATCTCGGTGGGATCCCTAAAATTAACCACGATGCATTCTTCTACAAGTGACTCTGCCTCTTCGGCTTGCTGCTCCGCTTCCCGGGTCGCCTTTATCCTCTCTTGCTGAGCCTTGATTCTCTCCTGCCTTTCCTTCTCCAGACTCCTTATTTTCCCCTTCGTGGTTATCCAGATGACATTTCCATCTCGTATCATGCCGAGATCGTTTGATTCGAGCACTATGTCCAAGGCCTGATCCCAGGGCACATTTTTCAGCCTCATGGAGACGGTTCCCTTAACCTCAGGTCCCCATACCAGATTGAGCTTGCTGACCTCACCTATCAACTTGAGGATATTGCGTATGTCTGCATTGGCAAAATCGAGGGTTATCCTCTGACCCGTATATTTTCGGTAGGTTGTTGGCTTAGCCGCAATAGAGGGGCTCACTGCTCGCTGCGTCGGCGTGACCGCAGTTGGACGGGGTCCCTGCTCCGGCGTTACCGATGTCTTTACCAACTTAGCCTCGGTTATCGCTTTAGGAGGGGGTTTAACGGATGTTCTATTGAAATCCAGACGTATCTCTCCCTCAGCCTGCATAACGTGGTAGGGGACCATTTCCTTTAACGCTATCTCCAGCCCGACGCTTCTTTCCGCAGGCCTCATAATCGGTGTAATTTGGTTAACGACACCTGTAAAGTGAGACGAATCGATATACCGCGTCAGTTCGCGCGGGATCGTCGCTTCCTTAATTTCTAAGAGAAGCGTAAGGGGGTCTTTCTGCCTCACGTCATACTCTGCTTTCTCCCGAGTAGTAACCGCAACCCTTGATTTCCCCTTGGGCAGCATGAAGAAATCAATTCCAAGGACCTCATTCAGGTCGGTTTTGCCTGGGCCGAAGAAGAGGCGGGGTTCTGTTTCAGGTATTTCCTCTTCTTTAGCTGCAACAACGGGTGGCTCCACCGTTTCAGCAGGTTTTTTCACAGAGAGTAAGATGTCAATAGTGCCATCCGTTTCCTGCACACTGTATTCGACATCTTGGTAAAGGGTGGCAGAAACGCGGATGACCGTAGGCTCATCCGTCATTCTCTCAACCGTCAGGGCCTTAATGATCTCATCACCGGTAACAGCTGGCCCAGTCAGTCCCTCAGATGGCTGGCCGGTAACATCCACTACGAGGCGCAGTGGCTGAACAAGCTTGAAGGCCGTGTATGGTGCCTTTTTTGAGCTGATTATTTGTATCTTCGTTTCATGTTCAGCGGGAAGGGAAGTCACATCGATTGATTCGATTGTGGCAAGCCCCTTAGGTACAAGGCCAGGAGCCTTTCTTTTGGTAGGCGCTGGAGCGCAACTGAGAATCAAAGACAGCAATCCCACGGTCATCATTAGAGGGATTGAATTTCCCTTTCTCAGGCATTTGGTAGCCAACATGCCGGGTCTCCTTACGTTTTTACCGTTTGTATGTCTAGTCCAACTCCGGGAGCTTCATGAGGCGCTCCCTGACGATTTCACGACCTCTGAAGTCCTTGTATGATTCCTTAACAACGACCTTGTCCTCATGAATCTCTGTCACTCGCCCCCCGCTTCTGCCTATTGGAGTTCCCACTTTGATTACATGCCCATCGCCCTTAGAGTCCCGAACGAGTGCCCAATTCTCAGAATTAGTCAATACAATTGCCGAGATAACTAATTGAGATATGTCAAGGGTTTCGAGATAGGTTTTCGGTTTTTCCCTCTCCTCTTTCTCTTCGAGCTCCTCTCTTACCGTTATGAAGGATTTGAAAGGGTCTGGTTTGTTCGTGGGGTCATAGGAAAAGGAGGTTTCTTCCTTTTTCTTGTCGGGTTCGGGTTTAGCCTCTATAGCCTTGGCCTTTTTGGGCTTTTGCCCCGGGGTTTTCTGGGTCGGCTCGGCGGTCTTCTGGGCTGGCTCAGCGGTTTTCTTCTCTTCTTTTGGAATCTTAAAGACTGTTTGCTTCCCCGTCTGTGCCGTGGTCAGCCCAAAAAAAAGGGCAACAGCCCCCATGGTAATAGCCGCAACGAGCATTATGTGAATGCGTTTTTTTTCTGTGCCCACCTTGACCTTTTTACTGCTTGAAACGATACGTTACCGCTTTGCAACTCGTCTTGAGCACGCTGCCCATGGCTTTAATTGGCGTCATGGTCACATCAACAACGTTCACAATTCGATCCAGTTTTCCCACCCTGTCGAAGAAGATCGCCACATCGTGGTAGCCACCCTTTACCTCAATACTTACGGGTATCTCGACAAAGTACTCGCGTGAAACCTCTTTCTGGGGGCTAAACAGCAGAAACTCCAAATTGGAATCATTGCCCAACTTTGTGATGCCCTTAAGAAGGTTCGGTATTTCGCTGGTCGTGGGTAGCAGCCTGAGGGCGTACTGCAAATCCCCCTGTGCCTTAGCAAGCTCCATCTCGAGCTTTTCAAGATTCCTCGCCCTTGCTTTGGCGAGCCTGAGCTCCTTTTCCAGCTTATCCATTTTAACTTTCAACGACTTTATTTCACTCGTTTTTGGTAGGTAGATAAGCCAGACAAACAGTACTATGAGGATGACTACCGTGCCTACAAAGATGATGACTCGGTGAATCATCCTCAATTTGGAGATCTTGTCAAAGTATGTATCGAGATCGAGAGCCATAGTCCCTGTCTTTATCTTCTTTTTCTTTTCTTCTTTGCCGGGGCGGGCGCTGGTGCCTCCTTAAATGCGTAGGTCTTACACTTGAGCGAAAAATCCTTAAGGCTGAGATCAAAACCCGGTATGTTTCTTTGCCTTGTTCTGACGAGTTCAACAGACCGTATGCTCCCGCGTGCCTGCAGCCTATCCATGAAATCAGCAACGGTCTCGTTATCCATTGCTGTCCCCTCTAGCATAAGGGTGCCCTTGTTTTCTCTCAGACTGGCAAGCCACAGCTTATCCTTCAGAACACTCGTGGCTATATCGTCTAGCAGTCTTACTGGACCTGTCTTAACCTTTTCGAGCTCTGTTATTGTCTTAAGTTTATGCTCNATTTCAGCGAGTGTCTTCTTGAGGCTGTCTATCTTGACGTTGGTATCCTTGTACGTGTCTAGTTCCTGCCTTAGCTCATTCTGCCTTTTTTTCAGAGACCCAATGTCCCTACTAAAATCTATGTAGAAATACGCTATGGCCAGGAAAATGACGATAACACAGCCGAAATAATAGAAAACCTGTCGTTTTATATTTTCCTTTATCCGGGCAGCCCTGAATGGAAAGAGGTTAATTTTGATCATCGGTCACCTATACTCCTCAAAGCAAGACCTATTGAAATAACGGCAATGGGGGCAGAATAATTCAGGTATCCTATGTCGAATGATTTCTCCCGTATTTCCATGTTAGCGAAGGGGTTGAGAGTATCTATTTTCAGTCCGGTCTCCAAGCCGAGGTACTTCGTAAATCCCGGAATCAGGGAGGACCCACCGCTTAGCAGGATATCATCAACTTTTATGTCAGTAAAGGTCGTTGTCACAAAATCAAGAGCCCTCTTTATTTCCTGACCCCATCTCGTAACAGTTGAGGTGAATGTCTCCTCTACGGTAGGCCCTTGTTGTGCGCCTATTGGTTTAGCCCCTAGTTTAATTCTTTCGGCCTCTTGATATGAGATATTTAACTTTTTTTGTATCTCACCGGTAACCTGCGAGCCTCCATAGGATGAGTCTCTGGTAAATATGGAAATACCGTCCTTAATTACATTTATCGTCAGGTGTTGCGCGCCAATGTGTACGAGGGCATGACATCCAGATTGCTCATGATCGCTGATCTCGAAGGTGTTTTGGAGCGCAAAAGCATCGATGTCGAGAATGGCGGGATTAAGCTCCGTCAGGTGAAGCAGGCTGATGTACTCCTCAACGATATCCTTCTTTGCAGCCACCAAGAGGACATCCATATATGATTCCTTGCCCTCTTCTTCCTCTTCCCCACCTGAATAGAGAATCTGGTAGTCTAAATTCACATCATTAATGTCAAAGGGGATATATTGTTCCGCCTCGCTTTGGATGCTCCCTTCCAGGTCTCTTTCCTCTTTTCTTGGAATGGTGATCTTCTTGACGATAACGGAATAGCCTGAGACAGATACAGCTACATTCTTGTTTTTGATTTTTAGGTTTTGAAGGAGGTTTTTTAAAGCGGCCGAGACTATCTCCATTTCCTTAATTGAGCCTTCCACGATAGCATCCTGCGGCAGCCCTATAGTGCCGAAATTTTTGAGGACCATGCCCCGAGTAGTATCATCAATCTCGGCAACCTTGATTGAATGTGATCCAATATCGACTCCAACGAGCTGATTTTTTTTCGGTATGGGCATTTTACCTTCGAATCCCTGAAGATTTACGTCGTCTCAAAAAAGATCTTCCCTTTATCGCTGAGTTTGTAGCCGAGTGCCAGAATAATCTTCCTTTTTGTCTCCATGCGGCAATCTTTGCCCTTTTCAATCCTGTCAATTGTCAGCGGAGATACACCAGCCTTTCTGGCCAGTTCTGCCTTACTCAGCAAGAGTTGTTCCCTTATCTTTTTTACCGAATTCTGGTGCACTCTTCAATCCCTCCACCAAAGTTTAACGAGGAAAATAAGAAAAATTCGGCGTATTGATACACTATATAGCTTAAATTGTCAAGTATTTTTTATAAATTAACTAAAATTATGACAATTCATGCATATATAGTGGTTGTTGTTGCTGCCAACACAATATGTTGTAACATGTGCAGGAACGCCCACCAAGGGGCCCCATGGGCGCGTACCCGTTTTTCAAATTGCCTATTTGGAAAAATTCCTGTACAAGAAGGCAAATCGTATGCCGTTACGCGCGGTGCTGCGCTGAAAAATATGCAAGAAAGGGGCCAAAGTTGCAGAGAGCTGAGAAAAAGGAAAAACACGAGGGGCAACCCCGGAAAAAGAGCCTGTTCAGGGAATATTTAGAGGCTGCTGTCATAGCTGTTCTCCTAGCGCTTTTCATTAGGGCCTTTGTGGTCCAAGCCTTCAAGATCCCTTCAGGGTCTATGAAGCCGACGCTGCTTATCGGTGACCATATTTTGGTCAATAAGTTTATCTATGGGATTAAGGTGCCGTTTACTGACCACTACATTCTGCAGATCAAGAAACCGAAGCGAGGGGACATTGTCGTCTTCAAATGGCCACGGAACGAGAGGAAGGATTTCATCAAGAGGATCGTGGGGGTCGAAGGGGATACCGTTGAGATAAAGGGAGACGTCTTGTACGTGAATAATGAGAAAATAGAGACAACATACGTCGGAAGGTATAGTGACAGGGAACTTGGGCGCGCGCATAAGTACCTGGAATTCCTTGGAGAAACTAAGCACTATATTCTAGACGTACACAAGAAGAGCGAGAATTTTGGGCCTAAGCTTGTTCCGGAAAATGCGATTTTAGTTATGGGTGATAACCGTGATCAGAGCCTTGACAGCAGGTACTGGGGATTTGTTTCCCTAAACAAAGTCAAGGGGAAGGCCTTTATCATTTATTGGTCTTGGCCCCACTGGAAGAGGGTCGGGCACCTCGTTCGCTGAGATGGACCTCAGGTCACACCGTGATGATTGATGCTGTGAGACCACCAGATGTGGGCTTGGTTGGCCTTGCTTCCTTGGTTCGTAGAGAATAAGGAGAGCCTCTGTCACCTCCCTGAGCTGCGGTATTCCTTCCCATGAGTCACGTTGATGAAATAGTTGGCAATAGGCCTATAGATAAGATTGCTATTGTCTCTGTGCTTGAAGAGAGCCTCAATGAAGGGGACCGATTCAACACAAAATCCGCTGATAAACTCAGGAGACTGGGCCTCGCCAATGATGAAGCCCTTCTCCTTCTCGCCCATCACAAGTCTCAGGTGAAGTATGGCTACAGACTAGCACCTGATACCCTCAGGCATATCCTAAATCTATCGGAGAAGCACAATACCTCATCTCCTCTCAAGAGCCTCATCGCCTCACCCTTTCTTCTCGCAAAGACCGGGTGGATATACGAGCATGCCCCCTCATTCGCCTTTCACGACGACTACACGGAAGAGGAACTCGACGACCACATCCTTACGTTCGCCGAGGATTATCGATCGCTCTTTTTGGACACTCACGTATTAGGTGATTTAGGGGAGATGCTGCACAGTCCGAGGCGTGTCCTAGCGGCTACCTTCTGGGAGAAGGAGATCTGGGATCCTTCACAAATGATTGAATGGGCGCGAAACCGAAGGCTAGATGGCATTGAGTTCCATATCGATTTTCACCCCTTCAACTATGCAAAGCTGCTCCCGGAGGAATTTAGTGAAGAGAAAAGACGGGAGGTGCGTGCGCTTGCTCGGAAGTTGGGGATGAAGCTCGACCTCCATTCCCCTATCGTGGGTCCCTATTCGCCATTCCCCAATCCAGATAGGGGGAAACCCCTTTTCCATAATCCACTGGACTCTTGGGATCTCCAGCGGGAGACCATCCTTCTCGCACGAGACATAGGCGGGAGAGCTGTCGTCGTCCACCTAGTTGACCTCACAACTATTACGAAATTGGCAAGTCTGATCATGACGGCGGCCGGTAGTTCTGTTCGGGTTGCCGTGGAGAATCATTGTGAGACCGCGCGTCAACAGAATGCAGACACGGTTATGTCCGTCGTTGATGAAATCTGTAAGCTTTTGCCGAATGAGGTAGTCAGGGATAATTTCGGCCTGACTCTCGATGTGGGACACTTGAATATTGAAGGTGATGATCCTCTGGTTGGAGCGGAGAAGATTGGAAAATGGAGCAAGGAGAAGGGCATTTATTTGAGAGTCCATGCAACTGGTAACCATGGCAGAGTGCTCTTTTCTCCACCCCATTACAGCGCAGATGTCCATGGAAGTGTCTCGGGCAAGGGGATCAATAACTCCCTCATTATAAAACGGCTGCGCTCACTTGGCCTTACCTTCGATGTTGTGGCTGAGCAAATCCATCCCTTAACCGCCAAGGACATCGCCCTTGTCGATGCCGCACAGAAATTCCCCCTCGGTGATTCGTCAGAGAGCATCATGGAAAGGGGCAGGACGCGATTATCTGAGGCTAAGGCAGAGAACCTCATCGATTTGGAGACAACAAGGATTGAGGCCTACCAGTTCTTGGCTGGCTTAGAGGGCGTGGATGCCCTGCGGGAGTATCTGCTTCTGAGAGGGATACAGGGCAAACACTCGGTTTCGGAGGATGAGGCTAGAAGGGCATCCCTCGAATTTCGGAGAATGCCTCGTTCCCTCAAACGTGAGCTTGTGGAATATGTCGAGGATCTCGTAGCCCCGCTGCAGGATGAAACAGGACGGATTGATAGGAGTAGGATGGATTTAGTGTATCAGAATCTCAGCGGTGAGTTGTTTGACAAGGTAAGTAGGGAAAACCTCGATCAGCTGTTTCGTAAAACGAAGGTCTTCAAGAGGGGAGATATCGTTTTCGAGCGGAATAGCAAGGGCGCCGAGCTGTATTATATCAAGCAAGGAGAAGTGTCTGCCACCGTTGATGGTACAGATCTTGCCCCATTGGGTGACGGTAAGATCTTCGGGGAAATGGGTTTGTTTTACGATGTCAAGCGGCCTGCGACCATTCAGGTTGTCAAAGATAATACTGAGCTTGGTATTCTGACGAGAAGAGGATTCGAGGATATCTTGGCCAATACCAGACCATATGCATACGATCTAATTTTTCGGCTTTTTACCCTTCTACCCCAGCGTCTGAGAAATCTGAGTGGGAAGTATAGCGTCGCGGTTTCAGCCCTGAGCCATTTCCTTCAAAAAGACAGAGATGGCGCCGAGATGGTCGAGACCATCATTTCTGAATCTCAAATGATGAGCATATCCCAACTCAAGCTTTCCTTGGATGAGATCAAAGGCCTGTTCGAACAACAGCGGAGCTTTGACACGGACGAGGATATTTTTGCTGAGGGAGATCCGGGAGACGGCGTATATCTTATCTTAGATGGGAAGGTTCGGATAGTGACCCTTGGCCCCGATTTCCATGAGATCGTCTTGGGAGATCTCGAGGCAGGCCATATCTTTGGGGAAATGGCCTTGATAGATGACAAACCTCGCTCTGCCAGTGCGGTGCCTCTGTCACCGTGCCGGCTCGTCTTTATGTCCAGGAAGAAGTTTGAGGATCTCGTGCAAGCGAAATCCGGTTTAGCCTATCGGTTTATGGCATCGGTGTGTCTTGGTATCTTTAGGCACATCATGAGGCTCAGTGCCCTCTACCGAAGGGTAATGCTGGCTTACAGCTAGAATTTTGGCCTTGACAAACATTCAGAGGAGCCGGTAAATGTTCATAAATTGAACGCTGTGATCAGTGTTTGGAGATCGGGTTACGACATGCGGGAAGATCAACCCAAGTGGTACGCCGTTCACGCTAGGAGCCGGCACGAGGATGTTGTCTACGATGGGCTGAGGAAAAGATCTATCGAGGCATTTGTGCCGAAGGTGCAGGTGATGAGCCGGCGCAAGGATCGGAGAAAGAGGATTTTAGTCCCCCTTTTGCCCGGCTATGTCTTTGTGCATTCAAATCTGAATCCCTATGACTACTGGGATATAATCAAAACCTATGGCGTCGTTAGGATAGTAGGTACAGAACACAAACCGGTACCCGTCAAAGATGAGGAGATGGAATCGCTTAAAATACTTCACGGCACTGACCGGACGGTGAGAAACCAGGCCTATATGAAGAAGGGCGACCGGGTCATGATTATGGATGGGCCGTTAAAGGGGCTGACCGGTTTTTACCTTAGACACAAGGCTAAATCAGATAAGGTTGTCGTTTCCATCGAGCTGCTCAAGCGATCTCTAGCGGTGGAGATCGAAGACTGGGTGGCTGAGAAGATCAGTTGATTGACCGATAACTGACAGAAGCGGGATGGGTCCGTGCTGAAAAAGGAGGTAGGAGCCAAGCCGTGGAAGAGGAAGTCAAGGTAGCGGTCGTCGGCGCTGGAAATATCGGAGCGAGAAGGACAGGATACGTTCCATCCCCTCCTAATCCTTCGCCCTCTCATACCCCACCATGCCCATAGCCCGCTCGAGCCGTGCCCAGGCTATGTTATGGTCACTGAGGGCGTTAAAGTAGTTTGTCCGCGCCTGTGTCAGCAGGGTCTGGGCGTCCAACACATCGGTGGAGGTGGCCACCTGCTGTTTGTATCGCTCCTCATTCATCCTGAAATTCTCCTCTGCCTGAACAACAGCCGTTTTGGCCACCTGTATGTTCTTCTCCGCCTCCCTCAGGGACAAATAGGCCTCCTTGACTTCCAGTTTAATGTTGTCCTTGACCCCATCGAGGACATATTTGGCTTTTTGAAGCCTGGCCCGCGCAGCTGTCACCTCATGTCTTGTCTTGCCCCACTCCCAGAAGGTCCACTCGCCCTGTAGCGTTACGGTCCACCTGTCGGGATCTTCTCCTGGAATGGATTCCAAAAGCACGTCATCGGTTTCCCTCTGGTAATTTCCAATGAGGGTCACTGTGGGGTAGTAATTGCTCTTGCTCAGATCCACGCTCCTCTCAGCGGACTGAACGTTTAAGGCCACCTCGTTGATCTCAGGCCTTTTTAGCAAGGCCTCCTCCAGCGCCTCAGCGAGGGTCAGTCGGATAGGATTATAGTCAAGGATGTCCTTAATCCTTACCTCCTCGTTGATCTCCCTTCTGAGCAGCTTGTTAAACAGGGATTGTGCCAGTGCAATCCCGTTGGTGGCCGTGATCAAATCCTGCCTTGCCTGGGCCATCTGGACCTCTGTTTGAAGGAGATCGTTTTTCGCGATAATCCCCTCATCGTAAAATGCCTGGGAAACCTTCAACTGCGCTTCCAGCTGCTCGACTGCCTGTTTGGCCACGGTTTCCAGTTTCTGTGCCTTCAGGATCCCAAAATAGGCCTCCTTTACATTCAATACCAGATCTTGAACGGTGGTCTCCTTCTGGATCTTGGCTATATCTACTCCCAATGAGGCCAAATCCCGTGTTGTAGTGAGGGCCCATCCAGTGAATACCGGTTGCGTGGCTGTCAAATTGAAGGTGTAGGTATCGTGCCTAGTGGCGGTAAATCCGAGTGGAAGACGCCTGTTCGCCTCATCAACGGTCTCATCATCCAGACGGGTATAAGAGTAGCCGGTACTCAACTTTGGATAAAAGTCAGCTTTTGCTGACCGCTCTTCATATTCCGTAGCCCTGATCTCCTCATCTGCGGATAAAGCAGCCAAACTCCGCTCCAAGGCTATCTCAATGCTCTCTTCCAAGGTAAGGATATCTGCGGCCTTAACCGGCAAGGATGCTCCCAGTATGCAAACCGAAATTCCGATGACAAAAAAGGCCCTTTTCATCGCTCTCGTCTCCCTTTTGGATTCTAACAATCTGTTATCCCCAATACGTTCCAGGGGGATCTGTTGAAATCTTACTCCCATTTATCGCTATTGGAGATTCCCGTCTATTCATCATCAGTACACTATCCGTGTCAAGAAAAAACAACAGACTAAACAGGTAACTTGAATCTAGGTAACATAGGAAAAGCCACGGAGGGCACGAGGGAACTTAAGCTTCTCAGGCGTTGAGGAGAGATGTAAGTTAAAGCTTGTATTCGCAGTTTGACTCAGCCAGAATAACTGGGAAGAAAGTAGCTCACTCGGTGAGGGCTGATTGATGGCACAAGAGGAAGACAGTGACCGAGGCACGTGCAACCTGACAGTGCAGGGGTTTGAATCTGGAAGTTGTCTGGTAGGCTCAGAAGGTAACCAAACTAATAGGGCTTGCCAGGTAACCCTCAAGTGGGACGGGGATGTGCCCTTGAGGCTCATAAAATCAGCTCACCTATCGCGGCCTGAGCACTATTTTTCTATCTACCAGTCGGGGTGTAACTTCAGCTGCAAGAAGTGCCACTCATGGTATTTCACTCGGTATGCCTCCGGGGACTGGATGTCGCCGATGGATATCGCAGTGCTGGCGCAAGAGTATGCCAAAACGGTCACCTATTGGGAACCTCGGGAGCGAGCAACCAGTTTCCATGCTCACGACGTGTGTCTTTCATGCGGTCTGTGTGTTACTGAGCATGTAAGATCCCCCTACTGTCCCGGCGTTTTGGAACCCCATCAGGTGATCCCCTCGCCTCAGGGCTGGGGCCCAGCCCGGAACATTATCGGCTTTACCGGCGGTGATTTGGCCTGCCAGCCGGACTTCTACTGTCTGGCCGCAGAGGAAATTAAGCGGCAGAGCGAGGATCTCTGGGTTCTGTTCGAGACCAACGGGTATGGACTTACCCCGGAGAATCTTAACCGGTTTAGGGGCTCGGGAATTGACGCATTTTGGCTGGATATTAAGGCTTACGATGATGGCGTCCACCGAAAACTGACGGGCTGCTCAAATGAGCGGATCTTACAGCTTCCTGATGAGATACGGAACCGGGGGTTTATTTTGGAGGTACTTTCGCTGTTTATCCCCGGCTGGGTTGAGACAGACCAGATAGAAAACATAGCCCGGATTCTTGCCAAGGTCGATCCACAGATTCCGTTCACCATTCTCGCATTCTTTCCGGAATATCAACTGCAGGAAGTTCCCCCTCCGAATTTTGAACAGATGATGGGAGCTTATGAGAGGGTAAAGGAGACGGGATTGAAGCATGTGAGACTGGGGAACATCGGTATCTTTGTGAGAAAAGAACACCAGCTTAAATTGCTGAGAAGCATCTGAGGACCCTCACTCTAGCCCGGATTATGCATGAACTCGCACGCGAATCCATGACCAATCCGCTCAATGTCCTCGCAGGAGAAACCAGGGTACCGCTGCCATTTTCTCATGCATGATCTTAGCTTCGTCTCCGGCTTAGATCAGAAGACAACCGGTGGTCGGCCCCTATTCTCTTTCCTATTCCAGGTGAACACCGTGGTCAGTTTTTTGGATTGCGAACCTACGGGTAATCTGTCCACGCTCCTCAAGAGGAGATCTCCCTTAGCAGACACGGTTGTCTACCATACTCAAATAGTGGTAATTAGCGCAAGGAGCAAGAAAACCCAATCTGAGCACACAGGTAAGACGTGAACAAGCGCGTGTCCATAGAGGTGGATGGGAAAAGGACAGTAGTCGGACATGGGATTACGGTAAGAAAGGCCCTGGAGATCGCTGGCTACAAGCTGACAAAATACCCGGAGAAAGGCTCGTTATTCGTGCCCTGCGAGGTTGGTGGCTGCTGGAGTTGTGCTGTTTTAGTGGACGGTGAACTCAAACCCGCCTGCATTACAGTCGTAGAGGAGGGAATAAGGATCAGAGCCGAGCCTCCAGAGGATTACCCTCCAAGGAGAATTGTGCATGGCTTCACTGGGCACACTGTCGGCGGTGTGGGCACACCCTGGTGGCTTAAGGGCGAGCGCGGGTATATAGAGGCCGCCTGTTTTGCTGCCGGATGCAACCTCAGGTGTCCCCAATGTCAAAACTGGGAGACCACTTACATGGGTAAGGGCAGAGCACTGACTCCCCATGAAGCGGCAAAGATTATGACGGAAACTCGCAGGAGATTTGGGGTGGACAGGATGGCAATCTCCGGAGGAGAAAGTACTCTCAACAGGAGATGGCTCGTGCAATATGTAAAAGGACTCAAGGAGCTCAACCCCGATGCCAATGCCCGCATTCATGTGGATACAAACGCAACTATACTCACGAGAGACTATATCGACGAGCTCGTTGAGGCTGGTATGACAGACATAGGCCCGGACCTCAAGGGCTATTATCCGGAGACATTTATGCGGATCACCGCAATAGGAGACAGGACTCTAGCTGAGCGATACCTGAGTACAGAATGGGACACAGTCAGATACCTTATCAAGCAATACAAGCACAGGGTTTTCACTGGGGTTGGGATTCCTTATAATAAACAACTGATAACAGGTCAAGAAGTCGGGCTGATAGGCGAGAAGTTATATGAAATAGACCCTAAGATTCAGGTCTGTGTCCTGGACTATAGACCGGAATTCGAAAGGCTCGATCTTGTCAAGCCGAAGTATGATGAGATGCTTGAAATCCAGGGCATCCTTAGGAGCAAAGGGCTGAGAGTAGTAGTCTGTCAAACCGAGCATGGCCACATAGGTCCATAAAGCAATCGAAGGGCTTATTGGTGATAGGATAACAAGCAGTCAGAAATCGGCTTTAAGTCGCGGATGCAAAGAAGTCGTCCGGTGGTATTGATTGGGAAAAGCGTGGACTATCAGCCCGTGTCAGACTCTTTTCTTATGGTTTTACTAATCCACAAACCAGGCAGGCATGGGACTTTCTTGGCTTTGGCCCTAACGGGATGATGATATCCTTAATATGTTGACAGCCTAGACAGTTTGACTCACCTATGGGGCAATCCTCAACCGCTAGGGCGCGTACCGCATGAACCCCAAGGGATTCCTCGTGGGTGCATGGTAACTCTTCAACAACGATTTCGCCCTCAGGACTCATAGCAGAGGTGGGATAGGAGCCCAGGTAAGTGCAAACGGAGATGATTCCATCGTTCAGCCTCAAACAGGGTTCCCCAAGAGGGCAGTCTTCCACCTCCAGCATGGTAATCTTACGTTCGTTGTCAGCCAGGTTTGGCGTGACTTCTCGAAGGATGCCGAAACTATCTTCATTGACGACGTAATACCGTTCTCCATCCTGAACCGTCTTATATCCCACGGCACTCACCCCCTTCAAAACCTTAAAGCTATTTCCTCACTTTGTGTTTTTGACACATGGGGTTTACCCAGGTGCATTATCTTAGATAAATGCGCCAAGGACAAGTCTAAAATCTTTGGTCCTTCATATGGAACCATCCATATGCAGCGTCATAGAGTTTATGTCATTTTGTGCTCTCAGATTCCAAGAGAGAACGTTGATTTTTTCGACAAAATTGTTTGGATTCTACTGTTGCTTTCTCACCTTCCGCCTGCCCGCCATCAGCTGCGCTTCAGGCGCTGGCAGGCGGGCCGCGAGCCGCTCAGGC
>JGI24422J19971_10001173_pt1 | contig 15770 bp, 12 predicted proteins | sample DeeMarSWOR152_54_FD_19971 | JGI IMG/M metagenome (IMG submission 19971) | reverse complement strand
CTTCACTCTATGTCAAAGAAACACAGGCAATCACCCGGACTAAAGGTTCTTTGCTGATAGCCAAAAGTATACCAGATATAAAATTTGGCGAGATAGTCGATGTCTGGCTGTCTAGCGGTGAGGTAAAACGCGGTCAAGCCATAGACATCAGTAAAGAAGTAACTGTAGTCCAGGTGTTTGGCGGAGTCAGCGAGGTTGACCTTATTGGGAGCAGGATAAGATGCAAAGGCGAGACTTTAAAGCTACCGGTATCTGAGGACATCCTGGGCAGGATATTCAACGGAATAGGGGAGCCTATAGACGGGGGGCCATCGGTGGTCCCTGACGATTATCTGGATGTTAATGGTGAGCCGATAAACCCCGCCGGTCGTGAGCCTCCAGCCGAATTTATTGAAACCGGTATCTCAGCTATAGACGGGCTGAATGCTCTGGTCAGGGGGCAGAAACTGCCCATATTTAGCGGCTCGGGGCTACCCCACAACCGGATTGTGGCTCAAGTAATCAGGCAGGCGGCAGTTAAGGGGAAAGAGGAACAGTTCGCCGTAATATTTGCTGCCATCGGTGTCAGCTATGACGATGCTGCCTTTTTTATGAAAAACCTGGAGCAGACCGGGGCCAGAGAAAGGACCATAGCCTTCATCAACACCGCCTCCGACCCGGTCATAGAGCGGATATCAACACCGAGACTGGCATTGACGGCGGGTGAGTACCTGGCTTGGCGGCAGGGCATGCATGTGCTGGTTATACTCACCGATATGACCAATTATTGTGAGGCTCTGCGTGAACTCTCGGCTATGCGGGAGGAGATACCAGCCAGGAGAGGATATCCGGGGTATATGTATACCGACCTGGCCACGATGTACGAGCGGGCAGGCAGGATTTTTGGCCGGGAAGGCTCAGTAACCATCATGCCTATCCTGACCATGCCTGATGATGATATAACCCATCCCATACCTGACCTGACCGGCTACATAACCGAGGGACAGGTCGTCCTTTCCCGGGAGCTGGAAAGAAAGGGGATATACCCGCCGATAGATGTCTTCTTATCACTGTCGCGGATGATGAAAGAGGGTATCGGGGCGGGCAAGACCAGGGAGGACCACAATAACGTCTTCATGCAGCTATATGCCGCTTATGCCGAAGGCTGTAACCTGAGGGAGATATCAACCATTATCGGGGCTGAGGCATTAGGCGAGAGGGACAAAATATACCTGACCAATGCTGACCGATTTGAAAGGGAATTTATATCTCAGGGCGAGTTTGAAAAAAGAAAAGTAGAGGAGACGTTAGACATTGGCTGGGAGCTGTTCTCGGCCCTGCCTGAAGAAGACCTGAAACTAATCAGCGAGGAGCTAATTAAAAAGCACCTCCCCAAGTACTCGGAGAAAACTTAAGGTGGACAGATGCCGCAGCAGGTTCTTAAAGTAGTCAGACCAACCAAGATTGAGCTAATAAAGCTCAGGCGACGGCTGGCTTTAGCCTCCAGAATACAGAAGATAGTCAAGGACAGGGTATCAATACTAATCCTGGAATTCTTGCAGATAGCCAAGCAGACGGTAGAAATTAAGAGCCAGTTGCTGGCTGAGTTTCTGGGGACTTATAAAGCATTATCCATCGCCGCCGGCTATCACGGCTACATTGCTTTGGAAAAAGAGCTAGTAGCTACCGAGCGGGACCTGGAAATTGCCGCTGGCTCCAGAAATATAGGTGGGGTGAGAATCCCCGCCTTTGAGTTAAAGGAAGCTCAGGGGGCGATAAGGGGCTATAGTCTGGTTGATACATCTTCGTGGTTGGACCAGACAGCCCAGCTATCGGGAAAATGCCTTGAGACTATTGTCGAGCTGGCTGAGCTGCAGCGGGGTCTGGAACTGCTGGGACGGGAAATAAGCCGGACCAAGAGAATACTCAATGCCCTGGAATATCTAATTATCCCCGGTTTACAGGCGACGATAAAATACCTCTATATGAAGTTTGAGGAAAGAGATAGGGAAGAGAAGTCGCGATTAAAGCGAGTAAAGGTCCTGCTTGAGCGGAGATAGAGATGGTGAGCGAGTTACCTTACGAAAGGATGCTCCAGGAATGCTTAAAGGGCGAGTTCAGGGTAGTAAATGCCCATTTACCCGGTAAGCAAAAAACGCTGGCGGATTTATTGGCTGAGGAGTATCCTCACGTATTATGTCGAGATGGCAGCACTCATCTGTTTAAGAGGAAAGAACTAAAATATCTAGCCAGTTTGATAAGCGCCGATGAGCAAAAGGCGTTGCTGCTACCCATGCTTTTAGAGGTAAGTGCCGGCCAGGGTGAAGTTGCGGTAATATGCCCGGGGGAGGTGGAGGAAAAGGTTATAGCCCAGGTCCTTGATATGTCTATCACCCCGAGACAAAAAAAGATTGTGCTCTACCGACCGCAGTTAGCTTTAGTCAGGAAGCTGCTCAGGACGACCACCCAGTATCTATTTTCGCCTAAATCAGAGGTATAACTCCTTCTTACTCGGTTGAATAAACCATCCCAGCGGTGATATTATATGAAATGGTGAAATGAAGCGGCCCCTGTAGCTCAGGTGGATAGAGCACCAGCCTCCGGAGCTGGGTGCGAGCGTTCGAGTCGCTCCAGGGGCGTTTTTTTATGATAATTGGAGGCTAAGGTGGTAAATACAGACGGGCTTATTGAAATCAGGTGGCATGGTCGTGGCGGTCAGGGAGCAGTTACCTCAGCCGAACTGGTAGCCCAGGCGGCGATAAATGAGGGCAGGTATGCTCAAGCCTTCCCTGCCTTTGGTGCCGAGAGGAGAGGGGCGCCGGTGGTAGCCTTTGTCAGAATAAATCCCGATGAACCCATCAGGGTGAGAGCTGAGGTTGCTGAACCGGATGTGGTGGTAGTGCTTGACCCCGGTCTATTACGCACCGTGGATATTACTTCGGGGCTTAAAGCCAACGGAATGGTAGTAATCAATACCAAAGAGCAGCCAGAGCAAATTAGACAGGAATTTAGCCTTAACTGCTCGTTAGCCACGGTTGATGCTACCAAGATTGCCCGGGAACTACTGGGTGTCCCTATCGTCAATACCTCTATGGTCGGAGCTTTATTAAAAGCCACCGGAGTGGTTAAATTAGAGTCCTTGTTGGAGCCGCTAAGAGAGCGGTTCGGTCGTTTAGCCGAAAGGAATATTGAGGCTATGAAACGGGCGCATGAGGAAACCGTGGTCGGGAGTAAGAGTAATTGACTAAATCAGAAGGTGAGCTGACCTGGAAAGACCTGGAGATTGGTTCAATAGTAACCGAGCCGGGGAACGCCAGTCAGTACCAGACCGGGGACTGGCGGACACGAAGACCAGTTACTGACCCTGACAAGTGCATCAAGTGTGGGCTGTGCGCCATTTTCTGCCCTGAGGGGTGTCGGTACCCGACAGCTACCGGGCATTTTGATGCCAATTTATTCTACTGCAAAGGGTGTGGTATCTGTGCCTGCGAGTGCTGGACAAACGCCATTACCATGGTGGAGGAGGAATGACAGAACAAAGGATAGGAATAGAGGTCTCACGGGCTATCGCCATCGCCGCCAAGCTGGCTAATGTTGACGTCGTTTCTGCCTATCCCATTACCCCCCAGACTCATATTGTGGAGGATATAGCCGGGCTGGTAGCCAATGGTGAATTAGACGCCGCCTACATCCCCGTTGAGTCGGAACACTCAGCGATGAGTGCCTGCCTGGGAGCGGCGGCGGTCGGGGCCAGGACATTTACCGCCACCGCCGGTCAGGGATTGGAGCTCATGCACGAGGTATTATATATCGCTTCATCGATGCGGCTGCCAGTAGTTATGGCGGTGGCTAACCGGGCCTTGTCAGCGCCGCTAAGCATCTGGGGCGACCATTCCGATGTAATGGCTGTCCGCGATACCGGCTGGATTCAAATATTTGCCGCCAACGGGCAGGAGACCTTTGACAATGTGCTCTGTGCCTTCCGCATTGCCGAAGACCAGAGGGTTTTACTCCCGGTGATGGTCCACCTGGACGGGTTTCATTTAACCCATATGATTGAGCCTATATACATTCCCGAGCCGAGCCAGGTTGACAAGTTTCTTCCCCAGAACCAGTATCCCTGGCCTTTAGACCCTAATAAACCGATAACTATGGGTGCTTTCGCCCCACCCGATATATATACCGAGATAAAGAAAGCCCAGCAGGTAAATTTAACCGCAGCTAAAAAGGTAGTCCTTCAGTGCTGGAAGGAGTTTGGCGACGGTTTTGGGCGCTACTATTCCCCGGTAGAAAGCTATCATGGCGAGAAGGCTAAGGTGCTTCTATTAGTGATGGGTAGTTTTAGCGAGACGGCAATGAGTGCTATCGACACCTTGCGAGGCGAGGGCCAGGAAGTAGGACTGATAAAGCTTCGCTTATGGCGGCCCTTCCCCTTTAATGAAATCCGCCGGGCAGTCAGGGGTGCCGAGCTTCTTATTATACTGGATAGAGCCCTCTCCTTTGGCGGACCGGGTGGTCCGGTCTGCTCCGAGATCAGGTCAGCCTTATATAATGAAGACAAAAAGCCAAAGGTAATCGGCTTTGTTGGCGGCTTGGGGGGGAGAGATATTTCCCCGGACGGATTTAAAGAGATAATTAACCGGGGTATAGAGATTTCACAGACAGGAAGCGAGCAGGAGTTTGAAATGTTCGGAGTGCGGGAATAATGGAAAAATATGCTTTATATGTGCCCAAACTGGTAACCAGGAAAGAAGGCTTTGCCCCTGGTCATCGGGCTTGTTTGGGTTGTGGTGAAGCTTTAGCGGTAAGGCTGGTCTGCAAGGCATTAGGGCAGAATGCAATAGTTGTTACCGCCACCGGTTGTATGGAAATAGTTTCGTCACCGTTTCCTTATACCTCCTGGCGCGTTCCCTGGATTCATACCCTGTTTGAGAATACGGCAGCAGTGGCTTCAGGCATAGAAGCCGGCTTAAAAGCCATTATGAGAAAGGGGAAGCGCCCCGCCCAAGAGGTAAAGGTGGTGGCGATGGCTGGTGATGGCGGCACCAGTGATATCGGGCTTCAGGCACTGTCCGGGGCATTAGAGAGAAGGCATGACTTTCTTTATATTTGTCTTGATAATGAAGCCTATATGAATACCGGGATTCAACGGTCTTCAGCTACCCCTTACGGTGCCTCAACCACCACCGCCCCTGCCGGCAAGATAAGTATCGGCCAGGTTACCTGGAAGAAGAATGTGCCAGCTATTGCTGCTGCCCACGATATACCTTATGTGGCTACTGCCTCCCCCAGCTATCCCTTCGATTTGATGGCTAAGGTGGCCAAGGGGGCCGCCATCCGTGGACCAGCTTATGTTCATATCCTGTCGGTCTGCCCCACCGGGTGGAGGTCGGCTACCGATTTAACTATCAGAGTAGGCCGTCTGGCGGTGGAAACGGGGGTTTTCCCTCTGTATGAGGTGGAGAATGGTAAATACAAATTGAGCATTGATTTACCCCGGTTAAGACCTGTCGAGGACTATCTGAAATTGCAGGGAAGGTTCAGGCATCTATCTAAGGCGACAATAGCCGAGATTCAAGACAGGGTGAATGAGGAATACGCCAGACTGAAGGAGAAGGTAGCGTGCGCCTAACGGCGAAACAGGTGAAACAGAAGACGAAATCAATAGTAGATAACTACCAGCGTGACCCGGGGATGTTAGTCTCCATTTTGCAGGATATTCAGGCCGAATACAATTATCTGCCCGAGAAGGTCCTGGTGGAGGTCAGCCGGGCCCTGGATACCCCGTTGAGTCAGGTCTATAGTGTCGCTACTTTTTTTAAAGCCTTCAGTTTGGAACCAAGAGGACGCCACTTAATCAATGTCTGCCTGGGTACGGCCTGTCATGTTAGAGGGGCAGTTAAGGTTCTGGAGGCGATAGAGCGAGAGCTGGCAATTAAAGCCGGCAGGACAACCAAAGACCTTAAATTTACACTGGAAACGGTCAACTGTGTTGGAGCTTGTGCCCTGGGTCCTATAGTAATAATTGATGGGGAATACTACGGACAGATGAAAACGGATAAGGTCAAGGCTTTGTTAGAGAATTATGCTTAATATTGGGGAAAGGACAGGCGTTGAATAAACTAAGCTCCCCTGATGAGTTAGAAAAGCTAAGAAAATCAATAATCAAGCAGAGAGACCCTAACAAGCCTTGCGTAACTATATGTGGTGGCACTGGCTGCCTTGCTTTGGGGGGTGAAAGGGTAATTACTGCTTTTAAGCAGGAGATTAAACGGCAACGGTTAGAAACTAAGGTAGATGTAAGGGTTACCGGCTGCCCCGGGTTTCTGTGAAAGAGGGCCACTAGTAGTTATTAAGCCACAGAATATTTTCTATCAGCGAGTAAGGGAAGAAGACATCCCTGAGATAGTCTCGGAGACGGTTCTAAAGGGTAATATCATTGACAGGTTGCTTTACCCTGACCCGAATACAGGCAAGAAAATAATCTATGAGCCTGAGGTGCCATTCTATAAAAAACAGAAGCGGCTTATCATCGGTAACAATGAGTTAATCGACCCTACCACAATTGATGACTATTTGGCGGTTGGCGGCTACACTGCTTTGAGCAAGGTCCTCTTTGGGATGTCGCCTGAAGAAGTGATTGGGGAAGTCAAGAAATCTGGCTTGCGGGGGCGTGGTGGCGGAGGATTCCCCACTGGGGTGAAGTGGGAAACTTGCCGGAGGGCACAAGGCGATACCAGGTATATCATATGTAATTGTGATGAGGGTGACCCCGGTGCTTTTATGGATAGAAGTCTGATGGAAGGGAATCCTCATAGCGTTGTGGAAGGAATGATAGTCGGAGCCTACGCTATAGGTGGTCATCAGGGCTATATCTATGTTCGTAATGAATACCCCCTGGCAGTAAGAAATGCCAGGATAGCGATTAAACAAGCCGAGGAATATGGGCTTCTAGGTAAAGATATCCTGGGCTCGGGATTTGACTTCAGCATCAGGGTAAACAGGGGAGGTGGAGCTTTTGTCTGTGGTGAGTCATCGGCGCTAATGGCTTCACTGGAGGGTAAGGTAGGTGAGCCCAGGGCGAAGTATATTCACACTGTGGAAAGGGGTTTGTGGGATAAGCCGACTACCCTGAACAACGTGGAGACCTGGGCCAACATCCCGCTGATAATCAATCAGGGGGCTGACTGGTTTGCTGAAATCGGCACCCCCAAGAGCAAGGGGACCAAGATTTTCTCCCTGGTAGGTAAGGTCAACAATACCGGTCTGGTAGAAGTACCGATGGGGATGACACTCAGGGAGGTTATTTTTGATATCGGTGGTGGTATTCCTAAAGGGAAAAAGTTCAAAGGAATCCAGACTGGTGGTCCCTCGGGTGGGGTTATTCCCGAGAGTTTACTTGACCTGCCAGTGGATTTTGACGAACTGACCAAGGCGGGCTCAATGATGGGTTCGGGGGGGATGATTGTGATGGACGAGGACAATTGTATGGTGGATATCGCCAAGTACTTCATCAACTTTCTTGAGGGAGAGTCATGTGGCAAGTGTGTCCCCTGTCGTGAGGGGTTAAAAAGGATGCGGGAAATACTAACTGATATCACCGAGGGGAGGGGGAAGGATGGCGATATTGAACTGCTGGAACGCCTTTCCACGGTACTAATTGATGGTTCCCTGTGTGCCCTGGGCGCCACTGCCCCCAACCCAGTCCTGACCACCATCCGCTATTTCCGGGATGAGTATGAGGCCCATATTAAGGACAAGAAGTGTCCCGCTGGCGTCTGCAAGGAGCTGGTTACCTACCAGATTATTGAGGAGAAGTGCCCCGGGTGCGGGCTTTGTGTTAAGGCCTGCCCCACTGGAGCCATAACCTTTATGGGGAAAAAGAAGCCGGTGGTTTTAGACCAGGAGAAGTGCATCAAGTGTGGGGCTTGTTACGATGTCTGCAAGCTCGGTGCGATAAAGGTGGAGTAGAGATAAGTGAAGATGGTAACACTAACTATTGACGGGCGAAAGGTCCAGGCAGAAGAGGGAGCTATGATACTGGATGTAGCTAGAGATAACAACATCTACATACCGGCTTTATGCTCCCACGAAGAGGTAACGCCTTATGGGGCTTGCCGTCTGTGTATGGTTGAAATTGTGGCTGATGGCAGAGAAAAGTTAGTAGCTTCCTGTCTATATCCGGTGGAAGAAGGGCTTATAGTAAAAACCAGCACTGAGAGGGTGAACGAGGTCCGCCGAATGGTGGTTGAGCTGTTACTGGCCAGGTGTCCTGATTCGGAGGTGATACAGGACTTAGCTAAGGAGCTGGGTGTCGATAAGCCCGTTTTCAGATTGGAAGAGGGTAACCAGAAGTGTATTCTGTGCGCTTTGTGTGCCCGGGTGTGCCAGGAGGTGGTCGGTGTCTCGGCAATTAGTCTGGTCAACCGGGGGGTTGATAGGCGAATGACCACCCCGTTTAATGAGGACTATTCAGAAGCCTGTATTGGTTGTGGCTCCTGTGCCTATGTTTGCCCGACAAATGCCATAACTATGGAGGATGTTGGCGGGCGGAGATTGATTAAGTGGCCCCATAACCAGATGGAGTTCAAGCTTAAGCAATGTAAAATCTGCGGTGACTACTGGGCTCCGGAAAAGCAAATAGAGTATATTGCCAAAATATCGGGGACATCGCCAGAAGAATATGAGGTTTGTCCTAACTGCAGGGAGTAAGACCTGGCCGCCTTAGCTTGACCGTCACCAGGCGATTTGCTATATTGCTGACAGCGGGGTGTAGCGCAGATGGCTAGCGCGCAGCGTTTGGGACGCTGAGGTCGGAGGTTCAAGTCCTCTCACCCCGATTTATTATTTACTGGCTGGTTTATCCCCATGCTGTAATTATATAGCCCCGTCGTTATAGCCCTAATTTGCCAAAAAGGCAATTTTTTTACTCAAATGGCAAGTCAGAAATTCTGGCTTGCCATTTTCTATTATGAGAGAAAATTTTAAAAAAATCTCAAAAAATAATGCTTTAGGGGGTTGACAAAAGTGTTATTATATGCTAATATATTGACAAATGTCTCGTTATTATATATAAGAATATTGACAAGAGTAGTCTTTGTTGCTCAATATGCTCATTGCTCTAAATGTATATAGATAGTTATTGAGGTGTCGATATTTGGCGGCACGGCGGGGAGGAAACAAGTTTATGAAGGCCACGATATGGCTTAAATGTGCCACATTTTGGTCAATACTTTGGAGTTTGACAAGTGAGTATGAAAACCAGAAGGCGAGTCAGTGTCAGTGTTTCACAGGAGACAAAAGGCTTGTTGGATTCAATCAAGCATCGCGGGCAGAGTTACGATGGTTTACTCCATGAGCTAGCCATGCGGTGGCAAAGGGCGAAGGAGGTAGAGGTAAAGAAAGGTAATCCTGGCAATGAGAGGACAAAGGAGGCGGGTAACGCCGGTAATATGAATAGATGGAATCAAGCAGACTGAACGGGTGCTCACTGAGCAGGAGTGGGGGGAATGAATACCAATAGGAGGTGAGTAATGTTCAGCAAGGAGTATGAAGCTTAAACGAAGGAGGTGATGGCTATGTGAAAAGGCTAAGAAGGTTTATTTATTTGAGGAAAAATCTAGTTTAGGAGGAATAAACACTAATGAAAGGAAAATTTAGGATTTTAGGACGTGTCGGGCTAGGAGTGTTGTTGGCCTGTGCCCTGATGCTGGCATTTTTGCCAGCGCCTGTGGTAGCCACCGCCACCGCCGTAACCGATGTCTGGGTGGAGTTTGACGCCACTGGTGCCAACGCCACCGCCGATACCACCCACGCTAACGTATATTACGTACACTTTAAGCCGACCACTGCTCTCAGCCGGGGTGTGGACACGGTTACGGTCTACTGGCCTGATGGGTCGTCAGCTATGGGTGGCGATGGGACGACAAACTACGCCTTCACCGTTGATGACGACACAGGAACTACAGACGCTACATTGTGCCTATCAGACACGGAGGTGAAGTTCAGCACTGATTGGGGTACTGTAGTGGACACCGCTGCCGCCTCTCCCAGCTGGTATCAATGCACTATTGACCCTACCTCGGCTGGTTACCGGACCAAGATAACGACCCCGATAGACATAGCTGCCGGGCAGGATGTCTGGATGTGGATTGATTCAGGTTACACGGACGCCACTCTGGGCATTGAAACGCCGGCTGACACTTACGAAGGCACCGGCTTCAAGGTGAAACTGGCCACCAGCCAGGATACCAGCCCGGTACTGTCCCGCACATTTGCTCTGGGTGATAGTACCGAAGTGTGCTCTGCGCTCTCAACCACGGTCATTACCTCTATCGCCGGGGCAGCCGCCCAGTATACCTTCACCATTACTCCTGCGAATGATGTGACGCAAAATACAGGCAAGGTGACGATCAAGTTCCCGGTGGGGACGACGGTTCCCAGCTCCATATCGGCAATTGATATTCAGTTCAGTACTAATAGTGGTACCGACTATTCCAGTTGTGCTGAGGACCCCGTTGTTGATAGTGACCGGAGAATGATCACCGCCGTCACACCTGTCACGCTGGATGAGGATGAGGCTACTAATATGATGAAGATACTGAGCAGTGCTGGCGTCACCAACCCGACCATAGCCGCCTCAGATAGCTCTGATGTCTACCGACCTATGATACGCACCACCGCTGATGACCAGTGGTTTTTAGGCACTGATTACGCAATTACCGCTGGCTCAGCTAACAAGGTAGCCATTGCCGACGGCGAGATTGGTATGAGCGCAACAACGTATCCCTATTCGGATGACGCCACTATGGTTAACATGCTGAGTGGCTATATCTACGTCTACATCGCTGACCAGTACGGGAATACTGTGGATTGTTCCAGCTCTTCAGTAACGGTGACTCCCGATTCGTCCTCAGATACGGGTACGTTCTATAAGAGTGATAATGATGCCGCCGGGAGCGGCACATATTCCACAATAACTACTATCACCGTGGATTCTTCAGGTGACCCGACCGACAATGGTCAGCAGGTGTTTTACTGCGACAGCACTGCCGGGACTCATACCCTCACCTTCTCGGCCACTGAGTATACCGACGCCGAGTGGACAGTGACCTGTGCCCCGGTGATTTCACTCTACGATGCCAATGATACCCTGGTGAATACCTATGGGGCAACGTCTACTTTACTTTGCTCTGAGCTTGGCGGAACCGTAGGTTCTAGTACCACCCAAAAGTACGGCGGGGACTACTTAACCGACGCCATAAGTGCGGCTATGACTGGCGACACCATAAAGCTGGGCGATGGCATCTACGAACAGGATGCGGTGATTTCGCTGAGCAAGAAGATTACCCTGACCTCGGTTAACGGCGCCTCATACACCACGCTCAGGCCTACTACGGAGGACCTAACCAGCGCCGTCGATGGAACCAACAGCGCATCACTAAATGTGACTGCCGATGGCACGTCCACCAACCCGATAATCATTGATGGTCTCACCTTCACCCGGTTGAGGAGTGGTACTGAATTTGACAGCGCGGTGAATAACGATGGTTATGACTATGTAACCGTGCGCAACTGCGTATTCAACTACATAGACCCTGACAACAACCAACAATATGAGGCGGTAATCTACTACCGTAGCATGGAATCGGGTACCATAACCTCAGCCACGGTAAGCGACAACACCTTTAATAACTGCTGCGCGACCTGGCCTAACCCTAGTGCTGGAATCACAGCCAATATCTTATTTACCACTTCCTCCACCAGCAGCGCTATTAGCGGGGTTACCATAAGCGGCAACACGCTGACCAACTGTAATGGCTACGGTGTCACCGTTCAGGGAAGCAGTGGCTACACGATAACCGGTAGTATCGAAGACAATACCCTAACCAATCCCGATAGGGGTATTTACATCAGTGACTGGACCCATCTTACTACCGGTGCCAGCGTAACCGGCAATACCATCACCGGTGCTTACCACAATGCGATACGTGTTGAAGGCAGCAATAACGGTCCGATAACCATAAAGAACAATACCATCACTGGTTGCGTTGTTGAGACCTACGGCGCTATTCGTATAGATGCTGTCCAGTTTATAGATCCTACTTACAAATATGTCTATGTCCAGTACAACGACATCTACGATAACTACAGTCCTTACGGCCTCGAGGTGGCCAGCGCTACCTCCAGTACCTACCAGTACATTGACTGCCGGTACAACTGGTATGGTGACGCCAGTGGTCCGACCTACACTGCCGTGACTGGAGCCATTATTGCCAAGTCCAACCCCAATGGCACCGGTGACGCCATCACCGACTATGTTTGGTACTACCCGTGGCTGCATAAGCCAGTGGCGGATGTGGTGGCGGACAACGCCTCCTACCAGACGTCCACCATGAAGCTGGTGGCGGGCTGGAACACCCTGTCCACGCCAGTGCCGCTCATTGCGGAAGCCGATACTGTTCAGGAGCTGATTCCTTCGGGGATGAGCATCGGCTACTACTACGATGGCGGCTGGACGCAGATAACCACCGCCTACACGCTGGGCCCGTGCGATGCCGTCTACGTCAAGATGGACGAGGTAACGTACGTCCAGCTCAAGTTTGAGACCAAGACATTCTCTACCCCGAGCAAAGATTTGGCGGTGGGGTGGAACCTGTGCAGTCTGGCATCCCTTGCCAGTTCAGGCATGTATGACCAGTACGCAGTAGCTTCAGTTTACAAGGACAGTGCCAACCTGCCCGGCTACGCCCAGGTAATCAGCCCGTCACTAAATGCCACCCAGACAGACATGTACGGCAACACCGGGACGAGCTGGGCCTTTTCCTCTGGTCAGACCTATACCAACTACATGTACGCCGGTCTGGGCTACTGGATCTACATGCAGAATGCGGCTACCCTAGTCGGATTTGAAATCACACCGATAGCACCAGACCTTGATTAACAGCCGGCGACGGGAGAGCTAGGCTGAACAACCTAGGATGGGGGAGGGGGACCCCCAACTCCCCCTCCCCCATAAGTTTAACGGATATTGGGGATGGAAAATAGAAACATAAAATTGGGGAGGAAGATATGAAAAGAAAGAGAGGATGGTTTTTCTACCCATTGATAATAGTGGCGCTGCTCCTCTGTGCCATCCCGGCCCATGCCGACATACCGACTATGCCCCACGCCTTCTACGGGACACTGACCGTAGGCGGTTCCGCAGCCGCAGTGGGGACGGTGGTTACGGCTAAGGTGGGTGGAGTGGAGTGCGGCAGCATCACCACTACGGTTGAAGGTCAGTATGGTGGCTCAGGTGCCTTTGATGAGAAGCTGGCGGTTACAGGTGAAATTGCCAACGGGGCTACCATATATTTCTACGTTGGTGGTAGTGAGGCAAACGAAACCTATCCCTTCAGCTCTGGAGATGTAACCGAGCTTGACCTGACAGCAGAACCGCCGGGCGATGACACTACTCCACCATCAGTAACCATAACCGCGCTGACGCCTGACCCGACCAATGACAATACCCCCACCTTCACCGGGACGGCAACCGATACTCAATCTAGTATCAGCTCGGTGCAGTACAAGGTTGATACCGGGGGCTGGACGGCGGCTACTGCCAGCGATGGTGCCTTTAATAGCCTCAGCGAGGGCTATACCTTTACCACCACTGCCCTGGCTGACGGGGCTCATACGGTATATGTCAGGGCTACTGACTCAGCCACCAATACCACCACTGAGGCAAACTATGCCACTGACAGCTTTACTGTTGATACTGCAGCACCATCGGTAACCAGTACCTCACCTGAGGCTGATGCCACTGGTGTAGCTGTTAGCACTGCGGTGAGCGTTACCTTCAGCGAAGCGATGAAAGCATCAACCATAACCACCGGTAGCTTTACCCTGGATGGTGTATCGGGCAGTGTTGCCTATGATAGCGGCACCTATACCGCTACCTTCACCCCCAGTGCCAATTTAGCTGAAAGCACTACCTATACTGCTACCCTGAGCACAGCTATTACCGATGCCGCTGGCAATCCACTAGCCTCAGCCTATCCGTGGAGCTTTACCACGACTGACGTGACTCCGGGGGATGCCACTGGCGATGGACTGGTTGATGCCCGGGACATTACCAAGGTGGAAAGGATTATAGCCGGTCTGGATGCGGCAACGCCCGGGGCTGATGCCACCCAGGACGGACTTATTGATGCTCGGGACATCACCATGGTGGAAAGGATAATTGCCGGTCTGGAGTAACGTCATTGGTTAGAGATAAAACAAGAAGACAGACCTTAACCGGAGTCTAGAAGGGTAGGAGGCCTGGTTAAAACCTAGTTGCCCCTTCTAAAGAAGAGGGGAAATGGCGATGTAAGGGAGGACAGGAATGAGAAAAATATGGAGAATTCTGGCTGCGATAACCACTGTTGTAGCCTTGCTTCTGGGTAGTGGAGCACTACTCCCGGCGGCAGCGGCACCAGATGCAGCCGTTAGCATTGATGCCCCGGCTGAAGCTGCCCCTGACAGCAACTTTACGGCTAACGTTGATGTCACCGAGGTCACTGACTTTGATGCCTGTAACTACAATGTATCGTTTGATGCCTCGGTACTCGAGCTAAGCAGTGTAACCTCGGGGCTGATAGGAGCAGAACCGATACCGGTTGATGTCGCTAATGAGATTAGCTCAGGGACATGGACAATTGTTCAGAATGTTCCCGGCATGGATGGGGTAAGTGGCTCCGGATATCTGGCGGTATTGCACTTCCATGTTATCGGTGCTGAAGGCAGTAGCAGCGAAATAAGCTTATCCAACGGTATGCTGTCAAATATCAGCTGAAGAGATACCGGCAACATGGACCGGGGATACGGTAAGTGTTTCCGATGCCACCCCGCCCACTGTATCCAGCACCTCGCCTGTGGCTGATGCTACTGATGTAGCTATTAGCACTGCAGTTAGTGCTACCTTCAGCGAGGCTATGGATGAATTAACCATAACCACCGGTAGCTTTACCCTGGATGGTGTATCAGGTAGTGTCGCCTATGATAGCGGCACCTATACGGCGACCTTTACCCCCACTAGTGATTTGAGCTACGACACCACCTATACTGCCACCCTGAGCACAGCTATTACCGATGCGGCGGGCAATCCACTGGCCTCAGCCTATTCGTGGAGCTTTACTACGGAGTCAGCACTACCAGAAGAGGTTGTAGTTAGCATTGATGCCCCTGATGAGGCAGCCGCCGATAGTGACTTTACGGCTAACGTTGATGTCACCGAGGTTGTTGACTTTGATGCCTGTAACTACAATGTATCGTTTGATGCCTCAGTACTCGAGCTAAGTAGTGTAACCTCGGGGCTGATAGGAGCAGAACCGATACCAGTTGATATCGCTAATGAGATTAGCTCAGGGACATGGACAATTGTTCAGAATGTTCCCGGCATGGATGGGGTAAGTGGCTCCGGGTATCTGGCGGTATTACACTTCCATGTTATTGGCGCCGAGGGCGACAGCAGTACCATAACTCTGTCTAATGGTATGCTGTCAAACATCCTGGCTGAGGAGATACCGGCAACATGGACCGGGGACTCGGTGAATGTGGTGGCCGTGGATACCACGCCACCTACTGTAGTTAGCACCTCACCTGCGGCTGACGCCACTGGTGTCGCTATTAGCACTGCCGTGAGCGCTACCTTCAGTGAAGCCATGGATGCAGGCACTATAACCACCGGTAGCTTTACCCTGGATGGTATATTGGGTAGTGTCGCTTATGATAACGGTACCTATACGGCTACCTTCACCCCCAGCGCT
>JGI24422J19971_10001172_pt1 | contig 15780 bp, 10 predicted proteins | sample DeeMarSWOR152_54_FD_19971 | JGI IMG/M metagenome (IMG submission 19971) | reverse complement strand
AAATGCCACAGGGAAGGGGCGCCTGTTGCCCGAATTTATAACATCCCAGAAAAGGACATCTTATCCAATTATTCCCAGAGTATTCATGGTGAAGGCCTTTTTAAGCAAGGCTTAATAGTTACGGCAACATGCAACGACTGCCACGGCAACCACCTGGTTCTTCCTCACACAAATGCACGCTCGACGATATCTGTCCGCAACATCGCCAAAACCTGCACAAAATGCCATGCCCGAATCGAAGAAGTCCATGTGAAAATCATCAGGGGAGAACTCTGGGAGCAAGAGCCAGGTGCCATTCCTGCTTGTACTGATTGTCACCGCCCTCATACTTTAAGAAGAACGAACCTAGTGCTTCGCACATCTGACCGTGAGTGCCTCCAATGCCACGGAAAAGAAGATGTTTACAAAATGGTCAGTGGACAGCAGGTTTCTATGACTGTCCACAAAGAGGATATACAGAATTCTGTGCACAGGAACATTCCTTGTGTGAAGTGTCATACGGATATCGACCCGCAGAGGCATAGGCCCTGCGAAACTGCGGGCACTGTTGACTGCTCAAACTGCCATGCTCAGATAGCAGAAGATTACTTTGAGAGTGAACACGGAGAAGCATATATTCAGAAGCATCCCGATTCTCCTTACTGTACTGATTGTCACGGAAAACACACTGTCTTCTCTCACCGAGATGAACGGGACAAAACATATCGGACCAATATTCCCCAGTTATGTGGGGATTGTCACCGTAAGCTTCCTACTCCGGATACCCTCAAAATCGAGCAGGAAAATGTTCTTGTGGACTATTCAAGCAGCGTGCATGGACAGGGATTGATCAAGAAAGGTTTGCTGCCCAGCGCTGTGTGCACGGACTGCCACGGCACTCACTATATCTTAAACCATGAGGTCGATGAGTCTTCTACTCACCCAGAAAACCTTCCTGCAACATGCGCCACCTGTCATCAGGGAATCTATAAAGAATTTGTTGACAGCATCCACAGTCCATCCAAATCCAAAACCACTGAAAAATTACCGAACTGTGAAGACTGCCACTCTGCTCATCAAATCAAACAGATTGAACAGGACCAATTCATGGTAGAAGTTACTCAGCAATGCGGCTCTTGCCATGCAGACCTTTCAGAAACGTACACAGAAACGCTTCACGGCAAAGCCTATACTCTCGGCTATCAAAAGGCAGCCAAGTGTTCTGACTGCCACGGGGCACATGATACCAAGAAAATCGATCACCCGGATTCTCACGTAGGTTTCAAGAAGGTTGTTCAAACCTGCCAGAAATGTCATCCTGATGCCAATCGCCGATTCACCGGCTACCTGACTCATGCAACTCACCATGATAAACAAAAATATCCTATCCTTTATTTTACATTCTGGGCAATGACTTCGCTGCTAATTGTTGTTTTCAGCTTTTTTGGTCTTCATACATTATTATGGATGCCACGGTCTTTTAAGTATCTCAAAGAAAAAAGAAAACACAGAATGATTCATAAGAAATATTATATTCAGCGTTTCACTACCGAGCAGCGGATCACGCACATTTTTGTAATGCTCAGTTTTGTGGGACTGGCGCTAACTGGAATGATGCTCAAATTTGCCAGCATGCCCTGGGCAAAATTCCTTGCAGATCTGTTAGGAGGAGTTGAAATCGCGGGACGTATTCACCGCATATCAGCCATCATTACTTTTGGATACTTTTTCGCCCATTTGTTTTCCTTATTCAGAACAAAAGTCAAAACTAGGACGCCCTGGAAGAAGGTGATCTTCGGTAGGCGCTCGCTCTGGTTTAACAGAAAAGATGCAAGAGATTTTGTTGGTACGATAAAATGGTTTCTCGGCCTCGGTCCCCGTCCAAAATATGGCCGCTGGACCTACTGGGAAAAATTCGATTATATGGCTGTCTTCTGGGGAATTGGCGTCATCGGAATGTCCGGATTGATCCTCTGGTTTCCAGAGCTCTTCACTAAAATCTTACCAGGTTGGCTCATCAATGTGGCAATGATCGTCCACAGCGACGAAGCTCTGCTGGCTGTAGGATTCATCTTCACGATTCATTTCTTCAACACCCACCTTCGGCCCGAATCCTTCCCGTTAGACCCGGTCATCTTTACCGGAACAGTACTTCTGGATGAATATAAGAAAGATCGTCCTGAAGAGTACAAATACCTCAAAGATTCCGGTGATTTGAAAAAATCAGTAGTGTTGAAGGAAATCTCTCCGAAAAAACTGCTAACAATACGAATCTTTGGATATGCTTTCCTTATTATCGGGATAACTTTAATTTTGTTGATTATTTACAGCATACTGTTTGGCTATAAATAGGTTTTTGAAAGAAGAATCGAAATCCCGTATTAAATAAATTGGTTCTCTTCTATTTTGTGTGGGTAACTGAATGACTAAAATACACGGAAATGGCGTCGCTCCCTTCAGATTTTTAACGCCATTCCCTCACCGTCTATCTCGGCGCCTGCGTAACTCCGCACGTTAAATATGTTTCTTCGAACCAGATGTCTGTGTTCAGTCATTTTTTCGCCAGATTGATCCTGTCGTGCTCAAACATACTCGGCGGCCGATTTCATCGGCTTCCCTCGATATACGATTCGGTAAGGCTAAATCTTCAAGGTCGCTTCTTCCATTCCCGTGCATTTTACCCACACTGTCTGGAAGAGAACCAATAAATTATTTTCTTCTTTGGCGCTTCACAGATAATCAAAAGATGATCTATTCGTATATTTGCACAAATTTTCTATTTTTTTTTGTATCCAGAAGAGCTTTTTGTATTTAAAATTGAGTTTTATTGTATAAAATAAAAATTATAAGATTCCTATCTCTGAAAGAATAAAAGATATTTGCTCATAGAACCAATAGCATATTGACAATGATATTATTCTCTATTAAGATTTTTTTGAATTGAAAAGGAGGATATGATGAAAAAAATCCTCTTAATCTCGATTATTGGAATTTTCCTTATATCTATTATCGGTCTTTTTAGCCAGGAGTTTACGTATGTTGGCGCTGGAAAATGCAAAATCTGCCATAAAACCGAGAAACAAGGAAGGCAATACCCCCTCTGGGAAGAGAGAAAGCACTCCAAATCTTTTGCGGCCCTAACCACTGAAGAGGTCAAAGTCAAAGTTCCAGATGCACCCGAGAATCCAGAATGTCTCAAATGCCACGCACCTCTCTTTGAAAAAGATCCTGAATTTAAAGAAGAAGGGGTGACCTGCGAAGTATGCCATGGACCGGGCAGTGCGTACAAAAAATTAAGCGTCATGAAAAGCCGGGAAGAGTCTGCGAAGAATGGCCTTATTCTTTATGGGTCAGCCGAGGCCATCAAAAAGCAGTGTTTAACCTGTCATGATATGGCCCACGAAAAGCCTTTTGATTTTGAGGCTGCCTGGGAAAAGGTAAAGCACGCAATCCCTGAAAAGCAGTAGTCCCTGGACTATTATACTTTTAGTACTTGATACAGCTCCGACAATATAATATTCCTTCATGCATGGATTCTACGTTATAAAACCTGGGGCTGCTATTTTCCGGATAGGATCATAATCCAGAGAGCAATGATGAAACAAATTGGCCGACTTCATGTCCTAACAGACACAGTGCTTCAATCCCGCTTCTCGCACTTGGAACTCGCCAAATTGGCAATAAAAGGGGGGGCGGATACAATCCAGTTCCGCCAGAAGATTGGGGCAACTCGAGAGATGATCGAGGTTGTGCGGCAGTTAAAAAAATTGTGCAAAAGCTCTGGCGTAAGGCTCGTAGTGAACGACCGTGTAGACGTTGCAATTGCTGCAGAGGCAGACGGAGTTCATCTTGGACAAGATGATTTCCCCATCCCTCAGGCTCGCAAACTGCTGGGAGAAAGTCGGATAATTGGCGGATCTGCAGCTACCCTCAAAGAAGCGGAGAAATGCCTTGCTGAAGGGGCAGATTACATTGGGTTTGGTCCTGTTTATCCGACAACATCCAAGGAAGATGCAGACCCTGTTACCGGGATTAAGCTCCTGGAACAAGCGGTTGAAGCTATCCCTCTCCCTATCATTGCCATCGGCGGCATAAGTGTAGAGAATGCACCTGAGATAATGCGGACCGGCGCACAGGGAATCGCTGTGATCTCTGCGGTCTGCTGCCAAGAAGACCCTGAGCAGGCGACAAGAGCGTTGTATAACGCTCTCCAAACAGAGACATCAAGAGGAGATCATGCCTAAGACTCTGGAAGATGTTGGAGAATTCGGATTGATTCAGCGAATTCACAAACTTCTCAAGAGAGAGGGAGTTAAGACGCCCGGAGTATCACTGGGAATCGGTGATGATACTGCATCTATCCGACCTCGCTCCGGGTACGAGCTATTGCTCACTTGCGATTGCCTGATAGATGGCCAACATTTCCTATCAGATCGCATCGCTCCCATTGATTTAGGGCGACGGGCGATGGTGGTTAACATAAGTGACATCGGTGCTATGGGAGGTCAGCCTCTATATGCCCTCGTATCATTGGGACTAAAAACAGATATGCCTGTCGAAGATGTGGAAAACATGTATCGTGGCTTCGCCATGGAACTCAATCCTTTTGGAGCTTCTATCATAGGTGGAAACATCACCAAGACAAAAGATGCTATTTTCATCGACATCACCTTACTTGGCGAGATAGAGCAGGGCAAACTCGTGCTCCGTTCTACGGCCGAGGCTGGAGATGTGATTCTTGTCACAGGGTATCCAGGCCAGGCTGCAGCAGGTCTTAAATTTTTGTTGCATTCTGAGTTAAAAAAAGATTTATTAGAGCATCCACTCGTCCGCACCTACAATACTCCCACACACCGCGCCACGGAGGGGCAAGCGATTGCCCGTTCAGGGTATGCTACAGCTATGATCGACACCAGCGACGGATTCCTGGGTGACCTGGGACATATCTGTCAGGACAGCGGTGTGGGAGCTGAGCTGATTCGAGAAAAATTACCTATTAGCGATGATCTTCATCAAGCTGCTCTCAAACTTAAGTTAGATCCTTACGAATTGTTCTTACAGGATAGCGATGATTACGAGTTAATCATCACAGGTGCTCCCAAGAACGTGGCTCAGATCCGTTCAGCTGTTGCCTCGGTCAGTGATGTGCCTGTCACTGAAGTCGGTAAAATTACTGATTCTGCCGCGAAGATCCAATTGATACTTCCCGATGGAACGCGCCGTCCCATCACTCCTGCAGGATGGGATCACTTTGCAAAAGGAGAAGAGGATGTTTGACAAAAGACTTGCGCAAAAAGCAGCTGAGAATCTGAAGAACCTCCGAGAAAAGAAGCCTTTAATCCATAACATAACAAACTTTGTGGTCATGAATTACACTGCTAATGCTTTGCTTGCCTGCGGCGCTTCTCCTGTGATGGCCCATGCGTCAGAAGAGGTCGAGGAAATGGTTTCCTTTGCCGGCGCACTCGTACTTAACATCGGAACTCTCACCCCTTACTGGGTTGATTCGATGCTCAAAGCAGGCAGACGCGCCAACGAACTGAATATTCCGGTTATTCTGGATCCAGTGGGTTCAGGAGCCACCAAATTGAGGACTGAATCTGCCAAGCAACTTATTGACGAAGTTTCCATAAAAGTGGTTAGGGGAAATGCCTCTGAAGTACTCTCCCTTGCCCATCAGGGCTCCAAAACCAAGGGAGTTGACTCCATCCATACTGTGGACGAGGCTGCAGATGCAGCTCTTACACTCTCTAAGGAACTAAATACTACCCTGGCTATTACGGGGAAAGTGGATCTCATCACAGATGGAGAGCGTATCTACCGTGTCTCTAACGGCCATGACCTGATGGGTTATTGTACAGGCACGGGTTGTACTGCAACAGTCATTATCGGAGCGTTCCTGGCAGTGGATCCTGACTCTGTCACAGCCACAACCACTGGCCTTGCCTACTTCGGCCTTGCGGGCGAGAAAGCAGCCATAAAAGCCCAAAACCCTGGTAGCTTCCAAATAGCCATGCTCGATGCTCTTTACACGATAGATGAAAAACAGATGGAGAAGGGAGCAAAAATCCATACGCAGTAGATAATCGCAGCTCAATTAAGAATGCAAATTCTTAATCTCTTGATATTGAGCTTTTGCTGTCCAGCTGCATATATCAGGCTACAAAAAACCTATTATCCGAACTAAAGGCGCCATTCCTTTCGTTTAGTGAGAATCTATAAATGAAATCATCTTAGCTAAGTCTGTCGTGGGAGCCTTGCATGCGTAGCTTTCACAAACATAGGCAGTGGCTTTTCCGTTGATTTCATTTTGGCTCCGTACAAAGGGGACGATTTTCTCTATGGCCTTCCCATCTTCATCCTGAGGATGAAGGATTAAAATCTTTCGCGGAAGAAAACGGCAGCGAACAGCCTGCAGCATTTTTTCTGTGCCCTCTTGAAGCAAATTACCTGCAATAACGATCTCTTGTGTTGGACCAACAGTAAAGTCCAGGGCGATAAGAAGCTGCGAAAACGCGGTTGGTGAGCGGTTGATCGTCTTGCCAAAGCTTTCCATAGCCTTTTCTGCTTTTTTCTCGTACTCCTGCTGCATTGTCATCTTGCCAAGACGAAGAAGATTAAGAGTGGCTACTGAGTTTCCAGATGGAATTGCACCATCGTAAGCATCTTTCATCCTTGCTATGAGCTGTTCACTATCAATGCCCGTAAGATAAAGACCGCTGTTCTTATCATCCCAGAACAGTCTTAACATATCATCAGTCAGAGCCAGTGCTTCCCTGAGATAGCGGGCTTCAAAGGTTGCTTCGTAAAGATCGACCAATCCCCAGATAAGGAAAGCGTAATCATCTAGATAACCTGGAAGAGCCGCTTCGCCTTCTCGGTATCGGTGAAGAAGCCGACCATCCTGGCGTCTTAGCTCCTTTAGCAAGAAATCTGTTGCCTTCCGGGCGGCATCAGCATACTCCGGCTTATTAAACGCCTGGGCTCCTTTGGAAAGGGCAACGATCATAAGACCGTTCCAGTCAGTGAGGACCTTGTCATCCTTGGAAGGATGAATCCTTTTCTTGCGAGCAGTAAACAGTATCTTACGAGATTGTTCCAGAATCTTTTTGAGTTCAGCGGCAGTCATCCCTTCATCCCTGGCAAATTCTTCAACAGGCTTTTTGATGCGGAGTACATTCCTTCCCTCTTCAAGATCACCTTTTTTCTTTACGTCGTAAAATCGGCAGAAGAGCTCTGCACTTTGCTCTCCGAGGACCGCTTCAATTTCATCTTGCGTCCAGAGGTAGAATCTTCCCTCTTCCCCTTCACTGTCTGCATTCTCGGAGGAGTAAAAAGCTCCTTCAGGAGTTGTCATATCCCTCAGAACATATGTGAAGATTTGTCGCGCTACTTCTGCATATTGCTCTTTCCCTGTAGCCTGGTAGGCCTCAACATAGGCAATGGCAAGCATTGCTTGGTCATAGAGCATTTTTTCAAAGTGGGGAACGAGCCATTTGGAATCTGTGGAATAGCGGTGAAACCCAAAGCCTAAATGATCATAAATTCCGCCCCGCCACATGGCATCCAAGGTCTTTTCAACCATTTTTAAAGCCTTCTCTTCACCGTTTCTCTTCCACAAACGCAAAAGGAGTGAAAGATTGTGGGCGCTCGGAAACTTGGGTGCCGGGCCAAAACCACCATAGATTTCGTCAAAACTATCCTCAAACTTTTGATAGGCCTGTTTCAGATTCTCCTTTGTAAGACTTCCATTCGTTGGAGATGAGGAAATTTCCTGAACAGTCTGCGTAACTTGATATCCAGCCTGAAGAACTCGCGGCCTGTCCTTTCTCCAGAGTGAAGCGATTTGCCCGAGGATTTCCATCAATCCTGACTGTCCAAACTTAGCTTGCTTCGGGAAATAAGTGCCAGCAAAGAAAGGCTCCTTGTCCGCAGTCATGATGATTGTCAAAGGCCAGCCACCTGAACCGGTCATGTATTGACAGACAGTCATATAAATGTTGTCGATATCCGGACGCTCTTCTCTGTCCACTTTGACCGCAACAAAATACTTATTCATGAGCTGAGCGACCGCTTCATCTTCGAAGGACTCTCGCTCCATCACCTGACACCAATGACAGGCAGAATAGCCAATAGAGAGAAAGATCGGCTTATCTTCTTTTTTCGCTTTCATGAAGGCTTCTTCACTCCAAGGATACCAATCAACCGGATTCTCAGCATGCTGCTGAAGGTAAGGGCTTTTCTCAAGCTTCAGACGATTTTGGTGATGTTCTCCAGCAGAAGAAGAACCGTGGGATTGATGGACTTTCTTTGCTTCTTCAGATTGCGATTCTCTCTTCATAGTAAAACCTCCCAAAATAAAAAGAACGATTACAGTACCAAAGCTTAGGAGAACACCTAAACCAATTCTAATTTTTCTATAATGACTATTTTACCTATCGTTTAAATAATATTTTATAATACCGCAACAGCTTTTTCAATGTTTTTTCCTTAAAATGCGGTGGCTTGTAAAATTGTCTGTAATTTATGCTAGTGGATGTGGTCAGCATGAGCTCTTTTCGATTGAAAACCAAAACTGTAATTGATAGAATTCTATTTATATCTTATTAAGATTATTTTCCTTAAAAGAAGATGATCATAGCTGAATTTGCAATTTTTCCTACAAGTGAAGGGGTGTCAGTAAGTAAATATGTCAAAGAGGCCATTAAAGTCATTGAAAGCTCTGGGCTGAAGCACGAAACAGGCGGAATGTCCACAACCATAGAGGCTCCTGACTTGGATACTCTGTTTAAAGTCATAGAAAAGTGTCATGAAGCTATGGTGAAAATGGGAGCCAAGAGGATTCATATAGACCTGAGAGTGGACCACCGCCTGGATTTAGAAGCCTCTATCGAATCAAAACTTAAAGCACTCGGTAAAAGATAGGTTTATCAATCCTAAAGGATCGCCTCAGACCCTTTCACGAAGCAGAGGCCTGGTTAGGCAAGTTGGACCGCCTGCCCCCTTTTTTGAAATTTCTTCACCCCCATATTCCCAGACCTCAACGCCTTTATCTTCGAGCATCTGTTTTGTCTGAGAGTTACCTGAAATCATTAAACAGTTTCGGGGAGAAACAGCAAGTATATTGCAAGCCATGGTCTCAAACTCAGAATCCGGAACCTCGAGGAGCTGGATGCCGCGGCGCACGAGCCACTCCCTGAAGGACACAGGAAGGAGTCTGGAATAAACAGCGGCTAAATCGTGATCGATGGGGCTGATAAGAGACATCAAATGGAGGACATCAGCAGGCCCTTTCCAGTGCGGTAAGGGAACGACAATAAATTCATCCACAAAGTACCTGGTTAGCGCCCTTAACTGCCGGATGCCTTCCTCGTTTGTGCGGTAGCCCATACCCACAGCAAGGACGCGTTCATTGATCCAAACCACATCCCCTCCTTCCAACCTTCCTTCACCGGTAATAGAGCCGAGAATGGGGATGCCCATTTTAAGGAGAAATTCTCCGGCAGCTTGTGGCTCTGCACGACGTTTCTCTTTTCCCATGTTACATAATATAGCCCCTTTATTGGTGATGATCACAGGATCATGGACATAGATGGAATCAAGCCCTGTTATATCATTTTGAGGAAGATAATAAATTTCAGGGATGGACTTCTTAAGATATTCAACGAAATTATCATATTCCTTGAGTGCCTTATCGAAGTCAGGAGAAGCCAAATAATTTAGTTCTCTCCATTGAGTCTGAATATCATCTTGACTTTTGAAGGCATCTTTAGGGTGTTTAAGCAAAAGACTTTTAATTTGATCAACCTCGGATTGGCAGCCAAATTTCATAATCTTTTCTCGCTGGTTATAATTATAAGTTTAGAAGTTTGATCCTTGATTTCTTTCTCCTGTTTAATCCGTTTGATCAAGGCTTTTCCTTCCTGATTTATCTATGATTCCTCCACCTATAACTACATCTTTGTCATAAAAAACTACAGATTGGCCTGGAGTAATGGCCCTTTGTGGTTTCTCAAATTCTACCAAAACCTGATCTGTATCCTGGGAAGAGAGAAACGCTTTCGCTTCCTTGTGTTTGTATCTAATTTTAGCTCTTATTTCAAGCTGCTCTATTACCTTAGCCATAGAAATCAAGTTTACGCGGGAAGCTAAAAGAGTTTTTTTATAAAGCTGGTCAGAAGGCCCGATAACGATTGTATTTTTATCACTCTGCATGGAAACGACATACAGCGGTTGGGAAGCAGCAATTCCCATTCCCCTCCTCTGGCCGATGGTAAAATGCGCAATTCCCTCGTGTCTACCTAAAACTCGATTCTCAAGGTCTACGATAGGCCCTGAGCGGAACGCTTCAGGAATTCTTTGGCGAAGAAATCGTACATAATCATTATCAGGAATAAAGCAAACCTCCTGGCTTTCAGCTCTTTGAGCAACAGGTAGACCTAATATCTTCGCTTTTTCTCTTACTTCTTCCTTTTTGAAATTTCCGATTGGCATCAAAGTGCGGGAGAGCTGCTCCTGAGTTAAAGGATACAGGAAATAAGACTGATCTTTCTTTTTATCCTTTCCCTTTTTGAGAAGATACCGTCCTGACTTAGTATCGTATTCAATTCGAGCGTGGTGGCCCGTAGCTAGAAAATCTGCTCCAAATGTGTCAAGCTTCTTCATCAGAAAATCGAATTTAATGTATTGATTACAACGGATGCAGGGATTGGGAGTACTGCCTCTGGAATATTCCCTGCAGAAGTCTGTGATCACACTCTTTTCGAACTTATCTCTAAAATCAACAACATTGTGCGAAATTCCCAGAGAGATAGCGACGCTATGAGCATCTTCGGTTGCTTTCCATCCGCAGCAGCTTCTTAAGTTCTCCGACCTGCAGTAATCTTTGGGCAGGGAGAAGAGCTTCATAGTTACTCCGATGACATCATATCCCTGCTCTTTGAGCAGAGCTGCGGCCACCGAAGAGTCCACTCCCCCGCTCATCGCCACAACAACTTTTTTATGCTTCATTTTCTTCCAATCTATAGGATACCAAAAAAAAGTGAACAGGCAACTTCTTTATTGTCATAACGAGCTTTATTTGTCACCACAAAATATATTGGCATTCCGAGATTGATTGTCATTGCGAAAATGATCATGGTACAGAGGTTGATTGTCACATCTAGATTGATTGTCATTGCGAGCGAAGCGAAGCAATCTCATATGTTATAGGGAAAAAAGTAGCCTGTCCCCTTTTTTCTATATCTCCTTATTTATCATTTTTTACAATTAAAAAATTTCTTCTTCAAAGGTGGGTTTGATGAATCAAACCCCTACACTAAAAGAATGAAAAAAAGGTGGAATTTTAAAATTGTAATGTGTAAAATAACAAAAATGTTTGCCGATTTTTCGGAGACGTTAAATACCTGAGATGGCTTCGAAAAAGGCCATTCTTGTTTTAGAGGGGGGAGCATTTTTCATCGGGCAATCCATAGGTTTCGACGGCGAAGCCCAAGGAGAAATCGTCTTCAACACTTCTATGTCCGGCTACCAGGAAATTCTCACAGACCCATCTTACAAAGGCCAGATAGTCACCATGACATACCCATTGATTGGAAACTATGGCTGCAACTTTGAAGACATAGAATCACATCATCCCTGGGTGGAAGGTTTTGTCATCAAAGAGCTTGCCTCCCTTCCCTCCAACTGGAGGAAGGAAGAGAGCCTTTCAGACTACCTGAAAAGAAATAAAATAGTCGGCATCCAGGGTATAGATACCAGAAAATTAACCAAAATTATTCGCACTGGAGGCGCGCAAAGAGCCTTAATCTCAACTAAAAACCATGACATAAAAGCTCTGATTCGCCGCGTAAAAAAAATACCATCTATAGTCGGACTCGACTTGGTCATGGAAGTCACAACTTCAAAGCCCTACAGGTGGCGTGAAGGAACCTATAATTGGTCAAAAGGCTACTCTGCAAAAAAAAGATTCAAATATTTCGTCGTTGCCTACGACTTTGGGATCAAGAGAAATATTTTAAGAAACCTTGTTTCAAATAATGTTGATGTGCTAGTGGTCCCTGCTCAGACATCCTGGAAGGAAATCATAAAGATGAAGCCGGATGGAGTACTTCTCTCCAACGGACCTGGGGATCCTGCTCCTGTAGATTACGCCATAAATAACATTAAAAATTTGATCGGGAAAATTCCCATCTTTGGAATCTGCCTCGGTCACCAGCTCTTAGGTCTTGCCCTGGGAGGGAAAACTTTCAAGCTTAAATTCGGCCACAGAGGAGCAAACCACCCGGTAAAAAATTTAGAAACAGGTTCAATCGAAATAACCTGCCAGAACCATGGATTTGCTGTGGATATTGATTCCTTAGAGGGATTGGCAAAATTAACCCATCTCAACCTCAATGATATGACTTCAGAAGGACTGTCTTTAAAGGATAAGTTCCTCTACTCAGTCCAGTATCATCCAGAAAGTTCTCCTGGGCCAAAAGATTCAAGATATCTTTTCCAAGATTTCATTAATATGATGGAGGATTTTAGAGGAAAATAAAGTGCCGAGAAGAGAAGACATCCAGTCTATTCTGATCATCGGCTCTGGACCTATTATAATCGGTCAAGCCTCTGAATTCGATTATTCAGGAACCCAGGCTCTTAAGGCTTTAAAAGAAGAACATTATAAGGTCATTCTGGTCAATTCCAATCCAGCCACTATCATGACCGACCCTGAGTTTGCAGACCGTACCTATCTTGAGCCTTTAACAGTCGAGTACCTGGAAAAGATAATCCAGAAAGAAAATCCAGATGCCCTTCTTGCCACTTTGGGCGGCCAGAAAGCTTTGAATCTATCTCTTGAACTAGACGACGAAGGGATCTTAGATAAACACAAGATTCAGCTAATCGGAGTCACCACAGATTCCATCAGAAAGGCAGAAGACAGGATGTTATTCCGACGCTCGATGGAAAAGATCGGGCTTGAAGTTCCAGAATCAGGCTACGCTTCGAATCTCAAAGAAGCCGTGGACATCGTGAAGAAGATTAAATTTCCGGTTGTCATCCGCCCCTCATTTACTTTGGGAGGAACAGGCGGTAACATTATAAATAACTGGGAGGACTTTTATAAATTCGTGCCCCTCGGTCTTGCCATAAGTCCCATTTCAAGAATACTTATCGAGAAGTCCATAATAGGCTGGAAAGAATTTGAGCTTGAAGTTATGAGGGATAAAAAAGACAACGTTGTGATTGTATGTCCTATCGAAAACTTTGATCCGATGGGAGTCCATACAGGAGACTCTATCACTGTAGCCCCAGCTCAGACCCTGACTGATAAGGAATACCAGAGATTAAGAGACGCCTCGATTGCCATCATGAGAGAGATCGGCGTAGAGACAGGCGGCTCTAACATTCAATTTGCCATCAATCCTTCAGATGGGCAGATGTTGGTCATCGAGATGAATCCCAGGGTCTCCCGCTCCTCAGCCTTAGCTTCAAAAGCAACTGGCTTCCCCATCGCTAAGATGGCAGCCAAACTGGCTGTTGGCTATACCCTGGATGAGATTTTAAATGACATCACAAAAAAGACTCCTGCCTGCTTTGAGCCTGCTATCGACTATGTCGTGGTCAAAATCCCCCGTTTTGCCTTTGAAAAATTCCCCGAGGAAGAGCCTGCTCTCACCACTCAGATGAAATCAGTAGGAGAGACAATGGCAATCGGTCGAACTTTTAAAGAAGCTCTTCAAAAAGCGATTCGATCTCTCGAGATAGACCGCTGGGGATTCGAAGAAAAATATAAGAAACTGGACAAAAAAGAATTTAATAAAGATCGTGCTCGACCGAATGCCGAAAGACTCTGGTTTATTGCTGATGCTCTTAGAGTAGGAAAGGATGTGATGGAGATTAGCGAACTCACTCAAATCGATCCTTTCTTTATCCAGAATATCAAGGATATTGTTGATTTTGAAAAAAAACTTAAGTCCTCGAGAAAGGACTCGTTGGATCATAATCTTCTCCGAAGAGCAAAGGAAATGGGTTTTTCCGATAAAAGAATAGGCAAGCTCACAGGCTTAACGGAAGATGAAGTCAGAAAAATGAGAGAGAAAGCGAAGGTTTTCCCAGTTTGGAAAGTCGTCGATACCTGCGCTGGCGAGTTCGAGTCTGAAACTCCTTATTTCTACTCTACCTATGAAGAAGAAAGCGAAGTTCCTGAGATCAACCAGAAAAAAGCTATTATTCTTGGTTCTGGCCCGAACAGGATCGGGCAGGGAATTGAGTTTGACTACTGCTGCGTTCACGGAGTTTTTGCCTTGAGAGATTCAGGCTACAAGGCCATCATGATAAATTCCAATCCTGAAACAGTCTCAACGGACTATGATATTTCTGACCGCCTTTATTTTGATCCAGTAACCCTGGAGGACGTCCTTTCTATCTATCATAATGAAAAACCAGAAGGGATTATCGCCCAGTTTGGAGGACAGACTCCCCTGAAAATTTCGGTAGGGTTGTGGAAAAACAATGCAAAAATACTGGGAACAAGCTCCAAGGTCATCGACGAAACTGAAGACAGAGAAAAGTTTGAAAATTTCTTAAAAAGGTTAAACTTGAAGCGGCCAAGAAACGGCATGGCCAGAAACTCATCCCAGGCATTAAAAATTGCTGAAAAAATTGGCTATCCTGTCCTTGTCCGTCCTTCCTACGTCCTTGGAGGCCGGGCCATGAAAGTTATCCATAATGAGGAGGAACTGGAAAAATACGTAAAATCCATCCAAGAGTATTGCAAAGAGTACGCCATCCTCATCGATGAATTCATCGAAAATGCCCTGGAACTGGATGTCGACCTTCTTTGCGACGGTGAGGATGTCTACATAGGAGGCATCCTGGAGCATATCCAGGAAGCAGGCATCCATTCTGGAGACGCCACCATGGTCACTCCTCCTTATTTTCTTGCTGATAGAGTGATTGAGGAAGTAAAGTGTCAGGTTACCCTTATGGCCAAGGAACTTCAAATTTTAGGTCTGATGAATGTCCAGGTAGCAGTAAAAGGAACCGCGATCTATATATTAGAAGTCAATCCCAGGGCTTCGAGGACAGTTCCCTTCCTCTCCAAGGCTACCGGAGTTCCGATGGCCAAGATAGCCACGCAGCTCATTTTGGGAAAAAAGCTCAGGGAGATAGACATAACACAGCGCCCTTCAGACCTTTATGCAGTGAAAGAGGCTGTCTTTTCTTTTGATAAATTCATGGAGGTTGATCCTATCCTCGGGCCTGAAATGCGTTCTACAGGGGAATCTATCGGAATTGACAGCCACTTTCCGATGGCCTTCCTCAAAGCCGCCGAAGGAGCTGGATTCCATCTCCCTGAGGAAGGAAGAATTTTTATCAGCGTTCCAGATGAAGATAAACCGAAGATTATACCAATCGTAGAAAAACTCGAGCAATTAGGTTTCAGCCTGGTAGCAACTGAGGGAACCACCCAGTATCTCCACAGACACGGCTTTCGGGTGGATACTATCGGTAAGGTTTTTAAGGAAAAAAGAAACATCCTTGAGGATATAAAAGAAGGAAAGGTAGGAATGATCTTCAATACTCCCTCTGGAATTCATGAATGGAGTGATGCNCGAAAAATAAGAAAAGTAGCNTTNTCTTANCGNATTCCCTGCTACACCACCATTCCTTCAGCCAGCGCTGCCGTAAAGGCCNTAGAGATGAGAAGAAAAANTTCCCCTTCNCTCTACTGCCTCCAGGACATCCATTCCAGCTAAAGCTTGAACAAGAAAAATCTCCCTTGATCGATTGAGCAAGGGGGATAATTCTTTT
>JGI24422J19971_10001170_pt1 | contig 15782 bp, 13 predicted proteins | sample DeeMarSWOR152_54_FD_19971 | JGI IMG/M metagenome (IMG submission 19971) | reverse complement strand
GCGGGCTCATTGCCGAGCGGCCCGCTGGCCATTACCAGAATATTATCGGGACTATCGTAGCGGGTTTCCCGGGTTGTGCCGTCCCAGATAAGTTTAAGGGCATACCCTCGGCCGCCGATGTATTTGCTCTTGAAATCGGGGGGTAGTTTCTGGATGGTAATTTCCCTTGTGCTCAAATTAACCCTGAGTATGCGGTCGGTATAGCCGCCCGTAACCCTGGCACGCTCATATTTGATTTGTCGTAGTATATCCATGCACACTCCAGTCTTCTACTTGATTATCCAAGGAACTTGAGAAATGGCAGAAATATCCGCCAAGGATGCATTCCAGTATTTATAGCACATTATGTATGCTATGGGCAAAACTAAAGGCAAACCCTATTGGATTTGCCTCACTTTTTCTGGCAGCGGAGGGATTTGAACTCGCGACCAAAGGCTTATGAGGGCCAGTCCCTGTAAACTAGCATTATCTTACGACTCTGCACATCACATATAGAGCACTTACCTCTAAATTCTTTTTTCAAAACCAATCTCTTCAGCAACTCTATTAGTTCCATAGGGTGACTCTCTGCATATTTAACTAGTTACTGGCAAGAAGGTTCTTCCGCTTTAAGATGTTCATAGGAAATAATTAGATAACCCCAGGGTTCGATATTTATCATGTGCTTCATTAATATTGACCATTAATTCAGTTTATTTCTTCCTAATACGTTGTCGTAGCCCTTGGCCAAAACTGTACATCACGGGTATAACCAATAGTGTCAGCAACGTCGAACTGAACAGCCCACCTATGACAACTATAGCTAGTTCTGCGGATAATACCGTCCCTTCGCCTAATCCCACAGCTATCGGTAACATAGCAATCATTGTCGTCAAGGCCGTCATGAGAATCGGCCGCATTCTTGTCCGACCCGCCTCCACCAGAGCGTCATATGTACCAATCCCTTTCTTGCGCAGCTTTTCTGCTAGGTCTATCAGTACGATGGCATTGGTCAGGACAATACCTACCAGCATCAATACGCCCATCAGCGCCGAAACCCCCAGCGGCTGTCCGGCTATTAGCAGGCCTACTAGGGCGCCGATAGATGCCAGCGGTAGGCTCACCATGATAACGATCGGTTTCAAGAATGAGCGGAAGGTAACCGCTATTACCGTATAAGCCAACAGGATAGCTACGATAATTGCGATGAACATACCAGAAAATGACTCCTGCATCATCTCCATCACCCCGCCCATGGTGACCTCTACCCCGGCGGGCATTAGCAATGCATCAATCTCTTGCTGTACGGCTCGGTTGACTGATCCTACGTCCTCAGCGGTAATAATTGCGGTAATGCTTACTGCCAGCTTCTCGTCAATGCGCTGAATATTTGTTTGCTGTTCCCCGAGCGTCACAGTGGCGATGTCGCCCAGGGCCACTGACTCGGGCCAACCGACCATAAGCTCCTTCGCTGTCTCCTCGTTATTCAAGTCCCGAGCTATTCCATTAACAAAGACCTCGTAGGTTTCACCATCGATGTTTACCCGGGATACCGTGCTCCCCATCAACATTAACATGATTTCCTGGTTAATCTGCTGCAGCTTCTCCATGGATAACCCAAGGGCCATCATTTTCTCTGGGTTCGGAACAATGTCAAGCTTGGCCTCCATGTCCGGCAGTGCCAAGTCGAGCTCGGCCAACCCGCTCACATCCTGCAGTTCATCGAATAGTAACCAGCCGGTGCTGGCTATGTCCTCGTAATTATCACCGCGGATAGATATCTCAAGGCTGGAGCCCATCATGACACCTGCCATCGGGTCTCCTGTAGTTACAGTGATGGTACCGCCTTCTACTATTCCTTCGAGATTCGAGCGTAAATCGGCGGCTTGTTGTTCCAGATCGACTTCCTGGTTCAAATAAACCGTTATAGTGGCTGTGTTGTTACCGCCACCCATCAGGGAGCTGAAACTGCCTATTAGTGAGCTGGAGGTACCGGCATCCGTCTGGAAGGTTATAACGTCAGGGTTATTGCTAATGATCGGCTCCACGAGCATTGCCGCCCTTTCTGTGCTCGCTAGGTCGGTCCCTCGTGGCAACTCGATATCTACTGTAAGCATCTTCTCGCTCATCTGAGGTATAAAAGCCGTACCGATGACAGGAACTAGGGTGAAACTCCCCAAGAATAACAGCAAAGCGATAATCAGCGTCGCCGCCCGGTGTTTAAGCGACCACTTTAACACCGGAATATAAGCTCGTTGATACCAGGTATGCTTTTCTTTTGTTTCGGCTTTCTGGGAAATGGTAAAGTTGGAGAGTGGCGGTATAACCATCAGCGCCACAATGAGAGAAGCGATTAACGCGATGGTCATGGTAAGGGCGAACGGCATAAACATCTCGCCAACTATTCCGCCTACAAAGGCAATCGGGATAAAGATGACAACTGTGGCCAGCGTGGACGAGGTAATAGGTGTGGCCACTTCCTTGGCACCGTTAATAGCAGCTTCCCTGAAAGCTTCACCCTGCTGCATCCTCCGGTATATGACTTCGAGGACTACTATGCTGTTATCAATAACACGCCCGACGATAATGGCCATGGCACTCAGAGTAAGCAGGTTAATCGTGATGCCGAGGAATCTCATGGCCAGGAAGCCGACCAGCAGACTTAACGGGATTGAGATGGCGGTAACCAGAGAAGCGCGGAAAGCCATCAGGAATAAGAAGACAACAATGGCCGCGAGAACGAAACCGATCAGGGCGTTGCGTGTAAGATCACCGATACTAGTCTCGATATATTCCGACTGGTCCATCACGGTAATAAGTCGTACATCATTTCCCAGGGTCATTTCTATACTCTCGAGCTCGTCTATCACGGCATTAGCTACGATGACGGTGTTGGCCTCGGCTTCCTTCATTACACTGACTATAACGCTTGTTTGACCGTTGGTATGGCTGACTGCCGTCCCCGGTGGTAAGCCGAGGTCTATCTCGGCGATATCACTCAATTTTAAGGTATCGGTTTCANGGGTTGCGCTTTCCAGCTGGTTCAGGGAGCCATATTCCTTGCCGGCAAGGATAGCAGCTACCTGGAACATGGATACACCGGCTGCATTCATCTTCTCGGCGTCGAGGTTTACTAAGACTTGTTTGTTGCTACCCCCGTCAATACCGACATGGTAAACACCCTCGATGGTCTCTAACCTGGGTATGATTTTGGCAACAGCTATCTCCTCAAGTTGGCTGGGTGGCATGTCTCCGGTAAGGCTGACCATAACCACCGGCATCATATTTATATCTATTGCGTAGAGCCGAGGGTTTTCTTGCAACTGGGGCATCGTAGCCGGGAGCTCGCGTACCTCAGGCGGCAGGTCAAGTTGGGCAAGGTTTTGGTTTATGGTGCCATTTACCTTATCCATGTCGGTGCCGTATTCAAACGTGGCAAAGGTGAAGGTCATGCCCTCTGAGGCTGTCGAGACAAGATGATCCAGTCCGTCAATATCGGATATGGCACTTTCAACATGCACGGTGACGTCATTCATTACTTTTTCAGGCTTGGCCTGGGGATATACGGTGATGACGCTTGTCATCGGCAGTTCAATATCCGGGATCAACTCCATCTTGAGGGTCAATGTGGACCATATGCATGCCCCAGTAACCAGAGCTACGATGGTAAATGTCAACCATCTTTTCTTCATGGCGATTTTAGTTAACCAGCTCAAGGGTGTGTTCCTCCTTGATGGCTATTGGGAAAAGCCAGTGGTTTCAGGCAGAGTCATCCGTGCTGTATTTCAGCACTTCTTCGATGCCTCTCAGCATCTTGTTGGCATGCGCCAGCATCTCGGAAACGGAGTCGGCCTTGACGATTAGCAAACCTTCTCCTACTGCACCGCCAAATACCATCACCTTAGCGGAAGGGGACATATTCAGGTCTTTCCGTGCCTCGGCAGGGATTACTATTTGACCTCTTNCGCCGATGGTGGTGGCGCCATAAAACTTTGGGATTGCTTCTTCCACGGAACGNTTTTTTATCACTGTTTTCTCCTGACGTATCCTGTGGCAATAATATGATACATATGATATATCATACTTGTGAAATAATATCATACTTTAGCCACATTGGCAATCACCTAATAGTAATGAGTTGATAAGTNAATNGNACTAGTGGGACAGTCTCAACTGGCCGTAGGATTGTTGAGCAAGGGATAGTGGATTACAGGGGCATATGTTTTGATGGCGCTAACATCTGGGTGGTTAACGGCCGGCAATTTCCTCCAGTTCGCTAAGGTGCTAAAGGGGTGTTTTGGAACGAGTCATGTGGTCTAGCGTAGGTAGGGCGTGTGCCTGTGACTTGTTGTGAGGGCCAGTGCCTCTTTCTCAACTTTGTCAATAGCGTATCCACACTACTGCTGCTCGAAGAGCTTAGACAGATTTCCTAAATCAAGCTCAAAGGTGGCAGCAAAGGCGACCAGTGCGCGCTTTTCTTCTGCGCTGACCTTATCTCCTAATCCTAGAACTCCTCCCCCAGAAGCACGCGCGACCTTAAGGCCATTGATAAACATGCTACCCAGAAATCTTTGATATTCCTCAGGCGTCAGCTTTTGTTTGAGGATTGCCTTCATTTGGCTTGCTCGTTCAGCTAACTTCGTAACATCTGCTGCTTCCCGAATAAGAGCATTGATATCCGAAGACAAGATGTCAATGAAGAGCTCCTTGTGCAACTCATCTTTGTAAAACGGAGCGTCGCGGAAATCTTTCTGTAGTTGGGCTACCTCCTCCTTGTCAATCCGGCCGTCGGCACCAGCCACCAGTATAAAGACCTGAAAAGGTAGAAATTTCAGAAGCTGCCATTCCTCTTGAGTAAATTTCTCCTTCATCGGGTACTCCTTTCTAAGAATTGAATTCGCAAAGATAAAGGCATCTTGGCCCTCATTGCTATTGCTACTGATAATATATCTATGGCACTTGGTTGTCAATCTCCACCTCGGAGCTCTGTATCGTGACCTGGCCTCCTGAAACGATACTAGTTATAATCTCGTAATAGGGGGTAAAAATGGCCAAGAAAAGGTAAACACGTTATTTTTGACGGTTGTGAGTTGAACAAACGGGTATTAGTCCCTTTTCTTACCAAGGTATACTGAATTAAACTAACTTAATGCAGTTTGATTTACAATCAAAAGAGCAAATTAGGCACGGAGATTATTAGGATACACCAATTCTAAAACTTAGAGTGGTATAATTACCACGTACAGAATGAATTTGGCCAGCGCAAAGTGGACTCTATAAATATGACGGGGTCATTTTAGCAAGGAGGCTATACATGGATAAGATTAGCAAAGCGGATATTCTTAAGCGGCTTAAAAAGATGACTTCAGTCAACGTGACCAAGTGGGCTAAAAAGGAGGGCCCATCTTTCGGGCCAATGGTAGAGGGTAGTAAAGGAAACCGCCAGGATATCGAGGGGGCAGCGGATTTTATTAAGAAACTCCTCGAGGGAGAAGTAATGCACTATGACGGGGGCAGAGAGGAGGTTGAGTTTTACCCTGATTTTGTCGTTCTAGAAATCCATGGACAAGGACAATCCGCACTTAGGAGAAGATATGTCATTGTGAAGGACAGTGAGACCGAAGAGTACGTGTCCTATCTATCGTGGCTTTGGTAAGTTGTGTGGATATGGACTAACCTTATTTCAGATTTGCGGTTTCCTGTAAAATGTAACGGTACATAATCGAAGATTCTACAAAGGTGTAGTTCAGTTCTTTAGTCAATGAACTCCCGAAGCTCTTCCATTAGCGCTAGCTCTTTATCAACCCCGTTTATCAATAGTCATCAATTAATTCCATGGATCAATGATCTAACAACGTAACTATACAGCTAATGGGCAGCCGTGTCCTTTAACATTAGGACAATCTGCTTTTTAGACTTCTTAATAGCCTTTTCTACCATAGGCATTTCGTTGAGGATGCGGATTAAAGTCATGGGTTGCTGCACTGAAACAGCGATTATAAATCCTTCGTCTGCTGACGCACCGAAAAATAATATTCTTAGGTTCTCGACCCGCTCTAGGTATTCCTTAAATTGGCTCACTTGCTCAAAACCTACCGGCGGTGGTACCACTAGCATAACATTTCCCTCATAAATCTTTGCGCCAATGTCATGGGTAGCTTCCTTCTTTGTCTCTATCTCAACCTCTCTGGCTTGTTTAGCTTCCTCGGCTTCTCTTTTTGTCTCCTCTTTGGCTAGTCGCTCGGGTTCCTTCTTTGCCTGTATCTCAACCTCCGTGTCTTTTTTAGCTTCCTCGGCTTCTCTTTTTGTCTTCTCTTTGGCTAGTCGCTCAGCTTCCTTACCTGTNCTGTTCTGTGCCTCTTGAAACAACGGAGTGAGTGAGTTGGTGATTCTTAGTAGTGCAGCAGCTACCTCTGGGTCAAATTGGCTGCCAGTCCCCTTCCTAACCTCCTCTGCAGCTGCTTCTACCGATAATGCAGCACGATACGAACGGGGAGACATCATCGCGTCGTAAGCATCCGCCATAGCCAGAATACTGGCATTCTTGGACAGTATATTATCCATAGCCAGACTAGATTCTATCTGACTGTAGATTTCGCCAACCGTCGAAGCCCTAAATGCCAGGGGTATATCTCTACCTGATAGTCCATCGGGATAACCCGTGCCATCATAGTGCTCGTGGTGGTGCCTAACCATATCCAGGATTTCTTCATCCTTTATAATGGGGTGTAGGATACGCTCGCCTATCTCGCAGTGGGATATCACGTGTTGATATTCGTCGTTAGTCAGCTTGCCCGGTTTGTTGAGAACACTTTCACGTACGCCTATCTTACCAATATCATGGATTAAACCAGTGATCGCTATCTTGTCCATTCTGTGCTTTGGCAGCCCTAACTCCTTTGCTATGGCTGCAGCAATGGCAGCTACTCGGCGCGAATGGCCACTAGTATATTTGTCCTTGGCTTCCAAAGCATAGACCAGACTCGTTACCATGTTCAGGTATGACCCGGGAATTGTCTCTCTTGGCTCCACGATTTTATGCTGAAGGTGTCGCGGATCCTCGCCCGTCCTATACTGGAGACCTGCCTTGCCAAAGTCTCCTTCTGCGCCATCGATAGTATCAGGCTTAATTTGCTCCATTTAAATGTCTCTCCACTTCATTATATCGCCGTCAATCGTGGTTCTATGATTAAATAGACACCTATTACGTTCGCAGCGCACCTCAGAATTACTTAGCAGCTACTCTGCTGCCTAACATACGATGGCAAATACACCACCTCACAAGAAAAGTATAACAGTGGTCTCCCACTAAGGGAATAGCTATTTAGTCACTGTTGGAAGCATACTTTAGTACGAGTGAACATACTTCAGTACGAGTGAACATACTTCAAGCGGCGCCTTGTAGAACTTCAGGCTATCGTTGAAGGTGTATGGATTGCGGGGGATCTTGCTTAGGGTAGTTATAGATAAAAAAACCTGGCAGCGGAGGGATTTGAACCCACGACCAAAGGCTTGTGAGGGCCAGTGCTTGTATTAACTAGCGTTACTTCCTCAATCACGAAGCACTAAGTAATGAAAGTCCAAATTGGTCAAAAATAACCTCAGGGTCGGGGTGGGTGGAAAGTAGCCCGCTCTTTTTCCCATTCGGCCCGGTAGGCTGAAGCTATCCGTTCCTTACGCTCTGCAGGCCAATCTGGGTCCCAACCTAGACCCAGGTCTTGACCAATAAGGAATATGGCAAATTCCGTCATCCTAGGTCTTTTCTCAATTATAGTGGTGATATTGCATATCCGCCCTGGTGATTTACAATCAGTACACCGCCCGTCAACGGCACATGGTGCTTGTATCCCCATAGTCATGCCATGATGTGGGGCAATAACATACTTTACCCGTTTAATTGCTTCATCAACATCACAAACAATCTTGTTTTGCCCGATGACCATTATGACCTTCTGCGGTCCGAAGACCATTTGGGCTACCCGATTGCCGGTTGCATCAATGTTTACCAGCTTGCCATCCAGCGTAACAGCATTACTGCTGGTCAAAAATATATCACTCTGCAAACGTCTAAATTCTTCAAACGATACCTGCCCGGGTCGAATCATTTGAATATTCCCGCGTTTTATTAGCTCATCTCTAAGCCCGGTTTGCCTGATTGTCATTGAGCCACCCATCCCGACCTTGGCCTCAGGCGGGATCATATCAAGTACTATTCTTGCTGCAGTGTCCGCATCCTCCACAAACTCCACGGTGTCAAAGCGGTTTGCCTTTAGCGATTTTACCACTGCCTTAATGTCTTGGTTGCTTCCTGTAGTCATTCTAATCTCCTTAGAGCCAATATAGGCACACTGTAGACCGTTACTCGCCTGGCTGTCAATGCCACTCATCAATTCGTTTGCTTACTTTCAAAGCGATTTATCATCAGGTTTTGACCTGCACTAGGGATTACCCATTTACATGCTAGGTTATCAGATGTAACAAAAGAGGCTTTTATTCAAAAATCACTATTTTGTTACCCAACATTCCTGACAATTGTTACCTGTATGCCCAGGGGTTCACCTCCATCTCAATGAATTGACAAGTATATATGATGATAGTTAAACTCAAGTCACGATACATAAAATGACTAAAAAAATAGCATATCGTTTTAGATAGGGGGCTCTGAAAGAAGAGTCGGCAGCCTCTAGATTTTAGACGGTGATTATGCTCTTTTTCTTTATAGTGCGCTAGCCGAAGCTCATTATAAAGGAGGCGTGAAAGTGGGTGATCCAAACATAGAAGAGATGGAGACCAAAAGGGACGTTGAAGGCTTGACAAAGGCTTTAAAGGATAAGGATTGGTCTGTTCGTAGGGAAGCAGCAGTGGCTCTTGGAAATATAGCAGATGCCAGGGCGGTGGAACCTCTAATCCAGGCTCTGAAGGATGAGAATAAGAATCCTCGACTGTTAGGAATCGCAGCATGGGCTCTTAGCAAGATAGGAGAACCTACGGTGGAACCCCTCATCCGAGCTCTGGAGGATAAGAGCAAGAATGTTCGACTGGCAGCAGTATGGACTCTTGGAGAGATAAGGGATTCCAGGGCGGTGCGGCCCCTCATACAGATGGTGGAACCCCTCATCCAGGCTCTGGAGGATAAATATTGGTCTGCTCGGGGGGCAGCAGGAGGGGCTCTTAATAAGATAAAGGATTCCAAGGCGGTGGGGCCCCTCATCCAAACTCTGATGGGTGAGGATTGGGATGTTCGACTGGCAGCCGCAGGAGCTCTTAAAAAGATAAGGGATTCCAGAGCGGTGGAACCCCTCACCCAGGCCCTAAAGGATGAAGATAGCCGTGTTCGAGAAGCTGCACAGGAGGCTCTGGAAAAGCTTAAAGGGAAAGAAGTCAAAGACGAGCAGCCATAGAGACTCTCGGACGGATGAAGTTGTAACCTAAATATGTGTCTTGATGCAGAGGAGGCAAAGTGAAGCTATTCGTTATCTTTCCGGCCAGAAATGAGGCCGAGACCATAGCCCGGTGCATTGAAATCGCTAAAAAGAGCAAATACGAACCGGAGGTGCTGGTAGTTGACGGCAACTCGACAGATAAAACTAAGGCCGAGGCTAAAAGTGCCGGTGCCATAGTGATAAAGCAAAGCCAGGGTGTCTTCCCGGCTAAAGGTATCGCCATAAAAGACGGTCTCAAGGAGGCTTTTAGTTGGGGAGCGGATTGCATCATGCTTCTGGATGCCGATATTGTCAATCTGACGTCGAAATGGGTTGACCTGCTTGCCGAGCCCGTGATTGACAAAGCCTGCGATATGTCCCGCGGTTATTACCAGAGAGCCAACTATGATGGTGCTGTTACCAAACTGGTGGCCAAGCCGCTGTCCTGGGTCTTCTTTCCTGAGATTTCTCATTTCAATCAACCCCTTTCCGGTGAGATATGTGCCACTTCTGAGCTTTTCAAGGCCTTAATTCAGAGCCGAGATTGGCCCGATGGCTGGGGTATAGATATCTGGCTGTTAATAGAAACCGCTATGAAGAACTATGATATTGCTGAGGTATATTTAGGAACCAAAGTACATACCTCTAGGCAGGATTACCAGAGAGATGTAGTCCGACTGAGTAAGATGGCAGAACAGGTATCAGTCACCATTTTTAAAGAAGCGATTAAATACAAACGAGTGGACAATCTAAAAAGTCTACGCTAATAGCCGCCGCTCTTCAAGTTGATTTCGAAAAATGCCCAATAGAGGGTATAATCTTAACATGCGTCTTTATCAAGCTATCGCTGCTATTCGTATAAAAACAGTACTTCTTCTATTTGCTTTGGCTGTGATTAGCCTCGCGTTACCCAGCGCACCCTCACTGATGGCAGCACCTTTAGAAGACAACAGGATTGATGTGAATTTTGGGGATGAATTTATATACGAGGTTGTAGGGAACAATTTTACCAATATAGAATTAATCGGTAAGAGGTGGTGGCGAACGAACTTTGCCAACTGGCCTGACGAAACTGGGGCACCTGCTATTGGAGTGAAGGTGATGCTGGAGAGCGAACTGACATTTGACGAGATTGAAAGGGACAAAATGACAATAATGGGGCCCCCAGTCTACGAATGGTATTTAGGTGACGTAGTGGAAAAACCTGAAGACCAGGGATGGAGTTGGGACGCTTTTGTTGGCTTCTATAACTCCCCAACCGAATTTTCTCCGGGTCTGGATCTCTCTAGGTCATTCGACAAAACAATATTCACAACCCAGGATACTCAGACCATGACTGTAACATTAACGCCACGAGAGGAGTGGGTAGAGACAGTAAGCATCTTCGTTCACACTGATGAAGACGACATCGTTAATCCAGTCATTATGTCTATCTCTTACACCGGCGAGGGGGAAATCAAGATTATGGAGGATGGGCACCGCTCTGGAATAGAGCGTATCCCTGTGAACCTCAACACTCCCTTGAGCATAATCTATACCCTTCAAATAACACCAAAGGTATCTGAGGTAGAGTATTGGCCATATACTAGCATTTTACTATACAGGCCCGGCGTACTCGACAGCGGTATCAGTAGCGGAAATTCTGTTTCCTATACTAACGAGGCGGGCACATGGACCTGGAGCGCTGAAGGAGAATATGTTTGGCACTGGGCAGCTAATACCCCCGACTACGGTTTATCCTTCCATAAAAAAGCAGCACAACTAACGGAACCCCAGGATCAAGCAACCACGCCTGCGCTGCTAGTATCATCAGATAATAAATGGCAGTTGATTATCGCTATTGTTGCTGGAGCAATAATTTTTGGTTTAGTCACGTATTTCTTTATCAGGAGACGTAGAAGGATATAGAAGTCACCATGGTTTTATTACCTTATTTTACAAATGGGCGATATTGTTCACATTCGGTAACGGTTGTCCAGAATCTTTAACATTGCACGATAGCTTATTTCGTGCAGTTATAGATAAAAAAACTGGCAGCGGGTGGGTTCGAACCTCTCTTATTGCTTCTTCATTTTCTTGATTTCTTCCTCTATGGCTGTTTTTTCTCTGCGGATACTAGTCTTAAATACAAAAACCTCTAAAAAATTAACCACAACAAAAACTCCCCATATTGTTAGAGGCCAAAGAAACCACTTGCCTCCCGTCCAATCACCACTACCGATTGTAGGACCACCTGATAGAGCCCAAACAATTATTAGGACAATATTTACTGCCAGGTAAGCTCCAAGGTGACGATAAAATCTCTGCTTGGCTTTTACTCTTTTCTTGGCTTCTTCATATATCTCTTGTTCAGACATTTCTGTTGGCATTTATCAATCCTCCTAAATGACCATTTGGATAATTCTATCACGCGCTAGTTGAGTGTCAATACATTGGTAATAGAGAATAAAAAACTGGCAGCGGAGGGATTTGAACCCACGACCAAAGGCTTATGAGTTTTCTTCTCTAAAACCAGCAAAATGCGGGCTCCCTGCGCACTCCCCCTTTCAGGTTGTGTCCTTCCTTCTTTCTCCTCCTTATTATTATCAAGCATCCTCTTCAGCTGATGGACTTATAACTTGATTTTTTACAGTGCCCTATGTGAGGTTCCCTTGTAGTTGTAGGTGGATTTGTCTTCCGTTACGATATATCTAGCAGTTGCAAAGAGCGCTTAGATATCAATGCCAAAAGCCTATGTCAGCCTAACGAAGTTTTCCGCAGTCGGCTGGCGCTCATCATTCGCTATTGCCGTTATCGTTGGTCGAGGAGTGACTGCCCTCAGTCAACTCCTTTGGGCTCTCGACATCTGAAGAACGTTCTTTCTCAGCGGCGTGCTTCAAGAACGCCTTACACATGGCTAGAAGCCTCTGTATTTCTTCTACTAGGCGTGTTAACCCTATGTCGTCACGCCGTTCCATGAGCTGGGCCAGCAATCCTTCCCTACCTGAAGCTTCCAGCCAAGTGCCGGCATGGCGTAGATCGGCAAGAATGTCCTCAAGTCGGTCTGCTAAGATTTTCTCTTCGGCGGGCTTGTGCGATATTCATCCAGGCTCTCGAAGCTCACTCTGCGCGATTGTATAAACCTCAAGGACAGGAGTGTCCGGATGTTGTATTAGCTTTTCAATAAACTTGGTGCCGACAAACCTGGTATGAAGCTGATTCTCTTTTATAAACTGCGCAACTTCCTCCTCTTCCTCATTACCAGGAAGACTATTGGCAAGGCGCCTTTTTAGCTCGTCTAGAAATGAATCCGGAAGTTCAGAGGTATTCTCAGATTCTTTAGATAGCCATTTGCGAAGACCATAAATGCCAGGACCAAATTCAGCAAATCTATCGTTTAGGGTCAAAGACATCATTATAGATGTCTTCTTGCAAGGACGTAATTCCTCAACTCTCCTGATGATCTCATCCGCTGGTAGCGGTTCTCCCTCAGCTTCTAGAATGGCACTGATGATTTCCACATAATAGGTGGGGCGCTGTATCCCCCACTCAACCAAGCCATAAGTTCCCTGACCTACCAAGACAAATAAATCTCGTCTTCGCTGAAGTACCGCGTGGATGTTATGTTCAGCCACTTCTTGATTCCCATTCAAAAGAGCTTTAACACCAGACGCTATTTCCCGAAAATGGAGAGGTGTACCCTTATCTCTCAGAACCTCAACCATTTCGTAAATGTACGACCTCTGCCACTTTGCAAGTATACACCAGCCATCGTCAGAGATTTCAAACTGTGGGTCAGCCTGTAAGCAAGCCTCAATGAATAGCGTGTCGACCTCTCTTCGGGCTTCGTCATTACTAGATTCAAGCATTTTACGCACTTCGGAAACGAGCTTATTATACCTCATCCGACTGTGGTTATTTTCTAACCTCAGAGCGGCAGCAGACGTAACCATAGGGAAGAATTCAAGGGGACATTCTTTCAGAGCCCATATTCCGTCCCTTATCTCCTCAAGTCCAGACGTAACCCCTAGCACAAAACGGGTTGCACCTATTGGATTGATTTCTCCGAGAACCGTAACCTCGGATATCTTTTCAGATATCTGGTTTTCTTTCAAAATTCCGCCTGCTTGCTGAAGCACAAACTGAAATGGACGCACTATATCATCAAGAATGTGTCTTTTTGTAGGATGGCATATCCTGCGTAGTGCCTTGCCTTCAATTTGTCTCACTCGCTCTCTGGTGATGCCGAAGCGTTGTCCTACTTCTTCAAGCGTTCGTGGAATGCCGTCATCCAACCCATATCGTAACCTGAGGATCATGCTCTGCCTTGGATTCTGTAAAGTTCCAAAAAGTTCATTGAAAGCTTCATCTAGGGTAGGCAATGCTCTGTCCTGTTCTAACGGAGACCAGGAGGTCTTGTTCACTGTCCTCTTCCCTCAAACGAGTTCGCTAGAGTAGCCTGTGCCTCTTCTATCCAGTGCTCGTCAAAGAATTTAAGGCCATACTCATTTACAAATGTAGGTGGTGGGAAGACACCGGCTCTCAAACGCCGACGAAGCTTGGCTGGATGGAAAGCCGCATGGCTGCTTGTGGAATAGTCATATACTTGTATAGCTCTGCAATCCTTGGTCCCGCCATAGCGTCCAGATGTTATGATATTGTCAACTATTTGTCAAGATAGCATATGTTGATGTCAGGCATACTAGGCCGGGTAACAGGGTTCTACGTGGCGCAGCACCTTAGTGGTCTGTGTAGTGGACCTGAACAAAGCTGACTATTGTTAAGGCGCCCCTTTTAGGATCTACACTCCTACCCAAAAAATATTTCGGCTATTTTATAAGCACTCATGTTTACAGTCTTTAGTCCATCTGCCACCTTCTGCAGGAGGACACTGGTAATTCTATTCCCCCTCAGAGCGGTCATCTCTCCAAATCTGTTCTCCGAGATAAGCTCGACAGCCTTCACTCCGAAAGCAGTAGCCAAGCTCCGGTCATAGGCTACTGGTGTGCCTCCTCTTTGGATATAGTCCAATGAAGAAACCCTGACGTGCAGCCCCGTCTTCCTCTCAATAAGCGTAGCCAGGACTTGCCCTACTCCCCCTAGCCTGTCCGGGTCTTCATTTTTATCCATTGGAAGGCTTGGCTTGAATATTAATTCGCCTCCCAGTTGTACTCCCTCCGCTACGACTACAATGCTGAAGTTTATTCCTCTTTGATTTCTTGATTTCAGCATTTGACAGAGTGCATCCGTATTCTTGTCATTCATTGGAATCTCGGGTATCAAGATGGCATCCGCTCCGTTAGCCATACCGGCATATGTAGCGATCCAGCCTGTACGGCGCCCCATCACTTCAAGGATCATTACCCGATGATGGCTGGCAGCAGTTGAACGAAGCCTATCTAAAGCATCAGTGGCGATTTGAACAGCCGTTTGAAAGCCGATAGTAAAATCTGTCTCCTTGACATCATTGTCAATGGTCTTCGGTATCCCGACCAGAGGAAGACCCATTTCATATAATTGGCTGGCTACGCTTAGAGTACCTCCACCCCCCAGAACCACAAGTGCCCGCAATCCGAATTCGTTAAACGTATCAATTACTCGTTGGGACCCATCTTTTATTTTGAGCGGGCTTGTTCTTGAAGCCCCGAGAATTGTACCCCCTCTATCAATGATACCTGAGGTTTTAATCCTATCCAATGTCTCGCTTCTATTGAAAAGCAGACCCTCCCAACCATCATGAAAGCCTATAACTTCATAGCCCATCTTGAGTGCAGCTTTTGTAGTTGCTCGGATTGCCGCATTAAGCCCAGGGCAATCCCCACCACCTGTCAAAACTCCAATTCTCTTTTTTGCTTCCATCCTTCACCACCTTTCATGGCATATCTAGCCTCATTCCGAAAGACTCCTGTTTGCTACAATAGAATTCATTACGCAGAAAAGTCCACTCTGCAAGATATTATAGCCTATTCCTTTCTATTATTGCTTGGGCTTTACCTTCCCTTTGATGATTTTTAAGAATCCCAGACTTTACTATTCTTTTTATAATCTCCACTGCATTTCTTAGTGGTTTGTTAAGTGCACCACTCGAATTCCATACGCCAGAAGCGAGTTTAGAACAGAGATTCTTTGAAGCAAGGCCTTCAGTATTGTTATAATGGTATAGTGATCTAGGGGAGGTGGTGATGAGAGAAAACTTTTACCCTGTTCTGGAGAGGTTTGATGAAAATCCTATCCTTGAGCCGGAGCCTGAGCACTGGTGGGAGTCTAAAGCGACCTTTAATCCTGGCGCTCTCTATGTGGCTAGAAAGGTTCACCTTGTGTACCGGGCAATTGGAGACTCAGATGTATCGGTTCTTGGGTATGCTTCAAGTATTGATGGATTCCATATTGACGAACGGCTGC
>JGI24422J19971_10001166_pt1 | contig 15800 bp, 16 predicted proteins | sample DeeMarSWOR152_54_FD_19971 | JGI IMG/M metagenome (IMG submission 19971) | reverse complement strand
TCTTCTCGAGGCTCGAGATCTGGTCAAACGTTATGACGGCGTTGTTGCGCTCGATGGGGTGAACCTAGAGATAGAGCAGGGCGGGTTTCTGGCGCTTGTCGGCCCCAATGGCTCCGGAAAGACCACGCTTCTTCGAATAATGGCTGCCATCGAGCCTCCGACCTCCGGAGAGATCTACTACCGGGGTGAGATATTGGAGGGAAGCAAGATGCTCCGACGCGCCACCACCATGGTCTTTCAAAAGGCCGTGGTCTTCAGCAGGAGCGTCTATGACAACGTTGCGTATGGACTCAGGCTACGCAAGATGTCAAAAGCCGAGGTTGACAGTAGAGTTGGGGAGGCGCTTCGCCAAGTTGAATTAGACGGGTTTGAGAAACGGAATGCACGGAAGTTGTCTGGCGGGGAGCAGCAGCGCGTCTCTTTGGCCCGCGCCATCGCCCTAGACGTGGAGCTACTGCTTCTTGACGAGCCCACGGCGAACTTGGACCCTCGCAGCTCAGTCATAATGGAGCGAATCATCTCATGGATCAACAGAGAAAGAGGAGCAACGATTGTTCTCGCTACCCACAATCTGTTGACGGCCGGAAACTTCGGTGGTAGACTTGCCCTGTTGATGAACGGAAAGCTGACGCAGGTGGGGGGAGCTGATCAGCTACTGCGCAGCCTCGTTGGTCCAATGTGGAGATTCGCGGGGCGCGAGAATATCTTTCTAGGTGAAGCGGTTCTAGAAGGAGATGGTACGGCGTTGATCTCTCTCCAGGACGACCTGAAGCTGGTTGCAGTCACTCCCAGGAAAGGGAAGGTCGTGGCGCAGGTACATCCGGAGGACATAATAGTTTCCCTCGCCCCAATTTCCTCAAGCGCGAGGAACGTCTTGAGAGGGAAGGTCATCGGCATCACGGATCAGGAAAGCAATGTGACGGTGAGAGTCGATGCCGGAAAGGAGTTCATGGTGCGGATAACACATAAATCGTTCCGAGAGATGAGGTTGACGCTGGGCACACCAGTCTACTTGATTTTCAAAGCCTCAGCCGTTGAGGTGATGTGAAAGATGGCAAGAACTTCACAGGAGACCATACCTCTAAGAGATCCGTTCGGTCGACCGGTGACCAATCTTCGAATATCGCTGACCCAGCGCTGTAACCTAAACTGTTTCTTCTGTCATGGGGAAGGAGAGGTGGAACCCGGAGCGGAGATGAGCACGAAGGAGGTTGGGAGAATCGTTCAAGCGGCGGCGAGGCTTGGTATAAAGAAACTCAAGATCACGGGCGGAGAACCGTTGCTCCGAGACGATCTCTGTGACGTGGTTTCACATGCTTCGGGACTTATGGAGGAGGTATCGATGACGACCAACGGGGTTGAATTGGAGGAATACGCCGCAAGACTTACGCGTGCACAACTTCAAAGAGTCAACGTGAGCCTTCACTCGTTGAGGAGAAAACGATATAGAGATATCACCGGCGTTGATGCACTTGACAAAGTTCTCCGAGGAATCACTGCGGCGCTCGACAACGGGTTGACCCCCGTGAAAGTAAACTTCGTCGTCCTGAGAGATGTGAACCACGACGAGATAGAAGACATGATGAATTTCGCGGCGCGTACTGGAGCCGTTCTGCAGCTCATCGAGTACATGCCTCTTCGGAATGGAAAGATGTCAGGCGCACAGTATCATGTGGATCTATCAGGAATCGAGTCTGATCTGCGGAGAATCGCCTTCCGCTCCGAAGAGCGACGGATGCATCGTCGGTGCAGATACGTTGTGCCCGTGAAGGAGAGACGCGCTGAGGTAGAAGTGGTGAGGTCAATGCACAACTCTGTGTTTTGCAAGAATTGCACACGCTTGAGAGTTACGTCTGACGGAAGGTTCAAGCCATGCTTGTTACGGAACGACAACCTAGTTGACGTGGCTTCGCTTCTAAGAAGAGGGACATCTGAGAAGCAAATTTCAGAGGCTTTTCGTAAAGCGGTCTCACTGCGGGAGCCGTACTGGAGGTGAGGCCTACGGAGATCAAGATCAAGTTCTTTGCTACACACCGAGAAGCCGTGGGCCACCGCGAAGAGGCATTGACAATGAATCCACCCGCTACCCTTGGGGAGTTGGTCAAGACGCTTGAGCAACGCTACCCAGCGTTGAGACAGCTTCGAAGGTCAACGATCTACTGCGTTAACCGGAGGGTCGTTCAAATCGATGTGAAGCTAAAGGAGGGGGACGAGGTTGCACTTTTTCCACCTGTCGGCGGGGGCTAAATTGATCAAGATCACTAGGAAAGACTTTGACTTAAGAGACGTGATCTCCGCCGTCAAGAGCCCAAGAGCCGGAGCTGTGGTGACTTTTCTCGGGACCGTTCGAGGGCTCTCTGAGGCAGGCCGAGTGAAACTTCTTCACTATGAGTCCTATCGTTCGATGGCCGAAGAGGAACTGCTTCAGATAGCCAAAGAGGCCAGTAAGAGGTTCGACATAATCGAGACGGCGATCATCCACCGAACTGGAAAACTGAATGTAGGAGAGAACATAGTGGCTATAGCGGTCAGCGCAGCTCACCGTGATGCCGCCTTCAAGGCCTGTCGCTTCGTCATAGACGAACTAAAAACAAGGGCCGCGATTTGGAAGAAGGAGTCTACGGCAGGAGGAGAACGCTGGGTTAAGGGTAAGGTGTGAAGTTGTCATGGGAGTCAGAATGGTCGATGTGGGAGGAAAGCGGACGGTGCGCAGGGAAGCCACAGCAACGGGAATGATAAAGCTGACGCCACGTACTGTAAGAGCCCTGAGAGAAGGAAAGACAAAGAAGGGAGATGTGCTTACCACAGCCGAGTTGGCAGGCATTCTCGCCGCGAAAAGGACACACGACTTGATTCCTTTGTGTCATCCCGTACCCTTATCTAATGTCCAGGTTAGGCCGAAGCTTCGAGACACCGGCGTGGAAGTGGAGTGCACTGTCTCAGCTAACTATGTGACTGGGGTGGAGATGGAGGCATTGACAGGAGCTGCCGTCTCGCTTCTCTCGATCTGGGATATGGTGAAGTACTTGGAGAAGGATCGAAGCGGACAATATCCATGGACTAGGATAGCCGATCTCAGAGTGGTCTCCAAAAAGAAGGGCAAGTAGAATGGGGTACGAAGAGCACAGGCATCTTGCCCCTCGGACGACGGTGTGCTGCGCTGTGATCACCATAAGCGACTCCAGAGATGAAAAGAGCGATGAGACAGGAAGAGCAGCAAGAAAGCTGTTGAGCGAAGCTGGTCACAAAGTCGTCGAATATCGTCTCGTCAGGAATGACATTCCTCAGATAAGATCAGTCGCACAAGAGCTGCTGAAGAGAGCTGATGTGCAGCTTATCTTCATGAGCGGCGGCACAGGAATAGGCAGAAGGGACGTGACTCTTGAAGCGGTGGAACCACTCATAGAGAAGAGCGTCGAGGGTTTCGGGGAGCTCTTCCGTCAACTCAGCTTCAAGGAGATTGGGAGCGCGTCCATGTTGAGCCGAGCTACGGGGGCAGTGGCTGGAGGGAAGATCTTGTTTTGCGTCCCCGGCTCAGAGAAAGCAACTCGATTGGCGCTGAGCCAACTCATAATCCCTCAATTGAACCATATGATGTGGGAGTTGAAGAGATAGATGGGTGGGATGAAGCCATTCACTGAACTCGTTTCCTTTGAGAAAGCCTTGTCCGTGGTGATGTCAAATGTCCAGCCGATTTTCAAGACAGAAATTGCATCTCTTGGTGAACTTGACGGCAGGGTGATTTCGGAAGATGTTGTTTCAAGCATCAATATCCCTTCATTCAACCGGGCAGCAATGGATGGTTACGCAGTCATAGCCAGTGACACCTACGGAGCATCTGAATCTGAGCCGAGAACCTTGAATCTGACGGCTGAGCTCCATGCCGGCGACCTCGCAAGGAAAGAATTACAGCGAGGAGAGTGCGTACAGGTGGCGACAGGCTCCATGCTTCCCCCTAGAGCTGACGCAGTGGTCATGGTTGAGTTCACAGAGCGAACCGAGGGTGGGGTGGAGATACGCAGACCCATTCACCCTGGAGGACACGTTTCGAAGAAAGGGGAGGACATACGAAGAGGCGATACCGTGCTCAAGAACGGTGATTTGATCACGCCCGCCAAAGCTGGTGTTCTTGCTGCTCTAGGCATCAATCGCGTAAGCGTCTACCAGAAGCCTTCCATAGCCGTGATTCCTACTGGCGACGAAGTTGTTGAAGTCGGCTCCGAACGCAAGGAAGGTCAAGTCTACGACATAAACTCACACACAATCGCAGCTGTGGTTTCCGAAAACGGGGGTTATCCCGTCGTGTGGAAGCCCGTTCCGGACTTGGAGGAAGTGTTGATGAAGACTGCCTCCGCAACTCTCGGGCACGACATGCTGGTCTTCTCGGGAGGTAGCTCTGTGGGATCAAGGGACATGATGAGTCAAATATTCAGCCGTCTGGGAAGAGTTCTGTTTCATGGGGTACAGATCAAACCAGGGAAACCAACGTTGTTCGCCATCATGAAGGGCAAACCCGCCTTCTCCATGCCTGGCTATCCATCGTCCTGTCTCATCAATTCATATCTATTCCTGACTCCGGCGGTCAGGAAGATGGCGAGGCTCCCTCCAAGACGGGATGTCAGGGTGAAGGCAAGGCTCTCGAAACGCTTGGCATTTACCCTCGGTCGAAAACAATTCCTCCCCGTTCAGCTAAAGCAGGATGTCGCGATACCAGTATTCAAAGAATCAGGAGCCATAACAAGCATGTCCTTCGCCGACGGATATATTGTGATTCCACCCAACGTCGAGTCTCTCCCAAAGGATCAAGAAGTAGAGGTAACGCTCTTCTGAACCGAAATCGTTCGATCGAAGTAGCAGACGACTGGCATTCAATGACAACAAAGAAAGGGAACACCATTACCCTTTTTGAATCTAGTCATCGATCGATTTGACTTCGCCTTTCTCGGGGTCTTCACCATTGTGTTCGCCACGATAGGAATAATCCTATCTTGGAGGTATCTAAGTAGGCAAAGCGAAGACTACATTGAAATGAAGAAAAAATGGAGGGGTCTATCGATCGAGGATGTTGTATTTGCTGTGAATAGACTTGGGATCGATCGATCGCCGAACTAGAGGTATGAAAAGCTACGGTTTTCCGAATTCCTCGTGATAGACTATCTTATTGAGGTCCATGCGCCCGCTTTCTCTGGATTCGGCCGCCACACCGATTGGGATGATAGATATCACTCTCATGGTTTCCGGGATTTTCAGGACTTTCTTTACTTCCGGTTCTTGCGGTGTATCGAACACCCCGACCCAAAATGTGGCTAGCTCCAAGCTCTGGGCAGCGAGCATCATGTTCTGTGTGGCAGCAGAACCATCCTCGACGTAGTGCCGGGGCTCCTTTTCAGGATCCACACACACGACTATCGCCGCTGGAGCTTCCTGCATCTCAAACGCGCGAACGGATTTGGAGGCTATATCTTGGAGCTTCTTTCTTACACCCGTATTCCTCACGACGATGAACTTCCAAGGCTGAAGGTTGGAGAAGGATGGAGCCCATCTCCCCGCCTCCAACACTGCCTCGATTAGGTCGTCACCCACTGGGGTGTCCTTGAATCTCCGGGCGCTTCTCCTACGCCCGATCGTTTCGAGAACCAAGTTCTTTGCAGTGCTGTGCATCTTAACGCAGCCTTTCCTAACGTCACAGCTCGGCTTAATAGCTCTTCCCCGAAAATCTTCGACCTGTCCGCAAAGACTCGGCTGATCATCTTTGACAAGAGAGGCTTGCTTGTGGAGTCACGTGAAGGTACAGGTACGCAAGCTACTTCAAGAGGCCAATTAGCAGCCCTAGAGCGGCGCCTACAATGAAGGCGGACGAAGCGATCAGGCCGCCAAGAAGGCTGATAACCTCCCTGCCGACTTCGCGAGCGATCTCTGTGAGGCCAGCGACGTCAAAGCTGATCAAGCCAAAATAGCTGGCTATCAGAACGACGATGGCAAGGGCAATGACGTACTTGGCTGATTTCGCTAAGAGATAACCTACCAGCACGCCAAGCACGAACAACACCAAAGCCATTACTTGGACGGAGGGAAGGCCCAGAATCTGTGGAAGGGCGTCGATTGCAGTCGCCATGTCTCTTCAACCACCTCTCGGAGGATAGATCTGTGCATGTGATCTCTCCTAATAGCAGTTTCTCAGTCCGTCCGCCGAGTTGGACGATAGAAAACGGCGCCTTACGCTAGCCAAGAGCCATTTGCAAGGCCTTTTCGATTGATCAATTGTTTATCGAAACCGATATAATGATCATGTAAAGCAAATGGTACATATCATTGACCAGAGGCCGGCGCTTTGAAGAACCGAGTGCGGCGATTTAGGGTAAGATCCAAGCTGACTCAGAAGGATCTTGCCGATGCGGTCGAGGTGACTCGACAGACCATAATTGCCGTGGAGAAGGGACGCTACGATCCGTCTTTGAGACTTGCTCTGAGGCTGGCTCGGTTCTTCGGTGTGCCGGTCGAGGATTTGTTCCTTTACTCGACAAGAGAGCTGAGTGCTCGGTCTAGGCAAGAGGGGTCTCGAACGCCGGCTACGAATTCGTGACAGAAGACTTTCTTAGGGCTTCGCACGCCACGCAATTGTGGAGTTCTGTCGTTCTATTCGGATCGGTCGGTCGACCATGTTGGGTTCGTGTCAAGGTAGAGCGAGGAGAAAATATTCTGCTGCTTACAAGCTTTGATTTCGATTATGTGTGTCGATCTATCCGTTGTGAGCGGCTGCCCGGAGTTAGGTCGGTGCTTCTCTAAGCAACTTGGATGCCTGTGACACAGCAAATTGGTAGGAAATGTAGGTTAGAATTGCTGTGAGCGCAAGTGTGGCCGCAAAAGCCGTCGGCAGATTGAGTATGGTGAGGCCAAGAATCTCTGGCAGGAATCTGTAGATTGCGAAGGGGGAGATGGTCACGAGTCCAATTATGGTTCCAAGGATCATTCCGAGGAAACTTCCGCTCACCGTTACGAAGCGGCTGCGAGGGATTTCTGAGAAGTCTGGAAATGCGGCGCCGACGGCAAGCCCCACGAAGCTCTCTTCCGTCACCAAGCATATCCCCCCAATCAACGCGGCGAAGAAGGCGTTAACGCCGAACCCACCGAAGAGAGATATTAACACCGTCATCGCCACAGAGGCTGGAACCGATATGAGGAGGATGGTGGCTGCTTTCGCCCTGACTAGTGTCTTGGGGTCTACGGGTGACGAGCATATGTTCCAAATCGCTGAGCCCTCCTGACCTATGCTAATCATAGATGTCAGCAGGGAGAAGATGCCCATCCCCATGAATAGAGCGACGGCTGCCAGCTCATAGAAGCTGGGTCCAGATGGTGTTTCACCGAACGACGGTAGTGCGAATGGAAGGATCATCGCTATTGCCATCACTATTGGGATTGCAAGAAAACGCGCCATCTCCCTCCTCCTTACCATAGACCGAAGATCTTTTCTGATGATCGCCGATCCGACGACCCCGAAGCCCAGTCTTCCTAGTGAGCTACGTCCGGGCGCATAGACTGATGAGGAAACCTTCACAGAGACGTTTACGGGAACCCAATACGCGGCTCTGAGTCTGACACTGACCCATAGCATTACGAGAAGAAGAGAAACTGATCCCACACCATAGAGGAACGCATATATTTCCAGCCCCCGGAGCGCGTTGATTATGGTGAGTGAAGGCCACAGAATCGGGATGAACCATGAAACATCTAACCCGCCGATGAATGTTCTCATGAAGGCGAAGAGGAAATTGGGGTTGAAGGCTATCTGTACGAAGACGAGGACCAACACGGTTATGACTAACCTCACTATTAGGGTGGCTCTTCCACTTTTCCGATAGAAAGCTGAGGAGACCCTGTTCACCGCAGCTCGCAATATCTCGATTATGATAGATCCCAGCAAGAATGACGAGACGCTGAGACCAGCTACTAGAATCCAGATACTTGGGGTTCCCAGTGCCAAAGCCATGGGCAGAGTTGCAGCCAGACCAATGGAAAGGATTACCGAATAAATGAAGGATGTGGAAAGAACCGACGCCGAGACGTACTCAGAGGACGAAATTGGCAGGAAGTTGACTATGTCACTTGAGGCGAACTGAGAGGACTGGCTTAGCTCGAATAGCAGTCCTGCCAGTATGGTGAATGAGAGCATGAGTGCAGGGAGACTCTGTAGGGTGTCTTTGGCGAAACCTGACGCAAGGGGCCAGATATCAGGTATGTTCGAAGCCAGGTTGAAGGAGAAGTGTACGAGGCCTAATGTTACTGCAAAGATGACGAGGTCAACCGCCACGATTACCATCGGTCTTCGGAGGCGGCTGAACGAGGCGCCTCTCGCGGTCGACCTTAGTTGAGAGATTGCGAGAACGGAGGCTAACCTGATGACAACTCTTGACCTCACTTAGCCAGCGCCTCTACTATGGGTCTGACGTCGCCTGATCCAGTGAGCTTGAGGAAGAGGTCCTCAAGGCTTGAACCCGGCATCTCAGCCTTCTCTCTGAGCTCCGGAACAGTTCCCTCAGCAAGTACGTTTCCCTGATACAAGATGGTGATTCTGTCGCACATGGCTTCCGCTATCTCAAGAACATGTGTGCTGAATATGGTTGTTACCGCCTCGGCCGACAGTTTCTGGATGAGATCCTTTACTATCCTTGCGGACCTCGGGTCTAGCCCGGCTAGGGGTTCATCCATTATGAGAAGTTTTGGTCTGTGTAGAAGAGCGCCGATTATCGTTATCTTCTGCTTCATGCCCTGTGAGTATCCGCTGATCATTTCGTTCTCTCTGCCTTCAAGCTCTAGAGCGTTCAGGAACTCTGTGATGCGTTCCTTCTTTAGCTCAGGCGAGAGGCTGTGCACATCTGCGACAAAATCCAGATACTCTACTCCGGTCAAGAATTCGTAGAGTCTGGGGCTTTCCGGGATGTAACCGATCATACTCTTGATCTTCAAGGGATCGCTCGCCACGTCCATTCCATAGACCTTGATGTTGCCAGCGTCTGGTCTAAGTAGGCCCAGAATCATTTTCATTGTGGTGCTTTTTCCAGAGCCGTTTGGACCTAGTAGTCCGTGTACCGTTCCCTGACCAACGGTCAACGCGAGGTCGTTTACAGCCCTGATCGTCCCGAAATTCTTTTTCACAGAGTGCATTTCAAGTGCAAGCAATGTCATTCCCAGCCGAAGGCCCAGCATCGAGGCGGCGGAGCTGATATAAAGGGTTATTTGAACACCCATTCCTAGACCCCTTCTTGCTTTCTATCGTCAAGTGGGATACTAGAGTGTCGATCGCTCGGTGAGGCAGCCGAAGAGCCCTATGAAGTAGCTCAGTCGCGTAGAGGAGAAACTTCCTTTTCACCTAAGACGGAGGATTCGTGATCGATCGACGCAAGGAAAACTATTTGAAGAGGCGTGAAAGATCTGAGAGAACAATTCGAGGAGATGAGGCAAAGGATGGCAGAGAAATGTGAACAATGCGGCAGAACCGTTCGGGAGACGCTTCCGATTATGAAGTCTCATTACGATCATGCACTGGCAAGAGAGTACGTCGACGAGGTATCGTGGGTCTGCCCAAAATGCTTTAAGAATAATTCCAGTACACACTGAAAACACTGGTCTCCGAGCTTCAATCAATCGTCCGAGTGTGACATGAGTGTCATCTATTGAGGAAGGGACAATTGATCGATTCAGAACACAGCGAGTAGGTGTTCGCTTCTAGCCGGTGACCTCGACCCCCCGTTTGGGAAGCTTAGTCCGGTTGGCCAGAGGGGGAAACCGGTGATCCTCGGCGCTGAGCCCCCCTGAAACTGCCGTATATGTAGCTGGTCAGCTATGACAATCTAGCTAATCGACCTTTGGGACTGGCCAAAATACTCACAGGACTCGTTCGAACCATTCACGGTCCAGCTGTCCACCGTGTTTGATGGACACAGAATATTCACAAATATTGGACCTCATTATTGTCGAAACGCTGACTCGCACTATAGTTCAGGTATTCTTGAACAAAACGCTTCTACTCTCCCGGTCGACCCATTTTTTGTGAGACCGCTCGAGATACTGGGAGTATCGATACTAGCAGTTGATCTAGTGGTGGGCGGGACAACTCTTCTTCTGTCGAATCCGTTTCTGGGTTCTTGGACTGCGCTCCTGCGAGCTATGCTACTTATCCTCCTCTTAGGGACAGCCACGCTTGTCGCCGGTCGCATTTGGAAGCCACGCTTCGATGTAAACCACGGTCGGCAGCCCAATGTAGAATCTCTGGTTCGCGCGGTGTGGACCTGCATGCACTGCGGCTCGAGATACCCTGAAGAAGCCTTCTACTGCCCCAGATGTGGCAAGAAACTCATGCAGCCGGTCTGATCATCGCAACCTCTCCGCAAATTTATCGCCAAGATAATGATTCTATGGACATCCGTGAATCGAGTTAAAATGGGATATCAGCAGCGTTTCGCATGGAGAATTCTCCCTTCAGCTTATATAGTGAAGCTATGTTTGATTAAACGCCTTGACAAAGGAGTTGGCAGAGACACCGCAAAACACGTCGGGGGTGGACCCACATGTTCAAGGCGAAGAGTCCGCCAGGCAACCCAGAGAGACGGGAGTGTCCCTCAAGGAGATCAACATCAGAAGGCTTAGTGACGAGCTGGCGGCCCTGATCAACTGGAGGGTGAAATTGGTTCGCATGCTCCTTACTCGAGAGATGAACTCAGATCTCTTCAATGAGCTATACTTCGAGTATCTCAAGAAGGCAAAGGAACTCGATCGAAAAAGAATCGAATTATCTAAGATGATCTCTGAGAGGATTGAGAGTCTCGCATTCGAGTTGCAGCAGCTGAAGCTTAGATGCGAAGCAGGCGAGATATCAGCTAGAGAATACATAGAGCGCAAGTTGAAGGTGGATCAAGAGATGTGGACGCTGGGGCCGAAGCTCACAATGCTTCAGAATCCGTACAAGACAACTAGCCTAAATGTGTATGGCGCCTATCGGACCATACTCGACTTGGTAGACAACTTTGAGAAAGAAGCTCCCACTTTGGGGGTTGACACGCGAACAGTCAATACTGTTGTGAAAGACCTGAAGCAGATCCATATGGTTGTAGGCGCTGAAAGTCAAGAGTGAAGCGGTAGCGCCGTCGAGTGTCCGATCAAGCCATCTCTCTTGCATGAACTAAATCTAATCGGCCCAGCTATGCTTGCTTCCAAATGAAAGATCTGCTCAATTGGTTCAATCATTGTCGCGGTCAATCGATCTTCTTCGATCAGCGAACTTCATGTTTTTTTCGTATTTCTTGAGAAATGTTTTCTATGCTCGCCATTCCCTTGACTTTGAGTTTGATTTTGGCTCCACCCAACTCAGAGAGTTGTTCTTCCAGATCGTCTCGAAGGCGAGAGATGTCTTCTTGAAGTGACCTGGTCTTCTGGGAGAGATTTTCCCTCTCCTCTCTCAAACTCTCGATCAAGTGTTCCGTATCCGACAGGTTCTTTTCTGTTGCTTTCAGATTCTCTAGCACACCGGAAGAGGAAACCGCTTCCTCCATCTTTCTTAGTTTGTTTGCTAGCTCTTGATGTTTCTGCTTTAGAGGCACGAGGCCATCAGCGAGGATCTTATCTATATGTAGCAAAGTCTTTTCTTGACTTCTCTGCCGCAGCTGCAGTTTTTTGTTGGTAACCTCTCCTCTGATTTCTGCAAGCAGGGCTTTGAGTTTTGGATATCCATCAGCCTCGTTCAGAAAAGTCTGCGTCGGTTCTCTAAGATACCCTTCCAACATCTTTTTGGCGTTCGCATTCATACGACCATGTGACCTTTCTAGGTGCTTGACATATTTCCTGAACGTTCTCCTTAGTAGGCTGAGGCGTCTGTAGATGTTTTGCTCGATGTTACTGATCTTCTCCCTGTCCCGCATAGCCTGTTCTTGCTGTTTTGAGGCAGCGAGATACTCATCGGCTTTCCTGAGGTGGTCTAGATTTTTTCGAAGCTCCGCAACGGATGTCTTCATCCTGTCTATGTCAGCTTCAATGGCAGCTTCTCTGCTCTTTGATTCAGCTAGTAGCTGAATTTTCTCGTGTATCTGATTCTGGTTGGATGAGATCTGCTGAAGTAGATCGAACGCCTGCCTTTGGTTGGCGATTGTGCGCTCAAGCTGTTTGGCTAGCAAGTGGAGGCGGCTTATTTTCTGTATGATCTCCCTGTAGATACCTGGAAAGAACTCGGCTACATAGCGACCTTGACGTACCCGAAGGTTCTGCACCGAGTTCAACGCATCGTTAATAGTCGATTGTACAGAAACTACATCGAGATATGATGTGGGTTCCTTGAGCTCCATATCGCCTACAATCGTGGCAATCCCCCTCGCGAAATGCTTGCGGGCGTTCTCAGCCGGGGCTCGAAAGGCGCTCAAGATATCTTCTGGAACGTGATGCTGAAGGAGTTCCTCCGATAGTTTCTTGACCTTCGGCCGCAGCTGGAAGATCTCTGCTCGAACTTGCTTGCCGAGTGGAACGGTTCTTTCATCCAACGCTTCGGTTTTGTTCCTGAGCCACAGATCTAGGTCATCGAGTTCAATCGTCTTTGCACTCGGTCTCTCCTCCCCTCCGAATATTCGTTTGAAGAAAGACACTAAAGGACGCGCCTCCGCTCTGTGTTCAGATGGGGCGCACTCAGATATAACGCCATCCCCTATTACTCATAGCGTGTCGAGGGAATTGTCACCAGATCTCCTGGTCAGTCGCTGTTCCCAAGATCGATCGGTGTGTGTGGAGTCTAGCTCAAAATTTAAGTAGACGGCGGAGCTCACTAGCTTAAATTGCGCTTGCCATAATGTAGGAAGCGATCTAGATGTCACAGGAGAAAAGGCATCCTACTAGATATCTGGGTGAGGAATTTCAGCGCCTTGCATCCGAGAATCTGAACTGGGAACTTAGGACTTTGCAGTCGCCCAGCCTACCTGAATGTTTGGTCGATGGCAAGAAAGTAATCATGCTCTGCGCCAACAACTACCTGAACCTAGCTACACACCCCAAGGTTGTCAACGCCATGATTGAGTGTACTAAAAAATATGGCGCTGGCGCTGGCAGCGATAGATCGATCGCCGGCAACATGGATGTGCATGAAGAGCTTGACCGTCGACTTGCTGCATTCAAGCGAGCGCCCGCTTCTCTGACTTATCAGACGGGCTTTATGGCGAATGAGGGCCTGATCCCCCAACTGGCAGGCAGAGGCGACCTCTTCGTGTCCGACGAGCTCAACCACGGCTCTATCATCGACGGAGTGCGGCTTTCACGTGCAGAGCGCGCCGTCTTCAAACACAAAGACATGAAAGACTTAACCCGTGTGATGGAAGAAGCCGAGAAACATCAGCCGTTCTATCAGCACATCTGGATATTGACAGACGGTGTTTTCAGCATGGATGGAGACTTGGCTCCTCTTAGGGAGATAGCCATGATTGCCAAGGAACACGGGGCGGGTGTCTACGTCGACGACGCTCATGGTGAGGGGGTTCTGGGCAAAGGTGGTCGCGGCATCGTTTCTCACTTCAACCTCGGTCGCGATGAGGTGCATGCAGAGATGGGTACCTTCAGCAAAGCCTTTGGGGTTGTGGGTGGACATGTGAGCGGCCCTGAAGAGTTGAGGAATTTCGCTTTCAACAAAAGCCGCACTTGGCTTTTGAGTGGGGCTGTACCTCCCGGGGTTGCAGCGGCCTGTGTCGCAGCCATAGACATCTTGGAGAAAGAACCGGAGCACGTGAAGAAGTTATGGGCGAACCGTGAGTATTTCCTCAAAGCCATACGAGACCTAGGTTTTGACACCGGGAAAACCGAAACTCCCATCGTCCCGGTGATGTGCGGTGACAGCAAGACCGCGAAGGATCTGGCAGCATTCATATGGAAGAAAGGCATCTTCGCCCTGCCAATCGTATATCCCATGGTTAGCCGGGACAAAGCGCGCATTCGAACTCAGCTATGTACTAAACACACAAAGGAACACCTGGACAAAGCCATTGAGGTGTTCGAAGAGGGAGGGAAAAGGCTAGGGCTGATCTGAGCCTACCCTTCGATCCTCCTCCGATCCTTCGTCGACAGCTGACGAATCCGAGAGCAATTGCTGGAGCCTCATGATGGATGGATGCCAGACAAAATGGTCGGTGCCTGGGCTCAATCTCTTCAATGCCACTCGAGATCGAGGGCTACCTTGGCTGCCTGCTTGTTGGTTATCAGGTCCATGCCCTTGGCGATGTCGAAGATAGGAACTCGATGCGTTATCAATTGTGCGATCTTGTTCTTGAAGGCGCGTTTTGAGAGGAGGCCCCTGACTTGATACCAGGTCTGAAACATTCGCCTCCCTGTGATGCCGTAAACTTGGGCTGCCTTGAAGATTACCGCATTGTTCAGGTCAAGCTCGACAGCTTTGTCGAAGACCCCGAGTAGAGAAACACGTCCTCCAGGGGCGAGAATATCGAACGCCTGCTTCACTGCGAATGGGTTGCCCGACATCTCCAAAACTACATCGGCTCCTCTGCCGTCAGTGGCAGCAAGAACATTCGAAACGATCCGCTGACCTTCCTTTCGTGCGCTGAGAACCATGTCCGCTCCCATAGTGTAGGCGAGCTGCATACGTACTTGGTTCCCTCCTCCTGCTGTAGCCAGCACTTTGCTTGCCCCAAGTTCTTTGACAACGGCGATCGCCATTAGACCTATCGGTCCGCAGCCGAGGACCGCCACGGTGTTGCCTGCTATGTCCTCAACGCTGTCTTTGGGTACCGCTGCGTGCACGGCATTTCCCAAGGGTTCTTGAAGAGAAGCAATCTCTGGTTCAAGGCTGAGATCGTTCTTCCAAGCATTCTCTTCTGGAAGCGCAACATACTCTGCGAAGGCTCCGTCTCGATCCACGCCCAGAATCTCCATGTTCTGGCAGACGTGTCGTCGATCAGTTCGACACTGATAACAGGTGCCGTCAACGATGTGAGTCTCAGCCGACACTTTGTCACCTTTCTTAAGGGTGCTAACGTCCTGTCCAATTTCGACCACTTGTCCCGCGAATTCGTGTCCAAGAACGAGAGGTATCTTATTGACTCGTTGCTCCGCCCATGAGTTCCACCGCCAGATGTGAACGTCTGTGCCGCAGATTGTGGCTGCCTCAACCTTAGCCAACACTTGACGGTCATTTATCTCCGGCGTTTTAACCTCGGTTACCAAGCCTCCCGGACCGCTCTTGGTCTTCACGACAGCGTGCATGCTTCACGTCACTCCCGAAGCATCAGAACGCGGCTTAATTAAGATGGATCTACTCTAAAGGTTTTCTCGAGTATAGTCCACATGTTCTACGTCGTAAAGACTAAGAGCATGGAGCATCGAAAGAGTGCGGGTTCGGAGTGCCTGTCAAAGATCTTGGTGTCTCCAATAGGATAGGATTCTTCATCAACCCAATTGCAGGTATGGGTGGAAGGGTGGGGCTGAAGGGCACAGACGGTGTTGTATCGAAGGCGCTCGAATTGGGTGCGAAACCGGTCGCGCAAGCGCGCGCGATCACATTTCTTCGAAGTCTAAAGAGGCTTTGCGGGGACAAAGAGTTGCGGGTCTTCACCTGTCCAACCCCGATGGGTGAGAGCGAGGTAGTCTCGTTAGGGCTCAAAGCCGATGTACTTCCTCTTCCAATATCAGAACCCACAACTGCTGAGGACACCAAGCTGGTGGTTCGAGAGATGATGAACCGCGGTGTGAATCCAGTGGTCTTTGTGGGAGGAGACGGAACTGCTCGGGATGTGTTGGAGGCGTCCGCCGATAATGAAGAA
>JGI24422J19971_10001164_pt1 | contig 15830 bp, 10 predicted proteins | sample DeeMarSWOR152_54_FD_19971 | JGI IMG/M metagenome (IMG submission 19971) | reverse complement strand
AATAAAGACAAAAGATGGGAAGTGCGGATAAGCGTTAACGGCCAGCGGATATACATTGGCAGGTTCAAAGATGAGAAAGAGGCGGCGAGGGCCTACGATAAGGCGGCAATAAAATACCACGGCCGATTTGCGAGTTTGAACTTTGAAGCTTGAACTTGCAGCAGTCAGTTTGCATTCTGTGAATCGTGACTTGTGGTTCGTGATTCGCTGAATTTGCAATTCATAATATACGTGTTAGAACAGTTAGTCGCAGGAATGTCAATCCTGCGATTCGTATGGCCATTGGCCGCGCGAAAAATTTAAGGGCAAACATGAAACGCAGCTTTGGTGGGAGTATGGAGGATTTTTTCTTGCGAAAAAGACTGAGGAGATGCTATGATGATAGTTTGTAATCAGCTTTTTGGAGGAGACAGTCCAAAATGGAGTTCCATTTGAAGGATTCGAGAAATATATGGCTAAGCTGGCAAATGTGCACGGAGAGTGCGCCATGAGAATGGGCTGAAACATTAACGATTTTGAGAGGCAAGAAGTGAAAAAGATAATGTCAGCAATTTTGGCTTTGGCTTTGTGCCTGATACTTTGTCAGGGACAGACGGTCGAAGCTATGACAATGGGTACGACTTTTTACCTTGTTGCCGTAGACGCGGAGAAGCTTCCATCGCCGATAGTCACAGAAAACTCCGTGGAAGCGTGCCTGAATAGCAGATATTCACAGCATTCGCTGCGCGGCACTGCAAGTGACCAGCAGCTAAGTAATGTCCTATGGGCTGCAGGAAGGGCTCCATTCATAGGGACTCACAGGGATATATATGTCCTCACACCAGCCGGGACATATTTATACGACGCAATGGGCCACTCATTGATTTGGGATTCAAGTGACGTGGTGGATGACGGTGCCTTCTCGATTAGATATGAAAGGCAGCTTGATTTTGATGCCGGGATTTCGTTTATGCCGGCATTGCTTGCGTCTGTTTCTTTGTGCCGGAGTAGCGAATCGCCGGTTGCGAGCTGTCCCAAAGGACTTGGATATCCACAGACAAGATTGATTTTTGGAGTGCAGGCAGGTAAAGGGCTGACAACTGAATTGGTAGCGCATTGCTCTGTACCGGAAGGGGAGCCTGGGTGGCTGCCAGACCCTTGTATGGCGGGCGATAACAGCTTTGAGGAAGTGCTTGCAAATCTGAAGTACGGCAGCAGCTTTTCTCAAACGAATTTGACACTGCAGCAAATTTCCCAGATTTTATGGGCAGGATATGGCTGCACCGCTCATATGACAACTAACGGCAGGGCAGGTCTAACCGTCCCTTCGGCCTATGCCAACTATTATTTGACCCAGAGCATTTACTTAGCGAACGAAAATGGTGTTTATCGTTATCATAATAGAAATCCCAGCACAAACACGTCCAGCAGGGACCATAGAATCGAGGAAGTAGAGCCTGGTCCAGTTGGAAGGGGAGGTCCGCGACCGGCTGATGTCAGAGGTAGTCTGCAATCTGCTGTTAGCGGTTTGCCTGTGGCGCCGTGTTATGTCATACTTTGCCTTGATTCTTCCTATGTGGGGCAGGAATTCGCTCATTTAGAAACGGGTTTTGTGGCCGGTAATATGCTTATCCAGGCCAGTGCAATTGGTTTAGGCTGTCACTTTAAGGCTGAACTAACCTCGAGCGAGCAAAAAAGTATTCAATCCGCTACAAGTATACCGGCATCGCATATGCCCCGGGCGATAGTCAGCATAGGCCCAATAGCAGCCGAGGTGTCTGTTTCTGTGGTTCTTCAAGGTGACGGCCGGCCCGATGCGGGGTGGGTCATTCCGTTGACGCTCAAGTTCTTTGAGCCGGGAGCTGATGTATTAAATGATATTGCGACCTATGAGCTCAACTTGACCACCAGCAAGTCTGCTGCGGGGAACGCGGCTGTCTGCGAGGCTACGGGTGTCGCGCCAGGGACCTATGATGTCACCGCGGTTGGCGAGCATACTCTGATGAATGTCAAGAGAAGTGTGGTCATTACGGCGCCAAGCACGTCAGTGGACCTGGGTACACTTCTGGAAGGAAACGCCAACGGTGATAACATAGTTGATCTTTATGATTATGCCATCCTGTCGAAGTGCTGGCTGGCGTCCGAAGAGCAGGCGGAGTATGAAGCTCTGGCGGATTTCGACCGCAATGGAGTCATTAACGCGGCTGACCTTTGTCTGTTGACAACCAATTGGCTGAAAAGCTCGCCGGTGGAAATCACGCCTTAATTATGTTTGAGCAATTTATCTGCTGCGCATTCTGAAAAAATTGAGCGTTGGGATAGCTTTGGGTGCGAAGTCGAACCTCTTATAATCGGGGTGGCGTGGATGGTGAGGCGATATTTCCGGCGTAAAATAAGTTACCTTACCACCAGAAACAGGGATTGGCATAAAATTCCCAGAACCACCGGTGCTCCATTTCATTGAAATGGCGCCACTCTACGTGCGCGTCAACGAACAGGATGTTGCCGCCAGCGGGCCGTGCGCCTCTTCTGAGATGGTTGGTTCTATCATAGACTTGCCAGCGTGACCAGCATCCGCCGGTTGCCTTAGTGAAGTCGGATTGGTCCCGGTTGGGCCCATTGCTGGCGGTTACGTCGGTGATCAACTCAACTGTTGCGGGAGATCTCTGGGTTATAGCGACGGATCTGACCCATTCGGTGTGCCTGTTGTCGGGTCTCATGGGCGGGTTGCTTCTGCCTGCGACCGTATCAATGAGCCAGAAGTATCCCATAATCCTATGATAGTTTTTGCGGGTTCCTTCACTCTGCGGCTCTGGCTGTGGGTAACTCTCAGGCGTTCCGGCTGGAAGATTCTCTCCATATCGCCAGAAGATGATATTGTCTCTCTGACGCCATGACGGGCAGTAGAAGATATGCCGGTCAAAGGCACCAGTCCTCAGGATGATATCCGTCGTCCAGTATGAAACGTCAAACAACCATCGATCAATCTCGTTGAGCGGCAGCTTGCCATCGTAATCGTTGGCGTATAAGAACAGGCCCAGAGCCGTGTTTTTCTCGTTCTGGCCGCAGACCGCTCGTCGGCCCTGCTCCCGGACGACACCGAGGGAAGGTAAGAGAATGCTGAGTAAAAGGGCAATGATGGCAATGACCACGAGTAGTTCGATAAGTGTAAATCCTCTTGTTTCGTTCATAATGGCAGCGAAAAAAATGTTAGCCGCAAAGTTCCAAGCTTAAGACCAGCATACAAAATCAAAGGTCAAAAATCAAGGGAAATGTCTCTAATTCTTACTGTGCGTTTGAGCCTTGCCTCCTCTCACTGTCACCTCACCCAAGGCCAGTTAGAAGTCTCCGCAGGCTCTGATACCTTGTTTCTAAGAGGACAAGCCTCGCAGAAGAAAGATGTTCTCTCTACCACTGCTGCGATGCTCGTCTGGGCATCGAGCCTGATGGAACGGCTGTTGTCACTATCACATGTGCCTGCGCAACCACAGTCCCAGCGACTTCCATCGCAAGATGGAGCTGCGGGAAAGTGCAGTCACATTCAGCTTTTCTGCTCTATGGCAATTGGCCTGTTGGTGAGCGAATAGCCGGTATTCTTAAATTATCATTAACGTGTATGAAATGCTTCGATAGTACTGATTGTTAGTAGCGACGTCCGCCGCCACCGCCACGGCCGCCACCGCCACGACTGCCACCACACGACCGCCACGACCACCACCAAAACCACCTCGTCTGCCTCCACCTCCTTGACGGTTGCTTCTCGGACGAGCCTCGTTGACTTTAATGATACTTCCCTTCAAATCCTTACCGTTCATTTCAGAGATTGCCGTTTGGGCTTCATTCTTAGAGGGCATTTCCACAAACCCGAAACCTCTTGATTCACCACTGAATTTGTCCTTTATAATATTCGCAGATTCCACTTGGCCGAAGGCTTCAAAAGCCTGACGCAAATCCTCCTCGGTCACATCACGTGACAAATTCCCCGCATAGATATTCATTTCGATTTCCCTTTCCAATTGTTAGATTGCTTTGAAAACTTTTACTGGAATTTCAACTCCTGTTAATCTTCGTTCCACCTTGTATGATAGCGGGACTAATTTCCAAATTACTGATTTACACGACGAGTATATTTTTTATATACACAAACCACCTTTCCTAACAAGGGTTGGCAGAATAAAAAAATGATGATAATGGTAGGTCCTGATCCCAACATTAATTAGCGTTGATTCTGCTCTCTCAACACTTTATCACGCAATCATTTCAATTTAGCATATTGCGTATTATATTACAAACCTCTGCGTCCAACAACAATTTTATTTTTTTGCGAAATATTTTTTGAGGGCCTGTTCTATCCCTAAGCTACATTTGTAATCACGCCGGCACTTATCGACGCGATTGCTTTATGCGGTCTAAGTCCCTGCCAGTGATTCTTATTATTACTCGGTGATTCTCAGCATTTTCCGGCAAAAGAATCTTATCGTGAGCTGCTAAACCACATATCTCCACCTCCCGGCCAAGCAGGTTAAGAGAAGTGAGGCGTACAAAAGCGTTACAAAGGGTGTTCCCGGCAGAAGACAAACGAGATAGCTACAACCGTAAGTAAAAGCAGTTTCATAGATTCTCTAATTCTCTGGAGATGTGACGGCGAGGGCTACATACCTGTATATAAACGTGAGGGGTTTTATGGCTTTCGGGGTGCCGCTACACAGTTTTACAGGTGAAAATATATGCACCGCATCCCTCAGCTAACGCATATGCTTTGTGCCAAGTTTGCCGGCCATAGAGGGAGTGCGGCCGGCAAACTCAGCTTTAAGGTGGGGCTGTAAGCTGCTATTGTGTATTCGAGACCTTCTAATCCTGCTATTGTGATTGCTCATTTCTTGATTATTTATCGGACTATTAAACTATAATCAAGTGCCACCGTTGATGCCAAATGTAACGCTTTTTCCGTAATTTTGCCAGCAAGCCAACGAACTAAAGGCCCGAGTGCACTATAACAACGTTATAAGGGGTATTTTTCAGCGGATTTAAGAGGCAGTTCCTGAAAACAGTCTGTATATATGGGTGATAGCTCTCAAAACAGGATCGCCGTTTAAATGACCTATGGGCGCTTTAAATTGAAAGCCGGTGGAAGCCTGATGCATCCTGCTAACTTTGAAAATGCTGTGTCTTTGCGTTCTTTAAGGCCATTTCTTAGAATTTAATAGGGGGGCTTTGGCTATGAGTCAGATAAAGAAGTCGATGGACCAAATCATTAAAAAGTTGAACAACTTTGTCCAGGAGAACAAATGGCTTGGTATCGTAGATATTCGCAAGTTATATAACTTAAGAAGAAGCGTCCTCAAAGCGACGAATAGCCTTCCATCCCTTTTGATAAAATTGCGTCTGCAAGGTAACTCTGTTGCGGCTGAGCTAATAGAACAAGCTTATCAACGACTCCTATTTATAGTAGATCCAGCTGAGCAGCAAAAAGACCCGAAACAATCTAAAGTACCTTATTTTGAGCTTAATGGCGAAGGCGGCCTAAAAGATTGCGCAAGCAATTTGGCAGAAACAGTACGCCAAGTAGCGGAAGAGCTTGAAGATGAATTGCCCTGCTCACAAGACGCAATTTCTCGATAATTTTCAGCATCACTGGGCTGCTGGATGTGATGTATTGTTAGTAGACCTAACGTAACAAGTCCGGGAATCGGCTAAATGGGCAAGTGAGACTCACTTCGTATACGTTGCAAGGCAGCCAACTCGTCCTTTGCAAATTCAAATACCGTTTTCAGCCCTTTAGAATACACCATGCCATTTCGGATAAAGATACGCTCTATCTTCGAAGGAACGTTGCACAAAACAAGCAGTCGTCCGAATTCCTTCAGCGATCTATCCAATGTTATAAGATCGCAAAGGGTTTCAGAAGTCAACATTTGAACTCTGGAGAAGTCGACGACTACATTACAGTTAAGTTCCTCACTCAATACTCTCTTGACCTTTTCAAGCTCATCCCCTCGTTGTGGTTGTTCAGGTAGCGTAATTAAAAGCACATTTTCTGAAAGATTTTGAATTCCCACTTTAGCCCCTCCAACCGGGATAAGATAGCTTTGGCCAGTGTCGGTATTTTTATCGGAACAATTTTTCGTAAAAGCCAACGGCTATTTAAAGTATGGCACAACAACTGTAACATCCAAATAGAATCGATGGGAAATCCACCAAAACCTGCAAAATCATCAGTTGAACCTGCTCTTATTTTTTAGCCTAAAAATCAAGGTGGCTCTCAGATTACCTAAAGATGATTTTTAGGAAATTTGAAGGCACATCTCGTTAATATCTGAGGGTGCAATTATCTTATCTAAAGCTCTAAGACTTTAACTATCTTGCAATGTGGGAATTTGAAGATTAACCCAGCGCTAAACAAAACCTGATATTCGAAGGCGAGCGTTTTTGGTACTCAGTAGGGTACTCAATTTACTTTGTAAAGTGGCTGTGCAGCTATTGGAAAATATAGGAAAAGATATCTGCGCATCGCTTAAAACTTGAAGTCTTTCTGATTTTTCAGCTTTTAATCAGCCTATTTTTTTCCTGTAACGTCAACAAATGGTCGCACCGTGACTCAGAGCTGACGTAAGCCAGGGTGCATTAGAAGAGTTGATACTTGTTGATGGAAGTAGTATACGATTAATCGGCAATAGTGGGCTCTGTCTTAAAATTTTATCTAATTCGATATAATTAAAGGGCAAGTCAAGCTGTGTTATCGGCCCTTATTCATATGGTTCGGTTGCGGAACTGTCTACTTTGGTGGCTCGACCCGCATGCATCATACCCTTGACCTCAAGGCCGTTAGAAATCTCCTCTTTTTGTGTCCTATCGCTTACAGTAGAATTTCTAACGGGATCAACGCGCCAGAACGATGGAGAGGGACCTTATCGTGAATGTCTGCACTTAACTATCTTTTCTTGTGAAAACAAACGGGGCCCATACCGAATCACTCAGTATAAGCCCCGAGTTGATGTGTGGCTATTAACTAACTTGAACTCGTATTAACGCCGATTTCTTGACTTCTCGGCTTATCCTGGCGTGCAGATGAATATCGAGATACATCTACATGCCGATGATCAATTTTGTTAATACAGACCTCCGTGGCTGCGAAGTAATTCGACGACTTCCTTGCAAACTCCTTCCTTACAATACCGAACGGACGCCCAGTACAGAGGAGTACGGGACAATAAATCTCTGGCATTGACATCTGCTCCCTGGGCAAGTAAAAACTCAGCAACGTCCTTGTGGTCCTCTTGAGCGGCATAGTGGAGAGGAGTACGGCCCGGACTTCTATCTTTTGCATTAATATTTGCCCCGTGGGCGAGCAGAACCTCGACCACATCGACGTGACCGATTCTGGCTGCAATGTGCAGAGGAGTTCTTTTCATTGGATTTTCCACATTCACATCCGCTCCCCCGACAAGCAGGGCCTCAGCCACATCCGCACAACCGACTGTGGCTGCAAGGTGCAAAGGATTCGGTTGCATTAGATTTTCTACATTCACATCCGCTCCCCCTGCGATCAGAGCCACGACTACATCCGTGTGGCCACCTGAGACGGCTATGTGCAAAGGGGTTTCGCTCATCATATTTGTTTCGTTTACATTCGCGCCACTGGTAATAAGATGCTCGGCAATCTCTGCAGAGCCTTGCTGGGCTGCATAGTGCAAGGGAGTAAAGCCGCGGTTGTCTTTGATGTTTACATCAGCACCGTTCTCTATTAGCAGCAAAACTATTTCCTTCTGCTCCTGCTGCAGGGCCTCGAAGAGAGGATTGCGCCCACCTTGTTTCGCATCCACCAGTGTCGGCTTCTCTATTAACAAGGCTGCAGCCTCTTCAACATTTCCCGACCTTATCGCCTCGTGAAACTTCGCAACGGGACTTCCACACCCGGTGAGTACCAACGTAGCAAATAAAATCACAGCGATAATCATTCTTTTTTTGTTGGCCATCATAAGCCTCCTTATAAGAAAAATTGGTATTGATTAGCAAGCCGCACAATGCAACTCGCTTCCTAACAATTGACTGCATTGCCGTCTAATGACCGCTATTAGCAGCAATGGTTTCTGCCGCCAAAGTAATAAACGCGTTTATTAGCTCGGTCTAACTCAGGCTGCTCTTAAATAAAATATAAGAAATGGATTGAAGGGCACAAACCCACCGGAGTAATAAATCGTAGAAATTGGCCTTAGAATTCACTTAGAATGCTGTTTTGACAGCACAATAGGCTTGAGCTCACTGGCAATGAAAAACCCTATAATACAGGGTGTATTGAAGTGCCCCTGCTTTCCTTATCCACCTCAAGTTTTTTCTCTCGGGAAAACCAAGGATTTGTTGCATTCTGACTTAGGTCACAATTTCCTTCCCTTGGTCTTTAATCCCCATGTCAGCATTAGTTTGGATTGATTCTATGTAACTTATGTTCGGCTATGGCTCTTTCCAGCCATGTGATTATGGCAGGCTTGTAATCGTAATCGTCCAGATTCCGCAGGTTACTACGAGGCAATGGCCCGACACCACCTACAATTTTCCCGAATGGGGTGCTTTCGATGGCATAGATGCCGCCGTTGGTGTGCTGCCAGAATCCTCTTATCATTTTCATGATTTTGTATTTTATCCTTTCTGAGATTTAGGCGTTATATTTGAGCTGGTCGCCAATCAAAATATAAGAAATGTTTTCTATGAAGGCAAAGCAGCCGCAGCGGACTATGTCAGAGGATGCGCCGGTCGTTTTACGTCGGATAATTTTGCAAACTCAGGTTAAGGGGCATCACAGGCCATATAATCTGCATTCTTTTCTTAACCTTCCTCTGGTGGGCCTTTCCTCGTGCAGATAAGGACGGTAGTAACTGGACCGGCTCAGGATTTTCTGTCGAACGGTTCTGAGAAGAGTTTTAGCGAGATTTTAAGGCCGATTTCTATAACCACGGTTTTTGCTACTCGGAGCAGATAAGTTATATTTTATATATGTGGAGTGTTAATATTATGAAGAGAAAATGTGGACTGCGCAGAGTTGTATTTTTTCTTGCGATATGTGCAGGTGTTTTCTCTGCGTGCCTTTGCGTCCTGTTAATGGCGGGGGAGTACCAGCTTGCACAGTACAATTTTGATATTCACAACCGGGAGCTCCAAGGTTGGGAGGCCTGCCGTCAAACTAAACCCGCTTATTTTAAGGCCAACGAAGAGGCGGTGAGAAGCTGCCTAAAAAGCTTTGACGAAGCGCGAGATAATTTCTGGGTGAGACTTCCAAAAGCACAAATGGCAGGATTGTTCATATTAGCAGGTTTAGGGGGTGCAACCGGGGGATACTTGCTTACTTGGTCTGTTGTCTGGTTTGGCTGTTTAGGTATTTACAGATTCTTTAGATGGCTCGTNCTCTGTTTTCGGGGAAAGCCGGTAATACGCAATGGGCTTGATTCTCATAAATGGGCAACTAAAATGGAAATGCAGCGCCATCTTTCAGGTAAATCCGACCTGAAGATAAAATCAATTTCCGAGCCACCTGCTTAACATACATGCAGGAGATGGCATAAGCAGATGATGGGCGTCAAAAGATATTCGTGATTTTCTACAGCAGGATTAACTACACATCCAATTATCCAGCAGTTATCATTTATGCTGCAAGCGGACGTCAGAGATACAATTGCAGGTCGTCAAGAGGAAAAAACTCGTGGATAGCGCTTCAAATACGCAGTAAAGCCTTCCCAATTGAACAAGACTCTTTGGCTCAGCCCTTACCACCAGTGTATAGGCGTCGCTCCATAGCGTTTTTCCATCTCCTTGAAGTGTCTCCACTTCACATGACCGTCTACAAAGCCTATATTGCCTCCAGCACCCTCCTTGTCGCTTCGCAGGTGGCTGGTAGTATCATAGTATCCAGTGTACTGCCCCTGGCCGCTACCAGCTATTATCTGGGCGAAGTTGCCGTTGGGATACGCTTGCGTAGAAACAACCGGGTCGCTGAGAGTAACGTCAATTACGAGTTCAGCAGTACCGGCCCCCTTGATGTTTGTTGTCCTAATCCATCTTTTATTTCCGCTGCCTCGGATGTCTGGTTTCACGCTTTCGCCTTGCTCGTTAAGCGTATCTAAAAGCCAGAAGTAGCCTGTAACGCGGTAGGTAGCCCTACTTCCATCGGGGTGGTGGTAGTCCCAACAACGCAGGCGGCTCCTCTTGTGTGTCAGATTTGAAGGACAATAGAAAACATCCGGGACGGATGTGTCCTCTTCAGACTCTGGCAGCTTCAGGCCTATATTTTTCATTAGCTGGCTGGTTATCTGCCTGTTCATATCCCAGAGCCAGTAGCCGGCGCCGGGCGGAAGTTTGCTCTCATTCTCATTGGCATATATTATCAGGCCAATTAGATGCTGGCGTATATTGCTGGAGCATGCGGCGCGGTTCGCCGTCTCACGAACTCTACTCAGCGCCGGCAGGAGTATTGCCATCAATATCGCAATAATAGCGATGACTACCAAAAGCTCTATTAGCGTAAATGCCTTCTGTCCACTCATTTGATGGTCTTTTCTTATCAGCATTAGAGCAAGTTTATCAGGAATGCTACGCACTCGAAACTTTTTTATTTTACCGCGAGACCATTCATATAACAAGCGATAAACCTTTAGAAAGCCATAAAGCTTGTCTATCCTCAAAAAAGCCGGGGCCCATACTGACTCAATGTGAGCCCGATTTGTATAGGCCCCGAACTGATGCAAATCCATCTCGCTATCGACTGTTATTCAGCTTCTGTATCTGTAGCCGGCCGATACAGCCGAATATCATCAATGAATACCATACCTGAACCACCAACCTGTGGATTATTCCTGTTGCCAAAGCCAATAGCGAGCCTATCAACGTTGGTCAGGACCACACCAGCATTACTGAAATCTTCCAGATTGATATTCCATTCCGTCCAGGTGTCTATTGTCGCTGCATCGGGATTGTCGTTATACACCACCGCAGTCGGGCCGGTAGCATTAGAGACAGCCAGGTAAATTTGCTCAGGAGCATTGGCCGGATCACCATATAACCACAGCGTCAGCACTTTAACTCCTTGCTTGGTCCAATCTCGCGGGTAACTCAACGTCAAGGTCGCCTCTGAATAATATGCCGGGCCTGCGTTGTCGTAGAACAAGGGCATCGACTGCCTGCCACCGTGAACGATAGTTTGCTCGCAGAAAGGAGGATCGGCATAACCAACGATAGAGCCGTTTGTCGGGATGTCGTACCCGTCTATCCAGGTTAGAAATATCCTGTTGCTTCCGGGCACATCGGGATTAAGGTCATTGTAGGCCTCAAAATCGTCCACGAGAAAATAGTCTGCTACGGCAAAGCTCCATATGTTGCCTTTGCTGATTGTCGCATCGGTATTATACTCATCTATACGCCAGTAGTATGGTCCTCCGCCCCATTCAACACCTTCGGGAGGAGTATAACTGGTGGCACTCTGACGGCCTCGATATACGCCCGTTGTGTCGGCTGCATCGGCATCGCTCACAGCTCGTTCATCGGTGCCGAAGTAGACATCGTGCTGGGATGCTTTATCCCCCGGCGACCAGCGAAGGGGTGTTGCGTGTTCTATGTCCGTTGTTGACCAGCGAGGCGGGCTGGGGTTCCAGGCGAGCAGGGGGTCGCCCCTCATGGTCTGGGGAATCTCAGCCGCCGTTAGCACCTTCTTGTATAGGCGGACGTCGTCTATGATTCCTGTAAACCAATCTGGGGGCCAGTTTGAAGGCCATCCTACGAAAAGGCCGATGCCAAGGTCGTTGGTAACTTCGGGTATTGGCGTCGCGCCTCCTTGCTGGCCGACCAACTCGCCATTTAAGAATATCATCCTGTTAGTATTCGTGACGTCCCAGGTCATAGCTATATGTGACCACTGCCCCGTGTCTATAGTGACGTCGCTCAGCACCCAGTCATCGCCCCAGATGACCGACTTGAGCTGTAGACCGTTGTCGAGCGCTATGCCATATGCTCCGAACTGACCGACTATGGTGCCTCGGTTTGTGTCCATCGGAAATACCCAGGCGGACATTGTCGCACCTTCGGACGGCGTCATATCCGGCGAGTAAGGGATATCAACGATGTCATCATGACCATCTAACTGCAGCGCATAGCCGTCATATCCAGGTACCCACTGCGGGTTACCCATGAGTCTGCCGTTATTGCCATGGCCGGACCAATCAACAGCGGTAGTGCCCTGACCCTCATCGAGCTTCCACCAGCCGATTAGATCGGGGTCACGAATAGGTATGTCGGCTATGGTTTTGAAACGCCATACTTCGCCTTTGTGTTTAGTAGTACTATCAGCTTCAACCTCGTCTATCCGCCAGTAATAATTGGTATCCTTGGTAAGGTCTCCAGGCTCGTAAGTTACATCAAACTGCCTACCTTTGTACTCGGGCGACTCTTCAGTGGCGTTGGTTACAGCGGTTTCGTCGGTCCCGAAGTACACATCGTGCCAAGTCGCCGCTGCACCCGGACTCCAACTCAGGTCCTCATCGGTGAGCACGTATTCGGTATCAGGCGATGGGCTGGGATTCCAGGCGGTTATGGGCGTAGCAGTAAAGCTCCAGACATCACCTGTGTGTATCGTGATGCCATCGGCCTCGACCTCATCGATACGCCAATAGTAGGTGGTTCCTGGAGTTATACCTGGAACGTGGTAATACTGGGTCTGCAGACGGGCATAGCGGGCCCTAAACTCAAGAGCATCGGGAGCAGTGCCAAAGTAAACATCGTGCCAAATCGCCCCCTCTCCCGCTTCCCACTGAAGCAAGGGGATTGTCACATCGGTAGCACCATCAGCCGGGTTCGAATCATGAGCAGTCAATAAAATTATCATCTCCACACTGAAATTATCGAAGGCCACGTAACCGGCGACATCAGAGTATGTGGCCTGGTAAAGCCCAACCTGCAGGGGCACGCCAGCCAGGTCGTCCCGTGTTATAGGTGAGACACCCATCTCTACCCAGGTCGAGCCGTCAGTACTTGTCCTGAAATGGAAGACATTACCCTTACGCTCGATTTGAAGGTATGGGTCGAGGTCAAATTGCCTGCCGTTGTGACCATTCTCGGTGCGTGAGTTGTCATCAGCGGTTCTGACAAAGTTGCCGCAACTCCAGATAGGGAAGTAATCTATTGCGACCCAGTCTTCGCCAGGGCCGGCATCGCCGGGATTAGCTCTTGCCATCAAGCCACAATTGTTGTGATAGACCGGCGCATCTTCAGTACCAGCATAATCACTTACTTTGACTGAGGCGATGAAATCGCCCTTGACGATTTTGTACAGAAACGGGCCCAGTGGATCCCACGGCGCGTGATAAAATGCGCCAGTTGATTCTATGTATAGCTGGCCAGCATGGTCAATGGATGCGTTGAGAGCATCAACGGTCTCACCCGGATTCAGACCCAAAAAGCCGTCCCAGCCGGTTCCCGCGACACCATCGGCAATATAATCATGAGGTGTCTCGAAATCGTCGCTGAAGACATCCGCCTGCAATGTGGCGCCGGTTACCAAAACTAAAATAGAAGAAACAAGACAAATCAACTTTCTACACATAATATTCCTCCTTAAAAAGTAATAACAATAACTGTCCGCAGAGCACACATCAACGCAGCTTACTGTCTAATGCGCGCATACAGACTTTTCTTCCTATTTTTCAAGGAACTTTCGACCGAAATAACAAATAAGATTTCTTTAGCCTCTGTTGGACGGCCATTTCTCTACAGCAGGCATCGCATCAACCTCACCTATACCATCAGCCAGGTCGATGAATCCAGCCTTGGTTAGTGCGTCTCGATGCTGAAATCGTCAAAGGTCGCATATCCAACTTCGTCTGAGTACGTGGCGTGAAATAATCCCACGGCAACGGGCAAACCGTCAAAGTCTTCCCGTTCCACAGGCGAACACGCCATCTCTTCCCAGCTCTCGCCGTCAGGACTGACTCTCAAGTGGAAGGTATTGCCGTTTCGCTCAAGCTGCAGGTAGGGATACAAATCCCACTGCAAACCGTTGTGACAATTCTCAGAGCGAGCACCATCGTTGGCGGTACGTACAAAGTTGCCGCAACTCCAGATGGGGAAATAATCGATGGATACCCAATCTTCGCCTTCACCTGCATCGGCGTCAAGCACATTGCGGGCCATCAGGCCGCAGTTATTGTGGTAAACCCATGCATCCGGATCACCGGCGAAGTCAGTGACCTTCACAGTCGCAATGAAGCTACCTTCTACCACCTTGTACAGGAACGGCCCGAGTGGATCCCAGGGTTCCTGGTACCTGGCTCCCACCGATTCCAGGTACAGCTGCCCTTCACGGTCAACGGACGCATTGATAGCGTTGGCGGTTTCACTGACACCAAGACCCACCAAGCCATCCCAAGGTGAGCCTTCCAAGCCATCTGCCAAATAATCCCGCGGCGTTTCAAAATCATCACCGAACTTTCGAGTCTCCAGGATAAAGTCGTCAAAGACCGCATATCCAACCTCGTCAGAGTATGTAGCCTGGAACAATCCCACAGCGACAGGCAGACCGTCAAAGTCTTCCCGCTCCACGGGCGAACACACCATCTCTTCCCAGCTCTGGCCATCAGCACTGACTCTCAGGTGGAAGGTATTACCTTTTCGCTCAAGCTGCAAGTAGGGATACAGATTCCACTGCAAACCATTGTGGCAATTCTCGGTGCGAGCACCGTCATTGGCGGTTCTGACAAAGTTGCCGCAGCTCCAGATGGGGAAGTAATCAATGGATACCCAATCTTCGCCTTCACCTGCATCTGCATCAAGCACATTGCGTGCCATCAAGCCGCAGTTATTGTGGTAAACCCATGCATCCGGATCACCGGCATATTCGGCGACCTTGACCGTGGCAACGAAGTCACCTTCTACGACCTTGTACAGGAACGGCCCGAGTGTGTCCCACGGCTCATGATAAAATGCGCCGGTTGACTCTATGTAGAGTTGGCCGGCACGATCAACGGACGCATTAATCGCATTGGCAGTCTCACCCGGATTCAAACCCACAAGGCCGTCCCACATGGTCCCTTCGACGCCCTGTGCCAGGAAGTCATGTGCTGTTTCAAAACCGTCTGTTACTGCGAACAGGGTGCCTTTTTCAGCCTTACCTCCAACAAAAGACCACACATCACCGGTTTGAATTGTGCCATCGGCTTCGATCTCGTCGACACGCCAGTAGTAGACGACACCTTCCTCAATATCCATCTCCAGCACAAATACTGTCTCTTCTTGTGTAGCTACAAGCTCCAGATTGTCGGGATCCGTGCCCAAGTAGATGGCATGGGTAATGGCTTTATCACCTGCCATCCATTCCAGCACGGGGGCCTCCATAACAACGGCGCCGTCTTCCGGGCTACTGAGCTGTGCTTTGGTCACTGAGAGCATCTCTATAGAGAAGTCGTCAAAGGCCGCATATCCAACTTCGTCTGAGTACGTAGCCTGAAACAATCCCACGGCGACGGGCAGACCGTCAAAGTCATCCCTTGTCACAGGCGAACACGCCATCTCTTCCCAATTCTCACCATCAGGACTGACCCTCAGGTGGAAGATATTGCCTCTTCGCTCAAGCTGAAGGTAGGGATACAGATCCCACTGCAAACCGTTGTGGCAGTGCTCGGTGCGGGCACCATCATTGGCGGTGCGTACAAAGTTGCCGCAGCTCCAGATGGGGAAGTAATCGATGGATACCCAGTCTTCGCCTTCACCTGCATCGGCGTCAAGCACATTGCGAGCCATCAGGCCGCAGTTATTGTGATACACCCAGGTGTTCGGATCACCAGCATAATCGGCGACCTTGACCGTGGCGACGAAGC
>JGI24422J19971_10001161_pt1 | contig 15853 bp, 14 predicted proteins | sample DeeMarSWOR152_54_FD_19971 | JGI IMG/M metagenome (IMG submission 19971) | reverse complement strand
GCCGTCGGCATTAAAGATGCGCATCCGCACGTCGGCTGTTTGCGACGGGCATATCAGAATCAAGCCGTCCGCACCAATACCGAAATGCCGGTCGCTGACGATTTGGGCTAACCTCGCCGGGTTCTCAATTTTTTCCTCGAAGCAATTGACATAAACATAGTCATTGCCCAGCCCATGCATCTTCGTAAATCTCATTTTGTTTACCCTTGCAAAAACCGCCTTAGTATAAGCATATAGAGTCCAGGAATCAACTTTATAAACTGACCATTTTTAAGCTGTCATGCTGAGCAGAGCGAAGCATCTGGCCTTAGCAGAATGTTACATTAACGCAATAAATGCTTGTTGATGTAGTTCAATTATGCTATAATTTTACAAGTGAAGGTAAGAAATGTTGTCAAAATGATTGAAAAAGATGGCTGATTTGTCATTAGAACTAAAGGCAGCCATCGTCAATTTAAGCATAAAACTAAACAAGGCCTTGTTACATTGGCAGGAAAACCAGGCGATGAGCTTGCTCCCGGGACTTTAAATAGTGTACTTAAACAGGCAGGTTTGAAATGAAATATCTAATTGTAATTGAAGAAACGAAAACCGGTTATTCAGCTTTTTCTCCTGATTTGCCGGGCTGTATAGCCACCGGCTCCACCAAGGAAGAATTGGCGAAGAATATGAAAGCTGCCGTTACCTTTCATGTAGAGGGGATGCATGAGGAAGGCTTGGAAGTTCCACAACCCCGCAGCTTTTCAACATATTTGGAAGTCTCTGCCTGAATTAAACAGATTCCTGAGTCTTGTGTCTTAACTCTGGTGTCTTTACTTAAAATGCAAATTCCTTTCTTCGGCTGTTTAACTGTGCTTTTAGACGTGCCATAATCGATGAGTGCATTTGCGAGACGCGGGACTCGGACAAATCCAGGGTTGCTCCGATTTCCTTCATAGTCATCTCTTCGTAATAATACAGGACAACAATGAGCCGTTCGGCCCGCGTCAATCCCTTGATGAGCAAATTTTTCAGGTCTCGCTTCTGGGCCTCCGTCAGTGGGTCCTCACTTTTTTGGTCTTTGATTATGTCTATTTCGCGAATATCTTTTTCGCCGTCGCCGTCGCTATATTTGGTGTTCAATGACACCTGGGTAACCGCATTGGCGTCTCGCAGCAGTCTGTTAAACTCCTCCATATCCATATTTAGCTCTTCAGCGGTTTCTTGTTCTGTTGGCTTTCGGCCAAGATGCGTCTCCAGCGACTGCGTGGCCTTGGTCAACTGGTGAGCACGGGCACGGACCAATCGCGGCACCCAATCCATACTCCGCAGCTCATCGAGTATGGAACCCTTTATGCGAGGTGAGCAATATGTCTCAAACTTTACGCCTCTGGCAGGGTCGAAAGCATCAATAGCATCCATCAACCCGAAAGTGCCGGCACTAATCAGGTCGTCCAATTCAACCTTATCAGGCAATTTGCTGTGTAACCGCTCGGCAGCATACTTTACCAGGTGTGCATAATGCTCCATAAGTAGATTACGAAAATGCTCCGAGCGGGTCTTGTGAAATTGTTCCCATATATGGTCGATATCGAGCTGTTGCTTGGTTTTCATAAGATTCCTCCGTGAAATAGGCCCCGCTTTGCGGGAATCCGGATTCTATGCTCCTAACAGGTTCTACAGAACCGACCTTTATGTTCCATAAACACCGGCACTCTACCTTACCTCGTAGTTCACCAGCTCTACAGCGAGGGAGACTACCTACCCAATCTCTTATCGACCTTTTGGCCGATAACTTTAGAAGAACCGGTTGACAACTTTCTTAAAAATCTCGCATTGTCGGATTAATGGTTAATCGGAAAATGAAATTAATCCTTGCTTCTGCTTCAGCAATTTTGCAGCTATTCTTTGGTTGAGAGAATTTTCTAAAAGCTTACTTATTTGCAGCTCGAGATATTTATTTTGATTTTTTTCAAGAAGCTCTTTGGCATACTTATCGACTATAGGTTTAGCTTCGATGCTGCCGCTGGTGCCGAATTTGATATTTTCGGTGTCTCGCATCACAAGCCGCTGGTTTTGGATATGCTCGTAAATCGCATCATTCAATACGACGGAAAACTCATCCACGACCAAATCCTTGGGTGAAAATCCGGGAATATGGATATTGTTTATGTTTTGGGTAAGAATTTTTTGGCGAGTATGTGTGAACTCAATTATCTTAACGAGTATTTCAGTGATATTATCTGTTACCAGCGACGACAGATTCATACTCGGTCCTTTACAGTTGAGATTGGGCCTCTGCAAAAAGCCCATCGAATCTGCAATTCTCATTTAGCCGTAGATTTTGAGCCATTACAGATGGGTCGGTAGTTAAAATTTCTCGGATAATTTCTTGTATTTGATTTGCCGTTTTATGTACCAGTTGCTTATGTTCAGGGCCGATTCGGCGGGAGAGTTTCTGCCAGTTTGCCTTTATTGGCCGGAGTTTGTTGTCCAATTCCAGAAGCTTTTCGACAAGTTTACGCCGGCCGGAAATAAACTCTAACAGCAGATCTGGTGAGTTCGTTCCGGCTGATTGTTGTTGTCTGTCGGTCAGGATTTTGAGCTGATGATATAAATAACGCTGTTGTCTTAAGAGAAACAGCAGCTCCGCTCCTATGTCGGTGTTGTGTTTTTTCATAATCAGCTCCCGGCTGTACGCTTCTTAGCAGAATATAAGGGTGAGAAAAAACAGGAAAGATAACCTGTGAAAGGCGAAGCTGTCTTTCTCATCCTTGATCCTTTCGTCCCTTCCTTGAATTCTTACAGCAAGCAGTTTTTCATTGTGAGCCCCGTAAAACCAAGGGCCAACTTACTGAGCGAGCACAACGAAGCAATCCCGAATAGGTAAAACTGTTTTACTTTTACCATTTCGTTGGCTCCAACTTCCAATATCCGGCTCATTATTTGATGCCGCTTAAGCCGACCGGCTTTTGTCAGGANTCAATTTGCCCTTCTTACTTATTTTTCAGATTGCGAAGAATAATCCCCTGTTTTGCCGGCGGCTTCTTCTTTACTTAGAATCCGCCTTATTTCCGAAAGACTTTTTGTTTTCTTAAGCTCAATGATTTTCGATAGTTTTCCAAATACCGACTCATCGTAGAGTCGATGTCCGCCCTCAGTCCATTGTGCCTCACAAATAAGTCCCATTATCGTGTAGTTATGAATAGTTTGCCGTGAAAAGGGGGTGTATTGAACTAACTCTCCGATTCGATAAAGCTTGGCGGGTATTTGCAACGAACGGTTTATAACTTCTAACTGCATCGATAAGACCTTTTAATAAAGTCTTTAGAAATCTGATAATTAAGAATTCAGAAGATTAGGAAAATAAAACGAAAAATGACTATACACGTCAGACGATTGCTCGCAGCTTCCATTGTGAAGATTCCTCATTCGAACCTCGTAATAACAGTTCCTGTAAATCACAGGCCAATGGCTTATTAACTTTTTTCAAAACAGCGGTTGATAATGTCTATTAAATTTATAAATGATTTTTGCATTTTGCAAAATGTAAAACACCTTTTATCGGATGTCAACTTTTTTTTGTTTTTTTTGGAAAAAAATTCGCCATTTTTTAAGGCTGAGCGGGGTTTTTCTAAATATTCTTAGCTGGGGGGCTTAAATAAGGGTCTCTGGCTTTTCTCTAAAGTTTTCGATTTCTTTTGCCGATGGCCGAGTGCTTAATGCAAAGGCTTTGGTTTATTTCGGCCTTTAGCCGATACTTTTTCCCAAATCCATCTATGAAAATATCCGATACTAAGATAACGGAACTTGTTGTATTACCTGAAATCGTATGAATAGAACAAAGCAGTATCATTTACAAACTATGCACCAAAGCAATAAGAGTTCTGAAAATACTGTTGACGAACCTGGCGGCGGCATATCCCTGCTTGAACAGGTTACTCCATTGGCTCGACAGATAAACTGTCTCGACTTTGAACGAATAGCCGATGTTTGCGTTAAAAACATTACGAGTTTGGTTGGCGTAAGGTTTGCTTCGCTGTATATACTTGACGAAACAAACAATATCCTGCACCTTCATAAACACAATCACCCCTTTCTTATAAACAAAATAGTTTCGCTGAATCAGGTTCCACCGTCGCCTATGGTTATGGCTGTAAGAAGTAAAGAGCTCATATTGGTAGGCAACATAGACACCCATAAAAAGCCTATAATTAAAAAATCACAGCGTGCCTTTGCCGGAAATTATAAGACCAACAATTGTGCTATCGTTCCTCTTATTTGTCAGGATAGAGTAGTTGGCGTACTCAATTTGGCGGATAAGATAGAAGGCGATAGCTTTGGCTGTGAGGACATTGCTCTGATAGAGCTGCTCAGCCAGTTGGTCGGTGCGTCAATCGGCAATATAAAGCTGTTTGAGAAGATACAACGCCAGGCCACAACGGACGGGCTGACCGGTCTTGTGAACCACAAGACATTTTACGAGATTTTAGAAAAGGAACTATGGCGGTCAAGGCGATACGGCGGACAAATCTCGGTGATTATGGTTGATGTTGACAATCTCAAGAAGATAAACGATACATACGGCCACCGTGCCGGCGACAAGGTCATCAGGGAAATTAGTAGAAAAGTAAGAGAATGCATCCGACAAATCGACACAGCAGCACGGTACGGGGGGGATGAGTTTGCGGTTATTTTGCCTAACACATCTCTCAGTGATGCCACTGTTGTTGCCGAGCGTATGGTTAATGTGGTTGCAAATTCTCCAGCAACCTGGCGAAAAGAGCAAATAGCATTGTCTATTAGCGTGGGCCTTGGCCAATATGACGCCGATACCAATCCTGAGGATATTACAAGCCATTCCGACCAGGCACTATATAGAGCAAAGCAGGCGGGTAAGAACACAATGAGGATTTTCGAGCCTTCTCAAAATAATAACCATTGATTTTTTCCTAAATTTGGGCTATTTTAGAAGAAATGGCGTTTTCCGGTTGTTTTTACTACGTTTGTGTCCTTTTTTTTTGTTGTAGATTACCCAGATTACTACGAAGAGGCGCTGGAAATGCTCTGTTCGGTAGAATGGGTAAAAAATAAGAAGAAATAAATGTAGCAACAGGGGGAAACAATAGGACAGGAGAGGTAGTCTGGGGGATTTGGGCAAGAAAACAATCAATCAAATACGCAGGTTTTCGCATCAAACGTGCAGGTTGGCTGAAAAAATTGAGCGAAATTGAGCAAAAATGAACAAAAATTGAGCAAAAATGCGCGCTTTTTGAGCAAAAATGCGCAGAAATGCGCGCTTTTTCAGTACTTTTTTGGTACCCCCCTGCGTAAATGATTGATTTTTTAGCAAGATAGTGTTAACCGCAGAGAGAGCGGAGAACGCTGAGGATATTCAATCAGAAATTCGAATATCGAAATCCGAAACCCGAAACCCGAAACAAATTCGAATGAACAAAATACGAAACACAAAACGAGCTGTGAAAAGGCACAAATAAGGATTAGAGGGGATAACAGGATTTGGCTTAACGGAGAAGGATAGAGGGTAAAAAAATTAGAAAATGTTCGAAAATTTCTTGAAAAATCCCTTGGGTATTTGTTAGAATGACGTTAGTGAAGACAGGCTCAAAAAGCTGTCATTATATTTTTTTTTGTCGTTATCATAATTCGTGCCTCTTTCATACCGAACCTGCCTTCGAAAATCAGCAGTTGACAGGGGCACTGGAATTGATTAAAATATAGCTAAAGTTGAGAGAGAATATTGGAGGATTGGGCAGAAAAGGGGGCAAATTATGAAAAGGACAATTTTAATGGCATTGGTTTTAGCCATAGCGGGATGTGCGACCGCGCCGGCTGCCATCGTGACGACCACGTATGAGTTTATCCCGGACCAAAGCACCTTGTCGGTGACGGGTATGGGTGGTGGCGGTCCATATTCTATCGAAGGACAGTTCCAATTAACTGTCGATTTCGATGAAGGCATCGCCTCGTTCGACCAGGTCAATGCAACCATCATCGGGCAAGGATTCCTGAACGGACAAAGCCTGGGGGACCTTTATCACATGACCGAACTGGAAAGCACCTATGTAAGTGATGCACAAATCGACTTTTTGCTGGAGAGAAACATACCAACTTTCCCGGACGCGGATATAAACCTCAGGCTGACGTTCATGGATGACTCAGTTCACTTGAACGGCAACTTCTCAGACCCCATACCTGATGGGCATGGATACTATATGGACGCTGTTGCTGTTCCTGAGCCTGCAACGGCGTGTCTGTTTATACTGGGGTGGGTGATGCTGAGAAGGCGAAACTAATCAGAAATTTTGAAAACCTTTGTTTAAGGAGGAACTAAAGATGTCATTAAAGAATCGCATTCTCGATATTTCATTACTTCTTCTTATCGTAGGTTTTTTCAGTACTGCCTTTAGCCAAACTGCGACTGATAGCCTACGTGCTGCGCGAGCATCAGCACTCAGGGAGATGTTAGGGACGATTGAGGGTGTGGCCAAGGAATCCGCACAGATTTTCAAGACGAAGGAGGGATATTTACGTTTTGTCGGTGCGCCTCCTTCGACGCACTTTGCTGTCGCTCCTGGCACGCCTCAAGAGGCGGCTGATGCGTTTCTCCAGAAACATTGCAATCTTTTTGTCAACGTAAGCCCGGCCGTCGGGTTCGATAATACTCGGATTAAGACACGGGACGGGCGAAGCTATGTGCGCTACCGACAGACTTACGCCGGTCTTGAGGTTTTTGGCGCTGAGGTGATAGTGCAGGTGAACGCTGCGGGCGGCATTGCCGCTGTGATGAGTGATATTATGCGTGATACTCAAGCGCTTGACACAGGTGTGGTTTCGCTCAATCCCACCATTGATGATTTAACGGCGCAAGACAAGGCAGTAGAGTTTTTGGGCGGGCAGCACAAACAACTTGAATTCGAGGCATCCCCTGCCACGCTGATGATATTCGACCCGCTGGTGGTTGGAAGGAAGGGAGAGGCACAGTTGGTATGGGAGATGGAGATCGTCAGCGTGGATGAGAAACCCGTGGCAGAGTTTGTGCTCGTTGACGCACACAGCGGGAATATTGCGTTTCACTATTCGTTGGTGTTTGCAGCCGGGAACCCAAACCGGAGAATCTATGACTACAGCGAGGTTGGTATTGATCCCTGGCCTCCTGAGTCACCATCAGGAGAACCGGACCGCGGGGAAGGTGGTGACGAGACGGAAATTGACGACATTGATAATGCTTACGATTACCTGGGCGATACGTACGATTTCTATTGGACCAATCATGAGCGTGACAGCTACGATGGTGAGGGCGCGGATTTGATAGCCGCAGTGCTATTTGTAAAAGAAGGTGGTGGTGCGTGGTGGGTGAATGACGAGTACTTTAATTGGGTGGATGAGTCGTACATACTCATATGTGAAGGCATGGTGGCCGATGACGTAGTCGGGCACGAATTTACCCACGGCGTGACTTTTTCTGAGTCTGATCTCATTTACTCCGGTGAGTCGGGGGCGATCACAGAGTCGTTTTCCGATATGTGGGGTGAGTGGATTGACCAGACGTATGACCACGATGATGATGATGACTCGGATGGGGTGAAATGGTATCTCTGTGAGGATTGGGTAAGTGAACCGTGGCCATGGCGCAGAATGAACGATCCGATATTATGTAAGACCAGCAGTATCTATGGTGACGACTTCGGGGATGTTCCGCAGCCAGATAGGTACAATAGTGACTATTACTATCGTGAGGGAAGCCCGTATTTTCCAGAGTACCACGGACATGACTATCATGGAGTTCATCACAACCTCGGTGTGGGTAACAAGCTGTGCTACCTGCTGACCGATGGGAATACGTTTAATGAGCATACGGTCTGGGGGATGGATATTTCCAAAACGGCCAATTTGTTCTACGAATGTCAGACGGGATGATTCCCAAGGCCTGCGATTACTATGACCTATATCACGTCATAACACACGCGGCCAAGACCCTCGAAATGACATGGGAGGAACGTGTTAACATCGAAGAAGCGTGTCAGGCGGTCGAGATAGCCAACGATCCGCTTGTGGGCTGGTGGAAGTTTGATGACGGTTCTGGTCAGACTGCCTCCGATTCAAGCGGCTACGGGAATCATGGGCAGCTGGGTTCCACGCCGAATCCCGATGAGAACGACCCGGACTGGGTAGAGGGCAAGATAAATGGAGCATTGGATTTTGACGTGGATCCTGGGGAAGAGGATTATGTTTCTCTTCCTGCAATTGATGCTTTAAAAGGTAACACTGTAACTATATCGGCGTGGATAAAAGGCTATAGCATAGAACCAGAATCTGGTATCCATCCTATCGTCTCAACATTTTATTATGAAGAACCTGATGATTACTACGGCTACTTACTTTGTGTGTTGGACAATGAACCGAGATTTTACATTGCTAGTGGCTCTGATAATACTTGGTTCGTAGGATCGAGTGAGCTTGAGATTGATGATGGTTGGCATCATGTTGCAGGAACATATGATGGTTTTGACTTAAAAATCTATGTCAACGGGAAAGGTGTAACTTGTGAAGCTTGCGAAGCAAGCGGTCTCACTGGCTATTACGAAGAATATGAGAATACTTATATTGGTCGTGAAAACGGAACTCCATACCATTTCGACGGGATAATTGATGAAGTACGCATTTACAAATGGGCGGTGGATGTGGATGAGATCCTGGACAAGATGTTCTACGGCACCTCTAAATTCAGCATAAAGAATAATTCAGGCGTGCGTGTCGCATGGTTCGACAATTTAGGGAACCTTTTCTTAAAAGGGGAGCTGGAGCAAGACTCAGACTTTAATCCACCGACAGGTCATGATGAGTTCAGGTTTCAAGATTCAGGAGGTAATGTTGCGATAATTGATACGAGTAACGGCAATATGTACATTAAGGAAACATTAAAATTGGATTCAGACGGTGATTGGGTAGCACCTACTGAGGGTGATGGTAATTTTCGTATCAAAGACAGTGGTGGATACGATGTTGCCTATATTAGTAAGAGCGGCTACCTTTATCTGAAAGGCAAGTTATATCAGCAAAGTCCATAAATTAAAGAAAAAGATAAATAAGAAACCGAAAGGAGCTTGAAATGAAGAAGGTATTAAGAAAAAGCAATTTAGCGGCGGGTATTCTGATTTTGATTGTCGTTTGTTTGGGGATTGTTCTTGCAGGAGATGTTATAGTTAAAGAAGGAACAATAGAAGGTGAAGTATTTAAATCTACAGGCTGCACGGCAACCGGGACAAAGGCAGTAGCGTTTGGATACAGCACAACAGCAAGTAACAACTACAGCACAACGATGGGGTATAGTACAACAGCAAGTGGGCTGTACAGCACAGCCATGGGATTTTTCACAACAGCAAATGGATTTTCAAGCACATCGGTTGGAGGCAGTACAACAGCAAGTAACCACTACAGCACAGCGATGGGAACCTGTACAACAGCAAGTGGGCTGGTCAGCACAGCGATAGGATACAACACAACAGCAGGAACAGCAAGTTACACTACTGCAATAGGGAAAAGTTTCACCAACGATGTACAAGATAGTTTTGCAGTGGGATTTTCTGGGAAAGATTTTTCGGTAGAAAGTGATTTAGTAACTGTGGGGGATGTTGGTACAAATGTTGCAAATTTATATGTAACCGGGTGGATAAGTGGGGAAGACTTGATAGACAGATCGAGTTTTTATGACAAAGATACATATGGTAGAGCATTAGATTATCTCGTAGATAGTTCAATGACGATAAAAATAAATGCTGAAGGGGAAAAAGAATATAAACACGAGGCAGACCCGGAATTTGTGCAAAAATGGATTACCTTGAAGGATTATGATAAATACACAGAAGAAGAAGTCTGGGATGAACTATTAAACAAAACTATAACCAGACGAATTTATCAAACTCGTCAAGAATTAGGCAGTAGCGTAACTACGAAACTATCCTGGTTAACGCAATGTGTTTTTGAATTGAAACAAGAAAATGAAATTCTTAAAGATGAAATAGTTAGACTTAAAGAGGCGGTTGGTATAGAGTAAAATTAGAGATAGAAGTAAACGCCGAAGTGGGGAGGCGTTTTTAATTGATTCCGTCACACGGACGGCGGATTCCGTCTAAAGCCGGATCTTCGATTTCGCAGGAATGACAACCATCAATCGAGTAGCGACAGGACAGTAGCTTGGCACTGGCGGGATTATTCTGGCAGTTGGGCTTAATTTTTTTCTTTGTTGTGGGCGAAGGTGCTTTTTAGGTTTTATCGTCCTTTTTGAACGGCTTTAGTGACTGCGGCTCGGCTACCTTGCGGTAGCCAAGCGCCTTTATCACCTCAAGTACCTCTGTCCAGGTCGGAAAGGGCCTATCATTTGTTTTTTTATATTCATCGACGGCCATAAGGAACTCAAACTGCTCATCGGACATTTGTCCTTCTTCAGCGGATTTTCGCTCATCGGTTCTGCGTCTGCCGGGCCCTCGCCTTCGATCAAGCCCCAAACGCCTGTCAACAACGCTTTGTCTGCGGTCTTTGCCGCTCCGACGTTCTTTTTGCATTTCGTATCTCGTATTGTTTTTATCAGCCCCCTTTTCCGTCATTGCGGGCGAGGCAATCTGAAAATAATCAGTATGGATACATACGCTTCCAACAGGCGTATCACAGATAAGTAGCCGCTTGACGGCATCAATTATTCGAGGTCATCCTCAAAGATGTCGGCGTCGAAATCCTCTTCGTCTTCATCTTCGTCTTCTAAAGCAAAATCATAAAAATCGTCATAGGCATCCTGTGACTCGATTATTACGTGTGCTTCATCAAGAAAATCTTCAGGAACCATTACAGCAATGACTTTAGCACTGGTTGTCTGCTCGATCTGCTCATTTATTACGGCAGGTATATCGTTGGTTTTCAGCAGAGTTTCGTAGTCTCTGGCAAGCTCCATATCCTCGACAAAAGTAACAACTACGAAATCTTTGACTTTGGCCTGCGAATTTTGGTTTTTTTTGGAACGCTTTGCCATTATATCTCTCCGCAGCAGACTGGGAACCCTCCCAAAGGTTTTTCCCGTGTTGAGGGTTCCACTCAATCTATTTTTATCGGCATTGGAAAATCGTTTGTCCAGATATTTTCGTCAAAATAAAGCGTCTGAATTATTGAAATTATTAAAAATCGTTAGTTCGTAATAAAAACCGCGATTTACCGCTTAGATTTTTCATAAGGTTTTTTTGGCTATCGGCTCTATGGTTGCAAAAATTTAATATTTGAGCAAATTTTTTTGTTGCAAAGCGTGGACGGTTTCTGTAATAAGAGCGCCTGAAGGTTCCTATTTTGCCCGGCACCAATTGGTGACGGGTCGTAAAATGAGTTTCCTGACAGTGTGCCGGACTCAAGGATAAAGTTCCGGACTATTAGAATTTTTTTACTTTTTAGCATGGAGGACTTTTGCAATGGCAAATAAAAAAGAGTCTTTGGTTGTGGCCAGCAAAGTTAAGGCCTACATCAAGAGCAAAAAGATGATGACCTCATCTGACGCGCTTGCGGCCCTGAGTGATAAGGTCTATAGTATTCTTGATGGTGCTATTGTCCGAACCAAGGCCAATCGTCGCAGCACAGTCAAGCCGCAGGACCTATAGAGGCGGTTAGAAATCTTTCGTCGTTTTAGTTCTAAACAGGGTAGAGAAGATATGCGCTAACATCTTTTGATTACGCATCTTACGTGTGCTGCGATGTTATTTGACTAAGGCCGTTCCGCTCCTTTCAGAGCGTAGCGGCCTTTTTGATTGGGGGTTGTCTGCGTATTTTAACCACAGGTTGTTAGTTATCCGACCTTAATTTTCTTGGTGGAGAATAATTGACTAAAGCCGGGGCTAATAGCAGATTTTTGTATTAAATTTATTAAATTTTTTTAATTTGGCTGTCGGCCCATAAAATCGTCGTTATCAGTATCAAAATCTACATTTTTGAAAAATTTGTTGAACTTATTCTGGTGAAAATCCCGATTTATATTACAGGGACTGAAGTGAAAGGGGCATTTTTTTGCGCTCTGACAGTTTAAGATAACGTGATTTACTGACGATAAGATGGCTGATTGCAAATCGTCGTTTGACCGCACAGTCAGGCAGCTATGGGATTAATAATTGCAATGTTGGGATTTATAAGGGAATTGATGGTAAGTTCTTTTGTAATATATAGTTATACGAATAGCCCGGGGGTGTGGGAATGAGGATTTTCATGTTAGGCTGGGAGTTTCCACCGTTTATCAGCGGCGGATTAGGTACGGCTTGCTACGGACTTACCAAGGCGATGGGCCAGCTTGGCATAAAAGTAACGTTTGTTCTTCCAAGAATGGTCGAAAGCAAATATGCTACTCACGTAAATCTGTTGACCCCTGATTCCCAGATGTCCGCAGAGACCGTGGAGTTCGGTGAGCTCAAGAACGTATCATTTCGCACCATCAACTCTCCGTTACAGCCGTATTCGACCCCCGGTGTTTACCAGCAGCGAATCGAGGAAAATTTGAGACAAAAACACGGCGGCAGCGCCACCGGCACAGTTATCGGAGGAATAGATTACAGCAGCAATATGTACGCCGAGGTCCAGCGTTATGCTGCGGTTGCCGCCCGATTAGCTGAAAATGAGCAGTTTGATATTGTTCACGCCCATGACTGGATGACCTATCCTGCGGGAGCTGCGGTGGCAGCAATGAGCGGAAAACCGCTGATTGTGCACGTTCATTCGACGGAATTCGACCGCAGCGGTGAGCATGTCAACCAGATGATTTATGATATCGAGCGGGAGGGTATGCACAGGGCTGATAGGGTAATCGCTGTTAGCTATTTTACCCGCAATACTATAATCAGTCGGTACGGCATTAGTGGAGAAAAAGTTGAAGTTGTGCATAACGGGGTGGAAAGCAACGGCAATTGGTCTCTGGCCGAAACCGGTATCAAAAAAGACGAAAAGATTGTTTTGTTCTTAGGCCGAATTACTATGCAAAAAGGCCCGGAATACTTTCTCCAGGCAGCCAAGAAGGTCCTTGAGGTGATGGATAATGTAAAGTTTGTGATGGCGGGGGCCGGGGATTTAATGCATCGGTCGGTTGAAATGGCGGCAGAACTCGGCATCGGACACAAGGTTCTCTTTACCGGCTTTTTGTGCAGCGAAGACGTGCGGAAGATATATAAAATGGCTGATTTGTATGTGATGCCTTCGGTGTCAGAGCCGTTTGGGATTGCGCCTCTGGAGGCGCTGGAAAACGACGTGCCCGTCATAATAAGCAAGCAAAGTGGTGTATCAGAAGTTTTGAAGCACGCTCTGAAAGTGGATTTCTGGGATGTCAACGAGATTGCCAATAAGGTCATAGCGGTACTGAAGCATCCGCCCTTGGAGGTAATGCTGCGAAATTACGGCGGTTTTGAGGCGAGAAAGCTGCGGTGGAAAGACAGCGCGCGGAAGTGTGCAAAGATTTATGAGGAGACACTGGTTGCCGTTTGACCGCTTTGCGTCCTGCGTGATGCGTCGTTCGTAATACACAATACGAGATACGATATGGCTTCGGTATGTTTCTATTTTCAAGTGCATCAGCCCGTGAGATTGAGGCACTATACGGTATTTGACCAAAACGACCAATATTTTGACGATTATAAAAATGCCTCCATCTGCAGGAAGGTGGCAAATAAATGTTACCTTCCCGCCAATCGATTGCTTCTTGATATCATCCGCAGATTCGAGGGTAGATTTAAAGTAGCGTACAGTATAACGGGCGTATTACTGGAGCAGCTTCTTTCGTTTTCACCGGAGGTTATGAGCACTTTTGATGCCTTAGCGGAAACGGGGTGTGTTGAGTTTTTAGCTGAAACGTACTATCACAGCTTGAGCTTCTTATACTCTCACGATGAATTTGTCGAACAGGTGAACAAACACATAGACACTATTGACTATCTTTTTGGTCAAAGGTCGCGGGTATTTAGAAATACGGAGCTGATATACAATAATGATTTGGCAGCCCTTATCGAGTCAATGGGCCGCTTCGATGCAATAATGACCGAGGGAGCAGACCACATCCTGGGCCTGCGAAATCCCAATTTCGTCTATCGTCCCAAAGGGTGCAGCAAGCTAAAACTCCTGCTGAAGAACTATTCCCTCAGCGACGATATTGCCTTTAGATTTTCCAACCGTGACTGGGTGGAGTGGCCTTTGACGGCAGATAAATTCGCCCGATGGATAAGCGACGTTAACGGCAACGGCAACGTGGTCAATCTTTTTCTGGATTATGAAACTTTCGGCGAGCACCAATGGAAGGACACAGGCATATTCGATTTTATGCGTCATCTGCCGGAAAAGATTCTGCGGCATCCGGACAACGATTTCAAAACCCCCGGCGAGATAGCTCAATGTTATGAGCCCGTCGACACGATTGATGTGCCGCATCTGATAAGCTGGGCCGATACCGAGAGGGACCTCTCTGCCTGGCTTGGAAACGCAATGCAATCCAATGCCATTCATGAGCTATATCGGCTTGAGAAGAAGATCAAAAAAACCGGCGACGAAAGGATCATCGCAGACTGGCGCAAACTTCAGGCATCAGACCATTTTTATTATATGTGCACAAAATACTTTGCGGACGGCGATGTGCATAAGTACTTTAATCCGTATGACTCGCCTTACGACTCTTATATAAACTTTATGAATGTGCTGGATAATCTCCATAACCGTTGTTCCGGGCGGCGTGCAGCATTGAGCGTTTAGCGATTTGGGATTTTCGATTTTCAATCGGCGGTCGATAATTGGAGAGCGGCAATTACTCCTATCTGCCATTTTTTCTCTGGAGTAAAGTTGTGTTAACATTGCAAAAGACTAACGAGGCAGCGATTGTATCGATGTTAACCAAGGATGAGCCGATTGAGAATTTATTGACCAAAGAATGGCTATTAACTAACGAGCGCGGCGGCTACGCATCATCAACAGTTGTCGGCTGCAATACGAGAGGTTATCACGGCCTGCTCGTGGGCTCGCTTAATCCGCCGGCCAACAGGATAATGGCGCTGGCCAAATGCCTGGAGATGGTGATATCGAAAGGCAAGGTTTTTAATCTTTCAACCTTTGAATTCAACGACAAGTTCGCACCGCAAGGTTTCACTCATCTTGTGCGATTCCGTCGGGATACGGGACTGCATTTTGATTATGAATTGGAAAAACTTGAGCTTACTAAATCCATATATCTTCTCCGTGATAAGGATACGGTTGCGCTGGTGTATGATTTTGTTCTTATCGAAGGGCCGATGGAATTTGTTTTGCGTCCATTCGTTGGCTTGCGATATTTCCACACTCTGCAGAAATCCTACGCTCCGCTATGTTCGCGGTGGGTGGGTCATAGTTTGCTGATTCGCCATGATACACCGGACAGTTGTGGATTGTTTTTGAGCTGTCCGGCTGCGAATTTCGANANGGATGAGCAATGGTGGTTTAATTTCGTATATCGTAATGANAAAGAAAGGGGCCAGGATTTTATCGAAGATTTGTGGACGCCCGGCTTTTTTAAGAGCCGGATAGAAACACCTGCCAAGATTGTTTTCTGGGCAAACTTGAGACAGTCCTGGGCGGGCTGCAAGCCTGAGCAGTTTATCAATGCCGATATTGACGCAGTTCGCCGAGATTTACGCAGGCACCAGGAAGACATAAAACGTAAAGCGAAAAGCGCAGAACCCAAAGCTAAGAGCCAAAAGCGCCCCCTGCCAGCGACGGGCAGGGGTGTCATTGCCGCGAAGGCGGGAACGCAGCACTCAATACGAGATACTCAATATGAGATACTTTGTTTGGCTTCGGACCAATTTATTGCAAGGCGTCA
>JGI24422J19971_10001160_pt1 | contig 15864 bp, 13 predicted proteins | sample DeeMarSWOR152_54_FD_19971 | JGI IMG/M metagenome (IMG submission 19971) | reverse complement strand
GCCATCTCATTACCTCCTCATCCTGATTTCGGGTAAAGAAGAGGAAGGAGCTTCCCGTCTCGTTCCAGCACCCGATGAAGTCGGGACCGAAAACATCCCCCTTCACCGAGATCTCATCCGATAGCTCGTAGATAAAGAGCTTATCATAGGGGCCCATATGGGATTACCCTAAGGGTTTAAGCAGTATTGGGTTGAGTGGAATGCCTCAGGTTGTACGAACATCGGCGAGAAGGGCGTGTTCGATCCCATCTACATAACGCTGATGGGATCGACATCAATGCTGAAGTTGATTTCCCTCCCAGCCCATTGCTTCTTCATTCTTTCCGCCAATTCCCGTGCAAATCGGTGGAGGAGATTCACCTGCTTTCCCTTTATGAGCATGTGGTATCGATACTTCCCCTTGAGTTTCACCAGAGGCGCTGGAGAAGGTCCCAGTATTTCAATTCCCCTCGCGTCGGGCCTGCCCTTCAACAGCCTTCTCCCCCACTCCCCCATTTCTTGGGCAGCCCCCATGGATTTCTTCTGATTCGATCCCTCGATCCTGAAGTTGATCAATCGCGAGAAGGGAGGATATGTCAGTTCCCTCCTGAACGGGGCCTCCTCGTTATAGAATTTCCCGAAATCCTGGTCCTTTGCCATCTGGACGCTGTAATGATCCGGGTTGTAAGTCTGAATGATCACCTTGCCCGGATTCATACCACGGCCTGCCCTCCCGGCCACCTGGGTTAGGAGCTGGAAGGTCCTCTCCGAAGAACGAAAATCGGGCAGGTTGAGGGAGAGGTCGGCGCAGATAACTCCCACCAGGGTAACGTTGGGAAAGTCATGTCCCTTGGCTATCATCTGAGTTCCGACCAGGATATCGGTCTCCCCGAATTCTACCTTTTTCAATATCCTCTGGTGAGACCGTTTCCCTCTGGTTGTGTCCCTATCCATCCTGTCAACGGTTGCCCCGAAAAATATCTTGCGCGCCTCGTCCTCCACCGCTTCGGTCCCGATGCCAAAGGGACGAATCGTGTAGCCCTGGCAGGTGGGACAGAGGTCCGGGACAGTGATGGTGTAGTTGCAATAGTGACAAATGAGCTTCATTGCGTGAAAGTGATGGGTCAATGAAACGCTGCAATTGGGGCATTTGAAGACAAATCCACAATCTGGGCATTGAATGAAATGGGCAAATCCGCGTCTGTTCAAGAATAGAAGGGATTGACCTCCCGCAGCCAAGTTTTCGGCGATGGCATTCCGGAGTCTCTCGGAGAGGATGACGCCTTTCTCTTTTTCCCTCCTCAAGTCGACGATCTCGACGGCGGGTAAGGGTTTTCCGTCGATGCGCTCGTCCAGTTTCAGCAAGCGAAATTTGTCCGACACCGTATTGTGATACGTCTCCAGGGAGGGTGTTGCCGATCCCATGATCAGCACGGCATCACACAGTTTCGCCCGAACCACCGCGAGATCGCGGGCGTTATATCTCAGCTTTTCCTCCTGCTTGTAGGAGGTTTCATGTTCTTCGTCGACAATGATCATCCCCAGGCGTTGCAATGGGGCAAAGATGGCCGAACGAGCCCCTACCACAATATCCGCCTTTCCGTCCCTGATCCTCCTCCACTCATCGTACCTTTCTCCCCTGGAGAGGGCGCTGTGCAACGTGGCTAAGCGCCGGCCGAAACGATTGAGGAATCGACCGATGAGTTGCGGGGTCAGGGAGATTTCGGGGACGAGAACGATGGCTTCCCTGCCCGTTTCGACGACCCTTTCGATGGCCCTCAAGTAGATTTCCGTCTTGCCGCTTCCCGTAATGCCATAGAGGAGGAACGGGGAGAATCGATGGGAATCTATCTCCGTCGCGACTGTTTCCAGGACCGTGGCCTGTTTCGGGGTCAGTTTCGGCCCCCACTTCCCGCCGCGTATGAGGTGGGAAATGGGATCTCGATATACCTCCCGGAGTTCAATGGAGACGAGGCCTTTCTCCTCCAGCTTCTTCACGATACGGGAAGCCCCTTTAAACTTCGCACAGAGGGACTTATGGGAAATCTCCCCAACCTCACGGATGAAGGCCAGGATCTCCCTTCCCCTTGGGGAAAGGCGCCCGTCTTCAGTCTGCCCTTTCTGGCACTGTATCACCCTCTCCCGTTTGGGTTTCACGCGGACAGCCTTCAGTCCTTGCTCGATATGAATAAGGCCAGCTTCCTTCAGGGAAAAAATCCGCCAATAGGGGAATCGTTTGGCGGCTTTTTCGAGCGGCATTTCGCCGTGATCGATTAGAAACCTCAGAATCTTCGATTCCTGTTGGGCAAGTTTTGCCGACTCCAGAATAGTTCTTCCCTCCGGGGTAATGCTCAAGAGCCGTTGGCTTTCCAGGGTGATACCCGGAGGCAATGCTCCCTTGATAACCTGTCCCAAGGGATACAGGTAGTAATCCGAAATCCACCGGTAGAAGGCCAGCATTCGCCCGTCGAAGGCGGGGTTCTCGTCAAGGATATCCAGGAGGGGCTTAACACCATCGGCTTTTGGGTAGTCCGCAAGGTCAGGTGGAAAGGCGACGGCATATCCCGTTACCTTACGTCCTCTGAAGGGAATGAGGACCCGGCTTCCCAGCCTCAATCGTTCCGTAAAAACCGAGGGGATTTCGTAATAGAAGGTCTTGTCGACGGGAAGACCAACCGCGACTTCGACGAATTTTTTCTCTACAAACTGGATATTTTTCATCCCAAGGATGGAAATTATCATCAACCCGTCCCGTTGTCAAAGACGAAAACTATTTGACAACCTGCCCGAAAAGGTGCAATTTCCACTCGTTTCTGCTCCTTCCCTTGTCAATAAATCGAGCGATTTCCGTGTTTCTATGCGCCGGATATGAAGGGGTCTCCATTCCCATATACGTGGCCATCGGGCTTCATGTATTCCCGTGGAGGAGGCTCTTCTTGTACCACGCTGAGCGAGAAGGAGCATGGCCATGGTGATCGTCATCTCCGGGGGCGTAATCTTCGGCCTCGGGGTGGCCCCGTATCTCTTAGGGGCAATTGCGGATCGAAGCAATTTCCAAACGGGGATATTGCTCCTGGGGATGTGGACCACCTTCTCCTCCTTTTCCGTGGGATACCTCATGGATTGGTAGCGCAGGGAGCGGTGAGGACATCCAAACAGTTGACTCAAAGGGGTGCCATGGGATAGAGTGGGAAGCCGGATGGAAGATCTCGAGGCGTCTTTTCGTTATCAACTCCAACGATAGGGAGGAACGGAATATGGTATCTGACCTATACCCCGGCTATTACAATCCCCTCATCGTAAAACCCGAGAGACCGATGCCGAAAGTGGTGGCCATGATTGGGGTTGGCACCATTGGACCTGACATTGGGTACTACCTTAAGAGTGCCCTCCCGGATATTAAGCTCTACCTGGTGGACATCGTCCAAAAGCCCCTGGAAGGCGCCCAAAAAAAGATAGAGGGATACATTCAAAAGGCCATCGAGAAAAAGAAGATGACGGAGGAGAAATCAAAGGCCGTTGTGGCCAACATCCATTACACCATGGACTACGGGGAACTCAAGGACGCCGACGTGGTGATTGAGGCTGCAACGGAGAACCTGGAAATAAAGAGGAAGATCTTCGCAGGTGTTGAGGAGATCGTGGGCCCCGACACCATCATTACCTCCAATACCAGCTCCATTCCGGCCGAACGAATCTTTTCGCAGGTGAAACGGCCCGAAAGGGCAACCATTACCCACTTCTTCGCCCCCGCATGGAGAAACCCGGCGGTGGAGGTGATAACGTGGGAGAAGGTCGACCGGAAGATTGTGGATTATCTCACCTGGATGTTCTGTGCCACCGGCAAGACGCCCATCATATCCAAGAGCGAGATCTGTTTCATCCTGGACAGGGTCTTCGACAACTGGTGTAACGATGCCGGGATGCTCTTGGATGTCGCCAGCGCATCCCAAATCGACAAGGTGGCCGAGGAGTTGGTCTTCGCCGGCCCTTTCTATGTATTGAACCTGGCCAGGGGAAACCCCATCATCGTCGAGACCAATACCCTTCAGATGGAGGAAGGCGAGCACTATAGGCCGGCCAGTATTTTTCAATCGGTGGAGAGTTGGATGACCGCCCCACCAGGAGAGAAGGTGGAAATCCCCGAGGACATAAGGACGCGGGTGAGGGACAGGCTCCTGGGGGTTCTTTTCTCCCAGAGCTTTGACATCATTAATCGGGGGATTGGGATCCCGGAGGATCTGAACCTGGGCTGCCAGGTAGCATTGGGCTTCCGAAAGGGCCCCTTCGACATCATGAGGGACCTTGGGGAAGCAGAGACGAGACGGATAATCGGGCAATTTCGGAAGGATCGCCCGGGAATGCCCGGGCCCAAGGGGGAGATGTCGGCGTATTGGGATTTCAAGAGGCACATTCTGGTCGATGAAATGAATGGGGTAAAAATTATCACCATCCGCCGGCCCCAATTCATGAACGCCCTCAACGACGAGGTCAACGACGAGATCTGGGAGGTCTTAAAAGGCGATGAAGATGATCCCGCGGTGAAGGGATTCGTCATCACGGGGTATGGGGAGAGGGCCTTCTGCGCCGGGGCGGAGATTGGAAAGTTTCCTCAATTATTGGGCGATGCGGAGGCATCGATTCAGTATTCGAGGGATTGTTCCAAGCTGCTGCGTTTCATCGACGGTACGAAAAAACCCGTGGTGGCAGCCGTCAACGGCATGGCCCTGGGGGGGGGCGCGGAACTCGGGATGCGCTGTCACCGGCTTCTGGCAACAAGAAATGCCTACTTTCAATTCCCCGAGGTTACCCTGGGAATTCTCCCTGGAATCGGTGGTATGGTTGTGCCATATAGGAGATGGCCCGCCTCGGCCAAGGTCTTTCACGACATGATCCGGTTTGGGGCCCGACTATCCGCCGAAAAGGCCTTGGAGATAGGGGTTGTTGCTCGGCTCGTCGACAATTACGCCAATCTCATTTCCTTTGCTGTTCAAGAGGTGAAGGATCTTATGGGGAAGGTCGAGCACATCCCCGATGGGGCCGTGGAAATCGCGGAGACGGAATCCGTGGAGAAGCCCATGGCCGGGAGACTTTCCCTCAGCAGGGAGGTGGTGGAGATCATCTCAAAGGCCATCGGAGAGGCATCTCGTGCTGCCACGTTCGAAGAAGCCCTGGAGATTGGGTACAAGGCCTTTGGCCAGGTGGCGTGTACCGAGGCAGCCAAGGAGGGCATTTCGGCCTTTCTGGAAAAGAGGTCCCCGGAGTTTAGGAAGTGATGATGGAGCGAAAGCAAGGGTTCATGAGGTTACTCCACTTTATTGAAGGGGAGCATAAGGGGTATAATTAAAATATTATTAGCAACCAACGATAGGGAGTAGTTGAGGCGATGGAGATAGAGGTCAAGCTCTTTGCTACGCTAAGGGATTATCTGCCCAAGGGGAGCGGGCAATTCTCCTGTAGAGTTGAGATGGATTCCGCCGATACGGTGAGGGACGTCCTGGAGAAGTTGAAAATCCCTGAAGATATCCCCNAAATAATTTTGGTTAACGGAGTCCACAGCAATCTCGACCGAGTTCTAAAATACGGTGACGTCGTGTCCGTCTTTCCACCCGTGGCGGGGGGGTAGAACTTAAGGGGCTGTTGCCCAGAACCCATTCCGCTCACCGAAAATAATTTTTGACCATTCTAACGTTCGCTCCAGGGATATGGGCAACAGCCTGTTAAGCCCCATCATTTCATATCGATAATCTCTACTCCTTTCGGTACATTCAAACGAAATGTCCCCTCCCCCAAGGAAGGGTTTATTTCCCAATCCAAGAGGTGCATGGTTATTTTACTTTTAGGACTGGCGCTCCGGAATTCGATGTTCGTGGGAAAGGGGATTCCATCCCTCTTCCTGAAATTCGCGAAGAGAATTTCCCAACGGGGATTATTCAGCTCATCAAGCTCAGTTGCCCTGACTGGGGCGAAGTGAAAGGGGTCTATCCAGACTACTCGTCGCGGCGCGTGTAAGGTATCTTCCTCCACGAAATAGACCTTATCCTTGTGACTATAGTGGGCTATAAGCCGCTCATCATCAGTCCAGCCCAAATCTCCCATCATGAGCGAGATGATCCTTCCCGGCTCATGGAGGAAGGAGAAAAAGGGGGAGAGGTATCTCATAGCGGCCGCTCCCCGATAAAGGCGATTCTCCGCCGGGACGAGGGTTTCCAAGACCTTGCCATTAGTTATCAAATAGAGCAGGGGTTGTCCGATGGGGCTGAAGGCTTCCACCCTCAGGGAGGCGGGTTTCTTGATGATGATGAGCTCTTCCAGGGTGAAACGGTGTTCGCCGAGGTTGATGGCGACCCGCGCATGAGCCTTTATGGAATGGATCCGCCGATTTCTCGCTTGGATCCGTTGGAGAAGGTCAGCCGAAGAGAGGATTTCCCCTGGAATCCTTCTCGTCCACAGCGCTGCACATCCTGAGAGGAACGAGACACAGAGGAAGAGCAATGCCACCTTGCGGAGAAAAACTGTCAGGGGGTTTTGTCCTCTTTCGCCTTGATATCCTCGATTTTCTTCCTCAGACGGTTTAATTGATCCTCCTTCGGTTTCAGTTGCAATGCCCTTTCGTAGAGTTCTAGCGCCTTTTCCACGAGTTTGACCTTGAGGTAACCATCGCCCAGGTGTTCGGTGATGGTGGGGTCGTCAGGGGTCAATTCGATGGCCTTTTCCAACTCTGCAACGGCCTTCTCATACTCACCCTTCTTGTAATAAACCCAGCCTAGGCTATCGGTAATGTAGCCACTACTGGGCTTCAGTTTCAGGGCCTTCTGGACTAATTCCAGGGACTCGTCGAGATTGATACCCTTATCTGCGAAGGTGTAGCCGAGGTAGTTCAGCGCATCGGCGTGTTCCGGGTTCAGCGCGATCACCTGCCTCATGAGGCGCACCATATCCTCAAATTTGCCCAGCTTGTCGGAGACAACGCCCATCTGGAAGAGGAGATCCACGTTCTTCTCATCGAACTGGTGAGCCATGAGCAACACCTGGAGGGCCTTCTCCAATTGTTCTCTTCTCTCATAGAAAGAGGAGAGCAAGAGATAGAGGCTAGTCTCCTTGGGCTTAATCTCAAGAGTCCCCTCCAGGAGATCAATGGCCTCATCGAGTCTTCCAAGATCCTCGAGGACGATGGCGGCGTTCTCCCTGGAACTGACATAGAGGGTGGATTCTTCAGGGATCTTCATGTACTCGGTTATGGCCTGGTCGTAATTCTTCTTTTTCAGATAGCAGGTGCCGAGATAAAACCTTACCTTATCATCCTTGGGATTGGAGGTCAGGACGAAACTAAACTCCAAGATGGCGTCATCGTATNTGCCCTGTTCGAAATAGATGAGCCCCATCTTAACCCTGATATCCAAGTCCTCCGCATCAAATTTTCGCATCTCTCGGTATTGGGTTAGGGCATCTTCCCATTGGTTTTTCTGAATATACAGTTGGCCGAGGCGCTCGCGAGCGGTCTTGTCCTCGGGATCGATCTTCAACACCTCTTGGTAGGTCTCAATGGCCTTTTCGGGCTTTTTCTGGATCTCGTATATGGTGCCAAGGTCGATGAGGCCCGATGTGAAATCAGGCTTGATCGATAGGAGTTTCTCATAGTAACTGATGCTCTCTTCAAACCTCTTCATCTCCGCGTAGATCCTGCCCAGGTAGTAGAGTCCCATGATTTGGTCAGGGAAATTATCGATCAATTTCTTCAAGGTCTCTATGGCCTCATCGTACTGCTGGTTTTCCCGATATAATGAGGCGAGATAGAGATATGTTTGCTGGTTTTCGGGGTCGATCTCCAGGGCCTTGCGGTAATGTTCGATGGCGAGGAGTGTCTTCTTCAAGCTGGCATAGAGACCACCGAGCACCACATGGGCGGGAACGAACTTCCTATCCATGGAGAGGGCCTTCCTGCACTCCTCAATGGCTTCGTTTGCCATCTCCTTCTTGATGTAGAACCGGGCCAATTCTACACGGAGGAGGGGTGATTCCGGGTCGTTTGTGATTGCTTTCATCAGCTCAGCTACGGGCCCATCCAGGTCCCCTTCATGTTTTTTCAATTGAGCGAGGATGAAATGGTAGTAGGCATTGGAGGTTAGGTTCCCCCGTGGGGATAGGATGTGTGAATCGGTCAGCGACCCTTCGCGTTTAACCCCCCTTTCCATCTGAGCGCAGAACAACATCAAAAGGGGAAGGGAAAGGATAATGCATTTCTGCCTCAATAGCTTGAGCATAGTTATTTTTTTACCATAGTTTATCGTGAGCGTCAATCAGCGGATGGCTAGCAAAATCCATGCCTCAATTCGGAAGGACTGGGAAAGGGAGGCATGGAGGCAGTCAAAATCCCTCGGCGGGAACGCCAGTTTTCAATCGAGGAGAGTTGAGATCTCGATTTACGAATTGGACGGTGGCTTAGGGGGCTGAAGGTGGGGCCTGATGGGGATTGCCATCCCGCCTGGATTAATGTATAGTGGGATTGTCTAATGGTTTTATGGTCTCAATTGGGGGATTGGCGCCGAAGTGAGCAGAATCGGATTCACAACGACCATCCCCATCGAAATCCTCTTTTCCGCCGAAAAAACACCAGTAGATCTCAACAACGTCTTCATCAATCATCCCCAAAAAAAGGCCTTAGTGGAGGAAGCCGAGTTGGAGGGGTTCCCCCGCAATATTTGCGGCTGGGTAAAGGGAATCTATGCGGTGGCCATGAGGTTGGACTTGGATGAGGTCATAGCCGTCACCCAGGGCGACTGCAGCAACACCCAAGCCCTCATGGAGACACTGCAGTTGAAGGGGATGAGGATCTTTCCCTTTTCCTATCCCTATGACCGTGACGAGGAACTGCTCCATCTTCAGATAAGAAAGATGATGGCCCACTACGGGGTCACGGAGGCAGATGCTGCCTCCGCTAAGACGAGACTGGACGTGATAAGGGAGAACCTGGCATTGATTGATGAACTAACCTGGCGGGCTGACACCGTAAGCGGATTCGAAAACCATTACTTTCTGGTATCTTCGAGCGACATGAAGGGGGACTTTGATGCCTTTCAAGAGGAGGTAGAGCGTTTTCTCAAGGAGGTGAAGGGGCGGAGGGAGTTCGATCCCCAGATTAGATTGGGGTATGTAGGCGTCCCCCCCATCTATGATGACCTCTACTCGTTCGTTGAGGGGCTGAATGCACGGGTTGTGTTCAACGAAACCCAGCGGCAATTCAGCATGCCTTACAGAACGGCAACCCTCCTGGAGCAATATCTAAAGTACACGTATCCCTATGATATCTTTTCCCGACTAGAGGATATTCGTGAGGAAGTACAAAGAAGGCGGATTGACGGGCTGATCCATTATGTCCAGGCCTTCTGTTTTCGCCAGATAGAGGATCTCATACTCCGGTACAGAATGAATCTACCCATATTGACGCTGGAGGGGGATAAGCCTGCCCCCTTGGACGCTCGGGCGAAGGTCAGGATCGAGAGTTTCATCGAGCTGTTGAGGGGGAAGAAGGGGGAGGGCCCTTCGCCATGTATGTCGGAATAGACCTGGGAAGCCGAAGGGTGAAGATCGTCCTGATGGAGGGGGATGAGATCGTAAGGGCCAGGAGCTTCGATACCCTCCTGTTCTATAAGCGATACGGCACGGTTAGGAGGGGAAAGCTCTTGGTCCAGTTTGACCGTCTTGACATCCCCATAGATCCCCGTTCAAGGATATTCGTGACTGGGTATGGGCGGAACAATATCAACCTCTCACGGGGAAACACTGTAATGGAAATCCAGGCGCATACCCAAGGGGCACTATTTCAGACGGGGCTAAGGGATTTTACCCTTGTTGACTTGGGGGGCCAGGATACCAAGGTGGCCTATGTGGAGAGGGGGAAGGTCAGGGATTTCCTCATGAACGATAAGTGTGCAGCAGGAAGCGGCAGATACCTGGAGAACATGGCGAGGGTTTTGGCCGTATCCTTAAAGGATCTGGGTGACCAGTATGATGATCCCATCGACCTGGATGCCACCTGTGCCATCTTCGGGGAATCCGAGATGATCGGCAAGATCATCGAGGGCATCCCAATCCCCAGGATATGTGCTGGGGTAAACCTTTCGGTGGTGAGACGCGTGCTCCCCCTCATCAATCGATTTCCCCGCCAGGACATCGTCGTTTCCGGCGGTGTTGCCAGGAACAAGGCTATCATTGAACTCCTGAGCCGTTCAACCCATGCCCCCGTTATCGTACCTAAGCGACCCGGGTTCAACGGGGCCATAGGATGTGCACTGCTTTCTCGGAGAGGCTTCGAATCGGGATCATAGGAGAGGGCAGAGAATGGGATTCCTCCATCGAAGGTCCTTCCTAAAGTGGTTTTCTTCAGGGTTTGTTCTTCCCATTTTTCATGCCATTGGCGGCAGGTTCCCCACTTCCCCTGCCGTCGTAATGCGGATTGGGGCAAAGAGGCAGAGGAGCGGAAACATCGCCGAAGACTTCCGGGGGGAAGAACTCCGCTATCGAATGAGCGTCTTATGGATTAAAGAGGCTGCCATCGGAAGGGTCTCCTTTGATGAGGCTCACGGGGGCCATCTCTACAGGGCTACCTTAGAGGGAAAGACCGTCGGGGTAATTGGGTGGTTAACTCGATATCGTCGGGATACCTATACCTCCTCTATGGAGGTCGTCGATGGGGGGAGGAGGCTCAGGCCGCTTCGGTTTGAAGAGGATAGCGTCATTAGTGAGAAGATTCGAAAGAAGATCACCTTCTTTGACTATCAGAGGGGAAGGTTAATAGAGAGAAGGATGAACAGGAGGGGCGTATTCATTCAAACTGAGGAAGAGATCCCCCAGGGGGTTATCTATGACGATTTTCTAACGGCCTTCTATAACTTTCGCTCGGGAGTATATGGGGAGATCAAACGTGGTAAGGGATATCGAGTGAGGACCTTACCCAAGGGTGGGATCTCACACATCGATGTGGAGATTGCGGCGAAGGAGGGAGAGATGAGAATGCGCGGCGGAGGGGGAGAAAGAGAGGACAGTGAATACCACGTTACGGTATTTCTGGACAAGGAGATCACGAAATCCAGGACGGGCAAGGTAAAGGGGTGGGCCTCCAAGGACCTCGTTCCCATAGAAGGCACCATAGAAGACGTGGTTTTCGTCGGAGATGTCCACGGGTTCCTGATAGGGGAACGTCGGGCGAGCTGAGGGAGGATGGATACCGTTCAATGGTATTTCAAGATTAACCGCCGGGATATCGCCTACATGAAATTCATCCTGGAGTCCTATGAGGGACTCGGGGTACTCAGGACCATTGATCCCCGAAGCGGGATCGTGGAGGTGATGGTGCCACCGGGCCTGGAAAGGGACATGGAAATGGTGTTGGAAGGCCTCCGGGATGAGATTTCCATAGAACGAATCGAGCACCTGTAGAGCATAGGTACATAGTTCGCTATCAAATCCGGTCATGGGATTACGGGGCGTGGACATGAAGATGATTATGGAAGTCGACTTTTCCAAGGTATTGAGGCGGGCCTTGAAGCGCGGGGGGGAGTTTGCCGAGCTCTTCCTCGAGGAGACGATTACGTCTTCCATTGTGTGTGAGGATAATCGCATTGAGCGGATTATTGCGGGAAGGGATGTGGGGGTAGGCCTACGGGTTATCTTCAATCATAAAACGTCATATGGATACTGCAACGCACTTTCCGAAAAGAGCCTCTTGGAGTTGGCAAGCTCGGTGAGCAGTGCTGTAAGGGCTGAGGCCAAGGGGGCTACTATCCGATTGCCCGCGGAACCCTCTTCGTCGGGCCTTGAGGTCCGCGTGCCCCCGGATACTGTTTCCATTTCCCAAAAAGTCGCCATGGTACAGAGGGCCAATGAGCGAGCCCGTTCACGCGATCGACGCGTGAGACAGGCCAAGGTCGTCTATCGGGACTACCATCAGAGGGTGACCGTGGCCAACTCAGAAGGCGGTGTGGTGGAGGACAATCGGATTGGAACCCTCTTCTTCGTTCAAGTCGTCTCCCTTCAGGATGGAATTACCCAAACGGGCTATGAGCCGGTGGGCGGGAGCATTGGATTCGAACTCTTCGATAGATATCCTCCGGAACAGGTAGCCGATATTGCCACCAACCGATCCCTGTTGATGCTGGACGCCAGGGAGGCACCCATGGGGAGAATGTCGGTGGTTCTCTCCAGCGAGGCAGGGGGTACCATGATCCACGAGGCCATAGGCCATGGTCTCGAGGCAGACCTGGTGCAGCAGGGCCTTTCCGTTTATGCCCATCGAGTGGGGGACAAGGTGGCCTCTTCAGCCATCACCGTCGTGGACGATTCAACCCTTCCCCAGAAAAGGGGATCCTTCTGCTTCGACGACGAGGGGATTCCTTCCCAGAGGACGGTTCTGGTGGACAAGGGGATCCTTCAGGGCTATCTCTTTGACCGGCTCACGGCGCGCAGGGACGGGGTTCGATCCACGGGAAACGGACGAAGGGAATCGTATCGATATAAGCCCATTCCAAGGATGACCAATACCCTCATTGCCCCCGGATCTTCCAATCCCGAGGATATCATCCAATCCATCCATGCGGGACTCTTCGTGAAGAAGATGGGTGGAGGTCAGGTGGACACCGTCAATGGGAGTTTCGTTTTCGAGGTGGGCGAAGGGTATCTCATAGCCAACGGACGTGTTGGAGATCCGGTACGAGGCGCTACCCTGACGGGAAATGGGCCTGAAATCCTCAAGCAGATCGATATGGTGGGAGACGACATCGGATTCACTATCGGAACCTGTGGGAAAGAGGGCCAGGGCGTCCCCGTGGCCAGTGGGCAACCCACCCTGAGAATTCCCGAGATCGTCGTGGGTGGCAAGGCCAAGTAATCCGCTCTTCCCGCTTACACAATGGGCTGTTGCCCAAAACCCATTCCGCTCACCGAAAATAATTTTTGACCATTCTAACGTTCGCTCCACTGCAAATCCAAAACTCGCCTTTCAGGCTCAGACAATTGGATTTGCAGCCGTTTCGCTTCACTAAGAATGGTTACCAAAAATTCTTTCATGTTCGCTCCAGGGATATGGGCAAACAGCCCGTGAACATATTTTTTAGACCATTCGCGCTCAGAGCTCCTTTTCCGAATTCTCAGATGTCTGAATTTTCCCCGTGTACATCTGCCTTCCCCAAAAGTCAGGGAACTTCAATCCGGGGTCTGTTGACAAAACAGGGCTTCCCCTATACCATCTGAGATCATATATGGAGGCATCCGAGAAACCCGTTCATGACCACAAAGCTCATCGGCCTAGCCATTTTGCTCTGTTTTTCTGCCTTTTTCTCCGGCTCGGAGACAGCCCTTTTCAGTTTAAGCAGGCTCAGGGTGAAGCAAATGGCCACCGGCCCCACGTCAGCAAGAAGGCTCGTGGCCAAGATGCTTTCCAATCCACACCGCCTCCTTGCCACCATTCTCCTCGGGAATATGCTGGTTAACGTCGCCTCATCCAGCCTTGGCGAAAACATCTCCTCTGATATCTTCTCCGGTGGCACGGCGCTGTTTGTGGCGGTATTGGGCATGACCATTCTCATCCTCTTGTTCGGCGAGATTATGCCCAAGATCATCGCCGTGCAGAGGCCGGAACAAATCGCCCCGCTGGTGGTCATTCCCCTAAACCTCTTTTCCATGGTGATTAGCCCTGCGCGAAGGTCCCTTCGGTGGATTACGGATCTCTTTGTGGGTGCCGTGACTCATAAACCCATTCCTTCCCAAGGGGTCACGGAGGAAGAACTAAAGACGGCACTGGACATCGGTTATTCCGAAGGCGCGGTTCACCTGCTGGAGCGGGATCTGATTGAGAAGGTGATTTCCTTTGGGGATAAGCGGGTGGAACAGGTCATGACCCCTCGGATGAGGATGGTCAGCATAGCGGCAAACGTCCCCGTGGATAAGGCCCTTCGACTCCTCAAGAGGAGGGGTTATTCCAGAATACCCGTATATGAGGGAAATGAGGACAATGTCATTGGCGTCCTCCACATAAAGGACTTCCTCGGTCGACCGAGCCAGGAGTCGCTGAGGGATTACTTGCGCCCCGTCTACGTCGTCCCGGAGACCAAGAAGATCGGCGAGCTATTCCGTGATTTTAAATCCAAGCGGCAACACTTCGCCGTGGCCGTTGACGAATACGGGGTCGTCTCGGGTTTAGTCACGTTGGATGACCTTTTGGAGGAGATCGTCGGGAAAATAGCCGACAAGAAACAAAAAGCGTGGGGCGCCTATAAAAGGGTTTCCCCGGATCGGATTGAAGTGGATGCCACCGTGGAGCTGGAAGATTTCAATCAACAGATGAAGACGAGTATCGTGGATGATCAGGCCCAGAGCATCGGGGGATACGTCATCAATCAATTGGGTAGGATCCCCAACGCCAACGAGGAAGTGCGAATTGGAAACCTGGAGTTCGAGATCTTGGAGGCAGAGCCGAGGCGAATCGTCAGGATGCGGATTACCAAAGGACGGCCAGGGATGAAGGGGCGGGGTTAGATGGTCTATATTCTCGTCATTATCGCATGTATCATCTGTGCCGCCTTCTTTTCCGGGGCCGAGACGGCTTTCGTCTCGTGCAACCGGATTCGGATACGCCACCTGGCGAAAAGCCTCGATAGAAGTGCCCAGGTGGCCGAGAAGCTTTTGGCTAAGCCGGAAAGGGTCCTTGCAACGACCTTAGTCGGGACCAATATCTTCATAGTCTTAGGGGTGGTGATGGCTGCTACCCATGCGGGAATCCTTGTCAAGTACTATGAAGGCCTGAGAGGGATTGTTGCCACCCTCGTGATGACTCCCGTCATTTTAATCTTCAGCGAGGCACTTCCCAAAGCCTATTTCTATCGTCACGCGGATATTATTACCCTTCGCATCGGGGGCATTATCAGGTTATTCACTTTTCTCTTTTCCCCTTTGGTGATCCTTTCCACCTTCCTCACGAGGAGGCTCATGTCCCTGATGGGGGACGAGAGCCCCAAGAACCCCTTCGTCACCCGAGACGAGCTGAGGGTGCTGATGTGGGAGAGCGGGCGCCTGGGCATCCTGGAAAAACACGAGCATGATATGATTCACCACATCTTCAAATTCAGGGAAACTCCGGTCAAATCGGTGATGGTTCCCCTGGTGGCTGTCGATGCCATTGAGGCGAGGCAAAAGGTAGCCAGTGCATTCAAGACAATCGGCGACCGAGGGCACTCCCGTCTCCCCATCTATGAGGGGAGGATAGACAATATCATAGCGTACGTGAGCGTAACTGACCTCCTGGGGAAGGACCCAAATACTTCCATAAGAAAACTCATGAGGCCGGTCTTTGTAGTTCCGGAAACCAAGAGCATCGCTGATCTCCTGTTGGACCTGAAAGCTAGGGGAGAACATTTGGCAGTGGTGGTAGATGAGTATGGAGGGGTTTCGGGGATCGCTACCCTGGAAGATATCGTCGAGGAAATTGTGGGCGAGATCGAGGATGAATACGATAAACCGGAAAGGGAGCTCTCCGAAAAGGAACCTGGGGGGACCGTGGTGGAGGGATCAAGGGAGCTCGATAGGCTGAACGAGGAACTTGGATTGGCGCTCCCCGAGGGTGATTACGAGACGCTCGCCGGTTTCATCACAGGCCTCACTGGGCGAATACCCCATAAGGGTGAGAGGATTCGGTATCAAGGGATTACCTTCGAAATTCTGGTGGGCACCGATCGGGCAATCCAGAAGATCAAGGTGAAACGGTAAACGAGCTCACCCTCGCCCTGTCCCCGGTGATCCCTCAGATCTTCAATTCCCTCAAACGACTTGCCGCCTCACGGAGACGATCCTCTCCCACCGTCAATGCAAATCGAATGTAGCCCTCGCCACCAT
>JGI24422J19971_10001159_pt1 | contig 15868 bp, 9 predicted proteins | sample DeeMarSWOR152_54_FD_19971 | JGI IMG/M metagenome (IMG submission 19971) | reverse complement strand
ACTCGGTCGATATGCTCGCAGGAAACTCCGGGTCGAACCGCTTTCAGTGCTTCGGATTGGGATTTTTTCACGATGTCCCAGACTTTCCTCAGTTTATCCGAAGGCTTTCCCAAGACAACAGTGCGAGTGACATCGGAACGAAAACCTTCGACACCGCATCCCCCATCCACAAGGACGGAATCTCCTTGATGGAGGTTGCGCACAACAGATGAGCCGTGAGGGAAAGCTGAATTGGGCCCGAACTGCGGCCCTCCACCGCCCCTTACACCCATCTTCTGGTGGGCCTGTCTGATGAGACCAGACAGTTCTCCGGAGGTCATCCCTTCGCGCAGGTGTTTGAATCCTTCCTTGTAAGCCAGCTTGGTGATTTTATTCGCAAGGTCCATGTAAGCGATCTCTTTTTCAGTCTTGACTCCACGGCATCCTTCGGTGATGACAGCGCCATTGACCAGTTCGAGCCGCGGAACATCCTTACGGAGACCATAATGGACAAAATTCCTGACAGTGGGACCCAGTGCCAGCCGGCCTTGTCCAGCTCCGAGGTCTTTCACGATACCGGCAATAACCTTATAGGGGCTTTCATGTTCTTCCCATGTGCGAATCTCCTGTCCTTTCGGGATTCCCTCTTCAGCTCTTTCTCTCTCAAAAGCCGGGCAGACCCACACAGGACTTCCTTTGCGGTTTATGACCGCACCGAACGTCCGTTCGCTTCTCCCCCAGCTGACATTGGTGAAATAGATGAGATTGGTGCTTCCGGATAAGAAAAGCGCATCAATTTTTTGCTCGGCCAGTAACCGTTGGGCCTTTTCCATCCGTTTCTCATAATCCTCAGGAGTCAGAGGCTTTACACCGGCAACCATATTTTTCAGCTGAGATTGTCCGGACGCCTGGGAACGGGAGAACAGAATGTCTGTAAACCCGAAAGTCGAAATCGAGAGACCACCGATTTGTAAAAATTTACGTCTGGATAGCGACATATTTCCTCCTTCTTAAAAAGGGTCAGGGCTTGACATCAGACATTTTACTATTGGGATCAAGCTTTGTCATAATACTTAATTCACATCTCTATTCTTGCCTGACTCAAACCATCCTTGATAAGGCCTGACTCCGTATTGTCTAATGTCAAGCCCTGATGCCGTATAAATTATTCAATATCGGGCATGGGCCGGATAAGTGCCTTGCGTGTCAACTTCTTTTCCCCGATTTGGAGAGTCACAACATATTCACCCGGGGACACCAATGCTCTGGACCGCATCCTCGCTCCCCCTCTCTCCTGCTCCTCCTTGGTCAACCTCCTCTGCATGTTCCAGACAACGCTGCTGATCCCTGCTTTTTTGCTCCCTGTGAGACTGGACAATTCTTTTCCATAAGGGTCAGTGATGATTATTCTGACATCTTCCTTCACATCGTTCTTCAAGTAATAATACACAACAAGCCCGTTCTTCTCATTCGAAGCGTTAAAGTGTCTGTGTCCCCAGGGTCCTCCAGCACTTCTGTATCTCCACTGGATCTTTGGCTCAACTTCGAAAAGATGGACATCCTCCGAAAGAACTTTCTCATCCAATTCCTGAAGAGGTGAAATATCGGTGACGTATATCCCGAAACCGTAGCTTCCCACCACCAGTTCGTTTTCACGGGGATGAATCAGGAGGTCATGAATCGGGTTGGTGGGCATGTTGTTCTTCATGCTCATCCATTTCTTTCCCCCATCAATGGTGACGAAAACACCGATGTCTGTTCCGACAAAAAGCAGGCTGGGATTCTTCTTGTCCTCGAAGATAACGTAGATAATCTCTTGCGGCAGATTCCCGGCAATCAACTGCCAGGTTTCCCCATAATCTGTTGTCTTAAAGACCAAAGGCTCAAAATCATCTCTCTGGAATCCGGTCTTCACCACGTACGCACTGCCTTCCTCGAAATTGGAGGCAAACACGCGGCTCACATAATAGTCTTCATCCGCTCCGGTTTTCCCGAGATTCGGAGTGATATCTGTCCATGTGGCGCCTCCGTTTCTTGTGAGCTGGACTTTTCCATCCACCGTTCCCACCCAGATGATGCCTGGTGTGACTGGCGATTCTGATAGGGTGGAGATGACGCAGTATTCGATGTTTCCTTTCATTTTTTCCGGATCGTTGGTCGTCAGGTCAGGACTGATTTCCTGCCAGTCGTCTCCCCGGTTCATGGAGCGGTGGAGAACCTGTGACCCGAAGTATATGACCTGGCTGTTATGAGGCGATATCTGAATCGGCGCATTCCAGTTAAACCGGAGTGCGGGCTCCCCTTTTTTTCTTGAAGGACGGATACTCTTTCGAATGCCCAGCTTCTGGTCAAGCCTCTGGATGCTGCCGAATTGAGATTCGTTGTAGAGCCAGCGGCTGTCGCTGGGGTCAGGCTGGTTGTACATCCCGTCCCCACCGCCGACATATGTCCAGTCATTCCCGGTTATTTGTCCTGTGGGGCCGTTGCTCGGAATCCTCATGGAACCCGTGTCCTGTGTCCCTCCGTAAATATTGTAAGGCTCTTCCATGTCCACACCGATCGCATAGAACTGGGCCACAGGAATATTTTCGAAAACATCCCATGTCTTTCCCCAGTCATAGGAAATAGCCAGGCCGCCGTCGTTTCCCAGGATAATATGGTTGGAATTCTTGGGGTCGATCCAGACAGCATGATGGTCGACATGAATGCCTGTTGCAACATCCCGAACCCATGTTTTTCCACCGTCAGTGGACCTGTACAAAAGAGTGCCCTGGACGTAAATGACCTTATCGTTATTCGGGTCAATCCTGATCTGGCCGTACCATTTGCCGCCGCCGATGCTCTCCTTTTCGGAGTTCATCTTTGTCCATGTTTTTCCGGCATTCTCGGAGCGGTACACCTCCCCTCCGATTCGCTGTCCCGGACGGTCCAGCTGGGCCTTTTCTTTAGTGGATGGCCTCGTGTTGTAGTTGTCGATCGTGGCATAGACAATGTTCGGATTCCTTAAGAATATATCGATGCCGATACGGCCAAGGGGACCGGTCGGAAGACCTCCTCCCAGCTTTGTCCATGTTTTTCCGCCATCTGTTGTTTTATAGATGCCACTTTCCGGACCGGCTTCCTCAAAATGCCAGGGCTTGCGCCATTTATCATAGGAAGCCGCGTAGAGAGCCTCCGGATTTTGAGGATCCATGGCCACTTCCACGACTCCGACTTTTTCACTGATGTAAAGGGACTTTTCCCATGTCTTTCCGCCATCCGTTGTTTTGTACAGCCCCCTCTCTTCGTTGAAGGAAAAGTGAAAGCCTAGAGCCGCCACGTAGACGATCTCCGGATTTGTGGGATGAATAACGATCCTCCCAATGTGTCGAGTTTCCTTGAGTCCCATGTGCTTCCAGGTTTGGCCTCCGTCTGTGGATTTATAGACTCCATCTCCCAGGAGAGAGAGACGGCCTGAGGCCGCCGTTCCTGTGCCCACCCAGATGATGTTGGGGTCTGAAGACGCAACAGCGACATCGCCGATGGGCATCTTGCCTGGATTGACGAAGATGGACTTGAACGTCGTGCCGTTGTTCTCCGTCTTCCATAGCCCTCCGGAAGCCGTGGATACATAGAATGTATACGGCTGGGATTCAGGAACAATTACATCCAGAATTCTCCCCCCCTGCTTGGCCGGTCCGAGAGCCCGGTACTCGAACACTTTCAGTAAATCCTCGTTAACGAGCTCCTGATCCTTTCCGGAAGTGTTTGATACAAGAATCAGGGCACAAACACCAAGCAAAAGAATGGGTAAATGTCTTTTACGCTTCATAGCTCCTCCTTTACTCTAGTTAATCTTGTATTTGATAGGCTCAATCCTAACGTGACAGGATATAATGATATCCATTTCTTGTTCAACTGATCATTGCGAACGATCGAAGGGAATGTGGCAATCCCAACCTTTTAATTGAAATGAGATTCTTACGTCACTTCGTTCCATGCAATGACACCTTTTTCTTATGAGATTGCCACGCTGCGCTCGCAATGACATCAATCATATCACTTCAGAACAAACTCATTTGATTAAATACAATTTGATTTGATGGCCGTCGATAAACTTGCAGCCTTTTTCAGTAAAAACACCCGACTCCTCAAAGCCGATCCGCACATCCTGATTGTCCCATTCCGGAATGCTTGATGTACAGCTGTATTCAATCGCATAACATGTATTCGGGTAGAGAGGATATTTTCCGCGCAGCTCAACGCCCTCTGGAGCTCTTTCCGGATCCCGGGCATCCATCGGGGGGCCGGCCGCATGTCCGTGAAATCCGAGAGGATGGGAATAAATCAACGGCCGCAAACCCTCGGCTTCTGCTTTTTTCATCGCTGACCAGACGATGTCATTACCGGACCTTCCAGTTTTGAATTCATTCCTGAAGATATCCCCCATCTTGTTCGTCCGTCTCAACGCTTCCTTTATTCCTTCAGGAGCGTCATCCTCTCCAATCTTGCAGACATACGCCTGCCACTGCATGTCCGTGCAGAGGCCAAGATACACGATCCCCACATCGCAGTGGAGGAGGTCGCCTCGCCGGATAATCCTGCTATTATCTTTGTATTTGGCGGCTTCCTTCTTGTGCCTCTGAATAGAGATTGATGGCTGAAACCAGGTTTCAAGTCCCAAATCTGTGATCTTCTGTCTGATCCACCAGACGACGTCTTGTGTGGCCGTGATATCCGGAGTGATGACTTTATTGGAGTAAAACTCAGCAATGATATCATGAGCAATCCCGCAGATATGCCTGTAAACACTGAGTTCTTGAGGGCTTCTGGTCTCTAACCAGCCAATACAGAGGTTTTCCGCAGAGACGAATCGAGAAGAAAGTTCGGGTCCGAGTGCCTTTTCCAGCTTCTCCTTCAGGCTGGCCGATAAGCCATCTCCAAAAGCCCAGGTTGAGGACATGTTTATCCCGATTTTTTTGGGATTCAATTTCTTGATGACCTCAGCCAGGCTTTCAAACTGTTTCTTTTTTTTATTCACCCATGTTCCTTTATACAAATCTCCCACACCGTAATAACCTCCCGATAACCTCTCGACTCCAAGTTTCTTACCCCTGTCAAAAAAAATCAGGATCGATGTTCGCCGTGCCGCCATGGTCGGCTCAGGAACAAGAGTCAAATAAACGGGATCCTCATTGTATTCTCGGTTGATAATGAGCCACATGTCGATTCCTTCCCGTCTCATCAATTCCGGGATGATGTTGTCCAGCCGCCATTTCAACCACTCATTCATCACTTGTGCTCGCTCTTTCTCGGGTAAAATCTTGTGGCTGTCGTTAACTGCAGATACTCCGTACTCTTGAGCAAAAGAATCGGCTGCCACCAGAAGAATAAGAACCAGAGGAAAAATCCTGAAAAATTGAAAAAGCTTTAGATTAGACATTTCTCTCTCCTCCTTTTTTATCTTATTATTATTCAATTGAACACTTTCTTGGCTTTCGGATTACAGGCTAAAAACATGGACTCTCCTTCTCCAGCCAATATGGCCATTCATGATTTTATTGCATCGAGTTTTCTCGTCATTCAATCAACCATCCCGATAGGAGCTCCACTTGGAGGACGAGATGGAACCGCGAGCTTCACTTTACTCGGGTCGGTCTGGAACAGTTTGATCTGTGAGAGTGCATAGAAATAATGAGCCTTTTGGCTCTCGTCCTTAGCTATTTTGGTCTGCTGGTTCAACCAATCTTTCAGCTCGTCTAACTTGAGCAGAGCCACAGCCCGGACCTGAGGATTGACTTCTTCATCTGCCGCCAGGATCATCACATTAACCAGCAATACATGATTGACTATTCTCTGTATTTCCGCAAGGTAGCTGGATTTCGGAGATGCTTTCCAAGTCGAAGAGATGAGGCTATCCAGGACTTCAGCCAAACCGGGAACATCTTTTCTCCGGGAATGGTACTCGACCAGCCGCGCAGCTCTCTCCGGCCTCAAGACCAATCCAACCGTCAAGCTGGCAGCGGTCTCTGCGGCTCCGAAAGGATCAAACGTCTGGCCTGTGTAGCCTGGAAAAAGCTCACGAGTCTCGCGATATCCCGGAGGGCGAGGCGGAATGAGATTTAATATTCTCTCATCTATGGCTAAAAATTCAGGCTGAATGGTCTTGAGTAAAACATCCAAAGCCCGACGCTGCTCTTGCCCTGAGACTATCTCCTGATTCTTCTGCACGTCACCACGCAGCTTATGATTATAGTAGAGCCCGCCGAGCACGCTCGCCGCCGCCTCGACCTGGTATCTGTGAAACAGATAAGCGAGGACCAGTGTTTCTTCCAGTGTGGCCATGGGCACGCCGACCCGTATTCTCTTTTCGGAAAAAGAATCGAGAGCGATGGAGCGTATTCTCATGACTCGTTCCAGCTCATCCACCGGGTGCTTGCCGTTATCCCATGTGTTCGCTAACGGGTGCGCGCTGCTCTGCCCGGCATCCTGTCCGGACAGGAAAACCAAGCCGCGGGAAAAGGCATTGTCCAGGATGGCTTTTAACTCCTTTTCTTCATCGACTCCATCAGGAAAGTCCTGATAGCCGTAGGCAATAGACACCTTATCCCATTCTCCGATTCCTGTGGCATAGGCATCGGATAAATCAAGAGTGCCGTCCTTCTTAATCTTGATCAAAGGATGGGGATAATCCATGACTGAGGCTCTATCGTTCACACTCGAGGCATAATTGTGTCCCAACCCGAGCGTGTGTCCCACTTCATGGCAGGACAGCTGCCTGATCCGGGCCAGGGCCATCTCCAGCATCTCAGGCGAGATTTTTTTGCCGGCCTCATAATCGGCGACCAGGGCTTCTGCAATCAGAAAATCCTGGCGGATTCGCAATGAGCCAAGAGCGACATGCCCTTTGATGATCTCCCCTGTTCGGGGATCCCTGATCCCACCGCCATAGGACCAGCCTCTTGTCGAGCGGTGAACCCAGTTAATCATGTTGTATCGGACATCCATCGGGTCCGCCCCTTCCGGGAGCAACTTTACCTGAAACGCATTTCTGTACCCGATGGCCTCGAAAGCTTCATTCCACCATCCGGCTCCTTCGATGAGCGCTGACCGTATAGGCTCGGGTGTGCCGCGGTCAATATAATAAACGATGGGCTCTACAGGATCACTTATTTTCGCATTCGGGTTTTTCTTCTTCAATCTGTGACGGGCAATAAATCTTTTTATGATTGACTCTTCGACCGGCGCGGCATAATCCTGATAGGACATGGCGGAAAAGTTTGATCGTGGATCATAGATTCGGGGCTCATAGTTATCATCCGGCAATTTGATGAAAGAGTGACGCTGCCGGAGGGTGATCGACTCCGCATCCGGGCTGACGCCCCTGACAGACATTCCTGGATTGCGGCTGGTGAAGGTCAAAAGGGCTTCAATCTCGGTGTTGTGGGGGAAATTCTTTGTCGCCGGTAAATACACAGAGGATCTCGTCTCATCTAACCTGTAATCCCCCTGATTCCTCCGCCTCAGAGTATCGATGGCACCGTATGCATCCCTGAGGATGAATGAACTGGCGTCAACCAGTATTCGGTTTTCTTCTTCGGCTTTGACTTGAAAGCCCCAAATCACGGACTTGGCGAAAGCATCTTCCACGGCCTTGCGCTCGTCAGGATTATCGCTGAGTGCACGGAAAGAATAGTTTTGTTGAATAAGAAGGAGTTTGGGACCGATTCTTTGAAATTTTACGATTCTGCTCTCTCCCAGTTGATTCCTGTCGAGTCCCACATCATTCGAGCCAAGACCTGCGGGAAGAGAATTGACGTACAAAAATTCTGTGCCAAGCTTATCAATCTCGAGCCAGATTTTTCCGGTCTTCGCATCCCAGTAATATGTGAAATACCCGGGAAATTTTTCCATCCCCCCAATCCATCCGCTTATCCTTGGCAGCTGAGCATTTAGAAAGGAGCAGGTTACAAGAAAGAAAGAAACTAAAAATATTGTTTTTCTCATGATAAACCTCCTTTATATTAGCCAGTACAAATAAATATGGTTAAAAATATTTCGAGTCCATAAGGATGATATTATCGTACAAAAAGGTTTTCTTCTATTTTCCTTTAAACTTGCCTTTTCTCTTCTCCAGGAATGCGGCGACTCCTTCCCTTTTATCCTCGGTTGTGCAGGTCAGAGCATGAAGGTAGGATTCAAGAGCGAAGCCTGAAGCTGTGTCCCCCTCCTGGCTTCTGTTCACGGCTTCTTTGGCATAACGAACTGCGAGAGGTGGTCTTGAGGCGATTTTTTTTGCCAATTCCATCGCCCTGCCCATGAGATCCTCAGCAGGCACAACCTCGTTCACCAGCCCAATCCTGTAGGCTTCCTGAGCATCAATAAAATCACCTGTGAGTATCATCTCCATGGCCCGGCCCAACCCAACCAGGCGGGGCAGCCTCTGGGTTCCGCCATCGCCGGGAATGATCCCCAGCTTGACTTCGGGCGCACCGAATTGAGCTTTCTCAGAGCAGATCCTGATGTTACAGGCCAGGGCTATCTCCAGACCTCCTCCTAATGCGTATCCGTTGACCGCGGCGATGACCGGTACAGGAAGATTCTCTATACGGGAGAAAATTTCCTGTCTTTCGCTCGAGACCTGTCGTCCTAACCTGGCATCCCGTTCCACAAGCTCCTTTATGTCTGCTCCTGCCACAAAAGCTTTATCACCCGCTCCGGTTATGATGACAACTCTCAGGTCATTATCTTTTTCCAGCTCATCCAGGAGACTGCGCAATTCGGCTGTTAATTCATTGGAAATGGCGTTCAGTTTATCGGGCCGGTTGATGGTCAAAAGGCCGATATTATCTTTTTTTTCATAAATGAGTGTCTTATACATACTCTGCTCCTTCATTTATTCCTTAAAAATTTATTTATCCATAAAAACCGAGATTGCCACGCTTCGCTCGCAATGACACGAGGATGAGATTGACACTCCTGCTCCGAACAAAGTGAAAGAACCCCACGCCCTTCACAACGACAATGAAATTAAACTAATTCATCATTTCGTTCTCTGCAATGATCTTTCTGAACGAGATTGCCACGCTTCGCTCGCAATGACACGAGGATGAGACTGCCGCACTTCACTTGCAACGATACCCATAAAAAACACCCGCGTCACTTCGTTCCCCGCAACGACATTCTCTGACACCTGTATTTAAACTAAGGTCTCAAGTAAACGCTTTGAAGCCGAGCTCGAAGGCCCCGATGATGAGCTGTTGGATCTGGGATGTCCCTTCATACAGAGTGTTAATCCTGGCATCCCGGTAAAAGCGCTCCACATCGTACTCCCCGGAGAAGCCATAACCTCCATGAATCTGGATGGCCTTGTAGGCCACACGGTTGACCATCTCACTGCAGTAGTATTTAGCGATGGAAGTTTCTCTGGTGTTGCGGACTCCCTTGTTTTTCAGATGGCCGGCGCGGTAGACAAGGAGGCGTCCCGCTTCGCATTCAACAACCATATCGGCAATCATCTGCTGGACAAGTTGAAAGCTGGCAATCGGCTTGCCGAACTGGATCCTTTGAGTGGCATATTCCTTACAGATATCGATACAGCCCTGAGCTGAGCCGACACAGCCCGCAGCAACCGTAAAGCGGCCGAAATCAAGCGTGCTCAGGGCAATCTTGAAACCGCTGTTCACCTCACCCATGACATTCTCTTTGGGAACACGGCAGTTCTCCAGATAAATCTCTCCCGTGTTGGAGGCACGAAGACCTAATTTATCATGGAGGTCTTTTGTCGAAAATCCCTCCATCCCTCTCTCCACCAGAAAAGCAGTGATCCCACGAGCTCCAGCTTCTTTGTCTGTTTTGGCGTAGACGATGGCCAAATCCGCAATCCCAGCGTTGGTGATCCAAGTCTTCTGGCCGTTAAGAACATAATGATCGCCGTCCTCTTCAGCCGTAGACTTCATGCTCGCTGGGTCGCTTCCCGCATCCGGTTCTGTCAGGCCATAACAGCCCATCCACTCTCCACTGGTCAGTTTGGGAAGATATTTTTTCTTCTGTTCCTCGTTGGCAAATTTGAAGATGGGTAGCTCGACAAGAGAAACCTGGACAGAATAGGTTCCCCGGAGAGAAGAATCCACTCTGCCTATCTCCTCAGCAACAATCGCATGGCTGATGTAATCAAACCCGGCGCCGCCGTATTCTTCAGGAATGGGTGTCCCCGCAAACCCCAGCTCAGCCATTTTGGTGAATATTTCGCGCGGGAACTGACCCTTTTTATCGTTCTCGCTGGCCACAGGCGCAATTTCTTCTTTGGCGAATTTGCGGATTGTCTCCTGTATCATTTTTTGTTCTTCACTCAAATCAAAGTCCATGACTTTCTCCTTTTTTTATCTAATTCTTAAAACCACGATTAGAGGTTCTCAATTTAAGGGAATTAAATGGCGTATCAGTCGTTCTCCAATTGTGGCATTCTCAAACTTCTCAAGTGAACTCAAAGCGGTACAAATCAAATAAAACCTGATTTTCTCGCTTTTTTTCCTAATGCCTATTCTGTCTTTTTGTTCTTAATATTTATAAAATCCCTCGCCTGATTTTTTCCCCAATTTTCCCTCAGCTATCATCTTCTGGATTATCTCCGGGGGTTTGTAGCGTTCATCTTTCAGCTTCCCATACAGGGTTTCCATTTTCGCCAGATGAATATCCAGTCCGATCATATCGATCAGGGCCAAAGGTCCCATCGGGAGTCCGGCACCGAGCTTCATGGCTTCATCGATATCTTCTGCGGAAGCAATCCCATCCGAATAAACGACGGCCGCTTCATTCAGAAGGCCGGCAAGAACGCGGCTGACTATTCCGGCCGGCGCCTCCTTCGCTGTCGTGATCGGAACCTTGCCCAGGCTTTCGGCAAACTTCTTGGTCGTCTCAATAGTCTCATCAGAAGTACTGTCCCCCCTGATGATCTCGACAAGCTTCATGATGACAGCCGGGTTGAAGAAATGCATGCCGATGACCTTATCCGCGCGGGAAGTGGCGGTGGCAATCTCGCTGACCGAAAGGGCGGTCGTGTTTGAGGCCAGAATCGTCTCGGGTGAACAGATCGTATCCAGAGTCTTGAATACTTCTTTTTTCAAATCGATATTCTCATAAACAGCTTCTACGACGAAATCGGAATCTTTAGCCAGTTCGAGGCTTGTGGCCCAGTTCATGTGGGAGAGGACCGAATCCATATCTTCCTGTGTAACCTTCCCTTTCTCAACCCGTCTGCCCAATCCTGCAGTCACTTTTGCCTTAGCTTTCTCGACTATGTCATCAGAAGTATCGATTATTGTCACATCATAACCCTGTTGAGCACAGAGCTGTCCGACCCCGGCACCCATGATCCCTGCGCCCACAATAAAAGGCTTTTTCACATCCATAGTTATTCCTCCATTTTTAAATAAAATAATCAAAAACCAATAAAGGGGGGATTATTCTTTGACTGAAAAGATTGCGGCATTCCCTCCAGCCGCTCGCACTGATGTTCAAATTGAGTTATCCTTGCTTCGAATTAAAAAAACGAAGCCTTTATACTCTACTCTTGTTTCAAACTTAATCAGGTTTTAGTGGGATCAGTTAAGTCTTTCAATCACGATGGCAACGCCCTGGCCGCCTCCGATGCACAAGCTGACCAACCCCATGGTTTTATCCTGTGTTTTCAAGGCGTAGATCAGTGTAGCCAATATTTTTGTTCCAGTCGCTCCAATAGGATGACCAAGAGCGATAGCTCCTCCGTGGATGTTGACTTTGGAACGATCCCACTTGAGTTCCCGCTCGACTGCCAGAATCTGGGCAGCAAAAGCCTCATTGAGCTCGATGATATCGATATCCTCAAGCTTGAGGCCTGCTTTCTCCAGAGCCTTATTCACGGCCGGCACTGGCCCTATTCCCATGATAGCCGGATCGACTCCGGCATGGGCGTAGGAAACGATACGGGCTAAAGGTTTAACACCCAGCTCCGAAGCTTTCTCTTCTTTCATAATCAAGACGGCTGAAGCGGCATCACAGAGAGCGCAGCTGTTTGCGGCGGTGACCGTTCCATCCTTCTTGAAAACGGGGGGAAGTTTGGCCAGTTTCTCGACAGTCACTCCTTCCCTCGGGATTTCCTCAGTATCAAAAATCGCGGTCTCTTTTTTCTTCAAGGGAACCTCGACAGGAAGAATCTCTTCCTTGAACTTTCCCTCCTTTACGGCTTTAACCGCTTTATCCTGGCTCTCCTTGGCATAGACATCCTGTTCTTCGCGGCTGATATTATACTTTTCAACGAGCGTCTCCGCAGTCATTCCCATCAAATGCCCGGCTAAAGGACACATGAATCCATCCTTGTGCAAGACATCGATCAGCTTGCCATCACCCATGCGATTTCCCCATCTTGCATTGCCGGCGATATAGGGGACCTGGGATGAATTCTCAGCTCCGCCGGCTAAAACGACCTCTGCGTCTCCGGCCTTTATTATTTGCGTCGCCAGAGTGACTGCCCGCAGAGAAGAACCGCAGCGCTTGTTCACTGTGAACGCAGGAACTTCATGTGGCAATTCCCCCATGACTGTGGCCAAACGTCCTATGTTAGGACCGAGACCGGCCTGCCAGCCCGTCCCAAAGACCACCTCGTCCACCTGACTGGGTTCTATTCCGCCCCTTTGGACTGCTTCTTTCAAGACGAGTGCTCCTAACTCCACAGCTGAGACCTTCTTAAATGAACCACCAAAGCTTCCGCCGGCAGTTCGGACAGCACTACCTATGACGATATCACTCATGAATGACCTCCCTCCTTTTCAATTTCATTTTTTGTAAGATATTTACGGATTTGAGGATTTACCATTATAGTTACCGCTTCTCGGGGATGTCAACAAAAAGACTGATTATTTTTCTTTCTTTGGTTTTTGGAAAAGCTTGAGAAGGTCGGAAAGTTTCCCTTTGATGTATCCTTCCCTGGCAAAATACGGGCCTTCTTCGGGTTTAATCCACTTGATGTACTTTCCTCTTTTCAGGCCTTGAGGATCTTTGGCCAACCCGATCTTGAAATCGCCGTCCTTAGTCTGGATGATGGCCACATTGACCTGCTCCTCTTCTGGAGATTTATACTGAGTGGCCGCGATTATCTTATCCTTACGTGGAGACTTCTTGTAGATAAAGTGCTCATCTGGAATAGATTGCGGCAGGTTCTCTTCTTTCAGGCCTTCCCGCGCTTGAGTCGGTTCAGCCCTCTCCACAATTCCGACAATGCATGTATTCCCGAACCCGCTCATGTTGAACCAGAGCCCGTAATTCAGGTCTTTGTACCCTTCTTCAAACATGTTCTTGTACTGGTTGTGTCCCCGCAGCTGAAAGACAAGCTCCACAAGCTGAGCCCCTCCCGAGGCCCCCAGAGGATGCGTCCTGGCTAAAAATCCGCCTGAGCGGTTGACATACACCCTTCGCCCTTTTCTGTTTTTTTCCTCGAGAACCAGCCTGTGTCCCTGCCCCCGATCAGCCATGGCCAGGTCTTCAGCCGCTATCCAGGGGACGGATTTGAACGCATCATGCAATTCGCAGAGGTCAATCTCGTGAGGATTGAGGCCTGCTTCCTGGAAGCACTTTCTTCCTGCCAGCACAGTTGCCCCAAGGGAGATCAGGGTTTTCCGTTCCGCTATCTTGATGTTGTCAAAGGCTGATTTAACGCTTGTTAATTTTATATCTGTAGGAGTCGGCACAAGATAGACGGCTCCGGCTCCGTTGTACGAGCCGCTACAGTCAAACTTCGTGAGAGGTTTGGCTACAACCCGGTTGATCTCAGGATCGTCGTATTCTTTCCGGGAAACAGGTTTTTTAAAATACGCATACTCGTTAAAAGACCCGAACCCCAGGCTCTGAACACTCATCTCGAAACAGATATTCCTGAACTCCTTCTCCGAAACCTTGTAGGCATCCATGTACTCGTAAGAGGCTAAAGCAGCGACTGCAGGCATCTCCCCTAACCCACGTTCTCTCTCTTCTTCGGCAATCACAGTCGAAATCTGAGAAGGGATCTCTTCATTCTTGAGTTTTCCCTTCATCTTTTCGCCAAAACAGACCATGACCTTGAGCCCGGAGGACGCCAGCCTCTTCCCCAGCTCCACAGCCGCGGCACCCGTGGCAGACCCCAGTTCCACATGGTAGATCTCGGTATCCCTGGCCAGCTTCATCTCGATCCCGACCAGAGAGTCGAGTCCGGTCTGGCGGGCAAACCCAATGGGGTCCATGCTGCCGATCACCAGGCAGTCCGGAACCAGGTCTAACGTGTAAGCGCGGGAATTCTGTAGTGCTTTCTGGCAGGCATCAGCCAGAATCACTCCGATCGGTCTGAAATCCTTTCCGAAGGGAGTCAGAGACACGCCGGCGACAAAAACATCAGGCATTAAGCGCTGGTCTCCTCATAGGTTTTGTGTTTCCTTTTCCTTATTTCTTTCCAGGCTGGCACGCAAAAGAAGCAATAAGCGATTTTAATCTTTCCTTTTTTATTATCTTAAATACAATCGAGGCAAGTCAACAGAGAAGCGCAAGACAGGCAAGCTTAAAGAGATTAAATTCCGTGGAAGAATGACTGNTTTGTGGTTCAACGACTCAAATAACTCTATGAAAAGCCCTGTCAGAAGAGAAATCCGGTTTCNCGGCTTTTCAAGTACAGCACGATCATGCGCAGAACCATGAAGATAATCCCNCTTGCCAGAACCAAGGCATAAAGCGTGAGCAAAATCGTATTCATGAGAGGCATTTTTCCCAAGGTCACCTGAGGGAAAAGGAGGTCGAATATCGTCTTCCCAAAAAATATGAGCAACAGAGCGATTCCAAAAGCAGACCTGTACAAATATTCCTTTGCGTTTTCCATCTGGACTGTATCGAGGTTGATCAGGGGATAGAGCAGCCACGCCGCGATGATCCAGAAAAAAAGAGTGAGCACCCAAATCCCTTTTTTCTTTAATCCTTCTGCTTTTGTATGGTTCATTTTCCGATNATATTCTATTTCTTAATTGATTCAGGTGGTAGATATCATTAGGCCACACTATTGGATAAGGATGACCATTTCTCTGAATTTGAATNNGACATCCCTTATTATTATCATTTAAATACCAGGCAGAAGACTAATATCATAGAGTCAATTCTTAGTCAAAGGCTTGAGTGAAACTCCCAGATGAGGATTAATCACTTTTTTATCCTGCTTATCTTCTATGATCATCTTCCCCAGTTTCTCACCATATTCTTTCAATACATCGGTTTTCGATGTGTCATCCATCTCGATGTGTTCCTCAAAGTCAACCTGGAAGCGGCGGAAATCCAGGTCATTAAAAAAGCGCTGCACGATCCTCACCTGCTGGTCGTTGGCATCTGAGAGGAAGATATCAAACATTGGCCGAATCCATTTCAATTGATTGTATTTATTCGCTTCGTATGGCTCAAAGCCTTTTTGAGTCCGGCCGGTCCCGATACTGATCAAAGTTGTCTCTTTCGGATCCCAGTTATCCAAACAGAATTCTATTTCGTAGGCAGCGATGTAGCACGGGTTGGAAAAAGAGCCCACTCCTCCATCGACATACCGACCATCAACAACCGGGAAATAGGTCGGCACTGTGCAGCTTCCTAGAACCGCATACCAGATCTTCCATTCATGGTAATCACTTTTCCAGGGCTTGATGAAGCGGGTTCGATTCTCCACCAAATCCCTGACAGTGATGATGATATCTTTATCAGGATATTTCTCATGGAATTCACCAAAAGTCATCTCCCCAAAATTCTTACGCAGTGTTTCTTCAAGGATTCGATTGGAATACATATACCGGAAAAGATAGGAAAATGGCTTGGTCGAGCGCAATCTCTTTTTAAAAACTTTGTGACCAATCTCACAATAAAGCTCATACATTCG
>JGI24422J19971_10001158_pt1 | contig 15868 bp, 19 predicted proteins | sample DeeMarSWOR152_54_FD_19971 | JGI IMG/M metagenome (IMG submission 19971) | reverse complement strand
CTCAGCAGCGTTCGACCCTCCTTCTTTTTGTAGGCGTACTCCAGAGTTACGTAGAAAAGTCTATCTGAACCGAAGCTAGGCTCCACCACGTGAGGGATGAAACGCTTACTCTTTTCTTTCACTCTCTTACGGGTGATTTCAACGTGCTCTGGCAAGATTTTGAAGGACTCGACAATGTGGAAGCCTTGCTTTTTAAAAGAAGCTTCCAACTCTCTAGAATCTATGGTGGAGAGGAGTTTGATGACTCTTGACATACTCTCCTTGAAGGCCGGACCGATTTCGGATGTAACGGGTTTGACGTTTACCTCCTCTTTTATGATAGGCTTTTCATGCCTTTTGAACGCGGTCAGGTCGACACCGCTGAACTCCATGTGGCGCCTTAGATCGTAATCTGTTCTGTAGTTGTGCCCTGAGATCTCCACCCAACCCCATCTTTCCAGGAATATTTGCTGGTCGTATCCCTGCACTGAATAGTGGGCTCTTTCCCAATCCAGCTTCTCGATGAAGCGTTGTTTGTCCTCTGGCACTCCTAGCTCGGCTAGAAAACGCTTGGACAAAACCATGAAGAATGCTTGCCAATCCGTTCTTATTAGTCTCTTACTCAAGGCTTCCTTAACCGTGACCTCGATGGTGTCATCTACACCCTTCAACACACTTTCCGCTGGCAACAGTCTAAGAGTCTCGTTCTCCACCTCCTTCAGCATTGTGCACTGTGGCTCTTCAGGATCAAAGAAGAATTCGAGATCCATGATGGTGAATTCCCTTAATCTTATTGGACCCTGCCTCGGTGAGATTTCGTTTCTAAGCGCGTGACCAATAATGGCGACTCCGAATGGGAGTTTTTCTCGCGCATATTCGTAGATGCGTTTGTATTCAACGAAAATTCCCTGAGCCGCTTCCGGACGACCGTAGCCGATGGCTCCAGAATATGGTCCAATGGTGGTTTTGAACATGGTTAAGAATTGTTCAGGTTCGCCAAAGTTTCCGCCGCACTCTGGGCAGTGAATCCCTCGTTTCTTGATTTCACTCATTAACTCTTGGAGGCTAAGTTTTTCAGTGTCCGTCTCGCTCATCCGTGCGAACTCTAGAAGCAGGTGGTCAGCTCGAAACTTTCGTTTACACTCGTTGCATTCCACCATGGGCTCCTGAAAGGCTTCCACGTGGCCCGAAGCTTCAAACACTTTCCCGGGCATAATCACCGATGTTTCGATCTCGAATAGCCCGAGCCTACGAATAAAGAAGTCTCGGAGTCTGCCTTCAATCTTCCTTTTCAATGTTGAGCCTAAGGGACCAAGGGTTACGAAACCGCTTACGCCACCGTAAATTTCAAAGGAGGGCCAAAAGAAGCCTCGACGTCTCGCCATTTCGTTTATGATCTCAAACTTGTCTACGGACTTCATGAGCCTTTCAACTCTACGTTCCTGTAATATTTACAGACCCCTTAAGGCGTTGCTGGATAATAAAGCAAACGTTGTTTTATTTCTTTCAAATGTGTTCGGTTAGTTTGGCTTCAAGCGTCTTTCCTTTCTCATCAATTCTGAACTTCACCATCACACGGTCTGTCAGCTGTTTTTTAGTGTTAAACGTCTTGTGGCACTTCCCACACTCTATATCAGACTCCAGCTCAGTCACGTACCACGAGGTGTCCGCGAAGTATCGCCCGCACCACGGGCATTGGATAATGGAAACGTCCAGCCAGGCCCTATCGCCCATGGAAATTCCTCCATCACCTTTTAACAATCTTGCCTTCATTCTGGCAAGTTCAAAAGCTCCATGTCAATGTTGCCGCCTGAGATCACCACAACAACCTTCTCGCCTCGCTTAAACCGTATCTTACCTTGCAGAATGGCTGCTGGTCCCACTACGCCAGATCCTTCCACAACTTGACGTTCATTCTTAAGAACCCAAAGGATTGCGCTCTTCAACTCTTTTTCCTCTGCCAAGACGATTTCATCAACATATTTCAAGACAAGGTTTAAGGTTGTCCTGGAGATTCCCCCTGCAAGCCCGTCGGCTATGGTAGGTGGAACAGGAACATCCACAATTTTCTTGGCCCTAAAGCATTCATACATGGTGTAGGCGGCAGTTGATTGAGCGCCCACAACTCTTATTTTCGGGTTAACAGTCTTGGCCCAAAGGGCTATACCGGAGATTAGGCCTCCGCCACCAATAGGAACTATTATCGTGTCCGTATCAGGCATTTCTTCCAAGATCTCGCAGCCGATTGTTCCTTGGCCAGCTATGACCTTGTAGTCCTCGAAGGCAGGGATGTAAGTTGCTCCAGTCTTTGAAATCATCTTCTTGCAGTAGATCAGGGACTCGTCGTAGTTAGCTCCTTTAAGCACCACTTCCGCTCCGAGAGCTCTACACCGTTCCACCTTTACCTTAGGAGCGTTCTCAGGCACGACGACAGTCGGCTTGATACCCATCATTTTGGTTACGAGGGCGACGGCTAGACCGTGGTTTCCAGCTGAGGCCGTGATAGCCCCTCTGCTGCGTTCTTCAGGTGTCAGCGAACAGATTTTGTTGTATGCTCCTCGAGCCTTGAAGGACCCGGTCTTTTGGAGGCTCTCCCATTTCAAGTATATTTCTGCACCGCTTATCTCGCTAAGCCTCTTTGAGTACGTTAGGGGTGTGCGGTAAACCACGCCTTCCAAGTTCTTTCTTGCCTTCAAGATCTCTACGGCAGACAAGGTCATGTCTCTTACTCCTCGTATCATCAAATAGTGATGTAGGAGCCTATTTTTTCCTTCAGAGCCCGCTCGTAGACAAGTTGTGAGGTCACGGCGTCTTGAGCTGCAATGCCCGTGAGGTCGCAAACAGTTATCTCCTCCTCGCTTTCCCTTCCGTTCTTCAGCCCCAGCAGTATCTCACCCAGCTCCGAGTAGATGTCTTCTGCTGATATCGTTCCGTCTTCAACTGCGTGATGAACCTCTCCCAACCTTACACACTGTTTAACACTGTCCACAACGATCTTGTCTGCAATCCCAAGCACTCCAGTTTCCAACTCCTGCTTCTCTGGAGAGTCCGCTCCCATTGCCGTTATGTGCATTCCCTTCCCCACCCACTCTGTCTTCACCAGCGGTGACGTGCTTGGTGTAGCGGTCACTAAGACTTCGCAATTTTTGACTGCTTCCTCTACGGAACTCGCAGGGATGATTTCTGCTGTCAGCTTTTGCCTCATGTACTCGACGTACCTTTCGACGTTGGTTGGGGTTCGTCCCCATACCTTAAGGACGCGGAAATCTCTGACCTTGCTCAGAGCCTCGATTTGAAGTCTCGCTTGCGTTCCGGTTCCAATAACAGCCACGTTTTCAACAGACTTTTTCGCGAGGCATCGTGCAGCAAGGGCTCCAGCCCCCGCGGTTCTCATGTCTGTTATAAATCCCCTATCTACTAGGAGGCTTCGAGGCACTCCTGTCTTGGCGTCAAAGAGGAGCATCATGCCGCCGCTTGATGGAAGTCCAATTTTTGGGTTTTCATAGAAGCCAGATGCTATCTTGATGCAGTAGTTGTCGGATCCTTTCAAGTATCCTGGCTTTATGTGGACCTCGCCTCTGTTCTCTTTGATTTCTAAGCTCAGCGGAAATGGAATGACCGTTCTTCCGGAGTTGAAGGCTCTGAAGCCTTCCTCCACAACTGTAATGGTGTCTTCCATCGTTAGGATGGGCTGAATTTGTTCTTTTGTCAGCAGCAGAACCTCGTTTTTCCTTTCCATATCCATTCATCTCCTCAATTGGAGCGTTTCAAACGACAGTTAATGCGTTAATTTATTATAACTTTGTTGCTGACTCTGAAGAGGGAAAGAGTTTATGTCCAAAATCAAAGTTGCGTTGATAGGTGTAGGAAACTGCGCGTCAGCACTGGTTCAAGGAGTTTGTCACTATAGGAGCATAGAAAAAGAAGCGGATGCGGTAGGGCTGAGGCGCCTCTTTCTTGGAGATTACCATCCTAGAGATGTAGAGTTTGTTTCGGCTTTCGACATCGAGGCTAGAAAAGTTGGAAAAGATTTGTCTAAGGCAATCTTCTCTCCGCCCAACAACACCCTAAAGTTCGTGGATGTCCCCTATCTAAACGTTCCAGTTTTGAAGGGACCTGTTCTAGACGGCGTCGGCAACTCTCTAAGAGACGCGATTAAGATGAGTGAATCTTCAGAAGTGGACGTGGCTCAAAGGCTTAGGGAGAGCGGTGCAGAAATAGTCATTAACCTTCTTCCCAGCGGAGCCGTGAAGGCTTCCCAACAATACGCTGAGGAGGCGCTTAAAGCTGGATGTGCCTTCGTTAACGCCACACCCGTATTCATAGCCAGCGATGTCGCTTGGAACAAGCGCTACAAGGATGCTGGTCTGCCAGTAGTTGGTGACGACTTGGTGGATCAGGTTGGAGCCACCGTCCTTCACAAAAACTTGCTCAGAATGTTGGTGGATCGAGGTGTTCGGGTTTTCGAAACTTATCAGCTTGACGTGGGTGGGGGAACAGAATCTCTGAACACACTTGAGAGGGCGAGAGAAGCAAAACGGATTGTAAAGACTAGGTCGGTGGAGAGGGCTCTGCCGTATAAGGCTTCNGTTGTGGCTGGGTCTACTGACTACGTTGACTTCTTGGAGAACCGGCGAGACAGTTACTTCTGGGTGAAGGGGTTCTACTTCGGCGGAAATCCCATGCAGCTGGATATACGACTCAACACGGTGGATGCTCCAAACGCGGGTTCCGTCATGTTCGATGTTATACGAGGGACAAAGATTGCTCTCGACCGGGGGGTCGCTGGCTCCCTCTTGAGCACTTCAGCCTATGCCTTTAAACACCCGCCGCAGGCGTTGCCGCTAGAAACAGCTGACAAATGGTTTGAAGAGTTTGTTCAGGGGAAAAGGGAACTGTAGGCTATATGCAGATCAAGGCTTTTCGTTCATCTTGATCAAACTTCTATTTTCAATTTTTCTATCGCGTTGAACCGTTTCATCATCTCTTCTTTTATTTTGTTAATAGATTCCACTGGCGTCGGATTGGTGTTGCGCAGAATGGCTAGGTAAACGCTTGCAAGGTCTCCCACAAACAGCACTGAAAAAATTCTCGCCAGCTTACTTTCTCCCCTCGCATAGATCTCCAAAACTTTTTGGGCCTTATGCAGCACTAAAGATTTGGTTGTTTCAATTCTGTGCCTTATCTCCGGGGGCTCTTCGCGGTCTCGGATTAATAGGATGGAGAAGCGTTTAGTGAGTGCTTCAGACGCTTCCCATCCAACAACTTCGTTGTGGTTGAGCTCGGGGAACACGTCGTGTTTAGAGGGAACCTTGCTGTTTTCGTTGAACTGCGTTTTCAGCCGGCGGGCTATGGCTGCGTACTGTCGGAACCCGTAGACCACGGGTATGGTTTCCTTCAGTTCTAGCGCAAGTTTTTTCGACGGGTTTCCCCTTGTAGGAGTTTCAGGCGAGTTTTCTCGGCTTAATTGTTTAACAATTCGTATCGTTTCTTGAATCTCTTTCTCCTTGTTTTGAAGGACACCCAGTTTCTCTAGGAAAATGGGAAGCGGGAAGAAGAGGTATGGGAGGGTGACACGTGAGGGCAGTTCACTTGGTACGATCACGTGGGGCACCTGCAGTTGCTCGGAAAAGGAGAGTAGATGCCCTCCCGAGGTTATGGTTATAGCCTTGCATCTCCGTTTGACGGCCTCCACAAAGGCGCTAAGTGTCTCCTCTGTTTTTCCCGAGCAACTGATCGCAAAAACCAGTGTATCCTCATTTGCGTAGGCGGGTAAACTGTAGTCTCTGCAGACTTCTATGGGGATGGGAAGCTCATCGAATAGCCACCTTTAAGGATTTCTCCTCCTATGGCAGAGCCTCCCATGCCTACAATCACGATTTGTTGGGGCTTTTCATACCTAACTGAGACCTTTTTAGCCCGTTTCACAGCTTCCTCGCAATAAATGCTGGTCTTCGCACAGTATCCCAATATGTCGCTCTTGTCGATCTTTTTAATCTCTTCAGGTTGGTCTAGAACCGTAGTTTTGTACATTTTTCACACAACCATGTGTTACTTTTTGAGCATGTTCAACGCTTGCTCCAGTATTTTATCAGCTACAGCTGATGCTTTCACCACGGGGATTATGGTGGACGGTATGTTGGCTGATCCCTCAACTCGAATGGTTTTGGTGTAGGTGGGCATGTTCGCGACGCAGCTGTCGAGCACGATGAGGCGGGAGCCTTTCGGGTAGAACTTGGTCTCAAAGCAGAATAGTTTGCCGTCCTTCCAGAAGAGAGGTTTCACCTCTTGGCAGAGGGCACACCACGCGAGTTCTTCAACAGACCTTTGCTTGGCGCTACACACATCCACTATCAAACGACCTTCTTTCTCCATGTATTTCACCCTCGGTTTTCCAATAGACTTAGAAACAAGGTTGGTTGTAAAAGCTTTTGAGGTTAACGCAGGTGAGCGTTAGGAGTCAAACGATTGTTCCATTGAAGCTTAGATGCGAACTCTCCTTAGCGATACCTGCATCCTTAGTCTTGGATGTTCCACATCTCCGAGAGAAAACTTTTAGGGTTGGGTTGATCGGGCGGGCAGCCGCCATCTTTCGCGTAGACGAGATTATTGTTTTTCCCGACCTCCCCGACAAGAATCAGAGCCGTGACATCAGGTTGGTTTCCACTATCCTCTCTTACATGGAGACTCCTCAATACCTGCGTAAAAGACTGTTTAAGATACGACCGGAGCTGCGATACGCGGGTGTCCTCCCTCCCCTGCGAACACCTCACCATTCACTTTCGGATCGAACAGAAAACCTAAAGGTTGGGGAGCATCGAGAAGGCGTGGTAACATCTCTTGTCAAGGACGGCTCGCTCGTAGACATAGGGGTTGAGCGACCGGTGTTGGTCCCTGATACGCGTCTTCCGGTCAACAATCGGGTCACGGTGAGAGTCACGGGGCTGGGGAAGACTCCTAAAGCTGTCTTGGCGAGCCGCGGCGAAATTGAAACGTACTGGGGCTATCGCGTAACAGTTTCAGATGTTCCGTTTGGGCAGTTGCTAAAAAATCGGTCTTTTGACTTGGTGATCGCTACGTCTCGGCGCGGCGTTCCTCTAATAGAGGTTATGAACAAGTTGGCTAAGCGCTGGAAAAGTTCTCGTAGGACATTTGTGGCGTTCGGCGCGCCAACTCAAGGGTTGTATGAGATCGCGGCGCATGAACACCTTAAACTAGACGAGGTTGCTCATTTCGTCGTCAACATTATTCCAGGCCAGGGAACTGAAACCGTTAGAACTGAGGAGGCGTTGTACGCTTCTCTGGTGGTTTTTAATCTGTTGGAGGGCGAGTGACGTATGAATTTTGATATTTTGCTTTCATTGGTTCTCTTCTTAACTATGTTGGCCACGCTTTTTCTTTACTTTAGATACGAAAATAGGGTTGGATCTGTTTTTCAAGAGGTGAAATTTCGGTATTATCACGGAATTCTTCTGGTGATAGCAATGAGCATTATGTTGACTCTTTTCGTGTTTATTTCGAGCGAAGCTATTTTGATTCTTTACTTGTGTGCTTACTTTTTAGGATTCTTCTTTTTTACATATTTGTTTGTACCGAGATGGTATTTGGCGCTTTTTACTCCAGTCTTGTTTATAGCCCTTTATTTTGCGCGCGCGCCTTACTGGAACTTGTTCACGTTTGATCTCTTTGCAATTGTTTTCGCTATTTTCATCTCGGTTTATATGGGTAGCTTGTTTATGTGGAAAACAACAGCTGTTTTTGTCGTCTTACTAACCGCTATGGACATAGTTAACGTTCTTATCACGGGTTTCATTCCGGCATCAGCTGAAATATTGGTTGGAGAGCTAGGCTTGCCGGTTCTGGTTATTTTGCCAGCGTTCCCATCCGTAGGTCTCTATGTCGCTTTAGGATTGGGTGACTTCTTTCTAGCTGGGCTTCTTGGTATTCAAAGTGCCAAAAAATATGGAAAGAAGTTTGGGTTCACATCTATCGCAGCAATTACCCTTGGGTTCTTGGTGCTCGATACTGTTCTGCTAAATTATTATCCTAAGTCCTTTCCAGCCACGGTTTTGGTCATATGCGGTTGGTTGATTGCTTTGGCAGGACGATATCTATACCAGTTGAGCCTGTTAAGACGTGGTTAGGGTGATTGTGTGGGTTTTGCAACGTTTATGACTTAACGCTTCGGTGAAACAGAGGCGTTGTTGGGTAGGGAGGTAAAAGAAGAAGAATGGGGTGGTGGGTTACACGTTGGTACTTTTTGTGTTTTTGGTGTTTGTGTTGGAGGAGGTGGTTTAGAGGAAAAGGGAGGGGTGAATATACTTTGAGGATGCGGGGCTGCTAAGCCGATGGGAGAAATAAAAGAGGAGGTGCTTTACGCCATTTTTTGGTTGCCCTGTGCGAGTTAGTGCGCGCGCGCTTAGAGTCTCACTACATCAGCNAGTTGGGGAGTNGATACTTCAAACAGAATTGAGTTCTTCTTGCCGATGACTCTGTGAACTGTTTTTGGAGGTAGAGTAATGTCTTTTCCTTCTTTTAGCGTGACCACCTTGTCGTTTAGGACTATGTCAACTTCGCCTTTGAAGCAGTAGATCGTTTCTTTCTTGTCTTTATGGTAATGCTGAGAAGTGTGATGGTTTTCTTTTATAATGAGGATTTTTCCACCATATTCTTGTTCTTGGGCTATCCAGAGTTCCTTGCCCCAGTTTTTCAGTATTTCCTTCACAATTGAAACCTCGTTTTTGTCCTTCTTTTAACTATGAGTATTTGTTGTTTCGTGTCTTAAAAGGAGGAAGGTGCGCGTGTGCGTCTAAAGTTCTTCTATGGGTGTGTAAGTTATTCCTCCGAGGGTGATAAAGAAACCTAATATTGTTACGAGGCCGCCGAAAATCCAAAACGTCCAGTTGGCACTGCGAAATCCCCAATAAAATAGGAAAGAACCAATTAAGATAGTCAGTACTCCTGCCACAACTATTCTGCTTTCCATCTGCCTGTCTCAGCTGCGCGTGCGCAGTTTTTACTCTGTCTCTAATTTGTATAAAACTTTTAGACCTTTCAACGTTTCATGAACGGAATTTGCGAGTTGAAATATGTCTTCAAGCTTGGCTCTTCTGCCCCAATCGTAAACATGGTCATGATAACCTCTTAAGGGCTTAAAACCGAGGGAACGAAGCCTCTCAACAACTTCGCGGGGACTTGCGCCCTCACTGTAAAACCAAATCGTCAAGTATGTTTTCATGACGGTTTACGCCTCCAAACTTTCCTCCAGCCCAAGGCGTGCGTATTTTACTCGTGGTTGTTAGGTTTGTTTTAGTCTAGCTTTTTGCCACATTTGTAGCAGAATCGAGCGTCGACAAGATTTTTTTCTCCGCAGTGTGAGCAGGCGACAGTTTCTAGGCTGACTGCTTTTCTAATTTCTTCTCTTGCTGTTTTGAAGGCTTCTTTGATTTCTTTGGCAGCTATTGAAAATGATTTCTCTATTTCTTCTCCCATTTTGGAGAATGCGTCTTTCAGATCTTCCCGTGGACTGGAAATGCGTGCTTCTATGCCTTTGCTAGTTCTTGCACCACATTTGGGGCAGAAATATGCGTTTTCAGGAAGCTCTTCTCCACATTTGGAACAGAATACCATAAGCATTCCCTACGTAAGGAAAAGAAAAGGAAGAGACTTAAGTTTTATGCGTGCGCATAAAAAAGGGGACGGTTAGGAGCCAGTTTCTCTTTCAAACAGCAAATAATGATTGATAGCCATCATCGCCCCGATTCCTGCACAAGCATAGGTGTGTAGACGCCAGCCCTTCTTCTCATATTCCTCAATTGTTTTACCCACCCTCCTGTGGTCACCAACTTGCACGCATTCATATTCTTTCAACCTAGCTTTACCTCCTGTAGCACTTTGGAATAGGCTTTTTCATAACAGTTTGTATGGCGCGTGCACAGAAAAAATGGGGAAAGTTAAGCGCAGGACCCGAATGCGCGTGCGCCTTAGTGGAACCTTGATGTCGAAACTTCCCCAATAAGGTTCTGATGGAAAAGGTAATATCCTATTGTAATATGTTCATACAACAAAAAGTCGTTAGGTGTGACTTATGACTACCCTATCGTTGCTAAAGAGAGATGAGATTAATGTTATCATCGACTTCGCTAAAAAACTTCTTGATGAGGTAGGTGTTAAGATATGGAATGATGATGTCCTTAAGATACTGAAGCAAAATGGGGCTGATGTGAACTTCGAACACAGGATAGCAAAGATACCGACTCATCTTTTGGAGGAGGCAGTTCATAAATCGCCGAAGTCTATACCCCTGTATACGCGGGACGGCAAGTCCAATTACTTAATGGGCAACAATAATGTGTTTTTCGTCCCGGGTTCCGCTGCGGTAAAGGTTATTGACAGAAACACAGGTGCTGCGAGGGCGCCAACAACCCAAGACCTTGTCGAGTTCGTTAGATTAGTTGAAGGGCTTGAGTACATCAAGCTGCAATCAACTGCCATAATACCCATGGATGTTCCTGAGAAATTAGCTGATAGATATAGGCTCTATATAGTTCTGTGTAATTCAAACCAGCCAATTTATACAGGAGCTTTCACGATGGATGGTGCCATCGACATGAAAGACATGTTGCTTGCCGTATCAGGCGATGAGGATGAATTAGCCAAAATGCCAAGGGCGGTGTTTGTGTGTTGCACTTCTCCACCCCTTAAGTGGAGTGATTTAACATCACAGAACCTCATGGATTTGGCCATTTATAACATACCGATTTCTGTCATACCAGTTCCAATGGTGGGCTTGGCGGCTCCTCCGACATTAGCAGGCGCGTTAATTCAGCATGTGGCTGAAGTTTTCTCAGGCATAGTTTTGACCCAGCTTGCTAAGCCAGGCTGTCCCGTGTTTTTCGGCGGATCACCAGCCCCTGTCCATCAAAAAAGCAGTGCCTGTCTCCTGGGTTCAATCGAAGCAGCCATGCTTGACGTAGCAGCGGCCCAAATAGCTAAGACTTTCAACCTGCCTACCGACTTTTACGCCGGGTTAACCAATTCAAACACAGTTGACGAGCAGTCAACCGCTGAATCAGCCATGGGTATGATGCTGGCAGCTATTGCGGGAATAAACATGATTGAGGGTGCGGGGATGATAGAATTCGAAAGCTGTCAGTCGTTCGAGAAAATAGTAATAGACAACGAAATAGCAGGCTATATCCATAGATTCCTCAAAGGGATAGATGTAAAAGATGAAACACTTATGCTGGACTTGTTTAGAGAAATCGGACCTGGAGGAATCTTCACATCAAACATGAGAGCAATGAAGCTGACACTCCAATATTTTAACAAAGAAGTGCACCAAATTGGACCTGTGTTTAACGTTGACGGCAGAAAAATGTGGGAGTCGAAGGGCGGAAAAGATACGCTAACGAAGGCCAAAGAACTTGTAGAGAACCTACTGCAAAGTTACGAACCGAACCCGCCCCCGCGTGATGTGGTGAACGAACTTAACAAAATTATGGATGGCGCAGCCAAAAAGTATGGTACATCTTTAGACAAGCTACCTTGGAAGTGCAAAGTATAAACTGTCATTGTGTGCGATTTGCTCAATAACTTCGAGTAATTGGCTTCTAGTATCGTTATCTACAAATGTGCGCGCTTCATGAGTTTGGCGCAGACTCTATGGGTATAGACTTCACAGACACCGTTTCGTCTGAGCAATCCTGCGAACCATTGCTGAAAATTTTGAGCGTCTAAATTTCAACTACCCCCTCCCCCCTACCCTTTTTTCAACATACTGGCCTTATGTGGTTAAGATATCCATGTGGTCATGGAACAAGAATTGTTTTCTAACAGTTGCGCGCACAGCGAGAAGGCTTCTAAGCCATTAGGGCTTTAAGTTTGCGGTAGTTCTTGAGAAATTCGAGCCCCTTTATCGTAGTTTTGTAGAAGTCTGAGTGCAATCCCAAAAGTTCCATACCTAAGAGAAGTTTCAAGTATGCTTGAAGTTGCCTGTAGCTGAGATTGCATCTATACATAATGTGGGTCTTCTTTGCGCCTTCAATTGCCTCGTCCAAAATACCTGCTATAATATCTGTTTCACTTCTGATTCGAAACCCATGGGACGAACTTAACTTTGCCTTAAACTTGCTTGGCATCAAAGGGGCTCCAGACGCATTATGCTTGAAAAAGGTCCATAAAAGATTTGTTGCACAGGAAAACTTGAACGCTACAGAAGAGATGTGCTATGGTGACTGACGAAAAGATATTAGGAAAAACTAAGAGAATTCTGACTTAACATTACTCGCACGCACTCTGAATCTTCCAAGGTGACGCGGTTATTTCTAATACAGACTCCAGTTTCATATGAGTTAAATCGGACAACTCCGAAATCTCCCCCAGCAGAATGGCATGTGACTTCCATCTTAGGGAGGTGAATCATGATTTGGAAAGGGAACTGATTAGGAACCTGAAAAATGAAATGCATGCAATAAGGCAACGGATAGATAAAGAAAAAAATACAGCAAAAAAAACTAAGATGGTCAAAGCTTATCGCAAAATGTCTAAAGCTTTAAGCTGAAAGGAAAAAGAAAGTATAGAACATAAATGCGCATGCGCAGAATTCCAACCTGCAAACAGTTGTTTCTTCAGCTCTTCTAGCTCTTCCAGCAGCTTCTTCCTTTTCTGTTCACTTTCCTCTTGAGTAATAACGCCTAGACTCAGTTGTTCTTCAAACTCTTTCAACTGACTTTCTAGCTAGCAGGCTGGGGCTGTCCGTGCGCGCGCAAAGTTTATATGGTTAACCATCTTTTCAGAGGCTTTGTTGGACGGTAAAGGGGCGCGGAGAAACACCCATTCTCCTTTCGCCAAGAGATCTACCCTCTCTTGAGCGGATTGTAGCCGTGTCTCCTTTCGTTCCTTTTCGCACGCAGGATGATTCCGATGCATGCATGTATGTAAATGCCTTTTCTTTAAGGTACTTTTTTCTCTCCTAGTACCTATTGAAAAGTCTCTCTAGAGACTAGTTAGAACGGCAAGCAACTAATGACCATTAATCTATTTGGAAGCTGTTTCTTTGAATTTTTCAGAAGCAGGTTCTCCTCCAATTCCCCAGTGCGATTTCGGGATTTCATGCACAATTACTTCCACAGCATGCGCGGGAACTCCCAAATCTACAAAGACTTTTGTTACTTTTTGAATCAAGGTATTAGTTTTTTCCTCTCCGAAACCTTCCCAGACATTTACATGAACAATTGGCATTTTCTTAAACTCCTCACTGTAGATTGATAACTTTGCACTATGTTATAAAATATTAGACGAGAACTTTTGTAAACCTCATTGAAGAGGACTGGAAGAAAAATAGTTTACCAGCTTTATGATATGCTCTCTGTGCTACCTCTCAAGTCTAGGAGGCAGGCTTGTGCATGCCCCTTGACCTTTACCTTTCGATACACTTTTTTCACAATTCCCTTTTCATCGATCAAGAATGTGGTTCGTTCCGTGCCCATAAACGTTCTACCGTAGAGACTTTTCTTTTTCCATACGCCGTAGAGGTCCAATACTTTTCCTTCTGGGTCGCTGAGCAAAGTGAAGGGTAACTCATGTTTCCGCTTGAACTTCTGATGCGATTGGACGCTGTCCTTGCTTACACCTAGTATAGCTGCGTCTTCTTTCTCAAACTCTTTGGCTATATCCCTGAACTCAACGGCCTCGCGGGTGCACCCTGGAGTTCCATCTTTAGGATAGAAATAGAGCACAATTTTCTTGCCTCGGTAATCACTAAGCGAAACTTCTCTTCCATCATCTGCTTGTAAGGTGAAGACTGGAGCCTGATCTCCTTCACTAACCAATTCAAATCACACCCCATATCAAAAGTTTTGAGTCACCTTTTAAATATATGTGACTGTGCCACAACAGCAACATACACTTAAATAACAGAAAAATCAACCCTAAAACATGAAACCGATTAAATCCCACTTTTTCTTGCTGTTAATTCTCCTCCTATTGCTTGTACGCATCGTTATCGCTCATGCGCCTGACAAACCCTCGGAAAATGAGAGCCTTGCAACAGCTTATACGATATCCAATCCTGCCAAGTCTTGGGCCATCTACGCGGAACTCCATGAAGGAGGAGAAGCCCAATATTACAGGTTTGACTTGTCGCAGAATGAAAGACTTCTCGTTCAGTTGTTTGTTCCAACTTCTGAAAAGAGCAGTTTCGTGCCCAACTTGGTGATTATGGGTCCTGGGATAACCTCTCAAGATGCTTTACCTGAATATGTGGAGACCGTTGAGGGAGTGGGAATAATGTTGTTGGAGGGGCAGCGTTCCTCCAGTCCTACCTATGAGCCTTTTACTCCAAGCAGTTTCTACGAATTAGCTCGCTTAGATGGGGAAGTCTCTACTGGTGGCACCTATCATGTAGCGGTTTATGATCCTTCTCAAGGAGGTCGCTATGGCCTTGCTGTCGGATACAGAGAGGAGTATGGACTGGACGAATGGATCTTGATACCTATTGAGGTAATAGGCATTCACCAATGGGAAGGCCAGTCCTTACTGTTCGTCATTGCTCCAATGCTGGTTACATTAGCTATTGGTTTCGCCTTTGTACTTTTGAAACGTCCAGCCATGCTTCGAGAATTCTTAAGTGGAATAGGATTATTGGCAGGCATCCTATATTTGGGCAGCGGATTCATGATACTAACCCAAATGATTCTGGCCCTAACAGAGGCAACTCCAGATCTAGGTGTAATTTTGACTGCAGTTTTCGTTTTAATACCGATTTTGCTGGCTCTAGCCATTTTTCGACTTACAATTAGCCGAAAGCAGTTAACTAATAGAGTAAGGGTTTACATCGCCATTCTAGGAGTTTTAGGTCTTTTCACTTGGACTGGCCTACTAATAGGTCCTGCCTTGGCTCTAGTCGCAAGTTTATTGCCCTTTTCACAAAAGGAGGAATCGCAATTCACTGCAACTTCTTCCTAATCGAGTCATCAAGGTGCATATATGAGCCGTCTGAATCCTCAAAAGTTGCATGTCAATTACGTACTTGGAGTCGAACCAAAGACCTTCATCGTACCGCGTCGGTACACTTTAACCCACTCAGATGTGACAGGGGATCTGTACTTGACAATAGGTCCTGATTATAATCTTAAGCAGATCTCGGGATGGCATACCCGATTTATGCGGGATGAAGTGCTTGCTGAATGGAAAGACAGTCAAGATGGGCCATCATTGCACGTTTACTGTCACGTGAGTGGAGGCCTAGTTTTTGGGAGAGCTGGCTGGCGAGACGCTATCTTCCGCAGCGAGATGCCGTTGGTGCTGGAGACTATTCGGTACGGTGATAGAACGCTGTTTATTGCTAATCCGAGACTAGATCACGCTCCAGTTTCGGTACATTTTCAAGCCTCTCAGCCCCGCTACAACAAAACCGAAGCATGGGGCATTCTTGCTGACTGGCGTGGGCTGTGACCCATGTTGAATAGTTTAGAAGGTGTTGAATGGTATGAAACCGAAGATAAATAAATCAGAGGAGGAGTGGAGAAAAGCTCTCACTCCAGAAGAGTTTCATGTGCTAAGAGAAAAAGGAACCGAGCGACCGTTTACTGGAAAATATGTGGACCACAAGAAAAAAGGGACGTACGTGTGCGCTGGCTGTGGGAACGAATTGTTTTCTTCAGATACAAAATTTGATTCCGGCACTGGTTGGCCAAGTTTTTGGGCTCCTGTCTCTGAAGATAGCGTTAACAGAAAGCCTAACAATAGTTTAGGAATGCGCAGGATTGAAGTCTTATGTGGCAGGTGCGGTGGACATCTTGGACATGTTTTTGATGACGGCCCCAAACCCACAGGGCATCGTTTTTGCATTAATTCAGTTGCACTCCATTTCAAAGAACAAAAGGAG
>JGI24422J19971_10001155_pt1 | contig 15879 bp, 13 predicted proteins | sample DeeMarSWOR152_54_FD_19971 | JGI IMG/M metagenome (IMG submission 19971) | reverse complement strand
CGATAGAAACTTTGCGGGCGAATTCTCTTGGGAGTATAAACGTAGCAGAGATGGCAAGAAAAGAGGATGCTGCAGTGTTGTTTGCCTCCACATCAGAGGTTTATGGTGACGCAAAAGTGGTTCCTACGCCTGAGAGTTATTGGGGAAATGTAAACCCTATTGGGCCAAGGTCGTGTTATGACGAGGGGAAACGTTTTGCGGAAGCCTTGTTCATGGCTTATCATAATCAGTATGGGTTAGATGTCAAAATTGCAAGGATTTTTAATACGTTTGGTCCGCGTCTGAGAGAAGATGGATTGTACGGCAGGGCGATGTCACGCTTTATTATGCAAGCTTTGACTGGCAAACCGATTACAATTTATGGAGATGGCAAGCAGACGCGGTCGTTCTGTTACATAACTGACACTGTAGCTGGCTTAATGTTGCTGGCGATGAATGAGAAGGCCAATGGAGAAGCTGTGAATATCGGGAACTCACATGAGATCACTATTTTACAACTCGCGGGAGAAATCAAAGAGCTAACCGGTAGCAGATCTCAGTTGGCTTTTCATCCATTGCCAAAAGACGATCCGAAGAGACGGTGTCCCGAAATAGACAAGGCGGAAAGGATTCTTGGGTGGAGGCCAAAGGTAAGCTGGGAAGACGGCCTTAGGCGAACAATCGCTTGGTTTCAGAGAAAAGCGAAGTAGAGATGATCAATCAAGTGCCTTTCTTTTTCATTGCGCAATTCTTATTAAAGTGTCGTCAAAAATACAAGAAAACAAGTCTGCAGATATGTCCCGTTTGAAAAGGATGTGGATGTGTGGCAAAAGATCTTCCCACAGTCTCGATTGTCATCCCTGTCTCAGCTAATGAAAATACTGTTCGGAAATGTTTAGCTTCCATTCGGGATCAAGACTACCCACGTGACGATTATGAAGTGATTTTGGTGGGTTCGGATCGCATATCTGATGTAGAGTTGCCTGATCTAAGAGTTGATAGAATAAATGCCGACGTTAGCCCTGGAGCGAAAAGAAATATTGCTGCTAAGAAAGCAAGAGGCTCGATCATCGCGTTATGCGATGACGATGTGGTCGTTGCTCCCCAATGGTTGAGGAGTTTGGTTTCACACTTTGACGATCCTCTTGTGGCTGTGGTAGGGGGTCCAAATGAGAGTCCGACGGAGGCTTCCCTGAGAGAAAGATGTAGCGGTTATATCTTTTCTTCTTTCTTGGGCAGTGCTCAGATGTCCACACGTTATGGCTCAAAAGGCACATCAATTCGGGAAGCTGATGAAACTGATCTAATCGGCTGCAACATGGCTGTGCGTAAATCGGTTTTGGAGGAGTTTGCGTTTCCAGAAGACATCTGGCCGAATGAAGAGAACATATTTTGTCATAATGTGAAGAAGAATGGTTACAGGTTGCTCTATGACTCGAAGGCTGTTGTCTGGCATCATAGACGCCCCGTCTTTGTGCCTCATCTTCAACAGGTTTTTCGATACGGTCGTGGGCGTGGTCAAATGATGCGTGTATGTCCAGACTCAAAGAGGGGACTCTTCCTTTTGCCCTCAGTGTTTGTTCTATCTTTAATAGGAGGGTTGCTGCTTTCTTTGTTGAATCCTATTTTCTTGTGGATTTATCTAGGCGCGCTCTTGCTTTACGTTGTCACAGTTTTGGTGGTCAGCACAGCGATAGCGAAGCGCGAGGGGGATTGGAAAGCTCTCTTGTTCCTTCCCGCTGCTTTCTTCTTGCATCATTGTGCTTACGGGTTTGGGTTGATTTGGGGTGGAGTTTCTCGTCGAAAGGTGCGATTTTCTAAATGAAAGTTATGATTTGTTATCCTCCCGTGTATAAGTCTGGGCGTATTCCGCTTTTGGGTCAAAATCGACAGTTTCGGTACTCTAGCTCTGGTGAAGTGCGCATATACCCTATAGTGCCCAGCACGGCGGCAACGTTGCTCGAGCAGAAAGGATTTCAGGTTGAATATTTGGACGGCATAAACCAGAGGCTCTCCTGGGAGCAGTTTGCGCAAGCGGTTAGTGCCTTTCAGCCTGATCTTGTTGCCATGGAGACAAAGACACCTATTGTCCGGACTCATTGGCGGATTACTGACCAGCTGAAGAAGGAGTTTCCGGATACTCGTTTTGCCCTGATGGGAGACCATCTTTCTTTTTCATCAGAGGAGTCTTTGAAGAACAGCCAGGTGGATTTTGTGCTCACTGGCGGCGACTATGACGTGAGCCTGTTAAGGGTTGCTAACCACCTGGAGAACAGAGAGAATCCGTTGCCCAAAGGCGTTTGGTATCGAGACGGGCAGGACATTAAGAATACTGGCCATTTTGAGCTTGTTTCCAGTTTGGATTCGTTACCGTTTATTGATCGCGAGCTGACCAAGTGGTGGTTGTACGGTGAAGCCTACCTGCACCATCCATGCACATACATTATGTGGGGTAGGGGGTGCTTTCCAGGAAAATGCACTTTTTGCGTGTGGGCTTCCAACTTCTGGGTCTGCAAACCGAGGCTTCGTTCATTTGGCAATGTGCTCGATGAGATTGAAACGCTGGTAGACACCTTACACGTTAAGGAGGTATTCGACGACACTGACACTGGCACTTGGAACAAGCGCTGGCTGAGCAGTCTGTGTGACGGGTTGATTAGGCGAGGATTAAACGACAGGGTTCACATAAGCTGCAATGCACGAGCTGATAACCTGACAAGGGAAACGTGTAAGCTCATCAAGAAAGCGGGTTTTCGCCTTTTGAAGGTGGGTCTTGAATCGGGCTCGGATGCGACGCTTAGGAGATTAGCCAAGGAAGAGACAATAGCGCAGATCAGGCAGGGCGTTAAGAACGCTAAGGATGAGGGATTAAACGTTCTTCTTACGATAATGGTGGGGTACCCATGGGAAACGGAAGAAGACGCAAAAACTACGCTCAAAGTAGCACAGGAGTTGATGTTGTATAAGACGCACGTTGGGGATTCACTGCAGGCGTCTGTTGTGGTACCCTATCCTGGCACGCCGTTGTACTATGAATCTTTAAAGAATGACTGGTTCCAGATTAATCCGCATGATTATGAAGCATTTGACATGAGTTCTCCCCCGTTGAAGTCACCTATGGGTTCACAAACGATTATGGAGTATTGTGACAGCTTATGGAGGATTCATCAGCATCCAATGTTCGTGCTTAAGACGTTGCTTTCTGCTTTCTCCTTTGATGATCTTAGGCTGCTGTGGCAAGGTTTAAAGTCGGTTCGAGGGCACACGAAAGATTTCTGACATGCGAAGCCCTTGTGTATTGTCTTATTAGTTTATGTGGTCGTGTATGGCTAGGAGATTTAGTGTCGGTGGTGTCTTGATGAGGCGAATCGGTGTTGCTGTAGTAGGTTGCGGGTTTATTGCGGAGACAGCGCACATTCCGAATCTCTTGAGTATTCCAAAGGCGAAGCTAGTTGCTCTATGTGATATTAATGAGGATAGATTGAAGCAGATGGGCGCAAAGTTTGGAGTGTCTAAACTCTACTCCGATCTTGAAGCGCTTGCTGAGAATCGAGAGGTTGATGCCACTATAGTCTGTACGCCGACCAGCGCGCATGCAGAAGCGGCAAAAGTGTTGATTAATGGTGGCAAACATGTTTTTGTGGAGAAGCCTCTTGCGAACAGCCTTGAGCTTGCGAAGCCGGTGGTTGAAGCTGCCGAAAAGCGCAAAGTCAAACTCATGGTTGGTTATCAGATGCGTTACTTGCCCAATCATAGAAAAGTCAGAGAGATCGTGCAGGGTGGAGGGATTGGCGAACCTTTCTACGCGGAGGCGCATAGTGAGACCTTGATCATTAAGCCTGACGAGGGAATTCTCATAGACTATGCAACTCATTTGATCAACATTCTTCTGTGGCATTTCGACAACACGAGTGTTGAACGAGTGGGAGGTTTGCTTCACACAACAGGTGACAAATATACTACAGAGACCGAAGCTACGTTAGCCTTGCGGTTTGCTAATGGCGTAATTGGGCGGATTGGGGCTTTTTGGCTTTCGAATTACAGAAGTTGGCAGGCGACTGACCGCTATGTTAAGATTCTTGGATCCAGGGGCAAAGTGGTCACCGATTTGAATGGACCAACGATTACACTATACAGGGAGGGCTCTCTCATGAGCAGGGTCAGAGGTCCTCATCGCATCATGCCCAGATTTGCATTGAACCCATACGTTCCGTTTACAGATTTGGCTTACAGAAGGGAAGTTGAGCATTTCTTAGATTGCATTCTAAAGGATAGGAATCCAAGCACTAGTGGGAGGGAGGATTTGGTGACTTTGAGAATTGTTGAAGCTGCGAAACAGTCTTTTCGAAGTGGCGAGTTTGTGGAGGTAAGTAATGTTTGACTTGGCCTGTAGCTGTTGTTGACGTTGAAGATGAAAACCGAACGCGAGATGCTGTTTATCGTGGAATTGATCTTGTTGGAGGTTTTTCTCCGCCAGAGAAGTCAAGGATTGCTATTAAGCCGAACCTTTGTTCGGCTAAGAAGCCACCAGAGTCTGGTGCGACGACCCGTGCGAGTGTGGTGGACGCAGTCATCGATTACATTAATAGCCGTACTAAAGATTGTGAAATTTTGGTAGTTGAATCGGATAGTGACAGATCTGCCGCTGAAGCCTTCAGGTTGCTTGGCTACAGGGAACTTGAGAAATCATATTGCAATGTGAGACTGGTTGACTTAAGCGCTGACAAGTTTGTTAAGGTTATCCCATCTGACCCAAAGAAACTGACAGCTATGGAGATTCCAGAAACTCTGTTGTCTGTTGATTGCTTTGTCTCTGTGGGAAATCTGAAACGACAAGTGCACGAACGCATGACGGGAGTGTGGAAAAATCAGTGGGGTTGCTTGTCGTCTAAGCCTGTGCGTATGCGTTTGCATCCTTTTCTCTCTGAGGCTTTGTTCGACTTAAATTCTTTCCTTTGGCCTGATTTGGGCATTATCGATGGTTATGTAGGGTTGGAGGGTCCTGGCCCAATTGAGGGTTTTCCTAAGCCTGTGGGCAAGATGCTTTTCAGTAAGGATCCCCTAGCAATAGATGTGATCGCGGCAAGGTTGATGGGCGAGCAACCTAAACGCGTGCCTCATCTAAATTATGCTCTAAGGAAGTTGCATAGAAGAGCAGATGATTGCATGCCAATAGGAGACCATTGGGAAGCCTGCAACTTTGCCTTCATCAACGGAACGCAGTACTGGCTTTATCGCGCGGGCTTGCGGCTGAGAAAATGGAGTGAGTATATCGAGAATCTGGGTTACGTTTTTGCTGTGTCCGCGTTTGTGTCTCGCACGCAAGGTCTATCTGAAATGGCTGGAGGAAAAGTGTTCTCTCCATCAAAATCCTTGAGTCTTGTCAAAGACCTCATCTTCAAAGTAGAAGCAGCCGAAAGAACGTTCGGATGAATTGTGATGCCTCATTTATGACTATTGCCTACTATCTTGTGCATCTCGAGGTGCTTTCTTTTGAGCCTATCTGATGACTTTCGAATAAGATTCGATACTATTGGGTGCCAACGAATGAATCGTGGTAACAAGATCCCCCAGCACCATGAGAAGTAGAAAATATTCGAACTGAGAAAACCCATCTTTTCCATACGACGGGCTGAAACGTAAACAAATGTTGAAGGCGAGAACTCTACTCTCCGAAATCCGTAGATTTCTGCTATCTTTGTCTGTGGCACCCCATCGGCATCTATAGCCTCGAGACCAAAACCTCCGACTTTTTCAAAGTGTTTCTTTCGAACAGCAAAAAAGGAACCTCCGCTGTGGAAAGCATAACGCGACTTGTAGGTCAAATAGCGAAAGGCATACAAAGCGTAGTATTCGACCTTGCCTACAGCTGGTCCGTCGTAAAGAATGTGAGGTCCAGTTACGACTATAAGCTCCTTATTTTGCTGGAATTTGCTGTAAACCTTTTCAATCAGATTCGGTGGAAATACGCTATCTGCGTTTGTAAAAAGGAGTATATCGCCTTCGGCCTTCTTCGATGCAAAATCCTTTGAGTCGTATTCTCTCCCGCCCTTTATTACGAATATTCTTGTTCTGAGCCTATGGCTGCGTGTTTCTTCAAGAGTTTTGTCCTTGCTTCCCCCGTCAACTACGACAACTTCAAAGTCGGAGAAGGTCTGCTTTTCCAGCGATCTCATCAAGGATCCGATATATTTACCTTCGTTCAAGGTTGCCACAATGATCGATACTGCGGGCTTTTTCACTGGATGGCCTCCANTTCATCACTTGATATTTTNGCTCACACATATATGATTTCGTCAACTATGATCTTCGATTGCNCTTTCGAAAGAGATAAGTGAATCGTTTGGTTAGAGGCAGTCCGATTCCATACAAGAGGAGCAAGACCAGAGTTGCCCCNGAGAGCATATATGCAAATATTTCGATGGATGTNTGTTTGTAATCGAAAACAACTTTGAGAGGGAAAACCACATCGTCCGGTATTTGTACATACATGAAATCTGGGCCGGCTTTATAGATATCCAAGTTCCTTTCCAATCCATCTCGATCAATTAGGCTGACGTGCCATCTGTCAAAATAGGCTTCTTTAAACAATATGCCGCTTCTTGCATCTTCGATATCAATTATAACTCTTTCCGGATTCGGTCTTTCACTGGTCACTTCAGTTTCCCCAGAAATTGTAGAACGCGTGGCCGTGTATATTCCATCGATGTAAATGTAGCCTGATGTGGCATTCACGTAAGGTTCATGGTTTATGGTTATCTCGATCTTGTCAACCGACGATGTGTCGACAAATCCGTACTTGTCCATATGGTCAAACCAATAAGTTATTTGCCTCCAACCTGTCCAGTCTAGAGTTACCTTAAACCAGAAGGAATCTCTGATGTCAGTTCTCATGAGATAAAACGTGACATCATTGTTGCTACCATCGCCATACAGCCACACGGAAAAGAACTCTGCGTTTGACCAATTCCACGTGCCCGATGGATTGAACATAAAACCAACTTCATCTCGACGGACGGGATCAGAAAAATTGTATCCTAACCTCAGTGAATAATCCCCGATCTTTCTGATTGACCCGTCTAGCGTCATGTTGCCCCTTGCAGGAGGAGTCGTCAATGAAAAGAACCAATTCGCTAAGGACTCAATCTGACTAACCGCAAGAAGTGACATATTTCCACGTTTCTTCGAAAGCCAATCTATCATTCTTGAGAGGAAAAATGACTCCATGAAATTCTTGTTTTCCTTTATTCGCTGAAGAAGATTCAATCCGGTCCATAACACTCGTCCATTTCCGTATTCACCCACGACAACTAAGGAATCGTTGTGACTCCAGAGAACTGTGTCCGCCCATGAACGAACGTACTCAGAAGAGGAAATGGATACCGTGCTTGTAGGTGAAAACAGCATAAAATTAACCAAATTCGTTGTTTCATGTTCGGCAATTGAAAAATTCCAGTTTGTTTTTTCAAAGGCCATGTTTGCGGTGGCGCTCACTGGACTGGGTAGTGGTATGGAAGTTTGCTGTGATGAACGTGTGTCAAGAAGCAAACCGCCTCCGTCGTTGACGTATTCAAGCAGAAGGTTCCACGCGCTATCAAAGTCACGATAATAATTGCCGTATAGCGCGACAACCAACACATCGAATTGCCTCAGCTGTTTCAGACTGTAATCGTCAACGTGTCTCTCACCTCGAATGGGAACAACATAATGCCCATTGAAGTTTGAGTACGCAAAAGAGCGAAACAGATTGGCATACGTTTCAGGCTCTCCAATGACCAGCAGCGTGTTGGCGTTAGTAGCTGATATGATGGGAGCAGCATATTTGTATTCAAACTCGTACATGGTGTACAGTGTTGGAGTTTCCACCTTAGAGACAACACTGTATGTTTGTTCATCGTTGAGAAATTTCTGATAGTTGTAGTCGGGCCAAGCAACAGCAAAGTCCTTGACGGCGTACCAATCGAGAAGAAAGTTAGTCTCTTCATAGTTTCCTTTTTGCCTCCAAACAGCATCTTCAAGCCAGTCATACCAATCTGGACAAACTACTCCTAGCTTGTAGAAACCTCTCGTTTGCGGCACATCATACCAATAGTTGAACCAAGTTGACACTCCGTCCCAGTCACTCCCAAATCGATGATTAACATCGGCTACGTCGATTTGCACCAAATTCTGTGCAGCATAATAGCCGCTTGCCCACGTCTGAGCGCCAGTGTCGTTTACGAAAGAGTGCAAGATAGGGAGCTGAGCCGCAGCGGCAATGATGATGCTAGCTAACAAAATCGCAATTGTGGTTCTTCGTTTCTTTGTAAGTCTGTAATCCTTGAAAATGTGACCTATTATGATTCCTGTGCATACTGAAAGGAAGATCGTGAGATAGAAGGGGACATCGTAAGGAGAAAATACATAGATCTGCGGTGGCATACGAGTGAAGGTGTACACCAAAAGGAAGGCAATTAGCACTCCCAACCCCTTCAGTATTCCAAGACTGAAACTGTCAAAACGGAGTTTCCGATGTCTAAGTATCAACAAACCCATAATGCCGATTGGAACAACTAAAGGAGAAACCGTATTCCAGTTGCCTGGATACGCCAATGCTATATCAGAAATGGGAACAGGAGAATTTATGAGGTGTATCTCTCCCACAAACTGCTTTGGTGAAGAAGCGAAAAAGGGCAGAAGAAAGAACGCCGACAACGATGCTATTGGGACAAAAACCCTGACGGTATGCCAAATCTTTCTTCTCCATCCCACAACGCTGAACACTAAGATAAACAACGCGGCAGCAGATGTAAGAGCTCCAACTTGCATGTGAGAAATCACGGTTACCGTGATGGAAAAGACCGTCGCAAAGTAGTATTTCTTGGATCCACGGTTTTTTTTGAGGCTCTGAATGTACATTAACGCAGACCAAATGGAGAGCGGTAGGAATGCGGCTGCTATGACTCTTGCATAAGCTCCTCCGCCGATCAGAAAGCCCCACACAGGAGACGATGAAACTATCAACGATACTATTAGCGACGCATCATGGTCTTTTGTAACATAATACACGACGCCATATAATCCAAGAGTCATTAGACTAATGCTGATAGCTGAAAGAAGAATGAGTGAAAACTCAATAGGCCATGTTGTCAATTCTACAACAAGAGCGTTTAGGTAATGAGGAAGAGGCGCATACCATAAGTAAAATGGGGTTCCAGCGTACCAATCAGGGTACCATCTAGTGTTTGGCCAATGGTTCAGAATGAATTTAGTCATGCCAAGGTGCTGATATGCATCCAGACCCTTCGGAAAACCTGTGAAGGCGCCCACGTACAATCCTGACGAGACGATATAAGTTAGCATTATGAAAATATCTATCATCGTTCTTTGTGAACTCTTCATTTAGGCACCTCACCCTATTGGGACCAGCTTGGCTTTTAACCCGCCGTGAACACAAAGAGTTCCCGATTTTATGTTTGCTTTCAGCTTCCGAAGGTCTCTACTTTTTTCTTGAAAAGTTTTTGTTCTGCCCAAGAGCATGTCCTTCTTAATCCTTCCTCAAGGCTTACCTGTGCTTCAAACCCAAATTCTTTTCTTGCTCTATCTGCATTCACACATCTTCGCGGCTGCCCACCTGGCCTAGAAACGTCCCACACAATTCTCCCTTCAAACCGGATAATTTTGAAGAGCATGTGTACGAGTTCCTTTATGGACACCTCTCTTCCTGTTCCGAGGTTTACTGGTTCACTGCTATTGTATTTTTCCGCTGCTAAGACTATGCCTCTTGCCGCGTCTTCCACGTAAAGAAAATCTCTTGTGGAGCTACCATCTCCCCAGACAACAATCTGATCAGAACCACTCTCCTTTGCCTCATAAATCTTCCTAATCAAGGCGGGAATGACGTGCGATGAGCGAGGATCGAAGTTGTCTCCAGGACCATAAAGGTTGGTTGGAAATAGAACGATTGAGTTGAAGCCGTATTGCCTTCTGTAAGCCTGCGATTGAACTAGAAGCATCTTCTTGACAAGTCCATATGGCGCGTTAGTTTCCTCAGGGTAACCATTCCAAAGACTGTCTTCTGAAAATGGGATAGGAGCGAACTTGGGATAGCTGCAAATGGTTCCTAAGGTTATGAACTTATCCACACCAACCTTCCTTGCCTCTTCCATAAGCTGGACGCCCATAATCAGATTATCAAAGAAGAGTTCACCTGGTTTCTCCAAGTTTAGCCCTATCCCTCCCACCTTTGCAGCAAGGTGGAAAACAACGTCTACATCTTTCACGGCCATAGCGCAATTTTCACGAATTCTTAAGTCAGTAAACTGAGAGCGGGGAATGCGTATATTGTTCGCTCCCTTTTGTTCCAATAATTCGACAACATTGGGGCCTAAAAAACCCGCTCCGCCTGTCACCAAAACACGCTTTTCAGCCCACTTCATTACAAGTGCACCTTAACGTCTGTGTATTGCTCTAATCCTTCTTTAGTTAAGAGGCATACTGAAATTGCTATTATGAGATTTATTCATATCGGCTAAGTTTTACTATTCTGACGATAAACTGTAGGCCAGCCCCTAAACGGAGCTTTAAAGCTGACGCCATTCTTTGAAATCCACTCCAGAACTGTGCCAAGTCCCTTCGCCAAGGGAACCTCGGGGGTCCAGTCAAGGAGTTTTTTAGCTTTTCGATTATCGCAAACAAGAGTGTCCACATCATAAGGGCGCAGACGAGTGGAATCAATTTCAATTTTAATGTCCCTATGTAAAATCTTTGCCATGATAGACGCCAATTCCTTGATTTTTACCGCTTTTCCGCTCCCTAGATTTATGGTCTCTCCAATTCCCTTGTCTGTGGTTAAAGCCGCAATTATGCCCCGTGCAGTGTCACTCACGTATGTGAGATCGCGAGAGCTTTCGATGTTACCAAGACGTATGTGAGTGTTGCCCATCAACAGTTGGCTGGCTATCTCCGGGACTATATAGGGTTGTGTTATGTTTGGTCCGTAACTGTTGAAAGGCCTGATTATTACGACAGGGAAGTCGTGCTCCTTCTGAATAGTGAAAGCTGCTCGGTCTGCTGCAAGCTTGCTGACTGCATATGTTGAATGAGGTAAAGTCGGATGCTCCTCATCCATAGGTACATATTTTGCAGTACCGTAGACTTCACTCGAAGAAACATGAACAAATCTTTCAATGCTCTTAGATTTTACGGCTTCCCACAGCACGGTCACTGTTCCCATAACATTGATCTTGAAGAATTCATCAGGATAATAGTAAGAATCAGGTATAAACGGCAACGCGGCCATATGAATTATGAAGTCGTGGTCTTTGGCACATTTTGCCACTGTGTCCCTGCTACAAATATCGCCTGCGATTATCTCGACATTTCTTAACCCTTTTATGTAGTCGACCTTTCCTGAAGAAAAATTGTCAAGAACGGTAACGTGGGTACCGTTCAATGAAAGTTGACGAACCACTTCCGACCCTAGGAAGCCAGCACCACCAGTTACAAGGCATCTAGCGTCTTTCAACACCGATTTCACCAGCATTCCATAAACGTGAAGGATCAAAAGCCAATCTTTGGCTTATTTTTTGTTCTCGTACCTTGCTTCAAAAGTGAAAACAAGTTCTCCATTGTAGCTTTGAGAATGTAGGTTACAAATGCTTGAGACTCTGCTGCTGTTAGCTTTGATTTTCCTCGTTTTCGGTTCGCAAAGCTTATGGGGATTTCTTTAATCCTGAAACCATTCAGCCGTGCTTGTTTAACTGTTTCGATTTGGATTTCATATGTTTGGCTGTGCAGACTTGGTAGTATGTCTTTAACATAACGTTTCGAGTAGCATCGAAAACCGCTGGTGCAGTCGTGCAATCTCGCGCCAGTTGTCATGCCTGCGACAACATTAGCGAGTCTGCTAATGATTCTGCGTCTCAGATTCCATCCAACTACTTCTCCCTCTTTTATGTATCTGCTTCCAATGACTAGGTCGCATCCCTCTCTTGCAGCGTTCAATAACCTTGGTATGTCTTGGGGGTTGTGTGAGTAGTCTGCATCCATCGCTATTATGTAATCAGGTGGTCTCTTTTGAGTCAGCATGCATTGAAAGCCTGTGGTAATTGCTGTTCCCAGCCCAAGCTTCTCCTTCCTAGAGAACACTCTTATATTCCCATACTCTTCCTGGAGCCTTCTTGCTATCTCGCCGGTACCATCAGGGCTTGAATCATCGATCACGACAATTGTCAGGTCGAGGTTCAATCCTTCCATTTCACGTATCAGGCTTTCTATGTTCTCTGCTTCGTTGTATGTTGGGAGCATGACTGCGACAGACATTCTATTTCTTGACCTCCTCTTTGAGTTTGATTAGTGCTCGGTGTACGGCGTGGCTGCGGTTCGCGAACACTCCTTTCTTTATCATTTCATCAATCCATCTAAGAAAGTCCCTGTCAATAGCAATCGATATCCTAGCCTTCTTCTTCGACACGTTCCTCTCAACCAAGCTCCATTCATACTCCGTACGAATAATTCACACTTTTTCCTAACATTTTTTAGTGTTAGCTGCAGAGTAAGTTTATAACTGTTGCGCATATCAAAAGGCACAAGCAATCCACAATTCCTTGGGAAATCGCAAAATCGGAAGCGTGCTTCTGCTCCTTTATTCACTTGACCATCCTCCGATTGCATACTGCAGCAACCCTATTTTATACTACACATTAGAACACACTGATCATCAAATCAGAACAGCATCAAAAACGCCCAGATCAACCACACATGAACAAATTCATGAACGAAAAGCAGAAAAACCCCACTGCTTTTTCAATCACGGATGCCACTATGTTTTTATTTCTCACATCCATGAAATGAGCCGAAAGGGATCAGCCTCATTGTCCACGCAAAAACAAAAGAAAAAGCTAGGCTCAGAACACCTGCAACGCCTAATCGACCAATGCAAAACAGTTGAAGAAAGAGGACTAGACCCCTTCATGGTCAACGTTGACGACCTAATAGCTGTTGTACGCGAATATTTCCCAGAATGGGAATCCATAGACGAATACAGCCTAGACTCCGAAGCAGTCAACCGCCTCGCCTCAGTCATCAAACTCCAAAGCGACTGGATCAAACACAGATCCACCTCGTTGTACACAGATCCTTTTCTCATCGAAGAAAAACTTCGCAAACTCAGCCGAGAAAAACTAGCCACACTCTTCCTACACACATGGCACCCAATCATCGAACTCGAACAAATTTCACCCCACAGCCTAAACGAAGCCATCAAATACTGGCAAAGCCTCCTCCCACTAAACGAACGATGGACCAAAACAGGAGCCCAAAAAACCGAACTAGGCTCAACCACACGCAACGATCTCGTCGCCCAAAAAATAATCGCAGAACAAGCCTTCACAGAAGAACTAGAAACATTCTGGCATGAGCTTACACAACGCGTGGGCGAAAACACAAAAATCCTTTACTGGGACTTCATAGGCGCCGACACATACGAAGAAACATCCAAACGAGCCTACATGACCAGCTTCCTAGTAACCTACGGCTACGCCACACTCGAAATCCACAGACTCGAAGAAGAAATATTCATCATACCCTTCAGCAAACCCCACTCACTCACAGCAAAAAAACAAATGATCTCAATCCCAGTTGAAGTAAACTACGAGGAATGGAAACAATGGAAAAACAGCAAACACGCATGACAAAAAAAGCCCAATACCAACGCAAACTCAAACGAGCCACACACCTGCTATTCTACAAAAGACACAGACGACCAGGCGTCAAAGGCTGGGAACTACGAAAAAGACTAGGCTCAGACTACCCAAAAGTCCTAGGACTCTTGGATACGTACCTTGAAAAACTAGACCTCAAAATCAAAACAGTCTTCGAAACCGAGAAACCAACAGAAAAACCAACGTTGGAACAATTAGACCGCGCCCGCTTCTTCATAACCCTACGCGGTAGCTTAACTCCGAAAGAGACCAAAATGAGCGGATGGCGAATCGACGACATAGCAGGCCTAGCGATGACCATAGCCTTCACAATCTCCAAAAAAGGCAAAGCCTCACGAGACGAAGTCGAAAACCTACTACGCGACAAACTCCCAGGCTGGCGCGTCGACATCAACTTAGACCGCTACATCCGAGCAGGCTACCTGTCCCAAGATGAAAACCAGCAATTATACCTTGACTGGCGAACCAGAGCTGAAATAGACGAGAAAGCACTCGTAGACCTCTTACTAGCCGTTGAAGGCGAAAAGAAAGAGAAGGCGCAGTAGCCGACTTTAGCGAACTTTTCTGTAGAGCAGAATGATAACTAAAGCCACGACTAGGGCAATGAGAATCAAGAAAGGAGTACCAAGCAACTGATCCTCAAGATACGGCTGCATCTCATAGAAAACCGTGTCTCCCACAGCTCGAACCTCCATCGCTGAAGGGGGCACAACCAAATAGAAGAGGATATCTGGGGCGCCTGTCTGCTTGCTTTCGTAATAGAAAGTTGTGGCGTTGGGCTTCTGCCACTCAGCAACCTGAGTAGCCAACCGCTCAGCAAAATCCACAGAGTAACTGTCAGTGAGGTTGACCTGGAACTTCCTCCAATCAGTCTTGACTTCGTAAACTCGCTTCAGAGTGGTCCTGTTGACCGAAAAACTCGAAATTGACGATCCGCTGAGGAAGAAAGAGACACGTACCACGCGATTAGCATCATCAAAATCTAAAGGCAAAGGACCCAAGCCCCATTGAGCCGTCTGGTTCGTGGTTTCAAGATTTTCAACGATTGCCTCAGGAATTCTCTCAGCAGTAAACTCGATTCGCGCCTGATCGTACACTGCTTGATCAACATCCGCGAATTCGTACGTCACAAACAAGCTGTCATCAACTCTGACATTGGCTGTTATCTCAGCGCTGACTGGCATGGCAGCTAGCAGAACCATGGTCATCATGACAGCGAAGAGGGCGAATCTATTCATCAACCCGACTCCAGTTTGCGGTCTCGTTTCAACGCATTGGATATTTGTAAGCTTTAAAGGTTATTGTCAAGGAGCTAAGCGAAAAATGCCGCAAGCTTATTGGCACGCCAGCTTTTCGCGCAGACTCGAAAAATCCAGCCTAATGCATAAGCGTTTCATGCGAGTCGACAACGCGGATCGTGGTGGAATCTGAAGTTCAAGAAACTGATCTTAAACAGACGAGTTTGTTGGGTAGGTCCACAGCTTCTTTATGGAGTCAAAATTCTCTAGGAACGTTAGTCCTTTAGCTGTGGTTTTGTACATTCTTTTGACTGCTTTCTTGTATTTGACAGACGTGTTCTCCAAGAAGCCTTTTTCAATCAGCAATGGAAGGTATTCGTTCAGTTGAGCATAGCTTAGCTTTGCTTTGTACATGATGTGGGTTTTGATTTTGCCTTCAATTGCTGTTTTCAGGATTTCAACAATAATGTCGTGGCGATCTCGTCTCTTGATGTCTCCGTTGCTGCTAGTACTCATTTACTAGACACTCTTCAGAAACAATCGTAGTTAAGATAATAAACGTTGACATCATGCAGCTCACCATGGAGGTTGGTTGACGAAAACCCTTAAATTTCTCGTGAATTATTAATTCACGCTATGTCTCAGGGCAGAATTATGCAGCTTCTAAAAGAACTGCTTAAAAACTCGAAGAGAAGCGACAGAGACCTCGCCAAGATACTGGGCGTGTCTCAGCCCACTCTGACCAGAATGCGAAGACGCTTGGAGAAAGACAACTACATTCTCGGCTACACAGCCATTCCAAACATGACTAAACTTGGCTTCGAGATAGTCGCGTTCACGTTCTTCAACGTTGACAGGTTTGATCCGAAAACTGGCGACTTTGACACCGCTGTTGGTGAACGGGCGCACAAATGGGTCGGCAATAACAGCAAAGTCATATTTGCTGCAGGCGGCGAGGG
>JGI24422J19971_10001154_pt1 | contig 15883 bp, 11 predicted proteins | sample DeeMarSWOR152_54_FD_19971 | JGI IMG/M metagenome (IMG submission 19971) | reverse complement strand
ATCTCCCCGGTTGCTCCAAAGGCGATGGATCAAAGATTGGATGAGAAGGAAGCTGGGCGTATTAAGTGGGTTTCCCAGGACGGCAAATGGATTCCGGTTCAAATCACTCCGCCGAAGTCGAAAGAAGAGGAGGAAGCCGGGCATATTGAGTGGATTTTCCAGAATGGCAAATGGATTCCTGTTCAAGTCGGTCCACCAAAGCCGGTAAGGCCGTTTATTGAAATTGAACCTGAAGAACAACCGCTTGGTCCGCTCGAGGAGGAAGTGGTGCCGGATTTCGAACCAGGCAAGGTGGCCAAGGCGCGGCTGATAAAGATTCCTGCTGAAAAGCTGCTTGCCGGTGACCCACGGTATAATATCGTGATAAAGCCAGGTGATGCTGTTCTAGTGCCTGTTGATATTGTTGGTGAATTTTGTATTATGGGTAATGTCAACCGTCCAGGATACATTAATATAACAGGCCGACCAATGACTTTGAAGATGGCTATCGCTGCTGCGGGCGGTCTGGGACCTTTGGCCTGGCCAAAGCGTTGTGAAGTAGTAAGAAGGATAGGTAGAGAGAAAGAAGAAATCGTGAGGGTCGATTTGGATAAGATCGCTCGAGGCGAACAGCCGGACTTCTTTATTAAGCCGAATGATTTGATCAATGTCGGCACACATGCAACCTCCAGATGGCGCGCAATTCTGCGAAATGCATTCAGGGCCACTTACGGGTTCGGTTTTGTTTATGACCGTAATTTTGCGTACAAGGATTACTGGGGAACAACGTACAGCCCTATACCTCCCTGGAAGTGGGATAACGTGTTTTAACAAAATTACTTACTTATGGTGGACAATATTGCTTCTTCTATTGCACAAACACAAGGAACAATTGTGCCCTTTCAAAAGCAGCAGTGGCGTGAGCTTGGGCTGCATAATTACGTTAAGATGTTGATAATAGGGGGGCTATTCTACTATCTTTTTCGCAATGAGATTGAAGCAATTGTCCACAGATGGCTTACTGATAGTAGTTGGTCGCACGGTTTTCTAATCCCACTTTTTAGTTTATACTTCATCAACCAGCACAAGAAGGAGATTTTAAATCTTCGAACCAGACCGAATTATCTCGGATTGTTTTTTTTGATTTTTGGGATTTTATTTTATCCTTTTAACATAATTCATCTCCGGTACGGCTATCTGCGGCCGATTGGCATGATAGCGACACTTGGGGCGATTGTGTTGTTTTTCGGCGGGTGGCGCTTGATTAGATATACTTGGCTGCCAATTGCTTTTCTGATCTTTGCCGTACCGTTGCCGCAGAGATATTATGTTTATCTAACTATGCCGATGCGGAAGCTTGCTGCTACTGTAGCAACTGCTTTGCTGAATTTGGTTCCACAGATGGAAGCGGCCGTCAGCGGCGTGGTGATAGACGTGATTTATAAAGGACAGCGGCTGGAGCCTGCGCTAAATGTGGCGGAGGCCTGCAGCGGTATGCGCCTGCTAATGGCCTTTTTGGCTTTGGGCGTTGCTATGGCGTATTTACACTACAGGCCTGTGTGGCAACGAGTTATCTTGTTGGCCAGCACAATACCAATAGCAATATTATGCAATATCGTGCGGGTTACGGTTACCGGATTCATCTATGTACTGATACATCCTAAGTATACTCAGGGTATTTATCACGATGCGCTTGGGTTGTCGATGTTACCGTTAGCGTTTGGATTATATGGTTTTCTTGCGTGGTTTATGTCGAGTTTGTTCATTGAAGAGAGTGGGACAGTTACTGAGGATGTTGTAGTTCGCAGGCGTGATATATGATGGGAGATGCGAGATACAATATACGAGCTTATTTACAGCCGGCCTTTTTAATATGCGTTGTGGTGCTGGCAATAGCCGGGGGCGGTATGTCGGTTGCCATAAAAAGTTTCGGGGTGTATTTAAAGAAGGAACCGTTGCCGTTGAAAAAAACTTTAGACCTTTTGGATGAGGATTTTCTCGGCCAATTAGCTTCTTACAAAGTAATATCAAAGACCAAAATCGAAAACGAAGAGATAGTCAAAGCATTAGGCACGGAAGATTATATTCGCTGGATTTTGGAAGATACCGATGCAGAAGCTAACAGTGCCGTTAAGAAATGCATGTTGTTTATTACTTATTACCGGCTTCCGGATAGGGTGCCCCATGTGCCGGAAGAATGTTATGTGGGCAGTGGCTTTCAGAGATTGGCATCTGATAGTGTGACATTGGAAATAAACAACAATGCTGGATTCGAGAAAAAAATCCAGGGAAGGTATCTTGTTTTTGGAAGTACAAAATCGAATTTTTGGCTGAGTAGTGAACAATTTCCGGTTTTATACCTTTTTAGGGTCAACGGAGAATATGCAGGCAGCAGAGAAGAAGCTCGAATAGCTCTGAATAAGAACCTTTTCCGCAAATCTTCGTACTTTTCCAAGGTTGAGATGATTTTTAATGTGAATTCTGTTGCACCAAGCAGAGAACAAGCAGTAACAGCGAGTGAGAAGCTTTTAGCTGTGATTTTACCCATTTTAGAGGGAGAGCATTGGCCTGACTGGTAAACGGTAAGTGTGATGCGCGAAGACAAATACAAAATATGAAATATGTAATACGAGGTGAATTTATGACAAAAAGGAGGTTGAATAAAAAAGTTGCACTTGCTGGCTCTGCGATTTTTGTAGTTGTCGTGCTGGGCGCTATTTTGGTAATTCTGCACTTTAGCCGGGGTCCGGAAGAATTTATCAAAGATGGTGAGGCGGCATTGCTAACAAAGGATTACGAAAGGGCTGAACGCAGTTTTTATGGGGCGTATGCGCGGGCAAAGACTAACTCGCTCAGGGAAGAGATACTTTTCAAGCTTGTGAATATGTATCGCGAAACTCAGGAATGGCCCTTTATATTATCGTGCTGGGATGAGATAGTCAGGATAAATCCTAACAATGCGGAAGCTCGATATAACCGGCTAAAGTACTTTTACATATTGGCTGATAGCGGTTTCCGTCAACGCTGGAAAGATGTGCACGAGCAAGTATTGGAATTTTTAAAAGTGGCAGAGGATGCAGGCCTGCTCATGGAAAATACGTCCAAGTGGGATGTTTTTGAGGCGGAAGAGGCTGGCTGGCATCGCTTGGGCCCATATTTGTATCTGCTCAGGGGTAGAGCTGCCCTGGAAATGGCAGGAATGGGAGCAGTAACTAACAGGGACGAATCACTTGCCCAGGCAATCGATGATTTGAAGAAGGTGCAGGAATTTGAGCCGAATAATATCGATACCTACTGGTATTTGGCACAGGCAATTGTAACAAAAGGTGAGATTTTTGCTTCAAAGGGTAGCCTTGAAGAAAGGGACAAAGCTACAAAGCAGGCCATAGCGCTTTTAGAGCAGGCAGTTGAGATTGCGGGTGATGACCCGAGAGCACAAATTAATCTTTTGGAAGTGAAGCTTACATTTGTTAAAGTCAGCACTCCTCTGCTGCTGAGGGAGAAATTTCAATCGCTTGAGCCTGAATATTTGTCACTTGCGGACAAATTCAACTCCAGTGCAGAGGTATTTGCGGCAATTTCTCGATTCTATTCATTCTATTCGGTTTATTCAGGCCCTTGGCAGGGCCCTCAAAATCTTGATAAGGCCCTTGAGGCGGCTGAACAGGCAGTTAGACTTGACGAAAAAAATGTGGCTTACGCAATAAATGCGGCCAGTTTGTACTATTGCAAGTTTTCTGTTTATGGGCAGGAGCCGGCGCTCTATAAAGCAATAGAAATAGCGAAAAATGCGCTGACTTTGCCGGATGCGCAGGATACACCAGGCCCACGGCATCGGGCGAATCAAATGAATAGAGCCGCATTATATCTTTTTCTTGCAAATTGCTATATCGAGCAGGTACTTGAGCCTTGCCAGCCAAGAACCGCGTCGGAGACCAGAGTTTGGCTAACAGATGCTGAGCAAGCCATCCATGAAATTGAGCAGATTAGTGGCAGTGGGGAAGATCTGCTGGTTATTAAATGGCGAGGAATGCTTGAGCTTGCGAGGGGAAATAGAGAAACCGCTATCAAGAAGTTATATGCAGCTTATGAACAGCTCAAAGCACTTAAGCCACCGCAACGACCTTGGCCAAAAGATCCGGAATTTGCGCATCTTTCTTACACTCTTGCAANAGTTTTCAAAAACACNTCTGAANTTGGAGCGGTCAATGAATTTCTGATAAGTGCGCTCTATTCAGGTATTGTNGAGACCAAACCGCAAGCACGTTTGGATTATGTTGAGGTTGCTTTGAGGCTCTACCTGTGGGCGGACGCCATACATAACATAAATGTTTTTGAAGATTATTTCGGTACAAACCAGAGAAGTCAAGAGCTTCTTATCAGGGCTTATATCGGTATTGGCGTAAATAAGTTTGTTGAGACGGAAGAAGGAATAATCAAGTTCGAGCTTGAAAAGAGTGAGGAAGGATTGGCCAAGACCGGGTTTGAAGCGGCAGCGGAAGTATTGGCAAAAAAGCCCCAGGACGATCCAGATACGATTAAACTCAGCCTGGAGCTGGCAGAGGCTAAAATTCGGCAGCTTGGAAGGGACATAGCACGACAGCAAATAGGAGAAAAGCGGAGTGCTATTCTACAGGAACTGAAGTCTCGAGAAGAGCAGACTATTGAATCGCCTGCCCAGCGGCATTCAATGATAGATGAAGTGTCCAGTTATAAGCAGATTGAAGCTGGGCTTCTTGAAAAGCTACTGTTGATAGAGCCAAATTCCGTGGAACAGGATTCTGTCTTTATGGTTTGTAATAATTACATAACGATGGGCCAGACCGCTAAGGCCGAGAATTTGGTTAATCAATTTCTGGGACATTTTCCGGATAATATGGCAGCTCTAATCTACAAACAGATACTTCGTGAGCCTAAACCTCTGGAGGTTTCGCAAGAAAGGTATAGGGAAATAGAAGAGCAGGTGCTATCGAGTATTGCAGATCCAATTGTCCGGGCGGTGCAGCTTGGAATATTTTATCGCAGGAACAACGAGCTGGAGAAGGCGGCTGTGCAGTTAAAAAAGGTTTTTAAAACAGGAGCTTCGCAGGAGCGTGTTCTTGAGAAGCCGGCTTATGACCAAATAGAAGAAACTAATTCGTGGCGCCTTGCTACGGGGCATCTTTTTGATATAGCACTTTTATCGGAAGACTGGAAGCTGGCGGAAGAAATCGTCAAGACAGCTCGGGATAAGAATCTCGATAATTGCCAAGGTCAGGTTTTTGCAACCCGCCTGGCTTTGGCTAAAGGTGAATTCGAAGATGCGCTGGCAAAAATCGATGAGTGTTTGAAACAAAGACCTATATTTTCGAGCGCTTATATGCTCAGAAGTAATATCAATGTAGCTCTTGGAAATGAGCATGCAGCTATGGAAGATATTCGCGAGGCGTCATTCTTGAACCCTCTGGATGGAAATATTGCCAAAGGAGCGGCGAGCATACTGTACATTCGCAATCAAAAGCTTGGCGATAATGTCTCCTCCGACCAAATAATCGAAGCCAGGAGTGCTTTGCAAAAAGCAATCGCGCTGAATCCCGGAGATGTGGGATTACTTAGCTTGTACGCTGAATATATTACGCCGACGGACCCCTTGGGATCTTTGGCGATTCGGCAGGACCTGCAACAAACCGCCCCCAGTATGGAGAATGCCTTGCTGCTCGGCCAACTGGCAACGGAAGTGGCTGTTAAGGAAACCGATCCGGGACGCAAAGAGGCGTTGTTCAATGTTGCCGGCTCAGCTTTTGAGCAGGCCCGGGAAATAAACCCCCAAGATAAGCGAATGCTCTATTACTATGCCGAGTACTTCCGGACAAGAGGACAGGATGAAAAAGCTAAGGCGTTACTGGAGGAATCGAAAGACGAGAAATTGCTTTGGAGCCATTATTTTCAGCGTGGCCAGTACGAGGATGCCAAGAGGATTTTGCAGCGGTTGTACGAAAGCGGCTCAAAAGACAGCGCTGTGGTCAAAGGCCTCTTGCTTGTTGCTGAAAAAACCATCGACACCGAGGCGGTAAAGAAATATTCAGAGGAGCTTATATCGCTCGAGGACACTGTAGAAAACAAGCTTGCTCAGATTCAGGCTTTTCTTAGAGTTGGTATTGTCAAAGAAGCTGAATACAAATTGCAAAGCTTTAAGGAAAAGTATCCTAACGAACCCAGAATACTGCTGCTCGAGGCATGGCTGGCAATGAGACAGGGGCAGTTAAAAAAGGCCTTGGACCTGACAAATCTAAATCTCCAGAGCAATCAGAACAGCGCAGCGGCCTGGCGGTTGAGAGGTGAAATAAATTTCTTCCTAACAGATTATGAAAAGGCAATCAGCGACCTCAGGACAAGCAAGTCACTGTCAGATGAGCCTGTTACTCGAATTTCTCTAGCCAAGGCTTATCTGCGCGCAGGTCGATATGAGGATGCTATAACGGAGCTTAAGATTACGATTGACGCCCCTGGTGCTCCTCTGGAAGCCAGATTGATGCTTGAATACATTTACTCACGGCTCGACAGAAAAAGAGCACTAAATCAATTCTATGATGACACTCTCGCGAAATTTCCCGACAGTGTACAGTGGCTTAATCGAGCGGGCGCATATGCTATCAAAACAGGCGAATTTGACAGAGCGGAGCAATTGTATAAGAAAGCTTGTCAGGTCAGACTTAAAGCATATACCGACCAGGACGAGAAAAACAGAATGCGAGATGTGCTGTATGCAGCAGCGTTCGATGGGTATTTGAAGGCGCTTGTCCAGGGGGCTGGGACACCAAACACAAAAAATTGGAACCCTGGGAAGTTAGATAAGGTCTTTGAGGAAGCCAGAGAATATACGGATAGCGATTTTGCTCCTTTAGTATATTTGCGGATGGCTGAGGCGAAGCTGAAGCTCGGCGACAAGATAACCGCTGGACAATATTGCCGGCAGGCTGTTGATAAAGCGGGGGCAAATGAAATGCTTGCCTCTGAGGTTCTGCTGAAAATGTTGTTGATGCTTGGAGCTGATGAAGTTTCGAAGTATTGCAGGCAAAAGCTCGAAACTAATCCTGATTCACTTGCTGCCAATTTTATGATGTTTACTTTGGCCCAGATTAACAAGGAGTATGAAAATGCTATAGATTATATTACCAAATGTATCGAGCTGACTAACCCGAATAGTCCACGCATAGTTGATTACACAGTGAGAAAAGCACAGGTTTTAGCCCTGGCCCATGAGAAGACTTCCGATAAAAAATATCTTAAAATGGCTATCACAGATTACGAAAGTTTATTGGCCAAAATGCCGAATAATACCATTATCCTGAATAATTTAGCGTATATGCTTGCTGAAGGTAATGAAAGACTCCCAGAGGCTCTTCAATACGCCAAACGAGCAATTGATGCAAAGCCGAATAATGCGGGCTTCTTGGACACTTATGCTTATGTGTTGCACAAAAACGGCAAAAATTCGCAGGCTGACGAATTTTTGTCACGCGCCTTGCAGCAATATGAGCAGGATGAAATTCTCGTACCTATAGAAGTATACGAGCATTTAGGTATGATAAAAGAAGCACTCGGAGCAAAAGATGAGGCGCTTGCTGCTTATAAACAGGCGTTAGAAACAGGAGCAGGTAATTTGTCTCAGACAGCTAAGCAGCGAATAAACGAGGCTATTGTGCGTGTTTCGCCGTNATGCCTCATGTGTTATTAGCTAATTGGTTAATTGGTGAGAGNTTAATTGATTNCTNACTGCTNACCATAGCGAAGGAAGNTTANAATGGCGGAAGAAAGACCGGTAGCTTCGAATAGGACAGCAGGGCTGGCTGGGCCGAGGCCCCAGCCGGCTCCTACGCTGACATCGAAAGAGGTCCTGGCAATATTGCGCCGCCATATATTGTTGATAATTGCTCTGACCATATTCGGTTTGATAATCGGCGGCGTCGGCTGGTATTTCTTAAGGAAATATCTTCCAAAATATACCGCCAAAACCTATATTCAAGTCCTGTCACCCGTAGAAACAGACCCTATGACCATCGGTACGGCTCAACTGCAAAAGGACATCTTATACGGTCATCGTATGTCAATAGCGAACCGTATAAAACAGCAGAGTACTCTGCAGGAGTTGCTCGGCAGGGACAAAGTTAAGCAAACTGAGTGGTTTAGGCGCAGGGATGGGAATATGAGAAAAGCCTTTAGGTATTTGGACAGGCATTTCCGTGCTTACGCTCATAGAGACAGTGAGTTTGTTGAGATATCGATGACCTGCCGCAGTGACAGAGAGTCGGCGCTGATAGTTAATGAGATGCTGGAATTGTTTCTTGCTCAGCAAGGCAGTACTGAAAGAGCGGAGGTTTCTGTACGAATGCAAAGGCTTGAAGACCAGCGAAGTCGGGTTAAGAGGGATTTGGATGCAGCTAATAGAGCGCTGGAGGAAGTCCGTACGGCATCGGGCATAACCGACCTTGATCTGCCTACAGGGCGTTATTTCCAGCATACAATCACCCTGAGGTTGAATAGTTTGGAGCTTCAGAAAAACGAGCTTCAACTCGGAATAAGGCAGCTTCAAGCTGATTTAAAAAATCTTGAAAGATTGGCAACGGGTCCCCTTACTAAGCAGATTGAATATGTAATAGAGAGGGACCCCGTCATGATTACACTTGCTCAGCAGCTTGCCTTTCAGGAGGCCAGCCTCTCCGGCAGGCTCGCAAAGTTTGGNGAAANTCACAGAGAGGTGCGTCGAACGCNAGAGCAGATAGAAAAAATCAAAAATGAAAGAGAGCTCAGGAAGACCGAAATCGCAGAACAGACGCGGAGGGCAAATCTCGAAAACGCGCAGGACGGTTTGGTTGTATTGCAAGAGAGGCTCGAACAGTTGGAAGAAATGCGGCAGGAGGCGGAGGCAAAGAAAAAAGACCTTGATTTAGCCCGCGTACAGTATGAAGAGAGAATAAAGATAAGAGATGAAAGAATCGCAATGCTCGACTCAATCAAAGAGCAGATTGAGAAATTGAAGATAATACACGATGACCCGGAGACACCTAAAGTGCTGGCTGTTGGACTTGCTCCGCCACCGCTGGAAATGGTGTTCTCTCGCCAGTGGTACCTTTGGTTACCCGGTGGGATGATATTAGGCTTCATGCTTAGTGTAGGGCTTAGCTTGCTTATTGAGCTGGCTAATGACCTGGTGCGGACGCCGAGCGACGTTGCCAGATTTCTGCGTATTCCGCTTCTCGGTGTTATCCCCGATGAATCCGAGGATGATCAGGTTCGCGGCATTGAGCTTTGTCATGCTGTTCGTCAGGCACCTTACTCTTTTATAAGTGAATCCTACAGGCGCTGTCGCACGAATATAAAGCTCTCCGGCCCTGCGGAGTCTTTGAAGATTTTGCTTGTTAGCAGTGGCTCGGCAGGCGAAGGCAAGACTTCCGTGGCGGTTAATCTTGCAACAACCTTTATTGCCACAGATAAAAAAGTGCTGCTGATAGATGCCAATTTCAGGAGGCCGAATTTACAGGCACTATTTCCAAAGGTAGCTGCCAACGACCTGAAAGCTGAGCGTTTCGATTTTGGATTGAGCAGTGTGCTGATGAACCAGTGCGGTGCCGAGGAAGTTATAAGGTCCAGTGGTATCGAGGGCCTCGATGTAATCTATTCCGGGCCGTTGCCTGCTCATCCGGCAGAGCTCCTCGGCAGTCAGCGGATGCAAGGACTGCTTAAAGAGCTGCGTAAGAACTACGATAGCGTTATAATTGATGGGCCGCCCGTGCTGCTGGTAAGTGATGCCACAGTTCTGGCCGGAGTCGTTGATGCAACAATTTTGGTATTCAACGCTTCTGCCACGAGCAGAGGCGCTGCTCAGAGAACTATTCGTGAATTGAAAAATGTTAATGCCAGAATAGTTGGTTGTGTGCTCTTTGCCGCAAGGGCTATGAAGGGTGGCTATTTCCAGGAGCAATTCAAGTCTTACCGGAAATATCAGAAGGCACATCTTGCCCTTGGCCGAGTTTAGGAAGACTCAACAAACATGATAGCCTGATTTCTTTGTAAGAGGGAGCTTGATGGACAAATTTTTAATAACCGGCGGAGCCGGCTTTATTGGTTCAAATATCTGCAGGCAGCTCGTTTCGCAGGGCTGCTTCGTAAGGGTGGTTGACAATCTGCTAACAGGCAAAAAGAGCAATCTTGCCGGTATTATAGACAGAATTGAGTTTATAGAAGCCGATATGGGCGATGCGGAGGTCGCCCAGTCGGCGATGCAGGATATCGAAGTCGTTTTGCACCAGGGTGCTTTGCCCTCGGTGCCCCGCAGTGTTGATGATCCTGCCGCCACACACAAGCACTGTGTCGATGCCACTTTCACGCTTCTTTTAGCCGCTCGCGATGCCGGCGTAAAGCGCTTTGTTTACGCGTCAAGTTCCTCAGCTTACGGCGATACGCCGACCCCGCCAAAGGCGGGCTTGATCCAGTCCAGGGCTTCGCCCTGGCCGAAGGTTGAGACGATGCCTCCCAGTCCTCTTTCGCCGTATGCGGTGGGCAAGCTTGTCGGCGAATATTATTGCTCGGTATTCTACAAGGTTTTTGACCTCCAGACAATTTCGCTGCGGTATTTCAACGTTTTCGGCCCGCATCAGGACCCGACCAGCCAGTATGCCGCTGCTATCCCTGCTTTTGTGACAGCCATATTAAAGGGCAAACCGCCGACCGTTTTTGGCGATGGCGAGCAGAGCCGCGATTTCACTTATATTGACAATGTTGTTGAAGCCAATTTACTGGCCGCAAGATCCAGGCAGACGAAAGGCGAAGTTCTAAATATTGCCTGCGGAAAGGCGATAACTATAAACGCAATTATTGATATGATAAACGAACTGCTCGGCAAGAAAGTAAAGCCGATTTACACCGACCCTCGCCCCGGCGACGTAAAACACTCCCTCGCCGACATCACCCTGGCCAAGAAACTGCTCGCCTACAAACCCACAATCCCATTCCGCCAAGGCCTGCAGAAAGCAATCGACTGGTACCGTGAAAACCTATTATAATCAAAGATTGCTTTAGCGATTTTTGGCATGCTTTTTTAATTTGAGCAAGTATTTTAAATCTTCCTTGTCTATGGCGCGCGCAGCGGCTTTTTTCATTGTTATAAGGTCATCAAGCGAGGCAAACCAGACGAAGGTTTTTCCGAACCGTGCCTTTACCTTATTTTTCCATACTTTCTCGAATGTTATCCCTTTGACAACAGGGTGGATATCGGTTTCTATTAGGTATTGTCGAATCAGCACTTTCTTTGTTAAAAGATCATCTATTGTTACGTCTGTTACGTCGTATCCGAATTCTTTCAGAGCTTTCAACGTTTTCTGAGCGGTTGCTTTCTCCGGCTTTATAAAGATATCGATGTCTAACGTCGCGCGTGAATAGCCGTGAACGGGAAAGGCGGTGGCGCCAATTATGACAAATTTAACGTGGTTTTCTTTTAATAATTTTAGTAACTGCTCTGTGTGCATTTGTTTTTTTACGCAGACTCAACATTTCCTCGGTTTTTCTGAACATGATTTCAAACCGCTGACTGGTTGTCAGAGATGTAAGGTAATCTAATTCAAATTCGATTTCCTTGTCCTCATTATGCCTGTCTAACTTTAGAATAGCCATACAGTCCCTTTTAGCCAATATTTGATTTGATCTGACTGGGTTTTATGAAGATCTTAAACCGGTATAGCTGATAGTTCAACAAAAAAAGCAATAGACTGTTATCGCGAAAATCATCTTTAGGTGGTGCTGTTTTCACAGCCTAACTTTTTATTGTACCTTTTACTTCGGCATTCTTTATTCATTGTTCGATATTTGATATTCGTTACCGTCATTGCGAGCAAAGCGAAGTAATCTCAATTTTTAGTTTTTCACTTCTTGAGCAATCGGGCTAAATAAATCAATAATATATCGTGGCCTCTCATAGTTTTCCCGAAAGAATAACTTAAAATTTGTACTATTGCCTTTGGGTTCGAATCTAAACCACCCAATAATGTTTGAACAAGGATGCTTTCGGCCGGACCAAAAATCATCCACACTCTCTCTCAAATCCTCGATACTAGAATTGTCTCTCCAAGCACTCGTAACTAAAATAATATTTATGGCCTCGGGCATAAATCTTTTATATGCATGGCTGAGTTGTTCATATATTCTGGTGTCATCACCTCCATCTATCACTCCTGGAAATATGGGGTCGAATATAACGTGATGCCCATTATGACATGGTCCTATCTCAAATTCCGCCAGCGCTTCATCATTCATATTTTTGATTTCTTTTCTATCTCCTTCTCTTGCATTTTCTATGAATTCTTTCGCTTCTTTGCAGCAATACTGCATTTCTTGATCTGTCAGAGATTTGTAATGTTTCAAGCTGACCGTTATATGTCTACGTATTTTCCTTAAACAATTAAGTCGCGTATTAATCTTCAAGTTTTTGGTTGTTTCCTTATCAAAATTTGTACGTTTTATATGAACGAAGAATTTATTACTACTCTTAGAGGCTCCAAAGTCTGCACATCCACAATTAACAGTCGGAACTTCGTATTGCAATTCGCATCCCTTCTTTATAAGATGCCGTGCAACCATTGCTTCAGCATAATGATCTAAGAATTGCTGCCAGTTTTTTTCTGACTGAAGTGTTCTAAGCAACTTCGATAGCTCCAGATGCTTGTCCCACCCTCTTATCTCGGCAACAACTTCTGGGTGTAAATTCTTCTCAAATAGCTCAAGCCCTGAGGTCATGTTGTTATCTCAATTTTACCTTAAGCGTGTTTAATACTTGTTGAATTTTACTCTGCTCTCCCACTCCAAGCCATGAAGGATGGTGCTTGCCCCATCCTTTTTCTATTTCGTCCCTTCTATTGTAAATTCTACTTCAGCTGTTCTTTAAGTTTCTCTGCGTCCTGGATTAGCTCTTCTCTGGTTGGTTGTTTTTGCGGGGCAAGCTCGAATGTCCATTCATACGAATCGACGGTTCTTTTCGGATTCAGCATGGCGAAGAAATCGAATGGAAAGCCATCGTACCAGGGCGCTTTTAAGTCGCGGTGGGTGTTTAACGTTTCGTAGCCTTCCTTGCTTATCCTGACTCCATAATCGCCATACCATTCAAAATTGACAGTAACAGGCGACTCGCCTATCTCCTCATCGTTTAATATGACTAACGCTCCCTGCGGCTCGGTGTTGATTGTCAGCCGACGTTCCACGCACCCGCCGAGGAACAGACTTGCAATTAGGTTAAGCACCAGCAGACCTGATAAATTCCGCTTTCCCATAACTGATATCCTTAAATCATGTAGGCTCAATTATTGGCCCTATTATAAGGCAAGAGCAAAAAGATAAAAACCCAAAGCTTTCTGGTATGTTTTTCAATCAGCTGGCACGCATCTGCCCTCAGACCAGGCCCGCAGGTATTGGACACTTTCGGCCAGTGTTACCGAAATCGGCGGCGAATTCCTTAATGCCGAGAGAATCCGATCTGTACTCAAGCCGGTTTTGTCAGAGTATACTGCATGCAGGGCGGATACGACAGCCTGCTCTATCTCAGAGCCACTATAACCTTCAGATGCTTCGGCCAGCGCATCCAGATCGAACTTTGTTGGGTCTCGCTTACGTTTCTTCAGATGAATAGCAAATATTTCTTTTCGCACATCTTGGTTGGGCAGGTCCACGAAGAATATCTCGTCGAATCGGCCTTTGCGTAGAAGTTCCGGGGGCAAAGCTCCGATGTCGTTGGCTGTGGCTACGACAAATACCGGCGCTTCATGCTCTTGTAACCACGTCAAGAGCGTGCCGAACATCCTCTGGGATAAGCCGCCGTCGGCGCTTCGGCTGGCGGCGGAGGCAAATGCCTTTTCGATTTCGTCAATCCATAGGACTACTGGTGACATCATTTCGGTTTGCCGCAGCGCATCGCGGAGGTTGCGCTCGGATTCACCAATAAAACTGGCGTATAAAGCGCCCGGGTCCATTCTCAAGAGCGGCTGGTGCCAGGCTGTCGCGATGGCTTTGGCACAGAGGCTTTTCCCTGCCCCTTGAACGCCGAGCATAAGCACTCCTCTGGGCGCTTCAAGGCCAAACTCGGTAGCCTGTGGGCCAAATGCATCCTTACGTTCCTTTAGCCATTTCTTCAGTCGCTTCATACCGCCGATTCCGCTCAGATCCAGAGGTGTTTGGATGTACTCCAGCAGACCGCCACGCTGGATCATGCGTCGTTTGCTCGCAATTACGATGTTTATATCGTTGTCGTCGAACCGTCTGTTATAGGCGACGGCATCAACAATAATGCGTTCAGCCTGACGGCGGGTCAGACCGCGAAGGTTACGTACAATAGTATCCAGGCCCTTTTGTGATATACCAATCTCGATAGGCTTTTTACGGTGGAATCGCTGCAGCGTGTCACGGACAATTTTCAACAGCTCATGTTGGTTCGGAAAAGAAATTTCAAAGGGTCTTGCATAAGATTTCACGACTTCGGGCAGTGTATCTTCGCAGTCAATCATCACGAGCGTGCTGCCGCTCTTCTCGAAGCAGTCGAGAAGGTCACGTAGGGCCCGTAATACCGGGCTTGCCTTGAGATGTTCAGCAAGGTCGAGAGCTACGCAAATACATCCTTCCTTTACATCGGCAAGCTGACGAAGCCCGGCGGCAGGGGTTTCAGATTCAGCTATGAAAGGGCTATCAGCGAGTAAGCCTTCTCTGACCCCGCCGGCAACCGACCATATCCACATACCGCACTTTAGGTCAAGTGCAGCCTGGCGTACGGTTTCCAGTGCATACCGTTCTTCATAGGTTACGATAGATATGCAATAATAGCCGCCGTCGATAAGTTGCTTAAATCGCTCGACATCGTCCATTGCACTCTGCCCCAGGTATCGATTTATGTAGTCAATACTGTGCTCCAGTCTAACAGTCTAACGTAATGACCGGAAGCATTTTGCTATAGACATATCTTCAAATTATTTAGCTGCCGGATTGTACGGAAAAAGTTATTTTTTGGGGCCCACCAATTCGATAATATTGCCATCGGGGTCTCTCAACAGAGTCAGATAGTTATTGCCTCCGCCCAGTTGGTAAGGCTCTTTTACCGGAGCCACCCCGGCTTTTTTGGCTCGCTCCACCGCTGCGGTTGTATCCGAGACAAATATCGTCAGGTAGCTGTACCCCAAGCTCGAGTGGATAAATTGGTTATCAATCTTTTTCCCGGGCGCCTTGGGGAATTCCATAATTTTGATTTTGGTCGCGCTTGCCTCATCGCCCAACAACAGCACCCTCACATGGAAAGCATGGTAGTTACTCAGACCTGAATCGCCTCCCATTTCCTTCGAGACATCAAAGCCGGGCACCTCTGTAAAACCCAGCGCCTCTGTGTAAAACTTCGCCGCTTTTTCCACATCACTTACTACGATACCGACGTCGATTGTGGTTCTAACAAAGTTACCTTTTGCCCCGCTCCTGCCGGCAGCACCGGCAAGGAATACGCTTGCTCCAAGGCAAAGGACCAGCAGGGCGATTAAATTGTATTTCTTCATTACGGTTCTCCTTTAATTGTTTAACGCGGACTCGTTGCCCCATTATAAAGAAAAAACCAAAAAACAAAACCCAAATCTGCCTCTTTGAAATGTTTTGCATTCGTTGTGTGAAAGAGCCGAAAACGATAATGTAAGTAGGGCCGATTCTCAAACCGGCCTTGCTATATACTGCTGTCCAAATAGTTTGCAAAAAGAATCTGCTAACGTTATAATCCAGAAACCACGCTGGCAGCGGCATCGATAAACTATGGAGTTGCCAATGGGAAATGGATTTCGACGAATCAATTGTATATTCCACTTTGTTGGGAATTTGCTGGAAATATTAGGTGTGGTTCTTTTGCTGCCGCTGG
>JGI24422J19971_10001152_pt1 | contig 15891 bp, 10 predicted proteins | sample DeeMarSWOR152_54_FD_19971 | JGI IMG/M metagenome (IMG submission 19971) | reverse complement strand
CACCGCATCGATCAGGATTCTCTGCGTTCAAAGGTTTTCGCCTACAAATCAGAAATCGATAAATGGTTGAACGAAAAAGCCAACCATATCGAACCAAAAAAAAGCCCCTTCCTGGAAAGGAAATGGGTGATTCCCGGGTTGGTTTCAGTCACAGCTCTATTATTGATAGTGGCGGCCGTGCTTTATTTTTCTTACAGAAAACATTCCTCACCTTATCCCGCAGATCTAGCTATCGCTGTGTTTCCTTTTGAAAACTCCAACTTTTCGGAACATGAACAATATCTCCCAGAAGGGATAAGAAAATTCATTTCCAGCAGTCTCTCCAGGATCAATAACCTCAGAGTTATTCCTTCAACCGTATTGGAAAGAAATAATGATTCCTATAAAGAGTTAAAAAATATCAGTGAAGAACTTAAAATCACCTATTTTTTAAGAGTTCAACTGGAAAAAAACGAGAATAAACTCAGAATCTGCGCCCAGCTTGTCAAACCAGAAAACAACAAGATCATCTGGAACATGGAATCAGTAGATCGATTAGAAAATATTTTTTCCATCCTGCAGGATATCTGCCAGGGAATACACACAAGGCTGAATCCAGGGATTGAAACAGGCTCTATCCTCTCATTCAATGATAAGCTGACCCAGGATTATGCAGCTTTTGACAGTTACCTCAAAGCAAATTACATCCTGAACAGCTCAAAACGCGAGGATGATGACCCCGTGAAGCTGTATAACCGGGGAAAATACTATCAAGGAAAATGGACCGCGGAGAGCAATGCGCTGGCTATTAATCTTTTTTCCCAGGCCATTGAAATAGATGAAAATTTCGCCCAAGCGTACATCGGATTAGCGCGATGCTACGCGAATTATGTCAATTTCAACTGGGATTATAAAGAGGAATGGCTGTCCAAAGCTGAGGAGCTTCTTGCCAAAGCCGCGACAATCAACCCTGAATGTCCTGAATACTACTCAACCTTAATTCAGGTTTACCTCATGAAATACTTTGCTTTTAACGAAAACACAAAAGACAAAGCTTTCGAGCTCGCTCAAGAAGCCATTCAAAAGTATCCTTTTCATTCGAATTTATATGCTCAAGTCGGATACTGCTACTATCTCAATTTCGGAGAATCCGGGAACAAATCTGACTTCAACAAAGCCCTGGAACTCAATATGGAAAATTACTTGCTTCACCCCAACCACATAAACAATATTATTTTTGCTGAGCTTTTGATGATGAATCAAGAATACGAAAGTGCCTTAGCGGTTTGCAGCAGCATTCAGGGGGGCGAGTCGTCCCTAATGGCAAACTCCCGTAAGGGTGAAATCTATTACTACATGGGCGATCTGGACAGCAGCGAGGCTGTATTCCTACAATTCCAGAGTGTGGATGACATTGATTTTCAGATTGGCTCCCTATTCTATCTTGGCATGATCTCAGCCCAAAGAGGAGATAAATCTGAAGTCGAGAGGCTTTTGAAAAAGATCGAAGTCATCGCCCCAAAAGAATTTGATTTTTTTGAGGATAAGTTAAAACTGGCTTCCATATACATGGGCATAGGAGAAAAAGAGCTGGGATATACATCTCTGGAAAATTTCTTCGCTGAGGAAAGACGAAACAAGACCAGATACATCCATCATAAATATATCGATATCGATAGGAATTTCGAAAGCATCAGAGAGGAAGAGAGATTCCGTAGCCTGATTCAAAAAAGGGAAGACTGAAAGAACAAGAAGTCATTTAAAAATTATTCTTTCTCTCGCATGCGGTTCATGCTAAATTTCACTCCCAGCGCGACCGTTCTCCCCTTCATCGGATAGCCGGGTTCTGTCACGTAGGATACATTAAGAAGGTTCTCTCCTTTCAGGAAAAGAGTGAAACTCGAAAAATGCTTTGACAGAACCGCATTCAAGACAAAATAGGAAGGGACTCTGACAGACGCATCAAAGATTCTCACTTCAGAGCTCGACACTCCCAGTCCCCACAGAGTGAAATGGAGCCTCTTTCTCCCTTTAAGACTCAAAACAAAATTCAACTGAGATTCAGGAACAAGGTCAAGCGGACGGTTTTCCTCTTCATTCCATCCATCGAGATAAGTATAGTTGACTGATACATCCATCCATCGGAGGGATTTCTGGAATTCCAGCTCAAAACCAAAGATACGCGCCCGACCCACGTTCAAATTCGTTTGCGAGCCATCTGGCAGCCGCACAGGGTTGATAAGGTCTTGAATTCTGTTGTAAAAAACGGCGCCGGATAAGAGGAACCTTCTCTCATAGCTGAATCCCAGCTCAAAGCTTGTTCCTCTCTCATCCTTCAGATCTGGGTTTCCAACACCAGTGCTGTATAAAGACTTCATCGAAGGGAATCTCGATTTTTGAGAGAAAGTGGCATGAATATCAATGAAATCGCGGGGATTGAATTTTATGCCCACAATGGGATTCACAGAAGTTTTATCTATCCCAGGATGCTTCCTCAAATGGTCAAGGCTGACACCTCCCACTAACTTCCATTTTGGAGAAAGCGTGAAATGATTCTCCAAACCGGCGGAGAACGTCCGATGTTCATACTCCTGCCACTCCTCACCCACGTCATCCTGGATTCTGACATTGTCATCCCTGAGATTCAGACTGAATTTCAGCTCATTCTTCGATAAATATGGAAGGGAGCCCAGAAGAAACGCACCGTAGGAGTCGTTTTTGTATGTGGACTCCCACTGCAGCTCACTCAAATCGGCATCCAGGTAGGAATCAAGGATGTTGTCATGCCGGACATAGTAACTCCTCAACTTAAGACTCCCATCCTTGAACAAAGAAAATATGCCGCCAAGGTTNACCTGGAAACGATCCCAGCTCTTGAATCTCCAGTAACGCGGCCTGTAATGTTCTGTGGCAGTGGGGATGCCGTACTCCGACCAGTAATAGGCAGCTTCTAAGAGAATTTCGCTGTTCCGGCCCGGGTAAAAATAAATCTTTCCTGTGACGTTTCTTCTTTCATAATCGCTGTTTTCTCTAGGAGTATTCTGTCCATTCTGATTCCACTCGAACCCATCGGATTTATCAAAGGAAGCAAAACCTGAGAAGAAGATGCTTTTCCATTGGACAGCTCCAGAGGAAGCAATACTAAAAGAGTTGTGGCTGTCATAAAGCGTGTTCAAAGCAAAAGAGGGAGGATTCGGTCTTTTTGTGATGACGTTCACCACCCCACCCAGGGCATTGGGCCCATACAGGACAGAAGATGCGCCTTTGACTACTTTAATGTTCGAAATTTCTTCAGCCGTGATGGTCTTCAGGTCAAAAGAGTTGAAGAACGGTTCATACACGGGTATCCCATCGTAGAGCAAAACAATCCTTTGGCTCTCGAAGCCCCTGATTTTAATGCGAAATTCATTTTTCGAACCTGTGGAAACAAACGTCCCAGATGTGTAGGACATGACTTCGGANAGGTTNCGAGGAACNAGGGACTCGATTTTTTCTGTTTTGATGGATGAGGTTGTGGATATGGGAAGTTCTTTGGGCAGTTTCGCTTCTACGACTATTTCTTCTGTAATGATCTGCTGTTTTTGTTTTTCTTTTTCTTTTTTTTTCTGTTCTTCCTGGAGAGCTGATGAGACGGGAAGGGAGGAGATGACCACAAAGAATAACACAAGGGATACGGCTATGATGAGGTGCAGAATATGAGATTTCTTCATTGTCAAAACATCATTATGGTTATTTCTCTTTCGAGAATCAAGATGAGGGATAAATTCATTGAAAAACTTTTTTCACAGGTCTTTCGATTTTTGTCTTTCTGTGGGTCAAGCTCTGGACAAATTCTTTCGATTTTGATCTTTAAAAAAGAAAAGCCGTATTCCACTCCAATTCTTAGTTTGTCACCAGGATGATTTTTAATTAAGATAAGACTGCTGATTTAAAGATTGGAGCTGGCTGGAATCCATGGTACTGAAAATTTTCCTCTTCATTCTACTCGCCTATTTGCTCTTTGAATTCGCAGAGCACATTGTCATCCCCCTATTCTGGCTCATCCTGAAAAAGAAAAGAAGACCTGTCACCGGGGACTCAGGATTGATCGGAGAGGTGGGTGAGGTCAAAGAATGGAGCGATACTGAGGGGAGAATATTTGTTCACGGCGAACTCTGGTGGGCCACGAGCGAGGAGCCGCTCTCACCCGGCGATAAAGCTGAGATTCAAACTGTGAGAGGACTCACTCTAAAGGTAAAACTCTACAAAAAGACCAATGAATGATTATGACTTCTGCAGAGATGGGTGATCGGGCAATGGTCAAAGCTTCCCGCGAATTTCAGGTTTTTGTCAAACCAATTGGTTCCCTCTGCAACCTTGACTGTCACTACTGTTACTACCTGAAGAAGGAACAGCTCTATCCAAAGGGAGAGTCATTCCGCATGCCCAACGACATCCTGGAGGAGTACATTGTCCAACATATCGACGCTTCTTCCGAACCAGTGATCCGCTTTTCCTGGCATGGTGGGGAACCAACGGTCCTGGGGCTGGACTATTTTCGCAAGATCGTGGCGCTTCAGCGCAAGCATCAGCCTCATCACCAGCGCATTGCCAACGGTATGCAGACCAACGGCACACTCCTCGATGAAAACTGGTGCCGCTTTCTGGCGAAAGAGAGCTTTGCTGTGGGGCTGAGCCTGGACGGTCCGCAGGAAATGCATGACAGATATCGAGTCACCAAGGACCAGAAGCCCACTTTTGAGCAAACGATGCGGGGGCATAAACTATTACAGAAGCACCGAGTCTATTGCGACATACTGTGTGTGGTGAATGCGCATAATGTCCGCTACCCTTCCCAGGTCTATCGATTCTTCAAGGAAATCCAAGCTCCCTACGTGACTTTTCTGCCCATGGTCGAACCGCGGCCTGACATTGAAAGCGGAGTCAGCCAGCTCACTGTGCCGGCTGACGCATGGGGTGATTTTCTCTGCACCATCTTCGATGAGTGGAGAGATCAGGATATCGGGCGGATCAAAGTCCAGATATTCGAGGAAGCGGCCAGAACGGCCTTTAATCAGGAGCATTCGCTGTGTATCTTCCGGCCGACCTGCGGTGATATTCCCGTCGTCGAACACAACGGAGATTTTTTTTCATGTGACCACTTTGTGGATGCCGAACACTGCCTGGGGAATATCCGGGAGACTCCTTTGGTCGAGCTGCTCGAGAGCCCGGCACAGAGAGCATTCGGACAGGCCAAATTGGACACATTGCCCCGCTGCTGCCAGGAATGTGAAGTCCGGGCCATGTGTAATGGAGAGTGCCCGAAGAACCGCTTCCTCCAAACACCGGATGGCGAAGAGGGATTGAACTATCTGTGTGTGGGCTATAAACGCTTTTTTACCCACTGCCAACCATTCGTCGCAGAGGTCGCCGCCGAGTGGCGCCGGCAGTCCCAAGAGCAGCCAATGCCACCGGCCCCGGCTGTCCGGACAGGTCCCACACCAGGCCGGAATGATCCGTGCCCGTGCGGGAGTGGCCTGAAATACAAGAAATGCTGTCTGGGCAAGTGACTCAATTCACCTGCCCTTTCCCAAACAAATCGTCAAGTTGATGTCAGGATGTCAGGTTTTAAGCTTCTCTTTCAAGAACGCAATGGTCCGCTCCCAGGCAAGAAGGGCCGCTTCCTTATGATACCGGGAACCTGTGTCGTTAAAAAACGCATGCCCGGCACCCTCATACATGAATAGCTTGTACTCTATGGATGCTTCCTTCAGAGCGGCCTCGAATGCCTCGATGCCCGCATTGATTCGTTCATCGAGACCCGCATAGTGGAGAAGCATAGAGGCTTTGATCTTGGGGACATCTTCAGGCGCAGGCTGCCTGCCATAGAAGGGAACCGCTGCGGCTAAATCCGGAGAGTTGACGGCCACCTGGTTGGTGACTCCTCCTCCCCAACAGAAGCCCATGCACCCGACTTTTCCAGTCGACTGAGGATGCGTCTTTAAGTACTTTACTGCAGCCACATAATTTTTGACTGTTGCCTGGCTGTCAAGCTTCCGCATCAGCGATCGCACCTCATTAACGTCTTCCGGAGTTCCCCCAAGCGGGGATAAGGCATCTGGAGCAATAGCGATGAATCCCTCNANNGCGNCGCGCCTGGCAACATCCTTGATGTGGGGGACAAGACCTCTGTTTTCGTGGATCACGATCACACCAGGGAGCTTAGCGTCTCCTTTTGGCCGGGCAAAATGGGCGAGAACATCGCCTGTTTCACCGGGATATTTGATATTTTCCACATGAAGGCGGGAATCATCCTCGGGAACGACCTGGGCCTGGGCATATTTTTTTTCTATTAGAGGCAGCAGAGTAACAGCCGCAGCCGTGCCTCCAGCGAGAACTGCTAATTTCTTGAGGAATTCCCGGCGATCCAGTGATCCATGAGCGTAATCATCGTATAAGTCAATGAATTTTTGATGCATAATCCTCCCTCCTTTCTTCTATAGATTAATCCGTTTATTTCGACTATTCAATGATTTTTAAATATTTAAACACAGGGTAGACCACGCTATTTTTCTCCACCCCGAGTGATTCTAAATACTCATTGAGCAGATTCCACCCCACAAAACCATCTCCGACTTCAGGCTCCAGGCAATAAAAGGCCAGGTTCGCTAATGGTTGCGCCAGGTCGACTTGGTACGTTCCTGCTGGAAATTCCTTTCCTGCTGACTTGAAGAAGCCCCCTTCCAATTTTGTCATTTCATAGCCTCGCAGACGAACTTTTTCCAGCTTATCGATGACATACTCTTCGCCGCTAGCCTTTATAGGCTTTTCCAGAACCTTGACTTCGATATTGTGAATGCGCAGCTTCTCCACGATATGTGAGAGGTCAGCCGGGATGAGATATCCTCGGGGGAAGGTCGCTTCCTTTGTCCCTACCGGTTTGGTCAAGTCCTCAACCCCGTGAACAACCTCTGGTCCTCTTTCCAGGACTCCTGGTTTTATTCGACGAACACTTGTCCCGGGTATCAATTCATACTCGATCTTTGGATACATCAAGAGATCAATCTTTCCCTTAGAGGCATACTTGCCCTCCACCCAGTTCTTCAGTTGTCCTGTCTCAGCCTTGGCGAGAACCTGATCCACCACCTCTTTATCCGCATCCTGACAGATCTTCATCATTTCTTTTCCGTGAGTGTTTGTGTATTCCAAAAGTTCATGGGCATAGACATATTGGCTGTAGATATGCTTTTCAAACGTGTTGTACCAGACACTCTCGACTAAAATAGACATCCTGTTGCGCAGCCCATAACCACTGACAACAAACTTGCCTTCGACCGTCCAGGCCGCTCTATCATGACTCCACTCTGTAGGGGGCCATTTATCACGATCCGCTCCACAATGAAAGAATATCTCAAGCCCCCATTTCTCTTTAGCCGCCTTTTGCACAGCAGGAAACAATTTGTTGGTGACGTAGCCTCGAGGTTCAGGATGAGCTGTCGGAACATTCGAAGCGGCATAGACTATGGGATAAGCGTGTCGGACTCCCCCCATACAGTGGGTGTCATGGACGAGAACAGGATCCCATCGACTGAAAACATTCCTATTCAATGCCCGCACATTGTTCGTTTCCAATTTTATGGCGTCTCGATTCAGGTCATATCCCAGGGCATTAGTGCGAGTTCCTTGCAGTTTGGGTAATCTATCGCTCGTGCTCCAGGTATCCGTACCATCCACGTTGAAATTCGGGCAAAATAAGATTATCTGGTTATCCAGAAGATATTTTTTCTCCCCTAAAAGGATATCCCGCATCAGCATGAGCAAAGCTTCTTTGCCCGGAGACTCAGGGGGATGAATACTCCCCTGAAGGTAGATGACTGGTTTCCCGGAAGCTTTGGCTTCCTGTGGAGAAGTGATCCGCGGGTTGGCCAAAACCACCACAGGGCAGACTTTTCTGAGTTCACTCGTAAACATATTAAAGACATGGACATTCTCACTGTTCCACTGCAAAACATTGATGAATTCATGGACCTGGTAGCTGGATGTTGTCTTTTCATAATTTGTTTTTTCAGGGATTGTTTGAAATTCCGCCGGCCAGTTTCCATTCCAGCTATCCGGCACTTCCTTGCCCCAATAAATCTTTTTCTGTTGGTCTGAACCTGATGCAGCCAAAAACAAAACCATTAACACCGCAAGGGCTAAAAGTTTGGACTTTTTCATTTTGTGACCTCCTTCACTGAATGTATTTTATGTTAAATGTATTTATTGGAATCGGTGGATTTCATTAAATTTTATCTTTGATCAATACTTCGCTTTTTCACCGCTCTTCAAAAATCTGGTATTTTCCTGCAATAGTTGCGCCTGTAGTTATTTCATCAATAAGTGTTTCGAATTTTAGGGTGTGATTATGAAGGACTTCTTCAGAGGAGAAGAGCGGTGTGACATACTTTTTGCTATGCTTTGAATCAGAAGAATTATCAAAGTCATATTTAGGGCATTTCATCCCCATTGCACTCTCTATTTACCCGGCAATAGGATATTTATTTATGAGGCGAGAGTCAAATTGTAAGCAAACTGTGTCAACGCAAAGCAAAAATTTCCGGTTTAATGTTTCACCTAAGCTTTCTCCAGGCCCAAGCTATGATGAAGCGAAGTGGACAAAACTGTGGGATATTTTTGGGGAATTAGTGAAGATGGATCAATAGGATTTTAAACGGGGAAAGATGGTACGCCCAACTAGCTATCTATAGAACTTATCTGGTAACGAATTCTGTAGCTCCTCTTATAAATCAAATCACAGCTATTGTTAAAGCTAATCAAATCGATTATTCCTCAAAATCAATTAAATTATTCCTGGCTAAAACGGAAATCTGATACGCTAGGCAAGTTCTTCCTTTAATCGGAAAATCTCGCAACTGCTATATAATTCTCTCTAATTATGAAAGCTTCAAAGGTGTACACTCCTAAATTCACTTATTTTTATCTGTGAACTTTTTAGAAAATTTTATCGTATATATAATATATCCTGGAAATGGAATATTGTTTTTCCTAAATCACAGGAGCAAGGGAAACAGGATGAAGAAGCAATCAATAAAAAAATAAGACATCTGTGAAAATAAATCCTTTTAGTAAAAGGGAGGGCCGGATGAAGTTTTTTGTTTCTATTCTCATTATTTTCCTTTTATTAGGCCTGTTTTTGGGCATGATTTTCGCATATGCTTCTTCTCAAGAAAAAGCCGGAGAGAAGACGCAGGAGACTGTTCTGGATCGTAAAATCCACATCGAGAAAGAGCCGATTGTGGATATCCCCCAGGTTCGCCGCATGTGTGACCGTTTGGATATAAAGAAACGCCGAGTTAATATTGGAGATTGCGAACTCTACATTGAAGAAGAAGGCAAAGGCATGCCAGTTGTACTTCTCCATGGCGGGCCAGGATCCACACATCACTATTTTCACCCTCATTTCTCCCAGGCAAAGGATTTCGCTCAAATCATCTATTATGACCAGAGAGGGTGTGGATTATCTGACTATAAAAAAGGCAGTGGCTATACAATTGCTCAGGCCGTGGATGACCTGGAGAACCTGCGCAATGCATTGAAAATCGAGAAATGGGTCCTTCTCGGACATTCCTATGGAGGGATTCTAGGACAATGTTATACTTTAAAATATCCAGAGAAAGTCGCTGGACTATTATTAGTCTGCTCAGGATTGGCTATGAATATCGAGCTCAATCCTACAAGGCAATATGATTATATTTCAGAAGAAGAAAGGGAAACCATGGAAAAGCATCGCCTAGTCATTCGTAGGCTTTGCCAAGAGAAGAAATTTTCAAAAGAACATGCAGTAGAACTCATTCTTTTCAACAATTTTATTAACGGTGACTGGAAACGCCAATATTATTATAGACCTCTAAAAAAAAGGATTGCTCAGATAGCACTATACGAATGGAAGCACGATGCCGATTTTAATGAGATCATGAGTCAAGATGTGGATAGAATTCGCCTCAATGGTGCCTTCGAGAGGTGTCCTATTCCCAGATTAATTATTGAGGCCAAGTGGGATTTAACCTGGAACACGGATAAGCCAGAAAAATTTCACAAGAATCACCCTAACTCTCAGCTGGTAATGTTCGAACATTCAGGCCACAGCCCTTTTGAAGATGAGCCGGAGAAATTTTTCAATGTAATGAGAAAATTTGTTCAAACTCTGCCCAAAATCTCTGATTTAGATTTAGATGCATGGAAAGAATATCTTATTGGATGGAAGAAGAAGATAGAGGATCCCTTTCTGGTTAGAGAAATGGGTGAGAATGAAAGAGGAGCTATTGAGGAATTCAATACAATCAGAAAGAAAATTCGAGAAGGTGACAAATATGAGGATGGGACAACTCCGCTTCACACCTACTTAACAATGTTTTCAGCCTCTCGCCACCGGGATAAAGAAGCCATTAAGCGAAATGTCGCGATTGATTTGGATAAAATGAATATTGAATTAACAGACAATTATATTGCTCAAATGGGAGCAGACTTTAATGCCTTTGATATACTTCGTGCTCCACCACCACCCCCTAATCCTGAAGAAGGCGAGTTCTGGCCAATTTATGTTAAAGAGCTTTCAAGCGATGAACTCAAGGATACATTTTTGATTGTTTTCTGGAAGGGAAAATGGATGTGGTTTGGAAACCTAGACTCAGCAGGGAATTGGCGCTCCGAGTTGCCGAGGCTCAAAGCGATTCTTGAACAAGTTGGTAAGAAGTGAAGCGTGTTTCTTTGTGTTTATTCTATTGACCTGCTTCTCTTTGCAGTACCTCTTTTAGTGTTAGATTCCAAGACTTTAATTTTAGGCCAATTTGGCCACAAGTTCTAATCTATTAGAGAATCAAAAATAAACTTAAATCCTTATTTTCCCCAAAATATGATGTCAAATATAGTACAATAAATCTTGCTCTATTTAACCTAAGGGAGAGACTCCTTATCTTCTTTCTCTAACAAACTCCCCCCTTTTGCTGACAACGGCCGGCATTTACTTCATTTCGAGCCAAGGCTCGCCAGAAAGCCCAGAAGACTCAAATGAACTGAATTTTTTGCTTGTTTTATAAAGTAAAATAAAGGTAAATTATCAAAAAGGGACGCAATACAACCAGCTCCTATCGCATAGTTCTTTGGGCTATAAACCACCTGCTCCAGAGGCCTACCCTAACTTTACAGGTGTAGCAATAAATGAGGTTAGATTAGGGTGATCTGCCCCCCGGATCTTGGTCCAAATCGGATGTTAGTATTTTTTGAAGGTTGCAGTGGCGAGGCTATCGCTTAGACGAATCCCGCCTGTTGGAGTGCTTTTATGAACTAGGCTAGGTAACGACTACACCTAAACTTTTATGTAGGCAGCGGACACTAAGGCTTGTAAAGAAATTTCATCATTCTTTTGCGAAGGACTTTGAGATCGGTGTCTATCAGCCGTTTACTTCCTTGCATGCTTTTGAAGCCGAGCTTCTTCCCAATCTCTCTTTGGCTGTAACCCGCTACGTACATCTCTTTGGCTTTTTTATAATGTTTTAGTTCTGCCGGCACGGCAACGACCTTACCTTTTACGCGGTCGCCTTTCTCGTCAACGGCCATTTTCCATCCATGCGGAGGCCGTCCCGTCCATTCGCCCTTCTCGGCTCTGAACCTTCGTGCATCGCTCACCCGTTCTCCGATCTTCTCTCTCTCTATTTGGCCCAGAATCGCCATTATCCAGAAGAAGCCTCGGCCCATTGCTCCGGAAGTATCGATTGTTTCGGTTACACTGGCAAGCTCCACCTTGTATTTGCTGAAGACATCATCAACAATGCTAAAGATATCTCTGAGGCTTCTACTTAGGCGGTCCAGCTTATAGACTATTACCACCTTTATTTCATGTTCTCGGCACATTTGTATGACTTTTTTCATTCCTGGCCGGTTCATGTCCTTTCCGCTTATTCCTGGATCTTTTATGCAACCTATTAGATTCCATTCCTTAGCATCAGCGAACGATCTGATGCTTTTTTCCTGGACTTCCATTGAGATTCCCTTCTTCGCTTGCTCTTCTGTCGATACTCGGATATAGCCAACTGCACGTGGTGGCCCTTCCGCTTCCGCCTCTCTCTTTTTCGGCTCGAGCACCTTGCGCCGTTTCTCCTTCGTCCGTTTCAAGGACTCGCGGAGCTGGAGTGTTTTCTTGTGTCTCTCCTCATCATTGTTTCCCCAGCGGACCTTGGCGCCCTTCTTTCCCGACTGGCTCATGATTTTTTTCTGTACTTCCTTTTCTTCTTCCTCTTTTGAGCGCATCAAAATTGCCCGCACGGTCGTGGCGCCGACTCCCAGCTCTTTGGCTATTTCTATAAATGTCGCTTCCGGCTTCCTTTCGTAGCGCATGTAGCGGATCTTCTTCACCACCTCTTTTTTATATTCCCTTTCCTCGCATGCGAGCAAAAAGGCATAGCTTGAACTTATGCCTACGTCATCGGCAATATCAGCAATTGACCATCCTTTCGCGACCAAGGCCGTAACTCTGGCCTTGAATTTCGCTCTTATTTCCTTCGGATACGCTTTTCCCATTTTAAATGCTCCTCATTATCCTTTTGCTGCCTGGATTTTTCGTATCATATAATTATTCTATATCACAAATATTACACAAAAAATGTTGACTAGCGTTGAAACTACGGTATTAGAATTGAGAGGCCAAAACAAGGTAAATTGCTGAAACTAATAGAGGCTATCTGGTACGCCCGGACAGATTCGAACTGCCGACCTTCTGATTCGTAGTCAGACGCTCTATCCAGCTGAGCTACGGGCGCACTGAAAATGAGTGCTTCTTATTATGCCAGATTTTGTGGAGTTTTTTAAGTTTTAAGATATGAGATTGTAAAGCTTCGCCAGGAATGACAATTTTTCTTTAGGAGATTGCCACGCTCCCTTCGGTCGCCCGCAATGACAGAAAGAGGGGACAGTCCCTCTTCTTTTTAGGAATAATGACTAAAAGGAACAGCCCCAAAAAAAGGGGCCTGTCCCCTTTTTTACTTTTTTAGTCAGAGATTTTGAGGATGGCGGCGCCGTTGATTTTTCCATCCTTGAGAAGTCGGAGAGCTTTATTGGCTTCCTCCAGGCGAAACGCTTGAGTGGTTGTCCAGATAGGGATTTCAGCTGCAATTTTGAGGAGCCCTTCTCCATCCTGCCGTGTCGCATTGGCTACGCTGCGGAGAGTTCGCTCATGGTAGAGGTATCTCACATAATCCATCTCTGGGATGGGCGTCATGTAAATCCCTGCCAGGGCCACAGTGCCGCCTTTATCCAGGACTCTTAACGCATCAAGGACCAATTCGCCTGCAGGTGCAAAGATGATGGAGCTGTCCATTTTTTTCTGAGGCTCATCCTTGGATGTTCCAGTCCAGACAGCACCGAGCTTTTGGGCGAGTTTTCTGTGTTCTTCACTCCGTGTAAAAACGTAAACTTCGCACCCCCAGTGCACAGCAACCTGGATAGCCACGTGGGCCGATGCTCCGAACCCGTAGAGCCCGAGCCGCTGGCCGGGTTTAATCTCACTCAAACGCAGGGCTCTGTAACCGATGATTCCCGCACAGAGAAGAGGCGAGGCTTCCTCATCAGAGAAAATTCCGGGGATAACATACGCGAATTTTTCTGGAACAACTATGTATTCCGCGTATCCGCCGTTGACATGGTAGCCTGTGAAGCGGGCGGATTCACAAAGATTCTCGTTTTCCCGGGTACAGTATCCACAATTCGTGCAGGATGAATAAAGCCAGGCCACACCGAGTCTGTCTCCTTCTTTAAATCGAGAAGCACTCTTCCCCTTTTTTTCCACAACCCCCACGACTTGATGTCCCGGGATAATGGGCGGCTTCACCTCGGGAAGTTCTCCTTCGACAGTATGGAGGTCCGTATGGCAGACACCGCAGACTTTTATGCGGAGAAGAATGTCCTCGGATCCTGGTTCTGGCTTCGGGATATCAACGAATTCGAGTGGATTTTGGTCTATGGGAGCAAACTTCTTTAAAAGCATGGCTTTCATTTGGATTACCTCTTCCCTTTGATTAGATATAAATATATGAAGTTTACAGGGAAGTCAAAACGATTTTTATCAGGGATTGCCATGCTTCGCTTGTAATGACATCTGTGCATGAGATTGCTGTGCTTCCTTTGGTCGCTCGCAATGACAGGAAAAAGAGACAGGGAACTTTTGTTGAATAAAGTAGCCTATCCCCATTTTCTGTCCCCTTTTTCCATGTTATATGAGATTACCGCGTTACGTTCGCAATGACATGGAGGGATTATTTTTTCTGGCAGTTTTGGCAATAGCCAAATACTTGAATCGAAAATTTATCGGTCTTAAACTGGCTTTCCTTGCCTATCTTTTTTAGGATGGATTGGACCTTTTCATTGGAAAATTCTTGGACTTCGCCGCAGGAAAGGCAGACCAGATGGCCATGGGCAGCTCTGGAAATTTCAGGCTCATAATGACTGTGGCCTTCCCCGAAGTCTATCTCGCTCACCAATCCGCTCTTCACAAAGAGATTCAAAGTCCTGTAGATAGTGGCTAAAGAAACTTTTTCTCCTTTGCTTTTCAAACGGCGGTGGATCTCGTAGGCATCTGGATGAATCTTTTCATCGGAAAATATCTCTTCAAAAATCAAGCGTCTCGTTCGGGTGAATTTGAGCTTTTGGGATCTTAAATAATCCTTGAATGCTTTAAGTTCCATGACATTTACTTTCTTTTTGCTTTTTTCTTGGATTTTTTTTTCTCTGGCTCTGCTTCTTTCTCTATCTGCCTCCGTATCTTCTGTTTCAGCCTCTCAAGGCGGTGAGCAAAGTCTTTTTCGTAGTAGGAAGAGAATCCCATCGACATAACAAACCCTTCTTCTGCCACTTCTCTCGCTTCCTCGAATTTCTTTTCTTTATGTTCAAGGTACATGGCCAGTTCTCTAAACGAGAGAAGCTGACTCAAGGATGCTGTTTCTCCAGAAGTCATCTCTTTCCACATCATCACAGCCCTTTCCCAATCCTGATTCTTCTTAAAATGATAAGAGATCTTCTTCTTGGCCTCCAGTGAAATTTCATCCGATAATTCCCCGTCCAAAGCCTTTTGGAAGAAATCAAGGGATTTCTCGACTTCTCCCACTTTCTCCATGATCTTCCCTGCGCCGTAGAGGTCCATGGCATCCACAAATCCCTCTTCTCCCTTTTCTGAAAATACGAGAGCCCCAGCGACAACCACACCCAGTAGAGAAAGAATATCCTCTTGATTATGGTAGAGGATTGGCTCGATCAGCTCGAAATTCCCGGTGTTCAGGTACTGAAAATATCTCCAGGGGATCTCAGCGGAAGGGATATCTTCGGCGCGGTCCGCATTGACGACCTCACGGGCAAGATGAAAGAGACGGCAGTTTTCATGTTTATGCCTCCAGAGACTCCGGGCGGAAAAGAGAAAATCCAGATGGGGAAGCTCACTGAGGAGCAAAGGCTGCCTGTGCAGGATGAACCGTGTCTCGAGGAGAGGCATATCAAACCCTTTCCCGTTATAGGAAACAACGGATTGAAAATTCATCTCAGAAAAAAACTGGCCCAGCTCCTGGATCATCCGTTCTTCTTCGGCCAGCTCTCCGAGGAAGTACTGAGAGACATAGAATCTATCATCCCGGTAGTAGCCCATCCCAACCATGAAGGGCACGACACCTGTTCCACCCGAAAGACCTGTTGTCTCAAGGTCGATAAAGAGAGCAGTGGAAAGGTCCAGGCTTTCAAACTCAGCGTCTTTGCTGAGCCAGGCAAGTACATCTCCCTTTATATCCAAACCTGTAGATAATGTGATTTTTCCGTATCTGACATCGAGAGGATAAAGATTCTCAAAAAACTGGATTGGCTCTCTCTCAAGGGGCTCGAAGGCTGGTGCTTTGGGTT
>JGI24422J19971_10001150_pt1 | contig 15918 bp, 13 predicted proteins | sample DeeMarSWOR152_54_FD_19971 | JGI IMG/M metagenome (IMG submission 19971) | reverse complement strand
GCCGAATGGGATAGAAGAAGAACTTGAGAAGCGGGCTGTGGAAGTAAGGACCCGCAAGGACATGCAGGACCGGAAAGTATACTTCCTGCCCCACGTCAAAGTAGAGGTGATACATCCTATTGAGAACACTGAGTTCTGCGCCCATTGTACTCGCATTCGAGTTACCAGTGACGGAAAACTGAAACCCTGCCTGATGAGAAACGACAACCTGGTCGACATCCTAACGCCGCTGCGTAGCGGAGCTGACGACGACCAATTGAAACAAATGTTCGTCAAAGCCATCAAAAGACGTGAACCATACCACAAGATAATTAAGATCACGGCTTCTTAGAGACCTCTTTCTGCAACGTTTCCTTTATGAGAACAGCGAACAGAATTGTGCTTGGAATACCTGCAAGTATGGATGCGTAGAAGACATACTTCGGATATATCTCAAAGGCATAATACGAAACGAGAAGCCCTCCCAACGCTGGTCCTATCACCGCAGCTGCCTGATCAATAGCCCTAAAGACTCCAAGAGCAGTTGCACGATATTCTTTGTCAACAAGCTCGGTCGGTAGCGTCATGGATGAGGCTGACTCTAGGCCTACAGTGCATCCAGATATAGCTTCTATGATTATTATATGATAAAACGCATTTGCTTGGGTCATAGCCAACGTGGTTAGCGGTCCTACGATCAACCCCATTAGTATAAGAGGTTTTCTCCCCATTTTGTCTGACAACATTCCACCGGGGATCTGCGTAATGGCCATGCATACGCTGAAAACCGTTGAAGATATGCCGATCTGCAACTCGTTCATACCAATCACTTTCTGATAAAAGAAGAGATAGTACATCCCAGCGATGTTGAAGGAGATGCCCGACAGCAAACTAAAAACAATGTAAACCCTTGTGCTGGTGCTGGAGTTCCATGTTAATTTGATCTTCTCTGCGAAGCCAAGACGGTTTCTACGACTCTCGGCTACGTTGGAGGGTAACTGTCCTTCAACTTTCGTTTCTTCAAGAAACATTAGTCTTGACAATGCTACGCTGAAGAGGATTAGAGACGCTATGAGGAATAGAAAACGGTAGTTCCCTCCAAGCGAGATGTACCCTCCAAGAACTGGTGCAATTAGCCCGCCTATCCCCAGAATGAAATAGAACGTTGCGAACCCAGTCGCTCTTTTTTTGGCTGACACACTCTCGGAAACCATTGCCTGCGCGCCTGGTTGATAGAGCATAATCCCGAGTTGTGTAATGATGAGCAAAAGAACCGCTATATACCACGAGTTCACCCAGAATAAAGGAAAGAGCGCGGCCGCGTACACTAGCCCTCCTGTGACTATGAGCGTTTTTCTTCCGTAGATGTCTGCGCCGTGCCCACCAACTACCTGGATTGAGGCTCTTGCGGCTGCAAGTATAGATGAGATTCCGCCAAACAGGGCGATTGAGACTCCAAGGCTTTCGAAGTATAGCGGTAGGAACGTGCCGTAGAGGGGCATTGCTATGTTAAGGAATATCGCTGATATGCCCATGACTAGGATATTCCTCTCCGCGAAGACGCTCGCTACGGACTTTAAAGCTCTCAACTTGCATGCCCTAGACTGAATTTGGCCTACAGCCCATTAGAAATCAAGTATATTAAAGATTCGGCTGCTCTCTTGACATTTTACCATAAAAAGGCAACAATCGAGCTCTCGAACGGAAGCCTGAAACTTATCGGTTTCTGTGTAAAGAACCTTTACAACTACTTGGCGCCGTTGGGCATTAAATATTCTACCATGTCATTATCTAAGTCAAGCCATTCTGCAATGCCCTTTGCCATCTCTGGGTTATTTTCAGCGATCACTCTTAAGTATGGTAAAACCTCGTTTGCCGCTCTACTGGAAGACATGTGGCATCTCTTCCTGATTTTCATGCCTATCTTCGACAGCATCTGCCGTTCACTCCTGGTCCCGGACAGCCATCGTATTCGCTCTGGAAATCGAAACGGAACCCATCCAGAAGGCTTAGACCTTTCCCTCGACATAGCCACGCCAGCGGTCATAAAATCAATAACATAACGTAGTAGACTCCAGTTCTGCGTTGTTCTGATTCGCCCCATATATAAATCGGCTAGAGCTAAGTAGTCCATAGCCTTAGCCAAGTCATGGGGATCAGTGAGCTGATAGGGCACGTTCTCATAGATCCATTGAAAGAGCATGTCTCGATCAACATCAGCCTGGTCAGTAGCTCTCTTGGCTTCTCGGCAATCCTTAGAATAAAAAATAGTCCTTAAAACATTGAAGATCACGTCTTTGCGATTACGTTCAGCCAACCACTGAACATCCTCGTAGGCAAGTCGCTTCCGACCCTGGGCTAGAGCTTGCAGGTCGTTAACAGCAGACCGGACATCACGCCCGGAGCGATCAGCTAAAAACTTCAAAGACTCCTCATCAACATTGATGCCCTCACGTGCACAGACCATCTTAAGATGATTCATGACCTGGCGAATGGTCGGCTTCTTGAACTCGACGAGAAGACAATATCTACGAAGCGTTCGAAACCTTGGGTCATAAGCGTTATTCGCTACGAGTACAACTGGGCACTTAGCTGCTTTGACGATTTCAGTGACAGCTCGCAGACCACCCCTATCAGAGGTTCCAGTGATCCCATCTAACTCGTCCAGTAAAATCAACCGTCTGCCACCGAGCAGAGTGCCGTACTGAGAAGCCAAGCCAGCAAAGCGTTGAACTGCATCAGCTGTTCGGTAGTCGCTCGCATTCTTCTCCACCAGTTCCAACCCTAGATCGTTGGCTAGTGCTTCGACACAAACAGTCTTTCCTATTCCAGGTGGACCATGCAAGAAAGCCGCCCTCTTCTTGGGGACGCCCTCGCTCCACGACTTAACCCACTCAGTGAACTTGCGGATTGACTCAGCATTCCCGACAACCTCCGACAAGGTTCTGGGCTTATACTTCACAGTCCAAGCGGCGTACAAACGAGCCCTAACCGCCCCTCTGAACCTCGTATCCAGCCTGCGCTAATCGCGCGAGGAGAGCACTTAACTGAACCTCTTCGTCGGCACCTTGAACCAAACGGAAGTCAACCTCTCCGATGACGTCTGCGAGCTTGACCTTCCAGTTCTCCGGAAGTTGCGAACGGAAGATCTCGATGTGAATCTGCCGGATTATGTCGCTTCCAGCAACTCCATACTTCAAAATCATGTCTCTCAACTTCTCTCTGGCGCCTATGAAATCGCCCTTCATAGCCGTAGTGATCATGTCTCGGACATCTACGGGATTCGCCCTACCAATCACCGAGTAAACAGTCTCATCGTCGATGGACCTACCTAAAGAAGCTGCAGCCTGCAGACTATTAACCGCTCTGCGTAAGTCTCCCCCAAAAGCGTCGTAAATAGCGTCTAGGCCCTTATCGGTCATCTTAACCTTCTCCTGCTCAATTATGTACTGAAGATAGGCGTCATGATCCTCTCTCTTCAGATACGCAAACCGGAATGGCGCACATCGTGACTGGATGGGCTCAATGATCTTTCCACTGTAGTTCGCTATGAGGATGAAACGACAAGTCTCCGTGAAACGTTCCATAGTCCTACGCAAAGCTTGCTGCGCATCTGAAGTCATATTGTCAGCCTCATCTAGAATCAAGATCTTAAAGGGAATTTCACCAATTGACCTAATCCGAGCAAAGGTCTTCACCGTTTCTCTGACAACGTTTATCCCCCGCTCGTCGCTCGCATTCAACTCCATCAAATGTTCTCGATAGCCTTCGCCATAAAGGTCATGAGCCAAACAGAGAGCAGCTGTAGTCTTGCCCGTTCCAGGCGGACCAGCAAAAATGCAATGAGGAATATTTCGCGTTTCAGCGAAGCTCTTCAATCGCTCAACTATTTCCCTTTGGTTCACCATCTCTTTGAGAGTCTTGGGGCGATATTTCTCAGTCCACATTTCGAAACTCAATTGGTCAACCCCTTTGACGTATTAGAAACGTAGTCATAATAAAACAATATCTGCTTCGCATGTCCAGATTAGATCCTACATTTTGACTAGTGAACCCACGTTTCTAATATTAGATTCTAGAACCGTACTCTCATTTTTTGACGGCGCACTGAGCTCCATCAGACCTGGGCACGGGAGAAGAGATAAGTCCCGAGACTCACCATCAAAGCGTTGAAGCCACTCACCACTCCTAAACTAATCAACCATCCAAGCGGTCCTAGAACGGACGATCCTGCACCCAGTAGACACCACCGTAGCAGTTCGACCCCGTAAAACATGGGGTCAAACAACATTGCGACCTGAAGAGGGAATGGCACCACGTCAATAGGGAAGAAGACTCCTGATAGCATGAACAGCGGCCACATTACAAATGTCGACAGCAACTGAAACGCATGAAAATCGTTCAGAGTTGAGCCGATTGCAACACCGAGACCGACAAAGCCTGCTGTGATGAGGAGCATTACACCTACGGCCACGACTGCCCCTACTACCAACGCGATTGTTGGCGTGAAGGCCCCCATAATCCCGGCGACCAACATTAATATTATTCCTTGGATTGACGCGGTTGCCGCTCCACCCAGTATTTTCCCGATGATTATGCTGGTCCGGCTGACGGGCGCGACGAGCATCTCTTTCATGAAGCCAAACTGTCGGTCAAAGATTACGGAGACGCCAGAGAACACAGAACCAAAGAGGAGCCCCATACCTATGATGCCAGGCGCTAAATATGAGAGATAACTGATGTTGCCAAATCTGCCGATGAAGCCCCCGAGCCCCAAGCCAAAGATGGCCAAGAAGAACAAGCTCTGTGCCACCGATGAGATTATTCGTGCCTTAGCTCGCCAATAGCGTTTCAATTCACGTAACAAAACCACGTAGATTGCTTGTCCAGACAATGGTTGTACCATTTCACACTCCACCCTCTATCACTTGGACTTCTCAGCCCCTGACCCGTCGGCCACGGGCTTGTTGGACGATTCGGTGACGCCGCATCATCTCCACTAGGCTACCTCGTTCGTCACGGATGTTTCTGCCAGTCACTGATAGAAAGACGTCGTCAAGGGTAGGTTTATGCAGCTCCACCGACTCGAGGACCACGCCAGCATCCGTAATCAGCTTAACAATCTCTGGGATTCGATGTCCGCCATCATCTACCAACAAGTTCATACGTTTTGACCCTCCATCGGGATCGCTGTGACCGTTTTCACTAGGCATACCCTGTGCCAGCATTTGTTGCACATGCTTGGGCATTTTGCCACCGCTTTCAATGCCGCCCGAATTCATCCCAGGCATCATTCCCCCCATTCCAACGCCGCCAGACATCCCTCGCATCATCTGCATCATGCGACTCATCGTGGCATACGTATTGCCAGAAGCAACCAGATCTATGCGGCGTACCCAATCCCTTTTCTCCAAGATCGGACGGATTTTCCCTATTGCACCCGGATCACTGAAGGCCAAACTCACAACATCTCCTTCCAAACGCGCCTTCAGCTCATCAGGCGTGTCTAGCGCAACGACCTTGCCGAAGTCTATGATTAGTATGCGTCCACAGAGGTAATCAGCTTCTTCCGTGTAGTGTGTAGTCAGAATGATTGTGACATTCTTGTTCTGGTTTAGGCGTTGGATGTGTTCCCAGATTGAGCGTCGGGTCTGAGGATCCAAGCCTAGCGTCGGTTCATCCAAAAATAGGACCCGAGGATGGTGGAGTAGCCCCCTAGCGATCTCTAGTCGGCGTTTCATGCCGCCGCTGTAAGTCTTTACAAGGTCGTCGGCACGATCAGTAAGCTGAACCAACTCCAACAGCTCCTTGATCCGTTGCTGCCGCACATCTCGCTTAAGTCCATATATACGCCCGTGGAAGTCCAAGTTCTCACGGCCAGTCAATTCCAAATCCAGTGTTGGGTCTTGGAACACGTAGCCTATACTGCGCCGGACAGCGTCTGGCTCTGCGAGGATGTCACAGCCATTCACTGTAGCGGTGCCGCTGGTCGGTCGCAATAGTGTCGACAGCATGTTCAGAGTGGTTGTCTTACCGGCTCCATTGGGACCGAGGAATCCTAAAATTTCGCCTTCTTTTACATCGAAGCTTATTTCATCTACTGCTCTAACTTTGCCGTTGAAGATCTTGGTTAGGGCTTTGACTTCAATGATGCTAATTTCGCTCAAGCCTCCCATTACCTACACGCGTGCGCGCTCCAGTTTGCTGCATATTTTATCGCTTCCACCTTTCAACACAGTTGGCATTTTTATTCGTATCTCAATGCTTCCACTGGTTTGAGTCTTGAAGCTCGCCAAGCGGGATAAAGCGCAAAGATTACGCTGATTATCAAACCGAACGCGAAGGCTCCCAAGATTACTGTTGGAGTCAAAACAGGCACAATTGTCATTCCACTTGCGGCTGCAGCGCGGTTTCCGGCTTGCATAGGACCCCCTCCGCTAAAGACTCTCGCAACTACATTTGCCAAAACCCAACCTGAAGCTATACCAATTGCTGCACCCATCAAGCCAACTATCACTGCTTCACTCAAGAAAATAGAAAGCACAGTTCGACTTTTCATGCCCAAAGCCTTCAGTATACCTATCTCTCTCGTACGCTCCATCAGCGAAACAATCATTATATTCATTATACCGATCCCCGCCACCAGAAGTGAGATGGCAGCGATCCCACCCAAGAAGAGTTCTACAGTGGAGAAAACTGATGTGATGATGTCAAGTACAGCTGTTGAAGACGTTACAGAAACTTGGCCGCTGAAAGCGTCTTTTATGGCTTCAGAAACACTCTCAATCGTTGCTTCATCATCATTCTCTAACTTTACAATTATCCTATCACATTCATCAGTTCCAAAGAAACTTTGAGCTTGTGAAGTTGGAATGTAAACGCTCAAATCCGAAGGCCCGATGCCGAAGCCTCCAATCTCCTCAAGAACAGCCGCAACATGGCCAGTATAAATCTCACTCTTCGGGGGTAGTATGCTTGCGTTAGTCCAAATAATCTCCACGGTGCTATCTACATCGCATAATAGTGTCCCATTCTCCCAAGGATCACTAACCCGCTTTCCAACAACGACCGCTTCGTTTTCTGGATTTAAGGAGATTTCTCCACTTCTAGCTACAAAAGTGCTACTATAAATGTCTGCATATCTAGCGAAATCCACACCCACTATACTAAGCATGAACTCCTGTTCACCAGATNTAANGTAACCTGACTTNCGAATTTCNGCCGCTGAGATGTCAACTCCTTCTATTTCATCAATAATTTGCGTATGNCTAACTANCAGTTTGAAATCAGATTCAGGTGCNGTTATTGTATCAAGACCCATGCCAAAGCCTCTCCCAGTAGAAACAATTATCGTGTTGGTTGCGAATCCTGTTTGAAGCTGCTCAGCAATTGTGCCTTGGAGGCCTTGGGTAATTGAAAGCAAAGCGACGATAGCTGCGATGCCAATAACTACCCCTAAGGTTGTTAAGCCTGCACGAAGTTTCCTCAATCTGATTGCCCCAAAGGCATAGGAAAGAATGTCGCGCACTTTCACGTTAATTCACCTTTTCTTGAATCATTAAGCCGTCAACCATTAGCATCGCTCTCTTGGCTTGCAAGGCTATCTGCTGATCATGCGTAACAACTATTATGGTCACGCCTTTCTCTTCATTCAGCTCTTTAACTAGCTCGATTATTTCCTTAGCAGTCTTTGAGTCTATGTTTCCTGTGGGTTCGTCCATTAGGAGAAATCTTGGGTTGTTCGCTAAGGCCCTAGCAATTGCCACACGTTGACGCTCACCGCCGCTGAGTTCAGCTGGTTTATGATTCACCCTTTCCCTCAAGCCTACGGTTTCGAGGAGTTCTTCAGCACGTTTTCTTCTTTCAGTCTTGCCCAGCCCAGGTATGGCCATTGTCAATTCGACATTTCCTCTTGCGCTCAGCCGTGGAATAAGGTTGAAGAATTGGAACACAAAACCTATTCTTCGCCTCAAATCTGCCAATGCATTGTCATTCAGCGTGGAAACATCAACGCTTTCTATGAAGACTTTTCCCTCTGTTGGCTTGTCTAATGCACCGATCATATTTAGAAGCGTGGATTTGCCACTCCCAGAAGGTCCCAAGATTGCAAGGAAATCGCCCTGTTCAACTCTTAGGTCTACCCCTTGCAGAGCATCTACCGGAACCTCCCCCAGCATGTAAGTTTTTCTAAGGTTCACTGTTTCAACAACAGGCGCCGTCACAAGTATCATCTCCTTTCAATTCTTTTGACTAATTCCTCAATTCTCTCAGAAGTGCCCTTCAGAAATTCTCCAACTTCCTTTGTAGCCTGCTCCGTGAAGTTTTTCTCCAGAGTTCTTCTAAGACTGAAGAGTGCTCTGACAAATCGTCTTTCATGTTCTCGAATTTCGCGCAATTTCTCAGGATGAGCACTAAACCAGAATGCACTGATGATGGGGGGTGCAAGGAATTCTAGCTTTTTCTGCAGTCTTTCTCTGAATTTCACCTGTTCCTCAAAGAGCCTTTCACCCTTCTCCGTAAGCGTGTAACGCTTCATTCCGCTTTCTTCTGTCGGTATTTCTCTTGTGTAGCCGTTTTCTTGGAGCCATGCCAAAAGCGGATATATTGAGCCGGGACTTGGTTTCCATCGTCCATCCGTTGCCGTCTCAATAGTCTGCATTATTTCTGACCCAGACATAGGCTTATCTTTCAGAAGTCTAAGCACGTTATATCTCAAGAAGCCTTTTGGGACGCTCGCTGTGTGTCTCAACCAGCGCCTAAAGGGGTGCGGCGGATGCTCAAACATNATATCACCAGCGATATCTTCATTGATATCAAATGTGATATAAAAACCTTGTGCGAATACTTACGCAGCCCTTAGGGTGTGATCACGCAAATAGCTAGTTGCGATCGCTCTTGTTGCTCCTGCTCTAGACCGACAGTAATGATCCGCTTGTTGTTTAGCCTTCATAATTTACCAAGAAACGATGGGGAGTTAGTCGAGGATTCTTTCGATAGCGTCTGCCTCCGCTTCTTCTACCAATTTGATTCCAGTGGTCTTTGCAGCCCTTTCCGTCAGTGCAACTAGATCACTTCTATCTAACAAGTCTAGTTTCCACTTCCTTGCTCCAGCCAACAGTTGCATCAGCCCAACCCTAATCCTCTCATTTAAGTAAGTGTAGAGCCCAACCGCTTCCCAAGGAATCTGTTTGAACCTTTCTCTATACTCAGCCTCCAGCTGAGGTGCAGTGATGAAGAACTTGTCAGGTGTCGCACCATATCTATCTGCAAACTTCTTAGGCAATTTTCCGCCTTCAGCTAGTTCTTGGAAATAGGAGGACTTCATAACCGCTAGTAGTGGTGACCTTGCCATTAATACAGCCTTAACGTAGGGTCCGTTACCGAAGTTACTCATCGCGATGGCCTTAAACATCTGTGATTCTTTTATGAAGCCTCCAGCCATAACCAGATCAGGAACATGTCGACCTTCTTCCTCAGAATCTCAGCACACTTCAAAATCTGAGCTTCCAAGTAGACGGTTGGAGTACTCATCTCGTCCATCATAGGCACAGGGCTCATGCCTGTTCCACCTCCAGCACCGTCAAATGTTACGGCTTCTATCTTTGCTTCAGAAGCAAGCTTCATAGTAAATGCAACTGCAGATGGCCGGTAGGCACCTGTTTTTAAGATAACGTGTTTGGCTCCTTGACTCCTCAGCCAATCGATGTCTTCAAGGAAGCCTCTTTCTGTTGGCATACCTACTCTGCTGTGTCTCTCGAAGGATTTGAAGACACCTTCCTTGAAGGCTTGCTGGACGGTTTTGTCTTCTGGGTCCGGAATGACTATGTAACCGCGTTTCTTCAGCATAATTGCTTTGTCTAAGTCTCTTATTCTAACCTCTCCGCCAATGGCCTTGGCTCCCTGGCCCCATTTCCTCTCGATGATGTTAACATCGAGTTTTGATATGGCGTATAGGTCTACGCCGAGTCTCTGGTCCTCAACGTTCGTTTGAACAACCACATCACCATATTTCCCGTCCCAGAACTTTCGGAACGCGTCGATCCTGCGTTTCAGCTCTTTTGAGTAAGTTACCTTACCGTTTGTGATCTTCGATTCGCGATCCATTCCACAAACGTTCTCGCCAATTGTTACGATCACTCCTGAGAGTGCTGCGCCGACTGCTAATCCATCCCAGTTCAGTCTTGCGACTTCTGTGGAACCGAAAGCACCCGTCAAAATCGGTACTTTCAACGGGATCCCAGCAACTTTGCTCTCCACGTTTGCGTTTTCGAACAACGCCACATCTGAGTCTGCCTTGATTCCTTCTACCTTGAAGAGGGAGGACAGAATGTTGAAGTCTGACCAGTCTAGGCGGAAGTCTTTTAGTGCTGACGCTGTACTGTATCCGAATTGTATAGGCTCAGGATATAGCGCTTCTCGTCCTCGGAAAGTAGATAAGCCTACTTCGCATAGAAAAGGGCAGTCTCGGATGCACATGGGGCACATGCCACTGGTTGGACTCACATCCTTTACTCTTGTCTGGGTTCCGCACGTGGATTTGGCGTTCAGGTATGAAGAGTTTTTGTGAACTCGTTCAGCCATTCTTCGACACACCTTTACATTTGTAAACCTAGGTATATGTCACTACAGAGATTAGACATTTAAGGATTACTCTGGAACATGTGAAAAACACCAGATTTTCAGAAAATTCTAGCCGTTTGCCCCTAACTATACCTTTTATATCAGACCCTCACATCTTCTCTGGGATTAGAACTTCTTCCAAGCGAGGGTTAAACATGTCTAAGGGCCCGTCAACAGTAATTGGAGACGCCGATTTCATGTTTGAAAACACTTCAGTGAAAATAGTCATAAACAGAAATTGCCCAGCTATCGAGCTAGCTGGTTTGGAAGTCGGCCCCTTCAAAGAGGGAGAAGAGCACGAGGTTAGGTTTTGGATAGCGCGAGAATTGGAAAGGGCTGGCATAGTTCGACTTCGTGAGGAAGAATCTTTAGACGCAGTCAAGCTTTACAAAATGCACTGGAAAGAGAACGTCCAACCAGCCACTCAGATCTCCTCCCTCTCAGAGGATTTTTACTCGAGACTACGCCGATACCTTGCAAGCCTAAAGAGAGAGTCAATCAAGAGACCCGAAAAAATGAAGGAATACGAAAAGGCCACAAGGCTTTCACGTGACATCGTCAATTGTCGGCTGAAAAAGATAGTCTCACTGGCATCTGCACCAGCACAGACCGATCAAACTCTCAACAACTTGACAAGAGAAGAACGTGTTGTCTATGAGAGCCTACGTGAAATCATAGACTCGTGGAAATTCGCTATTATAAAGCTTAAGTGAGTGGATAGCCTTGACCGAAGAAGTCTTGATGGGCGGCCCGCAAGAGAGATTTCAGGACTTTCTGAAATCGGAAAAGTATCGCGAAGGAATCTCCCACATGGCTATCGCGGGCAAAACCTCCTTGATCGTAGATTTTGAAGATCTCATAGCGACCGATTCAGCATTGGCAGAAAACATCTTGGAAAAGCCAGACGAGTTTCTGGAACACGCCAATCGTGCTGCGTTTGCGCAATTGCAGATAGAAGACCCCGAGTATGCTGAAAAGACAGAATCTGTCAACGTTCGTTTTCTGGGCTTACCTCAGACTATGCCACTGCGAACATTGGGAGCCCAACATATTGGGAGACTCGCCATGGTCGATGGGATAATCATACGCGCAACACCAGCAAGACCCATGGTGACAAGAGCCGCCTTCAAGTGCAAACGGTGCGGAGAAATCAGCTACAGAGACCAAACAAGCCCCTTCTTGAGAGCACCCTTCTCATGCGACAACCCAGCCTGCAAGAGGAAAGGCCCTTTCGACTTCCTCCAAGACATGTCAGAATTCATCGATTCTCAAGATATTCGCATCCAAGAAAGACCTGAAGACCTTCCACCCGGCCAGCTTCCAAGATGGATAGACATCAAAATCTTCGGAAGAGACCTCGTCGACGTAGCAAGGCCAGGCGACGACGTCTCCGTAATTGGAATCGTGCGTGCTGCTGCACCAACACTTCCAAGGGTAGGCACCCTGAGAACTTTCACCTTGCATCTTGATACAAACTTCATCGACGTTTTAAGCAAGGAGCATGAGGCGGTGCTCATCTCACCTGAAGAAGAGCAAAAAATACTCGAACTCGCAAAGGACCCATGGGTTCATCGGAAGATCCTCCGGTCAATAGCACCGTCAATCTACGGCTACGAACACATCAAAGAATCCATAATGTACCTCCTCTTCGGAGGTGTGCCAAAACATCTGACCGACATCTCAATACGGGGAGACATGAACGTCCTCCTAATAGGAGACCCAGGAACAGCCAAGTCACAACTCCTACAATATGTATCAAAGGTCGCCCCCCGAGGCTTGTACACCTCTGGCAGAGGATCAACTGCCGCTGGATTGACAGCAGCCGTACTTCGCGAAAGGAGAGGGGGAATGACCCTCGAAGCTGGAGCTTTAGTGCTTGCGGACAAGGGAGTCGCGTGCATAGATGAGATAGACAAGATGCGACCTGAGGACAGGGTTGCCATTCATGAAGCCATGGAGCAGCATACGGTCTCTGTTGCCAAGGGTGGAATAGTAGCAACACTCAACGCTCGAACAGCCATACTGGCCGCGGCTAATCCCACCATGGGCAGATACGATCCATACCGAACAGTCGCCGAGAACATTACACTTCCAGTTACAATTCTCTCAAGATTTGACCTCATCTTTGTATTACGGGATGTACCTGAAAAAGAAGTAGACGCCAAGATGACAGAGCACATACTTGATCTCCACAGGACCGGAACTGCTCCGGTAGAGGCCCCTATATCCCCTGATCTCCTCAGAAAATACATCAGCTATAGCAGAGGCACGAAGCCAGTCTTGACCAAAGAAGCTCTAGAACGCCTCAAGGATTTCTACTTAACCATGCGATCAGCAAGCGAGACTGAGGGAACACCCATCGCCATAACAGCACGCCAGTTAGAATCTCTGGTGAGGGTGGCTGAGGCTCGAGCTAGAGCAGCGTTACGAAAGGAAATACTTGCCGAAGACGCGGAAGCATCTATCACCATAATGAAACGGTCACTGGAGGAGGTGGGAATCGACGTTTCTTCCCAAAAGCTCGACATCGACCTTATCATGACTGGTAAACCTAAGAGCTTACGTGACAAACTACAGGTTGTCCTAGGCACACTGATCGAAATGGAAAAAGAAACTGGTATGGTGGACAAGTCTGCCCTTCTTGAAAAACTTGAGACCGAACGTGAAATCGTGCGTGGCGAGGCAGAGAGGCTGCTCGGTCAGATGCTGAGAGAAGGAACAATTTACGAGCCTAAAGAGGGACACCTAAAGAAGACGTAGGCTAGAAAGGGCGCCGATTTTGAGAATCGAGGACCTGCAGATACCGGACTCAGTTAAACAAGTCATAGTAGACTCTGGAATCGAGGAGCTCTATCCTCCCCAAGAAGAAGCAATAAGAGCGGGCGCTTTGGAGGAGAAGAACTTAGTCTTGGCAAGTCCCACAGCTTCAGGTAAAACCCTCATAGCTGAGCTCTGCGCCCTCAAACACATACTGGAAATGGATGGCAAAGTTCTATATCTGACACCTCTACGAGCACTAGCCAGCGAGAAATACCAAGAATTCAGAAGATACACAAGCATTAGAAAGAGGAGTGGGAGACGAGTCAGCGTTGGCATCAGCACTGGAGACTACGATCGCAGCGATCCATGGCTAGAACGATACGACATCATCGTCACCACAAACGAGAAGGCTGATTCGCTGCTTAGACATCGCGCCCGTTGGATGGACCAGATCTCCCTTATAGTCGCCGACGAGGTCCATCTACTAAACGATGGCGACCGAGGACCAACACTGGAAGTTGTGCTAGCTCGACTCATGCAAGTGAACCCAGACGCCCAGTTTCTAGCTTTAAGCGCTACCATAAAAAACGCAGAAGAGGCAGCTGAATGGCTTAAGGCTGGTTCCATTACGACCGACTGGAGACCTGTTGTGCTAAAAGAAGGGGTCCTCCTCCACGACGAAGTCCAATTCAAGGATGGAGGCGCCCTAAAAATAGAAAGGCCGACAAAAAATCCAGCCATAAACCTTGCGATGCACATCATAAAATCTGGCGGTCAAGCGCTAATCTTTGCATCAACAAGAAAAAACTCCGTTAGCTTAGCAGGAAAAGCTGCAGCAAGCGTCGCAACCGTCACGTCTAAGCCTATGAAACGTTCTTTGTCACGCATCAGTGAGAAAATTCTAGCGACTGGCGAGAGAACAAGAATAAGTGAACTATTAGCGAAGCTTACCGCGCAGGGCGCAGCCTTTCATCACGCTGGATTAGGGGGCAGCCACCGAAGGATTATTGAAGACTCCTTCAGAGACGGAAAAATCAAAGTCTTGTGCGCAACACCTACTCTCGCCTTTGGAGTTAACCTCCCAGCTAGAATGGTGATTATCCATGATTACCGGCGGTACGAACCTGGATACGGCTACTATCCCATACCAGTTCTAGAGTATAAACAAATGGCTGGACGGGCTGGAAGACCCCGCTACGACAAGATCGGAGAAGCCCTACTCATTGCCAAGACAGGAGATGAACAAGACTATCTCATGGAAAGCTACGTTCTCTCAGAGCCTGAGAGGATCTGGTCAAAGCTTGGAGTGGAGCGTGTCCTCCGCACCCATGTTTTAGCCACTGTAGCCGCTGATTTTGCCCATACCGAGCNGGGAATCTACGAATTTTTCAGCAAGACCTTCTATGCGTATCAATATGACCCACAAGCCATCAAAGGGATAATCACGAAAATCTTGAAATTCCTCTACCAGGAGAAGATGATCGACATTGGCGGAGAGAACATCTTCGCCACGAAATTCGGGCGAAGAGTTTCGGAGCTTTATATTGACCCTGTCTCCGCTGTCATGATTCGAGACGCCTTGTTGAGTCGAGCCCCCAGAATCACGGACATTAGTTTCCTCCACATGATTGCTCACACACCAGACATATTTCCAAGACTGCGCCCCTATTCAAGTGAGATAGACAGTCTTGCACTCTTCGTAGACGAGCATCGAGAAGAGTTCATACTCGAAGTTCCAGATGCGTGGGCAGACCACATCACCTACGAAGAGTTTCTCGGAGAAGCCAAAGTCGCCCGAGTACTGGACGCGTGGATAGAAGAGTCAACAGAAGACGAGACCATCGAGAAGTTTCGAGTCCAACCAGGTGATCTTTATAGACTCATATCAACGGCAAGATGGCTATTATACGCCTCCCATGAACTAGCTAGGCTTTTCGGCTGCAAAGATCTTCTCTCCCATCTTTCAGAATTGATCGAACGCGTAGAAAAAGGAGTCAAAGCGGAATTGTTGTCACTGGTCAGACTGGAAGGAATCGGCCGCGTAAGAGCACGAGTACTGCATGACGCTGGCTTAAAGACGGCAAAGGACCTTAAAAGGATACCAGTTGAAAAACTGACTAATCTTCCTCTGATCGGGCCCAAACTTGCAAAGAAGATCAAAGAGCAGGTAGGTGGCTTTGTCAAAGCTAAGGAATGGAAGAAGTTGAAGAAGAGCGAAATTTCGGAGCAAAAAGCCCTAACAGAATACTAATCAGTCAATCCCCGAGCCTTTCTTTCTTTCTTCGTCCCCTCTATGGCGACTTCAACCTGTTCCACAGCGGTTCCCAGATAGTTTCTCGGTTCTAGCGCTTCATCGACCTCTCTTTCACTCAACATCTTTTTCACAATCTCGTCTCTCAGAAGAACTTTCTTGAAAGGCTGTCTCTCAACTTGGCTCTTTATCGCCAAGCCTCGAATTAGTTCATGGGCGTCTTGGCGATCCATGCCCTTTTTCGTTAAGGCTAACATGATTGCCTCAGACATAGTTCGCCCCTGTGTCAACTCCATATTCTTCAGCAT